>Ga0316616_100000078_pt1 | contig 23652 bp, 17 predicted proteins | sample OWC_Aug_M1_C1_D1_FD_207660 | JGI IMG/M metagenome (GOLD analysis project Ga0316616, IMG submission 207660) | Wetland soil microbial communities from Old Woman Creek delta, Ohio, United States - OWC_Aug_M1_C1_D1_B | ecosystem: Environmental > Terrestrial > Soil > Wetlands | place: USA: Ohio... | reverse complement strand
GCGGCGCAGCGAGACTGCAAGGTTCACGGAAGTGAAAGGAGGGGGGCATCCGTTAAATGCAATTCAGCCGATGATCGGCTGCGATGCTGCGTCTATCCGAAGGCCGGGTGGCCTGGCTTTTCCTGGAGCCGGCGGGAGGAATTGAACACTCCATACGCTGAATACAATTCAGCCGCTCTGACGTTGAGCTACACCGGCGATTCCTGATGTCCGTCTATCGGTAGGGCCCGGAGGACCCCTTGCTTGCTGGAGCCGGCGGGAGGAATTGAACACTCCATACGCTGAATACAATTCAGCCGCTCTGACGTTGAGCTACACCGGCTGCTCTCATTATTCCTGGTGCCGAATTCAACGAGCCGTGAACACGTTGCTGTCACCTTGCTTTATTCCATCATTTCCGGTCAGGGAGAAACGTTTCTGATCAATCGGCCTCGTCCGTCCCGCCTGCGCTCTTTTCATTTTTCGCAGATGGATCGCCCTTTCGCCTCGCCATCAAGGGTATTGCTATCTTCTCATAATATGCGGATCGGATAGCGCGCAAAGAGGAAATTACCCGGCCCGGCAGTACCCCTAGCAAGCCACGATGGAGCTTTGACTTTATAATGAATTTACCCTTTATTGTCAATGGAATGTAATATCTCGGGAAATTGATCTGCTCAAAACCGTTGCGTCGCTTGAATTCGGTGAGTGAACTATCCGTTTTATTTCCATAAACATATTTGCCGTAGATGAGGAATGATATTTTCTTCTGCTCACACACCTCCACGGCCTTGGCAATCAGGATATTTGTCGGTCTCCTGTCGTAGTGCTTTGTTTTGGTTATAATCTGCATGATGCCCGCCGTGTTGTCTGCATAAACAAGCTTAATGATACCGATCAACTCATCTTCATAATACGCACCGATAAATTCACTTTTCTCCGGGTAGGTGCCATATTCTCGCTTGACGACATCAAACGGCTTTCCATAGTGCGCAAAGGGTGCCCCTTGCCTCGTCAATGTATCGTCGTGGATGCCCATAATGCCCCGGACCAGGTCATCCGTGTATTCGACGACTCTCGCTGTCGCTCCGCGTTTCGCCGCTCTTCTGATACTCTTCCTTGTGACCTGAGGTAACCGATTTTCCCACCACTCTTTATAATTATCTGTTTGAATCGCCGCCACATTATCCCATTCCATATAATACCCATACAACGGTTCGGTACGCGGCAGCTTTTGTGCAAATGTAAATATGTCCGCTTTCAGCGGCCCATTCTTAATTTTTTTTATGGCCGCCTCGGGATCGGCAACCCCATCCCCATCGATCCACTCTTCGTCAAAGACAGTCGCCATTTTATACCACTTGCCTCTTGCGACAACAAATCGATCCTCAATCTGCACCGACGGGGAAGGGACACCTTCTTGTACGATCGTCGCATTCACATTACACCTCATCAGACTCGTAGGCTTGTATTTCCAGCGGTATCATAACCTGCACGCCATCCGACAGTCAGACCTCTCGACGGGCCCCTGTCCTATGGATTCGGCCCGTGGACACTATCTCTCACAAGCTTGTGTCGTTCCAGATCGACAATATCACCCCCTCTCTGTAAACGAACCGCCTGGGAATAAATTGCATATTTCAGGGAAGAAAGGGGGTATTTCCACATATACCCCTGAACGGGCTTCCCTCCCAGATACTGCTTGAACAGCATGATTCCCTCCTGCTTGGACCCCTTTTCGGGATTGACCCTTGCCCCTACCAGGTCGAACCTCTTGACGCCCAGATCACGAAAGGAACGGATCGATTCCCACTGCAACAGCTTCATTGCGCCGGATACCGGCTTCGGGATGCTTCCGCCGTGCACGGCATAGGCGCTGTAGGCACTAAAATGATATACGGTGCCGCTCTGCGGTTCACCCTGATAAAAAGCAATCGCGACCCTTGCATGTTCCCCGAGTCCGTGAATCATTCTCTTGAACTCATCGAATCCCATAAAAGGGTGCCCCGATCTCTTGAACGTATTGCGCACAATCGCGTGAGCAATATCCAGGTACTCCATGCCGCTTTTTATGGTCACCCCCTTATTCATCGCATGGCGTATTTCCTTCCGATACTTGTGACTGATGTTGCTCCACAATTCCTCTTCATTCTGGCTCAGGGAAATGATGTAGCTGCCATACGGGGCTGCGATGGCCCCATCGGGATACGTGCGAAAGACGGTGTTCGTGGTTGCAGGAATGATCATATCCGCCCCGATGGCGCGGCAATAGTGCACAACGCTGTTCAAAAAGGTCTTCTCTTCACGAACATCAAAGTCCTCCCCGAGAGGAATGGTCTCGACCCGGAATCGCACCATCCGAATGCCCGCCTTCCGAATCACGGTATAAGGCAGTATGCATCGGACCGTTCCTGAATCGTCGATCCCGCCAATCCATCCGTATTCATCGGAAACACTTCTCAAAAACGGTTCGAAGGCATAGATGGGAAGGGCGTCGTGCCAATTGATCGGTATGCTTTTCGCCCTCAGCCCCCCGGCCGTGGCACTCGTATCCATTTGCATGTTCCTCCCCTTCGATTACGAGCAAGAGTCCCCGTCGACCCGCATGGTTGCCCCGTCTTCCTGCCGACATACGTATTGCAGAGCACTCAAAAAGCCTTCGCACATCTTCTCGATGTGACCGCTTACGCTGATTTCTTCTCTCGCGGCTTTCGAAAACCGTGCTCTCATGTCGTCGTCGGTCAGCAGCAACCTCAGTTTCGAGGCCAGTTGATCAATGTCCCCTACAGGTGTGATAAAACCATTGATTCCCTCTTTCAGGTACATGATTTCTGGTCCGTGCATGACATTCTCCGTGATGACCGGCAGACCGCAATAAAGAGCATCCACGATGCCGAGTCCGACCGCACCCGGAAGGCAGTAGACATCGGAGGCCGACAGCAAATCGAGACTTTCGTCTCCATGCACCGGACCGAATTTGAATACATTCCGGCCATCGAGTTTGCTCAGAATTCCATCGGGGTCCGGCCCGACGAGGATCAATCCAACGTCATCCAGTTTCAGTGCCCGAAAGGCTTCCACCAGGTCATCAATCCGCTTCCGGCGGTGCATCCTGCCCACGCAGATGATATTCTTCGCCGTGGGAATGTTGTATTTGCGCTTGATTTCCTCTCTGGACACATCGCCTCCCCTGTATTCCGTGAGATTCAGCGTATTGTTGGCAACGAAGGTTTTCGACTGAAAGCGATTCCATATGTATTTCCGCAGATCTTCCGCATAGACAACGACAGCGTCATCCATCCAGTGTTCAAGATTGTAGAGTATGTTTTTGATCAGGATATGCCTGTGCATGGGACGCCGATGGCCCCAATGAATGACCTTGATCCTCCTCCACTTAAAATAAAGATGAAGCGGAATCATATACAGATGCGGACCCAGCCAGAGAAGGGCGGCATCGGGCTTTTCGCGCCTGAACAACCGCCTCAAATTGCTGAAGCACTGGACCGTCTGCTCATGCCGAAAACGGATGGCATGCGGATTTTCGTTTTGCGCACCCTCCGAGGCCACGATCAGCGAGTATCCATGTTTTTTCAGATAGCCGTCAAGATAGCTGTAAACGGGAATCCGGTAATGGGGCATCCTCCCTTCATTCACCAGTATTACTTTTCGCATGGTATCCTGACTCACGATATTCTTCCATGCCGGCAGCGACGCGAGACCCTGGCAGCCGCATTCTCATCATGGCCCGTCAGGCTGTGAAGTTTAACGCGGGTTTCTTCGATGATGAGTCCGTATCGGCGATTCTGCGCCGGCAGCGAGTGATCAAACATGTGTTGCGAACACTTTTTGATACACCAGACGACCGAGCACGGAAATGCACAGTTTTCTATGATCGATCCGCAATCCCACCTTGTTCATCATGCTCAGGGAAGCCTGGTTGTTTGCCTTGATGTCGACGATGACTCTCCTCAATCCATGCTCCTTGAATAATACCGAGGCAATCCGGCTTACCAGAAAAGGACCGACCCCCAGTCCACGGGACGTTTCTCCTGCCACGCCATCGTGAATGAGTCCTTCGCGAGGTTTCAGCTTCATGTATCTTCTGACTACGTTATCCGTCTCCTTGCGATTGATTGTCGCCCATATGCTGCCAATGATTTTTCCCTGATGCTCGGCAAAGAAACCGATTTCTCCCCGAGCCAGCTTATCCCTATATTCCCTGATCCTGTTTTCTTCCCTGAATTCGCCCACACGGCTGTAATTATTCATTGCGATCGGCAAAAATCCGCATTCGACTCTCGGCTCCACAATATGGATATCCTCGATGGTCGCGGCGACAAATACATCGATATAGTACACCCATCCTATTTTTTGCAGTCGCGTGACGACGCTGTGCCGGAATCTATTTTTCACGGACGTCCCGATTTCCCTTGCCGAGTCCTTACGCGGGTCCCTTCCTCAGGAAATTTCCAGCGCCAGAGTTCCCTTTCTGTACGTCCTGTTCTGTGATGACTTCGGTCAAACACCTTTGATAGGCATTTCCCATGGTAGAAACGGATATATTGTTCTTTTTCAAGTACGACAGAAAGGACTCCACTGTTTTGAAATCGACCAAGTCCTTGCTGTGCCCGATCGCAATGATGGGCCGATAGGATGCTCCATCCTCTTCGTCCTCCCGAAGGACCGTGTTCATCATGCGAGTGAGTTCGTCCAGCAGGCCCCCATGTCAGCACCTACCGTGACGCAGAAGGTATGCCGTGTCCTGGACTTGATGCGTCCGTTGTACCCCCTGAAGCTGGATTTCTGGTACTCCATAGCGCTGTTCAGAAATCGTTTTTCCTCTTCGATGGGCAGATCGACCCCGACCGGAATGGTCTCGACCCGGGAGCGAACCATACGATAAATCATTTTCCGAACAACCGTGAAAGGCAATATGCAACGAAGATTACCTGATTTGTCGATGCCCCCAATCCAGCCGTATTCGTCGCCGACAAGCTTTTAAAAAGGCTCGGAAGCATAGATTGAAATGCCCGGATGCCAGTTAAGGTCTATCCGTTCTGCCCTCATCATTATCCTCCCGCTCTCTGTGCTTTAACTTAACCGGCCATTTGAATAACAGCGCAGGAATTCCATTTCCCGATGGCCGACCATGCGGATATTATGACTCATTTCAATCCTTCTGATCGCATGTGTGTTTCCGCATCAACCGACACAATCGCGATAAACATCTTGGAACGTTGATATGCAGATCCCCCTGTCCTTCAAGTATGAAAGCAGATATTCGACCGTTTCCAAATCGTCCAGCTCTTTTGTGTGCCCGATGGAGACAATGGGCTTTATGGTACTTGAATCCCACTGGTCCTCAAGAATTACGTCGTCCACTATTCGCGTCAGCTCCTCCTTATTTAAGCGGCAGAAATCTATTTTATACGGGTGCCGGATACGAAGGAGGTCCCGAACGCGATGATACCGCTGGCTGCTCGTTTGGCCCGATGAACCTTTTCGTTCCAATTCGATCCGCTTGGCATTGAACATTCTCCAGAGTGGTACCATTTGGGTATAAATCGGAATCTCCAGCAATGCCCCATCCGGATCGGGAATATCTACCCTCTCGCTGAATTTCCAGTAATACCCATTCCTGAGTGCCCTGCGATAGTCCAGCCCCAGCTCGTGCCGTAGGCCACCCTTGAAGACCGATGAATCGACCCGGATGCCCCGGCTGGCCAAAACACTTGCTGTCGCCCGGGCCGGCTGAAAAAGCCAATTCCCGGCGCGGAAGGAAAGCGGCACATAATTCTTATCGATAACCAAATTCCGTAAATAGCCGATGGCGCGATCAACGATCTCAACTATTCTTTCTTGTGGCAGTGTGCACAGGTTGTACTCGTCACAATCAAGTCGCCAGGCTCCATGCTCATATCGCCCGTTGTACCACTGCGGATGCAAGTGAAGCCCGAGCTCAAATCCGTCGTTGTAGAGTTCTCGTATTTGACTTTTTACCAGATCAATCGCCGAATCAGTGCCCATTAATTCGATCATCTCTAATTCGGCAACCTCTGTGAAAGATACGAATCGCACATTGTGTTTTCGAAAAAGTTCCATCAGTTTTCTCGCTGGTTCATAGACCAGTCGAATTAAAGATCCTTGCCCGTTGCCGTATATTTCGTAATCAAGACTGAAGATGAATTTGATCATGTTTTACCGGATTTAATTCTTTGCAGAAGACTATTCGCATGCTTCCACAGGAATCAATTCATAACACCTTTTAAAAGGCTATACACGGCATGAACCGCTTCTTCAAGAAATCACGAATTCTTTGCATCTGTTCTTTTCTTCTATATATCACTAAGTCTCTGGGTACAGTATGATCAGCTCTCATGAACATGGCCCAGAGATATCCCGCGAGCAGAAGGCTGCCGCCGACAACAAAAGGCGTCTTGGTCATCTGATAGCATGACCGAAGGATTTGCCACAGGAGGCGACTTCCCATCAAATAGTCGTGGTAACCGCTTTTGAATATGGTTACCCTGTTCGAATGTTTCCCCGCCTGCGTCTTCTTATGATGCTCATAGGTCTTTTCTATAAACGTTCTCGTCTGCCAGCCTTTCATCCTCGCACTCAGTACCGCCGCCAGATCAATCCCACCAGCCTTCAAGGGCGCATATCCGCCGATGTCCTCGAAACACTTTCTTCGGAACAGTTGGCACGCCCCGGATACATGCTCAATGCTGGTAAAGCGATAATCGTATCGTTGCGACCCCTCCGTGAATGGAGTGCCCGCGATATCCAGGCGGGAATTCTCGCAGAATCTGGATAGAAGAAAGGAGATGTAATCTTCCTCAAAGGTAACATCTGCATCCACATTGCCGATTATGTCATAGTTCAGGTCCGTCATTCTTTCGTACCCTGCATGAAAGGCAGATGCCTTTCCCGCGAAGTTCCGCTCCGTGCGCTCTGGCATCCGAATCAGTTCGATCCATGGATATTTTGCAGTATACTTCTTCGCGATGGCGTCGGTACTGTCGGTGGAACCGTCACTGACAATAACCTACTTAACCGGTAGGATCGTCTCGGCAATTACAGACTGGATTGTCCGTTCGATATAGGCCCCCTCGTTTCTGGCTGGTGTAATCAGAACGTACGAAAGGCTGTGCCTGGACGGATCCACTGAAGGTTGTGAATATGAATTCGTTACAGTAATGTTCATGTTTTCGATTCAGCCAAACCGCATTTACGCTTCCATCATCGGTCTCCATGCGCACACACGGCAACGTGACTGCATTGCTCTAAGAGCATCGATAAAGCAAGCAGCATCCAGGCCTGCGACCAGCGCATGAAGGGAATTCGATTTTTATAGAACGGCTGAACCTGGAAGTAAAAGTACCCTTCGTCATCCCGCATGTGTTTCATGGCCCAGCGGTACACTGCGTGAGCGAGTTGGATATTTCTCTCATCGAGATCCCGGAACGTCAGGAGCGTGAGGATGCTCTGAGCCACGCTGTGGATATCAATCGGATAGGTCCGATCATGGAAGTATCGTGGCGCGCCGTCCTCCCTGAAAAATCGCGATCGGTAATATTCCAGGCCCCGGCGTATGGGGCCTTCAAACTCCTCGGTTCCCGCGTTTCGTGAAATCGACCGAAGTGCGCAAAGATTGTAGCCCGTGTGGAAATTGTCGGACCATTGCTGCGTGGAGGACTCGCTATAGCCCCACGATCCGTCCTCCCGCTGTCCCGCCAGCGAGCATCTCGTTACTTTTATCGCTGTATCCAAAAGCGCCTTCCCGCCCCGGATCCTGTGGACCCGGCACAAAAGGGCAGCACCCAGAAAGTTTGCATTGTGAGTGATGTACCGCAGTCCGGGCAGCGGATAACTCAGAGCATCTGTTCCGTTTCCGTCTGTCCAGTAGAGTTCTTTCTGGATGTACTCCGCGGCACTTGCGGCAATTTCCAGGTAGAGGGGTTGGGGATCCCTCTCGTATGCATCCAGCAGGGCATCGGCGGCAAAGACCGTGCATACCAGGTTGGGCGCTCCCCGCGGGACGATAACGATCCGCGTCTGCCAGGGAAAGCTGTACCCCCAGCACCAGTAGGGTGTGCCCCGCGAGCGGAGGTCGGTTAACCGCTCTGCCATTATGCCGACCAGGCTTTCCGAACCGGGGAATCCCTGATTCGCAAGCTTGAGGAACGCCGCAAGGAACAATGCAATCGCCTTGGGGTTCTGCGTCTTCTGCACCCCGAGAAGGGGACGGAGATCCATCGGGAGCCGTTTCAATCCTTGGGTGAAAATCAGCCGGGCCACTCTGCTGCGGGAAAGCGGTGTTGCCTCAAACAGACGGCTGTTCAGCGCGTCATAGGGGTCATATCCCGCCCAGTCATTGCGCCTGCAGTATTCGATGAGAGAACGGATCGTATCCTCGATACGTTCCCGTAGGTCCCGGCCATTATCCATTTCAAGGGTAGGCACGTCAGTGTTCCCCCTGCCCCGGATTGCGCTCGTCGCTCATCCGATATCGCTCTTTCAAGACATACACGATCCGCTCTGCCGTTCTTCCATCCCAGTACGGAATCGTCCGGGGCTTCCGGACCCGGCCTGCCAGAATCTCCCTCGTCTCCCGTTTCACGTCATTCAATGCGCACAGTCGATTTGTGCCGTGGGTGATTGTGATGGGCCGCTCCGTGTTCTCTCGCACCGTCAGGCACGGGATTCCGAGATAGCTGGTTTCCTCCTGTATCCCGCCCGAGTCCGTGACGACGAAGGCGCAATGGAACACCAGATTCATGAAGCGAATGTAATTGATGGGCTCGGGGAGATGGAGCCTCCCAATCGTCGAGTCGGCCGGCAACAGATGACTCTCCTCCATGCGCTTCCGTGTTCTCGGGTGAACCGGGAAGACAATTGGCACGGTTTCGGCCACATCACTGAGAACGCCGCACAGCCTTCGCAACGTAGCGGGATCGTCGACATTCGAAGGCCGATGCAAGGTCACGACGCCGTAGTCTTTCGCCTGCAGGCCAAAGGAGCGATAGGCATCCTGCTTTTCGATCTTTTCCCTCAGCATCTCCAGGGAATCGATCATGATATTGCCCACCATCTGGATCTTGCCCGGGGGAATTCCTTCCCGGATCAGATTGTCCACGGCATCCTGCGACGGGGTCCAGAGAATGTCCGCAAGAACATCCGTGACCAGCCGGTTGATTTCTTCGGGCATGCTGCGATCGAATGACCGCAGACCGGCTTCCAAATGCGCCACCTGGATGCCCAGTTTGACGGCAGCCAGCGTTGCCGCCATTGTCGAGTTCACATCCCCGACCACCACGACCAGATCCGGCCTTTCCCGGAGAAGAACGCCTTCATATGACATCATGACCTTGGCCGTCTGCTCTGCATGCGTGCCGCTGCCCACACCGAGAAAAATATCGGGACGGGGCAGACCGAGGTCCTCGAAAAAGGCCTCGGACATATTCGGATCATAGTGCTGGCCCGTATGCACGATCCGCGGGCAGGCCCAGGGTTCTTTGCGCAGTGCGTGATATAGAGGGGCGACTTTCATGAAATTCGGACGCGCCGCACAGACGAGATGAATCAACATCACTCTATGGTTCCTGTCTCATAGATGAAAAACGGTTTGTGCTTGGAATCACTGCCGAGCCGGGCAGTGCCAGAAGGGTTCTTTCCGGACCCGGAACACCCCTTACGCGCAATCAAACGCAGTGTCATCGCCGGCCATCCCGACAGGCGTACGACAATGCTCCCTGCATTGCGGAGACTTCACTTCTGCAGGTCCCCCTGCATCTGGTCGGTGATGACCCCCAGGATCGCATGGAGAGCCCTGTTTTCTCGATTTCCGTTCTCGCAAAAGGACCGGCACCGTTTTTGAAGAATAATTTTCTTTTCCACGTCATCGATGGATTCAATCAGGGTGAGGCGCCCTTCTTTTGACAGGTAATCATCTACGGCTCCCATCTTCCCTCTGAATATGCTGTACACCGGCACCTTCAAGGCTGCGGCTTCGCGATTCATCGTCCCGCCGCCGCTGATCACGAGGTCCGAATGCCAGATCAGATTCAGGCCGTCAACGACGGCAGCCGGAATGAGGATTTTCCCTGTTTGGCAGAGCCATGGCCATTTCTGCTGAATCCACTCCCTCTGGTTTTCGCTTCGAGGCAGGATGACCATCTGGAGGTCCGGCCGGGCCGAAAGATAGTCCACGGCCTTCGCAAACAGTATCTCGCTTTCGGGGTTGTGGTAATGTGCTTCGGTCGCCGGAGGGCGGATCGTGACCAGGATGTCCGATTCTCGAATTTGCAGATTGCGGAGCAGTGCCGGGTCCGGCTTGAAATAGGGCACGTAGACATCTTCTTTGATGCCCGGGTAGGGGATGACTTTTGACTCGTGAAACCAGCTATCGGGCGTGTTCAGAACCTCCGGAATCAGCCAGATCGTCGGTTTGCTGAAGAACAGTCTCTGCGCGTGTTCATAGTCGGTGATGGCAATGTACGGCAGTCGGAGGATAGAAGCCGCCACGAGCTGCGACCGGGATCCCATCGACAGGGCTATGGAAGGCTTTCGTTTTTTTGCATAAACAAGCAGTTGCACGGTCCGGGAAAGCGTCCCAAGGATTTTCATGAACTTGTTTTTTCCAAGATGCTTCCCCATCACGCTGCAATTGATTTTATAAAGATCCGCCATCCCGCAGACCTGGTAACAATCCCTTGCCGTGATGACCATGGGGTATCCGCGGGCTTCGAGTTCGTTAATGATCGGGTAAAAAAAGGGGACGTGGGGAGAATTTTCAAAATCGATCCAGATGGCGTGTCTCTCCTTTTCCATGTTCCTCTTTGCCTCCTCTATACCTTCAGGACGGCAACGGCTCCGGGCAGGCCGCAGGCTTCTAGCAGGCCCTTCTGCAGGCTGTCGGGCAGAAAAGCCCGGTATCGGAGATCGAGAGCGCTTGCCTGGGCCGTTGCATTCAGGAGTTCATACCCCACTTCCCAGAGCGCTCTTCCAGTCTGCTCGTGCCTGACAAAAACGAGCAGTGTAGCGAAGGGATCGAAGGACTTCCGGAGCGTCTCCCATTTTCCTCTGTCGAGTTTCGCGGCGGACTCCAGTCCATGCGCCCAGGAGCGTTTCTCCCAGTTCCGGTATTTCGACAAGGACCCATCCGAGACGATCCAGACCGAAGAAATATTCTGTTCGCCCCCCCAGGTCGGGATGGTCAGCCCCCGGGGCTCGGACTTTACATAATGCGGGGTACGGCCCCGGGCGGCCCAGAGCAACTGGCCGATGTCCGCATCCGATGCCTTTCGGCCGTTCCCGCTTTCCACCTTCAGGGTGCTCAGGATGTCCAGGAGCGGCTTGCTCCCGTCCCGGCTGGGCAGCGGGAACCCGCCCGACCAAGAAACAGGGCTGCCTTCCGGAGCGGCGTCTGTCCAGTAGGAGCCCCCGTACCCCGGGAGCATGGCGTCGAGGATAAGTTCGACAGTGCCGATCTCATGGTCGTTGATCTTCGTCCCGCTCACACCTAGATTTTGGAAGACATTGCCGATCCCGAGTGCGGAGCAGACCAGGCAGATTGCCTGCTGCATCATCCCGCCCTCGATCATGACCGCATCCAGGGAGGAAGACGACTTGGGAGAGCCGACAACCACGGTGAGGACGTTGCCGTTGGAGCGGACCGACAGAGTCCCGTCGGTGAACCGGGGAACCTTTGCCAGACGGGCCACTTCCGCAACCTGGCTTGCCGTGATCCGCTTCAGCGGATCGAACATCCCCCAGTGAAAATTTTTGGGATTTCCGTCCCCGTCGCTCGTGCAGCGGGAATTAAGGGCTTTCTCAAGTGAAACCCTGTTGCCCTCCTGCGGGAGGACGAAGGCCACCCGTTGCTCCGGCGGCATCGGGGCCTGCGGAGCCGCAAAGAGGTTTTCCAGCCTGTACCAGATCTTCCGAATGTATCCGAACCCATCCATAGACAGCACCATCGCTGCGGCCCCGCCCAGAAGTGCGAAGGTTGTGAGCAGCGTTCTTCTTTTCATCTTTGTACCATCCGACGCAGGCGATTCATGCGGTCGATCCACCGGCCGTGGCGAAACGTACTTTTGCTCGGTCGACGGATAATTTCTCTTCCACCGGCGCGGGGATTTCCCGCTCGGCCTTCCGCGTCTCCGCGACTCGAACGCTGTGAGCCTCGAGAGCCTCGTCGATGCGGACCCGGAGCTCGTCGGCCAGACGTTTTACAAAGGGCTCTACGAGCATCCCCGCGGGATAGACGGGCAATCTGTACACCTGCAGACCGTTTGTCGCGATTCCTTCCCAACCGAGCTCCGGCCCCCGGTGAATGCGATACTCCTCCAGGGGGCAGAACTGGACCACCCGCCCCGGATAGGTTCCCGGTACGTACTGGAAGGCGGCTCGGTCGTTTGCCTTCCACACTTCGTAGAGGGTCGAGTCCCCGTTCCGGCGCCGAAGAGAAGCCGGACCGAACAACTGCGTCACCATGCCGGACCACACATCCGTCCTGGCGCGGACGACTTTCAGCTTCTCCCGAAGGAACTCCTTTTTCTCCTCCCGGTTGAGCAGCATGAAGTTCGCCCAGTGGTACTCGATCTTCTGGAGATACCATCCGACTCGGACGGGGAGGGAGAAATCGGCGATCTGAGAAAAATTATACGTCTCCAGCAGCGCAAGAAGGGCCACGTTCTTCCCCTTGCGGATTAACTGGCGGGCCATCTCGAAGGCGATCGTTCCCCCGAGACAATAGCCGCCGAGCAGGTAGGGCCCCTCTCCCTGAACCCTCTCGATCTCGGAGAGGTAGAGGGCCGCCATCTCCTCCACGGTCTCGACTGGGGGTTCCGTTCCGTCGAGCCCCCGCGCCTGCAACCCGTAGACGGGCTGATCCTCTCCAAGACGGCGGGCCAGGTCGTTGTATATCATCACGTTCCCGCCTGCTCCGTGGACCAGGAAGAGGGGCGGCCTTGTCCCCCCGGCCTGAATGGTAACGAGGGAGGAGTATCTCTCCTGTGCCGCTTCCGAAGAAAGGATCCGGGCGAGGGCGGCAATCGTCGGCGCCTGATAAAGGACGGAGAGAGGCAGCTTCCGATTGAAGTGTTTCTCGATACGGGCAGTAAGCATAAGGGCCAGCAGCGAACTGCCCCCGAGATTGAAAAAGCTTTCGTTCTCGTCGATCTGATCGTACCCGAAGAGATCCTTCCAGATCCCACTGAGGATTTCCACGGCATCCGGCTGGACGGGAGCTTTCACCGCGGGGCAGGACGATGCGCCGGCGGCTGCCGTGGCAATGGCCACGCCGTGCGTGCTCACCGCCGCTTCCCCGACCCCCGTAAGCCAGTGTCGCTTCCGTTCGAAGGGATAGGTCGGGAGGGCCACCCTTCGCCTGGGCACCTTCTCGTGGAGCCTCGACCAATTCGGAGAAAGCCCCGCCGCCCAGAGCTGACCGACTGCCTCCAAGAAACACTCGACATCGTCCTTGTTTTCCTTAGGGTGCCGCATCAGGGAAACAACCTGTTGCCCGGACGGCCTGCCGGGATGCTGAAGGGCCAAGGTGCTCAGCATCCTGCCCGGCCCCACTTCGAGCAGGACTCGTCCCCCGTCCTGGAACAGCTCACCGAGACAATCGGAAAACCGGACCGTCTGCCTGAGGTGACGAACCCAGTAGAGCGGGTCGACCGCCTCCTCGTCCCGGATCCACGTACCCGTAACATTTGAGAGCAGGGGTATTGTAGGCCGAGAGAGACGCAGGGTTCGCATGTGCCGGGCGAACGCCTCGCAGATAGGCGCCGTCATCTCCGAATGGAAGGCATGTGATGTATGAAGCAAACTGCAATCCACCCCCTCGGCGGAAAGGTGGGTCTGAAACTTTTCTACGGCGTCCAGGGTTCCGGACACGACGCAGAGGTTGGGACTGTTGATCACGGCTATCGAGAGACCGTTGCCGGTAAATGCCTTCAGTCTTTCTTCCGGCAGGAACACAGCCAGCATGGCGCCACGGGGCAGTGACCCCATGAGTCTGCCTCGGACGGCAACGGTTGCCAGGGCGTTCTCCAGGCTGAAGACTCCGGCCACAGAGGCAGCCACGTATTCGCCGATGCTGTGCCCCACGAGTGCCGAGGGCTCGCAGCCCCCGGCCATGGCCAGTCTTGCCAGGGCGTATTCTGTCACGAAGAGGGCCGCCTGGGCGTTTTGCGTATGGTTGATCTCCCTCGCCGCCTCCCCGGGTGTTTTCGCGGCGCCGTAGAGAAGATCTCTCAGGTCCAATGACAACAGGGGATTGATGATCCCGCAGCAGCGATCGATTTCCTCGCGGTACAACGGCTCGGTGCGATACAGACCCAACCCCATGCCGATATATTGGGATCCCTGACCGGAGAACAGGAAAGCCGGCCCTTTTCGACCTGCCTCTTCCATCCGGCACACAGCACCTCGGAGGAGCGGTCGCCTCAGCCTCATGACGGCATCCGGACGGTCGCGGCAGACTAGGTAGCCCCTGTAATTCCAGCCCCGCCTGCACGACTGAAGGGTGTACGCCGCATCTTCGATGGAGATGCCGGGATGGTCCTCGAGGTGCTTCGCCAGATTGGCCGCCACATGTTCCAGCGCTGTTTCGGATCGGGCCGAGAATGGAAGCAGATGCCAGGACTGCGCTTCGACGGCAGGCTCCATCGGTGGGGCCTCTTCGACGATAACATGGGCGTTCGTGCCGCCGATCCCGAAGGAACTTACTCCCGCGATCCTTGGGTACCCTGCGCTTTCCCATTTCTTCAAGCAGGTATTGACGTAAAAGGGGCTGTTGTCGAAGTCTATATTGGGATTCGACGTCTCGAAGTGCAGGCTTGGTACGATCTCCTTGTGCTTGAGCATCAGGACGGTCTTCAGCAGGCCGGTGACGCCGGCTGCCGTGTCCAGATGGCCGACATTGGTCTTCACGGAACCAACTGCACAGTACTGTTTCTTATCTGTCGTCTTGCGGAAGGCCTGAGTCAGGGCGGCGATTTCGATCGGGTCACCGAGGGACGTGCCCGTTCCATGTGTCTCTACATAACTGATCTGCTCGGCGTTCACATCGCTCAGACCTTGGGCCATGGAAATGACGTCCGCCTGACCGGTTACGCTCGGTGCGGTGAAGCCGACCTTGAGGGAGCCGTCGTTATTGATCGCGGACCCACGGATGACGGCATGGATCATGTCGCCATCGGCAACTGCTTCCGATAACCGTTTCAGCACGACAATCCCTGCACCTTCACCGATCACTGTTCCGTTCGCCTTTGCGTCGAAGGCTCTGCAATGCCCGTCCGGCGAGGGGATCATGCCCTCTTCGTGGAAATATCCTCCCCGCTGCCTCGGATTCAATGTCACACCGCCGGCCAGAGCCATATCGCACTGATACGTCAGGAGGTTCTGGCAGGCCAGATGAACAGCCACCAGCGAGGTTGAGCAGGCCGTCTGCACCGTCAAGCAAGGTCCCCTGAGGTTCAGCTTGTAGGCCACGCGTGTCGCGATGTAGTCCTTCTCGTTTCCGATTTCGACCTGGAAGGCTTCCGTGATTCGGGTCGGATCGAGAGTCTGAGCCAGCCCGTTGATGTAGCGGTTCGGTCCGCACCCGGCGAATACGCCGATCAGGCCTTCGTATCGTTCGGGATCGCAACCTGCCTGCTCCAGGGCCTCCCAGGCGCACTCGAGAAAGATTCTCTGCTGGGGGTCCATCAACTGCGCTTCGCGGGGGCTGTACCCGAAGAATTCGGCATCAAACAGATCCAGCCCCTCGATGACCGACGCAGCCTTGACGTAATGGGGGTGCCCGTAGATGTCCTTTCCGATTCCCAGAGCCTTCAGCTCGTCATCGGAAAACCGGCGAATGGATTCCACCCCGTTGCGCAGGTTGTGCCAGAATTCCTCGACGTTCCGGGCCCCGGGAAAGCGGCCGGAATAGCCGATGACTGCAATGCCGTCCAGTTGAGGTCCCGGTCCGCTCATGACGTGATCCTTTCGATGGGTCGTCCTTTCTTTTGTCTCCGCAATGCCTCTTTTTGCCTGTTTACGCGCTCCTGCAGAGAATCCGAAGACGGCGTGGTCTTCGGGTCTTCCGTCAGGAATTTTGCCAGTTCATGGATCGTCGGCCGCTGGAACATGTCGACCACGGTGAGCGGCCTCCCGAACAGCGGCTTGAGCCGGTTCATGACCCGGACGAGCAGAAGGGAGTGACCGCCGAGGTCGAAGAAGTTGTCATGGGTGCCCACGGCCTCCAGTTTGAGGAACTCCTTCCAGATCTCCCCGATCGTCTTCTCCGCATCGCTCTGCGGGGCCACATAGTCGGTATCGACCTGCCTGCCGCCTGCCGGAGCCGGGAGAGCCTTCCGATCCGCCTTGCCGCTCGACGTCAGGGGGAAGGCCTCCATCTGCACAAACGCCGACGGGACCATGTAGTCGGCCAGCTTGCCTTTCAAAAAGGCGCGAAGCTCCTCCACGTTGATCCCCGAGGGTCCCTTCGCGACAACGTAGGCAACGAGTCGCTTGTCGCCCGGCGCGTCCTCGCGGGCGACGACCACGACCTCCCGGATGGCCGGGTGTCGTCCCAGCACCGACTCGATCTCTCCGATCTCGATCCGCAGGCCCCGGATCTTCACCTGGAAGTCCAGCCGGCCGAGGTAGTCGATGGCGCCGTCCGGCAGGAACTTGCACAAATCGCCCGTCTTGTAGAGTCGCGCCTCGGGATCCGGCGAAAACGGATCGGCTATGAATTTCTCGGCCGTCAGGTCGGGGCGGTTCACGTATCCCCGGGCAACCTGGATCCCGCCAATGTGCAACTCCCCGGGGACAGAGACCGGGACGGGCTGCATCCGCTTGTCGAGAATATAGATCTGCGTGTTTGCAACGGGCCGGCCGATGGGAACCGAGAGCATTTCACTGTCCCGGCGGCATGGCCAATAGGTCACGTCCACCGCCGCCTCCGTGGGGCCATAGAGGTTGTGGAGCTCGCAGCCCAGGGACTGGAAGAAACGCTCCTGCAATTCGTAGGGAAGGGCCTCGCCGCTGCAGATGACCCGCTTCAGGGACTTGCAGCTTCCGACATCCCTGTCCTCCAGGAACAGCTGCAGCATGGAGGGAACGAAGTGGATCGTCGTAATCTTCTGCTCGTTGATCGTCCTCACGAGATACCCGCTGTCCCGATGCCCGCCCGGCCGGGCCACCACCAACCTGGCTCCGACCAGCAGCGGCCAGAAGAATTCCCAGACGGAGACATCGAAGCTGAACGTGGTCTTCTGCAGGACTGAATCCTGCGGCGTCAGCCCGTATTCGTCCTGCATCCAGAGCAGCCGGTTCACGATTCCCCGGTGCTCGTTGAGCACCCCTTTGGGCCGACCGGTTGAGCCCGACGTGAAGATGACGTAGGCTGCGTTTTTCGGCCCTGCGCCGCTTTCGGGATTCGTCCGGCTCTCCCGGGAAATTTCCGGCCAGCTGGAATCGACGCAGACGACCCGGGCCTGATTTTCCGGAATGTTCGCAGCCAGGTGTTGCTGGGTGAGGATCACGGGCGCCCTGGCATCCTCCAGCATGAAGCCGATGCGCTCCTTCGGATACTCGGGGTCAAGGGGCACATAGGCCCCTCCGGCCTTTTGAATGGCGTAAAGGCTGATCACCATCTCGAAGGAACGCTCCATGTACACACCGACGAGAGACTCCACGCCGACACCGAGGACCCGCAGGTAATGAGCCAGCTGGTTGGCCCGGACGTTGAACTCTCGGTAGGTCAGCTCGTCGCCCTCGAAGGCCAGGGCGGGGGCATCCGGGGTTCTTTCCGCCTGGGCCTCAAAGAGCTGGTGCAGGCAGACATCCGTCGGGTACGGCACGAACGTGCTGTTCCACTCCGAGAGAATCTTTCGTTTCTCCTGCTCCGGGATGACGGATAACATGCCAACGGTCAGATCGCCCCCGCTGTTGACCGCCTTGAGGATCTCCGTCAGTTGTTCCTGCATCCTCCCGACGGCGACCGGATCGAGTGCTTTCTCGTCGTACACCCACAGGCATTCCCTGCCATCGTTCGGGATGAAAACGGCCAGCTCGGCGTTCAGCCTGGTTTCGCCCGGATCGGGCAATTGATCCACCCGGAAGACCACCACGGGAAGTTCAGCACTCACCCTGTGCCTGGAGAGCTCTCGCAGATGGGGATAACGAAGCTTCAGGTCGCGCACATAGGTCTTGCGATCCATCGTGGCCGAAATCTGTTTTCGCAACGAGACGTGGAACTCGTCGAAGGTCAGCTCCGCATTCACCTCGGCCCTCAGCGGGACGAAGGGGAAGAAAAAGTTCTCGCAGCCTCGGATGCATTCCTGCAGGGAGCCGTCGCTGAACCCGATATCGAAGCTTTCCTTCCCCCCGATCCGGTAGAGGTAGGCCACGAAGGCCGAAAGGATCTCATCCCCGGGAGTATCTTGGCTTTTCTCCGGCCTCTTCCTCATGGCAGGCAGCGGCATACGCATCGCGCTGCCGGTCAGCGAGCCGCCGGGCAGGTCGTGCTTCTTTGCATACGGGATTTCCATGGGCTCCAGTTCAGCCAGCCGTTTCGCCCAATAGCTCTCTTGTCTGCAGAGCAGTCTGTAGACCTTGTCAATCCGGTCGGCATGCTCTTTTTCGAGAGTCGGGAGCTTCCCCCCTTCAGGGATCGACGCAGCTTCGAGAAGCGCCTGAGGGGTGATTCTGGCTCCATCGAAGCCCGTCAGCCCGCTCAGAGTCAGGACGTTCGTTGCGGTAGACACCTCGAGGGAGGTATCGGTCACCCTTAAAACGGTACCGGGTTCCGCCTGCGCAGGGGTATCGAGGATGTCGATTTTTCTAACGGCCACGGCAGTGTTGCCGAGATAGAGCTTCGGCAGCCCCAGGGGGTTCGGATAATTATTGAACTCGAGGCCGCGATAGAGGTTGTAGATGTTTTCGGCCGGTTGACCCCAGTCGATCGTGGCGGCGGCGTAAGGTCTTTTCCAGAGAGGGCAAAAGGTCCGCCGGCTGAGATCCTGCGGCTTTGGGTCGGCCTTGCCCTGCGCCAGCCGATCCACAAGCACCGAAAAGCTCTGGATACTGGCCTCGAAGCATTTTGCGTTGAGAGTGAATGCCGTTTCATTCCCTGCGATCGGGAAGGTCTCCTGTTGGAGAATATCCCCCGCATCGGCTTTTTCGGTCATGACATGCCAGCTCACCCCGTGAGACATCTCGCCGCGGATCAGGGCCCAGTTCGTTGCGTTGCTCCCTGCATAACGGGGCAGCGGACCGTCATGAAAATTGATCCCCATTTTCCCCGGCATCGACAGGACCTCCTTGGGCAGAAGGGCGAAGTTGTCAATGCTGAAGAGATAATCGAAAGGCTGGCGCCGCATGACCTCCAGGACCGTCCCGTCCTGGGGGCTCAGCGCCAGATTTTTCTCCCTGCACCACGACTGCACCATGGGATCCGAAGAGATGACTCCCAGGATGCGGTGTCCCCGGTTGAGGAGGACCTCTCCACACTGGACAAGCCGTGTCTGGTTTCCGATGAGCACACAGCTGAAGGACTGCTCTCTGGGCATATTCGGCTCCCCCCTTTCTGCTTCGCCGATGAAAACAACCCGTCCGATGCCAAGCTCAGCCCCCGGGAACATGGGGACGCTGCATGCAGCAGATGTGGCCCTGCCGGCCCTCAACGACGAGAGCCGCCGTGTATCCCTCTTCCACGGGAAGATCCCTCACGGACCAACGGTCCGCTGCTGACGGTTCCGCTTTATCCTCTACGATTCGGGGCGGCTCGTCCGGGCGGATGGAAACGGCAAACGTGTCGAGCGGCCGGAGGAGCCCCTCCCCGGTTGCCTTCAGGAATGCCTCCTTTCGCGTCCAGCACCGAAAGAAGGCCTCCGCCCTGCCGTGCACCGGGATCCGGTAATAATCCTGGATTTCCCGCGGAGAAAAAAAACGCTCGACAATCCGATCCATATCCGGCATGGGTTCCATTTTCTCCACATCGATGCCCACTTCCCTGTCCCTCGAGAACGCATAAAGGGCCAGTCCTTTGGAGCGGGACATGTTGAACCGGATGGGATTATGGCCCAGTCGGCCGGAAAGTGCCGGCTTGCCATTGCTCTCGTAACGGAATTCGACCGATGCCGGCTCGACACCCAGATAGCGCCCGAGAATCGACCTCAGAATGCCCAGCCCGGCCACGTAATGAACCCTGTCCCGGTCGAAGCGGAACCGCTCCGCCCGCGCACGTTCCTCCCGTGACAGGATCCGCTCCAGTTCCTTCTGGCGACATAGGGCCTCATCAAGGCGAGCGCTCCACAAATGGACTTCTCCAAGGGACAAGTCATCGTTTTCAAAAGGGATGGTGCTCAATCGGTCAGACCTTAGATGAGTGGGCTGTGCGGGATTTTTCAGAGGGTGGTTCTCCTTGGCACAAAAAACGTTTGCGGGGAGATCATGATTAGGCCGATTTTCCGCTGATATTTCCCTTATTGGCCTTTAAAATATCGGCAGGCAGGCTTACGCCCTCTCAGTTACATGGACGAACTGAAAAGGCATCGAGTCGCCGAACGATCCGCATGGCCCTGCGCGACAGAATCGGATTTCTCCGCCTGCAATGCGCTTGGTCGTGCCCGGCGATATCTTCATCCCTGGCCTGAACACCGGATGCTCGCTCAGATGTCATCCATCCAGACTCAGGAAACGGAGGATATGCTATGTCTATGTAAGGAATATCGGAATCATGAAGGCGTGGCGGATACGGGAATCCCCAAGTTAATTCCGACGAGAGAGGGGCGCTCACCGATTCAAGGCTCCAACGACCCGTATCGGTTGACGAAAGATAGTTTCAACAGGTTAGTTTTCGGTGAAATCGATTTCGGGACAAACCCGAGATCATGGCCCCCCCTTTTTCCTCTCTCGCCGGGTTTTAAAGCATTCTCCATACCACGAGGTCGATCCATTAAACGGAGATTGCCGCACTGCACAGCTAATCAATTGTAAAAACAGGATATTTTAATGATATGCTCCCAAAATCAGCGGTACAAATTTCATGTTCAACAGGGGAGGGCCTGCATGTCGAATGTAAGATATACCGACACATTTTCTGGCGCCAAGTAGTACTAAACACTTATTTTCGATAAATGTTCTTTCATATCAGATAATTAAACAATTCCGGTTGCACAGGATAAAATGTAAACTGTACCGACACGACCATCCGTTTAAACATGCTTTCTTGTCCTCACCCCGTATCCCCAATATGCCCTTTTAATCTTTTTCAAGCCTCAGTGAAGTATCACTTTCGGGAGAGATTTTTCAGGGCAAAGTAGAAGCCCAGGGCAATCAGGACGACAAATCCCGTCAGCCGAACCAGGAGGGCAAAATCGGCATCCTCGGTGATGGAGGGCATCCCGGCCCGGAAGAGCTCGGGCGCCGCCGTGTACCAGAGCCCGGCGAGCATTGCGGCCGCCACCGCCACCAGCATGACGCGAAAGAGTCTGTTCATCGGGGCCTCCTTCCCTGGCCGCGGTAGCTTCAGCTCCGGTCGTTTTGGTTTCCGATATTCTTCACGCCGAGGGAAATGAAAACGGCACTCAGGAATATGAAGCCCGTGAGCCACACGTGATGGGAGATGCGGTGGTCATCGATATCGGCGGGAATCCCCGTGTGGAGAAGCTCCGTAGCCAGGGGCCACCAGAGCCAGGCAACGAGGGCGCAGGCGGCAATCAGAAATGCGACGGGGAGAATCCTTTTCTTGAGAATGCTCACTTTCCCGGAACCCATCCTTTCCCTCAGACCTCTTCGACAGGCAGATAGCTCGCTGTGAAGCTGCGGCTGCCCTCGTCGTATTTCAGGCAGGAGTTGCGGCGCCACCCGGCATCGTCCTGACCCGCATGATCGCTCCGCAGAAAGCTCCCGCGGCTCTCTTTCCTGCCCATGCCTGCCTGCAGGACGGCCCTCAGCGTCAGGGCCCCTGCGCGAAGGTCGCAGTCCAGCAGTCGCTCCCTCACGGTCTGCGGGACAAGTCGTCCCAGCCGCTGTTCAATCTTTTCCAGCGAGGACAGGGCCTCCCGCATGGCGCCCTCTGTCCGGACGATCCCCGCCCCGCTCCAGGCCGCATCCCGAAGGTGTCCCCGGATGTCCCTGTAATCCGCCATTCCGCCGGCGGCTTCAGGCCGGGCCGGCTGCTTTGCCCTGTCGGTACAAACCGGCATGGGAACGGACCCCAGGGCCCGCTCCGCGGCGAAACGGCCCGCAAGCGCCCCCGTGACGATACACTCCGTCAGGGCGTTTCCCCCCAGGCGGTTCGCCCCGTGAAGCCCCCACAGGATCTCCCCGCAGGCAAAAAGTCCGCCCATGTCCGTCTCGCCCGTCTCGGCGGCCCGAACACCACCCATCATGAAATGGACGGCAGGAGAGACGGCCACGGGTTTTTCCCTGAACGGGAAGCGAAGCCGTTTGAAAATGGCCAGGGGATGCGCATCCCAGGCCGCGGATGGAACCTCGCGAAGGTCAAGGAAAACGCCCCCCGCCCGCCCCTCCTCATAGAGCAGGGCGGAAAAGAGATCGCGCTTCTTGACGATTGCATCGTTGACGTCGGCAAGTCCGTGCTTTTCGAGGATGTCGACGCCGGAGGCGCCGGTGAGTTTTGCCTCCCGCGCAAAAGGCGGATAAACGATGAGGGCGGGAAGCCCGGGATCAGCCAGAACGAGGGGATAGAACTGCACGAACTCCATGTCCAGCAGATCCAGCCCTGCCTGCGCGGCCAGGGCGTATCCCTGACCCATGATCCGCTTCTGGTTGTCGTGCCGCTGATAGATGGCCCCGGCGCCGCCCGCCGCCAGGACAACGGCAGGGGCTTCGATTTCGAGCTGCCCGCCCTGGCGATTGAATCCCCTGATCCCGCAGACCCGGCCGTCGCGGCGCAGGAGCTCCGTCACGCAGAAGCCGGGCAGGGTATGGACGTTGTCCAAGCCCCGGACGTGATCCGCCAGTTTCCGCATCAGGGTCACACCGGGGATCACCGACGGGTCCGGCGACGCGACCGTTCTCTGGGTCCCGCGTTCCTTGAGGGGAATCCCAACGGAGCGCAGGATCTGGAAACCGGACGGCGCTTCGCGGGCCAGGAGCCTGACCCGGGAGGCGCAATTGAGGCCGCCGCCGGCGCGGAGCGTGTCGCGAACAAAATCCTCGGCGCGGTAACGCTCCGAGGGGCCCGACATCACCCCGTTTGCCAGCGCCGAGTTCGTCCCCATCCCGATGGGTCCCCGGTCCACGACGAGAACCGCCGCACCCTGACGCTGCGCGGCGTGGGCCGCCATCAGCCCGGCAAGGCCCGCCCCGATGATGATCACCCGCTTCGACATGAGACCGTAATTGCCCTTCGCCTGTTTACGAGTCTTGTACAGGATCTCCCCGGGTGCGTCAATCGGGGCACCCGTTTCACCGGGGGGCGCTCCAGTATGCAGGCCCCTGCTCGTACCCCCTGGCTTGCAGATCGCTTTTCGGTGGGATGCCCGACCGGCCGCCCATCCGGGTCGCCACCCGCGCTGCCGCCCAGGCGGCAAGATCGAAGCTTTTCTCGGGATTCCAGCCCCGGGCAAGTCCATAGACGAGTCCGGCGTGGAAGACATCGCCGCAGCCCGTCGTGTCAACGGCCTCGACGGCACAGGC
>Ga0316616_100000077_pt1 | contig 23735 bp, 32 predicted proteins | sample OWC_Aug_M1_C1_D1_FD_207660 | JGI IMG/M metagenome (GOLD analysis project Ga0316616, IMG submission 207660) | Wetland soil microbial communities from Old Woman Creek delta, Ohio, United States - OWC_Aug_M1_C1_D1_B | ecosystem: Environmental > Terrestrial > Soil > Wetlands | place: USA: Ohio... | reverse complement strand
ATCCTTAGGAGCTAAAAAAGCAAAATGGATTATTGGCTATAGTTGTTTTAACTGATAGCTGCCAGGGGAAGCAAAAATTTATTGAGTAGATTTTTCGCGGTAGCGCATAGGTAGCACAGACAAAATAAAAAGGGTTAGCCTTTAAGCTAACCCCTTGTTTTATATGGCGCGCCCGAAGAGATTCGAACTCCTGACCCCTTGGTTCGTAGCCAAGTACTCTATCCAGCTGAGCTACGGGCGCGTTTATGAGGGCGCCAATTATACCGCAATATCCTTTGAACGCAAGCCGAAGCATGCCGCCATACTGACCGCCCTTCAGACGTTATAATGCCGGCATGAAACTGCTGGCGCTCGACACCTCGACCGAATACCTCTCCCTTGCCCTGTGGCTTGACGGGGAGATCGTCGATCGCGACCTGCTGGCGGGCCAGGCACACTCCCAACTGATTCTGCCCATGCTGGGCGAGATGCTCGAAGCCTCAGGATTGACGCTCACCGAGCTCGACAGCATCGCCTTCGGCGAGGGTCCGGGCTCCTTTACCGGGTTGCGGATTGGCTGCGGGATTGCGCAAGGCCTAGCATTCGGCGCTGGGCTGCCAGCAGTCGGCGTGAGCACCCTGCTGGCGCTGGCGCAGCAGACCGATGCCAAACGTGTGATCGCGTGCCTCGATGCGCGTATGGGTGAGGTCTACCATGCGGCTTATATGAGGGATGGCCAGGATTGGCTAGTGGTTCATGAGCCCGGCCTCTATCTGCCAAACGATGTGCCGGCAGTCACTGGTGAAGGCTGGTATGGCATCGGCAGCGGCTGGGAAGCCTATGAAGATACATTGCGGCAGCGCTGCGCAGGACAAATGGGCGGTTTCGCCAGACAGGCATTTCCCCATGCACGCGACATTGCCGACCTGGCAGCAAAAATATTTGCGCGGGGTGAGGCGAAATCCGCATCCGACATTGCCCCGGTCTATATCCGCAACAAAGTGGCGCTAAAAATGAGCGAGCGATGAACGCCGTGCTGCAGCCGAAAACGGGCTTTCGCCCCATGCAATTCGATGATCTTGATCAAATCATGGAAATCGAGCCGCACATTTATTCCCATCCATGGTCGCACGGCAACTTCGCCGATTCGCTGCATGCCGGTTACAGTTGCTGGGTGTATGAACTGGAAGGGCGATTCATTGGCTACGCCGTGATGATGATGGTGCTTGATGAGGCACATGTGCTCAACATCAGCATCGCGGCCGACTATCAGGGCCGCGGCATGGGTCGCGCCTTCCTCAGCTATCTGATCGATATAGCGCGCCGCCATGGAGCGCAAACCATGTTCCTCGAAGTGCGCCCCTCCAATCTCGCGGCACGTGGCCTGTATGACAGCATGGGGTTCAACGAATTTTCCGTGCGCAAGGGCTACTACCCCGCAAATCATGGACGGGAAGATGCTATCCTGATGGGGCTGGCGCTATGAGCCTGCCGCGCGAAGATGTACTGAAGGAACTGGAACTGCTGCCGGTGTGGCGGCAGCGGGCAGCAACTGCCACGGTCGCCGTCGAACAACCCATATCCACATCTGCGCCGCCGGCCGTGGAGCGCGACGCCGTCATGCGAATGGACTGGGAGACGTTGCAGGTTGCCGTCGCTTCCTGCCAGGCCTGCTCACTGGCCAAAACCCGCACCCAGACCGTATTCGGCGTGGGTGACCGCAACGCCGACTGGCTGTTCGTCGGGGAAGCGCCCGGCGCCGAGGAAGACCGGCGCGGCGAACCTTTCGTCGGCCAGGCAGGCAAGCTATTGGACAACATGCTGGCGGCGATTCAGCTCAAACGTGGCGAAAACGTCTATATCGCCAATGTCCTCAAGTGTCGCCCGCCGGAAAACCGCGACCCGCACGGCGAAGAAGTAGTGAAATGCGACCCCTATCTCAAGCGCCAGGTGGAACTGATCCAGCCCAGGCTGATCCTGGCCATGGGGCGCTTCGCCGCACAATCGATCCTGCACAGCGACGCTTCCATCGGCGCGCTGCGCGGCAAGCTGCATGACTATAACGGCGTGCCGGTGGTCGTGACCTATCACCCGGCCTACCTGCTGAGGAATCTCATGGACAAGGCCAAGGCCTGGGAAGATCTGTGCTTTGCCCGGGCCACCATGCGCACCTTGCAATCAGGCGATTCGACCGTATCTTTGTAGAACGATTTTCATAGGAGACACCCCATGCGCAAACTGTTGACCGCTTTTCTTCTCACCGCAACCCTGGCCTTGACCGGCTGCGGCTACAACACCTTCCAGTCGCAGGACGAGCAGATCAATGCCGCCTGGGCGGAAGTGCTCAACCAATACCAGCGCCGTGCCGATCTGGTGCCCAATCTGGTGAACACGGTACAAGGCTACGCCTCGCATGAAAAAGAAGTGCTGGAGGCGGTGACCGCTTCCCGCGCCAAGGTCGGCGGAATCCAGGCCACGCCGGAACTGATCAACGACGAACAGGCCTTTGCCAAATTCCAGGCCGCGCAGGGCGAGCTGACTTCGGCCTTGTCGCGCCTACTGGTGGTTTCTGAAAACTACCCGCAGCTCAAGGCCGATGCCAACTTCCGCGATTTGCAGGCGCAGCTGGAGGGCACGGAAAACCGCATCACCGTGGCGCGCAATCGCTATATCGCCGCGGTGAAGGACTACAACGTGACCGTGCGCTCCTTCCCTAGCAACCTCACCGCCATGATGTTCGGCTACAAGACCAAGCCCTCGTTCACGGTGGAAAACGAGAAAGCTATTTCGGTCGCGCCAAAGGTCGAATTCAAGTAAGTGCGGGAAGGGCGAAGGGTGAAGAGAGAAGGCTGGCTGGGCCGCGTTTTTGGCGCGGCCTTGCTGTGCCTTTCCTTGCTGGCTGGAGCAGCGCATGCGGAAGCACCAGTGCCGCCGCTGGAGAGGCGCGTCACCGACCTGACCGGCACGCTCACGCCAGACCAGCAATCCGCGCTAGAAGCCCGTCTGGCCGCTTTCGAGCAGCAAAAGGGCAGCCAGATCGCCATACTGATCGTGCCGACCACGCAGCCGGAAGACATCGCCCAGTATTCCATCCGCGTGGTCGATGTGTGGAAACTCGGCCGCAAAGGCGTGGATGACGGCGTGCTCGTGCTGTTGGCAAAAGCTGACCGGGCGCTACGCATCGAGGTGGGCTACGGGCTGGAAGGCTCGGTTCCCGACGCCATCGCCCGGCGCATTGCCGACGAGGTCATGATCCCGCGCTTCAGAAAAGGTGATTTTTATGGTGGCTTCAGCGCCGGTATCGACCGCCTGATCGGCGTCATTGAAGGCGAACCGTTGCCACAACCGCAGAACCGCCAGCCGACAGGCGGGGGACTGGAGCAATACTTCGCTGTCCTGTTATTCGCCGCGGTCATGGTGGGCGGCATCCTGCGCGCGGTGCTGGGACGTTTTCTCGGCGCCACGGTCAATGCCGGGCTGGTTGGGGGCGCGGTGTGGCTGCTGGGTGGCGGCTTGATCTTTGTCGTGATGCTGGCTTTCATGGCGTTCATGATTGCGCTGGGCGGAGGGCGGGGCTTCCATGGCGGCATGGGCGGAGGTGGCTTTGGCAGGGGTTCCGGGGGGGGCGGGTTCTCCGGCGGAGGGGGTGGTTTCGGCGGTGGCGGTGCCACCGGGAGATGGTAAGTCATGCAAATCGCTAGATTTCTCAGGCACATTTTCAGCGGCCCCTGGCGGGTACGCCAGGTTTTTCCTCGCCGTAGCCTGAAAGCCATCGAAGCTGCCATCCGCGAGAGCGAGCGTACGCATCTGGGTGAAGTACGATTTGTCGTGGAAGGGGCGCTGGAAATTGCCCCCTTGCTCGCCGGCCTCACTGCACGCGAGCGCGCCATCGAAGTATTTTCGCAGGTGCGGGTGTGGGATACCGAATACAATACCGGGGTCCTGATTTATCTGCTGCTGGCCGACCGGGACGTGGAGATCGTCGCCGACCGCGGCATACATGCCAAAGTGGGCAAAGCCGGGTGGGAAGCCGTCTGCCACACCATGGAAACCCGGTTTCGTCATGGCGAGTTTGAGCGTGGCGTGATCGAGGGCGTGAGCACGATTACCGCCCTGCTAAGACAGCACTTTCCCGCACAAAAAACCGACAACCCAAACGAGTTATCTGATGCGCCACTGGTTCTTTAGCCTGATCTGCCTGCTACCCATCACGGCAACGGCCGATCCTGAAACGATTACCAGACTGCTCAACCAGGAAGCTACTCCGGCACATCTCGAATTTTGTTATGGCGGGGGATGCGCGACGGTAGTATCGGTCAGCCTGGCAGAAGAAGAATGGGAGCAGGTAAGCTTGCTGTTTGCCTCCATGCCAGAAAATGCCATCGAAGAGCGCGAGCGCGTCGCCCAGGCCATTGCCCTGCTGGAAAACATCATCGGCGTAATCACCGACACCACCACCGACCGCGGAGGCAACTTCAAAGGCATAGGAATCCAGGGGCAACTGGATTGCTTCGACGAATCCGTGAATACTACGAGCTATCTGAAGATGCTGCGTGAAAACAATTTTCTGCGTTTCCACGAAATTTCCGGCACCAAGACACGAGGCTACTTTTTGCGGGGGTGGCCGCACACGACGGCAATTATTCGTGAAATCGATAGCGATCAGATTTACGTCGTGGATTCATGGTTTTATGATAACGGCGAGCCACCGGTGATTTTGCCGCTCCAAGTCTGGCAGGATGGCTGGGATATTCCGCAACAGTCAACTGCGGAATCTCGCGACGGAGCCACGGAGAAATTCCCGGGAGGCTGACGGCAACCCGGCTTTCTTATAAAATTCCGCACCCTAATGATCCAAACGAAAGCCTGCCCATGCGCGCCAGCCAGTTTTTCCTCTCCACCTTGAAAGAAGCCCCGGCCGAGGCCGAACTGTCCTCGCATCGCCTGATGCTGCGCGCCGGACTGATCAAGCGCCTGGGTTCTGGGCTATATAGCTGGATGCCGCTGGGCCTGCGCGTGCTGCGCAAGGTGGAAAATATCGTGCGTGAGGAGATGGACAAGGCCGGCGCGCTGGAACTGCTGATGCCGGCAGTCACCCCTGCCGAGTTGTGGCAGGAAACCGGGCGTTGGGACGTTTTCGGCCCGCAGATGCTGAAGATCAAGGACCGGCACGCACGCGACTTCTGCTTCGGCCCGACGCATGAGGAAGTGATCACCGACATTGCGCGCAAGGAAATTCGCAGCTACAAGCAGTTGCCGGTGAATTTCTACCAGATCCAGACCAAGTTCCGCGATGAGATCCGCCCGCGTTTCGGCGTCATGCGCGCGCGTGAATTCGTGATGAAGGATGCTTATTCCTTCCATACCAGCAAGGCTTCGCTGGAGGACACGTACGACGTGATGTACCTCACCTACGCCAGCATCTTCAACCGGCTGGGGCTGAAATTCCGTGCTGTGAGTGCCGACACCGGGGCGATTGGCGGTACCGGCTCACACGAGTTCCATGTGCTGGCCGATTCGGGCGAGGACGCCATCGCCTTCAATCCAGTCTCGAACTATGCCGCCAACGTGGAGATGGCCGAGGCGCTGGCACCAACCGCGCCGCGTGCCGCCGCCAGCGAAACCTTGCGCGACGTGGAAACACCCAGGCAGACCACCTGCGAGGATGTCGCCGCCCTGCTGGGCATCCCGCTGCAGCGCACCGTCAAGCTGATCGCGCTGATGGCCAACGACAAACTGCACGTGCTGCTGATCCGCGGCGACCACAGCCTGAACGAAGTCAAGGCGGCCAAGATCGAGGGATTGTGCGACTTCCGCTTTGCCTCGGAAGCGGAAATCCGCGAGGCATTCAACTGCCCGCCCGGCTTCCTCGGCCCGGTGGGGCTGAATCGCGGCCAGGTTCGCGTCATCGCAGACCGCACGGTAACGGCCATGAGCGACTTCGTCTGCGGTGCCAACAAGCCCAAGTACCACACTGCCGGCGTCAACTGGGGCCGCGACCTGCCCGAGCCCGACCTGGTGGCAGACATCCGCAACGTGGTGGCGGGCGACCCCTGCTCCGACGGCAAAGGCACGCTGGAAATCTGCCGCGGCATCGAAGTCGGCCATATCTTCCAGTTGGGCAACAAATATTCCCAAGCCATGAACGCGACTTACCTGGATGAAAACGGCCAGACCCAGGTCATGGAAATGGGCTGCTACGGCATCGGTGTCTCACGCATCGTCGGCGCCGCCATCGAGCAGGGCAACGACGAGCGCGGCATCATCTTCCCCGCCGCCATCGCGCCTTTTGCCGTGGCGATTGCGCCCATCGGCTTCGACCGCAACGAGGAAGTGCGCGCCGCCGCGCTCAAGTTGCACGACGAACTAGCCGCCGCCGGCTTGGACGTGCTGCTGGACGACCGCGGCGAGCGCCCCGGCGTGATGTTCGCCGATCTGGAACTGGTCGGCATCCCGCACCGCATCACCATCGGCGAGCGCGGCCTCAAGGAAGGGCTGGTCGAATACCAGGCGCGCAGTGACAAGGAAACACACAATATCCCCTTGAACGAAATCGAGAATTTTGTAAAATCTGCGTTATGTACCGCATAGCGATTTTCACTCTGTTGCTGATGCCGCTACTGTGCCACGCAGGTGCACAGAAAGAGGAGAATCTGTCTGCCAGCGTAAGAGCCATGCTGCAGAAGTCGGTGAGCGACAACGCCCCACCCCGCCTGCTGTTTGACAGCAACCTGGAAGCCCAAGCCTGGCTGGGGGAAATGTCACGCCGTCTGGAGAAACGCATCCCGGACAAGGACTTCCGCCAGGATTTCCTGCGCACCGTGCATTACGAGGCAACGCGCGCCGGGCTGGATCCGCAACTGGTGCTGGGACTGATTCAGGTAGAAAGCGGCTTCAAGAAATACGCCGTTTCGTCGGTCGGGGCGCGCGGCTTCATGCAGGTCATGCCGTTCTGGGTACGCTCGCTTGGCACAAACGACCAGAACCTGTTCCATCTGCGCGTCAACATGCGCTATGGCTGCACCATCCTGCGCTATTACCTGGATATCGAGCGCGGCGATCTTTACCGCGCACTGGGCCGCTACAATGGCAGCCTGGGCAAGCCAGAGTACCCAAACATGGTGCTCGGCGCCTGGAAGCGGCACTGGTCTTACCCTCCCCAGCAGTCCTGAACTCGAACGCACACTTCCGGTGCGATTTTGTTTGCGCACCAATCTGTTCCGGTCTAATATCACCCTCGGCGGTCGAAGCAACACAGCAAGTGGACATGCAGATCCATATCCGCCAGGTCCTTTTAATTAGCTGTTTTCAAAACAATTTAGGGAGGAAGACATGTCTCAGTTAACTGCTTTGTCACTCAGTATTGCCCTGCTTGGTGGTGTGTGGGTGTTTCTTGCGTTTGGTCCGCTTTCCGGACTTGTTCTGGTGTGGGCAGGCTTCATTGCCTGGGGTTGCTATTTCCATACCGGCGGCGATAACGCCGCTCTGCAAAAAACCATTGCAGGCATGATTTACGGTGCCGTGCTGGCCGGGGTCGCGCTGCTCCTGCTCGGGACTAATCCGATCGGCTTGCCCGCCGTCGCTGCCGCACCGGTGTATGTGGCCGTAACCGTGTTCTTCCTGGTGATCGTCGCCGGATGCAACCTGCTGTCCGTGGTACCGGCCAATGTCTACGGCTATGCCGCGACCGTGGCCTATGCGGTGCAAACCGCCAACGTGGGCAGCGTGACGGATGCAAACATGGCAAACCCGGTGATCGTGCTGTCGCTTTCCTTCGTACTCGGTGCCGTTTTCGGCATGTTGTCCGGCAAGCTTTCTGGCATGCTGGGCAAGTAACTTCGGGCTGGATTCGTCCGCTGCATCAGCGTGACAAGCCAACGGCGGACAATTTGTCCGCCGTTTTTTATTTGATTTCCGGAAGTTTAGGAGAGTCCATGCCATTGCTTACGACCCGACACTCGGCATCTGGCAACTCAAGGAGCAGGCGCCTGACCGTTAACTGAACCCCTGCTTACACAAGATTCAGGACGGCCTCAGCGGGGCAGTTCCCGCTGCACTGCCCGGTAGAAACGTTCGTAAAAATCCCGCTTGGTCACCGTCTCACCACGGATTTTCACCTGCTTGTCAGTCTAGCTACTGGTGCCGAAGGAAATGGGCGCCAGCAAGGGAAGCCCGATGAGCGTAGTCTCGCTACTGGTTTTGACATCGAAATGTTCTTCCGTAGCGGTCACGAACAAGGTGGAGCCACCAACACGCTGCTCGCAGGTTATATAAACCTGCAGTATGGCGTGGGATTTTTCCTCGACCTGAAATTCCTTGCCACCGGAAAGGCTTTGACCTTCTCTTTTTGTGACAACGTAACCATCACTCAACAATGCTCGTCGGGCGGCATCGCACAAAGGAGCGGCGGCCACCTGGAAATCCCTGCGCTATCTGGAGTCAGACTGAAAACCCTCGTTTTCAGCATAACCGCGCGTACCGCCGCAGGAGGCCAGAAGCAGGGAAATCAGTATCAGCGATAACCTTTTGCACATCTTCTTGCCTCCTCCTAATGAATTTAAACAGCCAATTTCAGATGCTTCCTTATTTCGCCTGATCGGAAATCCTGAACCCGTAATAGGTGCCGAACTCACCTTCCGACTCGTGATAGATAAAGAACATGCCGTTGGCGTAGCCATGCCCGTTGTAATGGTTGTTGGCACGCAGTTTCATGCCGGGTGGTAATGCGCTTTTGCCAACGAACTTCCCTTTCAGGTCAAATACCAGCACAGCTTTGTGGTCGACATCCAGCAGCGCCAGTTCCTCGCCGGCAATACCGGTAAACGCCGCATAGGAGTCACTGATATCGTCGTGCTTGACCCCCGCCGCCGCCAAGTCGAGCTTGAATTCCCCTAGCGGCTCGCGCTTGTCCAGCTTGACGATGCGCACCTTGTCACTACGCATTTGCTTGGCGTAATACTGGTTCTCCGCCGGATCGTATGTGGGCGAGGTGGCGAAGTCACCAAAGGCCGGGTTGGGGCCGCTCAACATGTCGGCGTTGCTGGTCAGTTTGCCTTCCTTGTCGAGTTCGAGGGCGAACACGCCGCAGTTGGGCAAAACACCGGCGTCGCTGGAGACGTTGTAGGTCACGCTTTCCAGCCGGTTCTGGTTGGGATTGAAGTAAACCGTCTTGTTGTTCAAACCCGGTTTTGCGCTGCTCACATAGTTGCCCTTGGCATCGTAAACGTGGATCAGCGATTTCGAGGTGATGAAGCCAAATTCGTCCGCCATGGCGGCAAACCCCCCATCCGCAATGATATAGCGGCCATGATCGGGCACGTATGCAACCGACATCGGGCGCGAGGTCGGTTTGTTCGCCAGCGGGATGCGCATGCTTTCCACCGCTTCTGGCAGCACCTGCGCCGGAGCCTGCAGGTTGAAGGTTATGGCCAGCACCGCCGACATCGCCATCAGCCATCGTTTCTCGTTCATACTATTTCCTTGTGGAACTGAAGTTGATATTTTAAGCCAATCTCATGCGCAACAGACCGCACCTGCTAGTTTTCATTTCCGCGCACGGCTTCGGCCATGTGGCGCAAACCGCTCCCGTCCTCAATGCCTTGCATGCGCGCATGCCGGAACTGCGGATTACCGTACGCTCACTGGCACCGCTGAACCATTTGCGTTCGCGCATACGCGCTCCTTTCGAATACCTGCGCGAACCGGGCGATACCGGCATGCTGATGTCATCGGCGCTGGATGTACGGGTTGCGGAAACCGCCAAAGCCTATCAGGACTTGCATCGCGAATGGGAATCAAGCGTGGCCAGCGAGGCGCGGCGTCTGCGCGAACTGGAGCCGGATTTTGTATTGTCCAACGTCGGCTATCTGCCGCTGGCAGGGGCACAGCGCATCGGCGTCCCCTGTGCCGCCATGTGCTCGCTCAACTGGATGGACGTTTACGCCCACTATTGCGGCGCCATTCCCGGATCACAAGCAATCCTAGAGCAGATTCGACTGGCCTACGCCCAAGCCGACGCCTTTCTGCGCGCCACGCCGGGCATGACGATGGCCGATCTGCCCAACCGCGTCATGATCGGCCCGGTTGCCGAGGTCGGCCGCAACCGGCGCGATGAAATCAACATTCGCCTGGGATTGGAACGGGAGGAGAAACTCGTGCTGATCAGCCTGGGCGGCATCGCCGGCCGACTTCCCATAGAAACCTGGCCGCGCCTGCCCGGGGTGCGCTGGCTGGTGCAGGCTGACTGGCACGTCGTGCATCCCGATGCAGCCGCGATCGAGTCGCTGGCAATGGATTTCGGCGACATCCTGGCCAGCAGCGATGCGCTGATCTGCAAGCCCGGCTACGGCAGCTTCGTCGAGGCGGCCTGCAGCGGGGTGCCGGTGCTCTATGTCAGCCGGCCGGATTGGCCGGAAACCACGTGCTTGACCGAGTGGCTCGGGCAGTATGGCAGTGGCCGTGAAATTACCCGCCAGCAGGCGGAAACCGGCGCTCTTGGGGATGACTTGCAGGCGGTGCGGGAAGCTGCCCACCCTGCCCCGCCTTTGCCCAGTGGCGCCACCGAAGCGGCAGACTGGTTACGCCAGCAGCTGCGCCCATAAGATTTTCAATGCATCCCGCATCGAGTTGCCGGAGGTCAATCTCGCCACCGGCCTTTGCGTTATAATCCATCTGGTTAGCGCTCAACTTTCCGGCTCAGCTGGCTCCATGATAAAAAAACTGCTGCAACGCGTATTCAAAGGCAAGAAGAAAACCTCTCCGGCCTCCTCTCACGAAGCAAAACGCTTTTCACGTCGCACCCACGGCATCGACCGCAAGCTGATCAGCCCGGGGGCGATGAAAACCACGCAGGAGCTGCACAAGGCGGGGTTCCTGGCATTCATCGTCGGCGGTGCAGTACGCGACCTGCTGTTGAAGCGCAAACCCAAGGATTTCGACGTCGCTACCAATGCCACGCCGGAACAGGTGCGGCACCTATTCCGGCGCTCGCGCATCATCGGCCGCCGTTTCCGCATCGTGCATGTCATGTTCGGCGCGGAAACCATCGAAGTATCGACGTTCCGCGGCAGCCATCTATCGGACGAGGGCGACTCCCACGTCTCGGATAGCGGGCGCATCCTGCGCGACAATGTGTTCGGCTCGCACGAAGAGGATGCGATCCGGCGCGACTTCACCGCCAACGCCCTGTATTACGACCCGCAAAGCGAAGAAGTGTGGGACTTCCACCACGGCCTGCCCGATCTCCAGGCCGGGATATTGCGCATGATCGGCGATCCGGAAACCCGTTATCGCGAGGATCCGGTACGCATGTTGCGTGCAGTGCGGCTCTCCGCCAAGCTCGGCCTGAAGCTGCACCCGGCCACCGAGAAGCCCATCCCGCTGCTGGCCGACCTGCTGCAGGACGTGCCCCCGGCACGAGTGTTCGACGAGATGCTTAAGCTGTTCCTGTCCGGCCATGCGATGGAAAGCGCCAGCGCCCTGCGTGCCCACGGTCTGCATCACGGCCTGCTGCCCATGCTGGACGTGGTGCTGGAACAGCCCTTGGGCGAGCGCTTCATCACCCTCGCCCTGCAGAACACCGACGAGCGCGTGCTGGCCGACAAGCCGGTTTCCCCCGCTTTTCTGTTCGCTGCACTGCTGTGGCATGATGTGCTTGCTGCCTGGCAGGAATACCAGGCCAAGGGAGAAAAGTCATTGCCGGCGCTGATGCTGGCCATGCATGAGGTTTCCGACATTCAGGCCGAGAAGCTCGCAATCACCAAACGATTCTCCATCATCATGAAGGAAATCTGGGCACTGCAGCCGCGCTTCGAACAGCGCTCCGGGCAACGTCCTTATCGTTTGCTGGAGAACCAGCGTTTCCGCGCCGGCTACGACTTCCTGCTGCTGCGCTGCCAGTCCGGCGAACTGCCGATGGAGTTGGCCGAATGGTGGGATAGATTCGCACAGGCCGACACTGAGCAGCGGGCGGCAATGCAACTGCCGGATACCGAGCCGAAGAAGCGCCGCCGGCGTTCTCGCCGCAAGAGCACTGCGGATGCCGCCCAATCTCAGTCGGAAGAATGAGTCATCGCGCCTTCATCGCGCTGGGCAGCAATCTGCAAGACCCTGTGGTCCAGGTGCGGCGCGCAATCATGGAAATCGCAGGCTTGCCTGGCACGACACTGGTGCGCCATTCTTCGCTCTACCGCACCGCGCCGGTCGGTTATGACGACCAGCCGGATTTCATCAATGCCGCTGCCGAGATCTCAACCTCACTCGACCCGCTGCAACTGTTGCGTGTCCTGCTGTCGCTGGAAACCCGCCACGGCCGCGAGCGCCCTTTTCCCAATGCGCCGCGCGTGCTCGACCTCGACCTTTTGCTTTATGATGATCTGACCATGGAAACACCGGAACTCACCCTGCCCCACCCGCGCATTCCTGACCGCGGGTTCGTCCTGCTGCCACTGGCAGAAATTGCTCCGGAAATGGAAATTCCGGGCAAGGGCAGGGTATCCGATCTGGCCTCGCAGTGCCTTGAACAAGGCGTGGAAAAACTGGCATGACGCTCGCGGAGAAATACCCCTACATTGTCATCGAAGGGCCAATCGGCTGTGGCAAGACTACGCTGGCGAAACGCTTCGCAGAGCGCTTTTCGGTCAATCTGCTGCTGGAAAACGCCGATGCCAATCCCTTCCTTTCCAGGTTTTACCTGGATCGGCCGCGTTATGCGCTGCCCACGCAGCTGTTTTTCCTGTTCCAGCGTGCCGAGCAGGTACGTGAACTGTCCCAGCGCGACCTCTTCGGAGGCTTCACGGTGGCCGATTTTCTTCTGGAAAAAGACCCGCTGTTTGCCCGCATCAATCTGAGCGACGAAGAGTTCGCCCTGTATCGGCAGATTTATCGGCACATTCAGGTGCAGACCACCGCGCCGGATCTGGTGATCTACCTGCAGACCCCGGTGGACACCCTGCTCAAGCGCGTCGAGCAGCGCAACATCGGCTATGAGCTGAATATTTCGCGCGATTATCTGGTGCGGCTGTCCGATGCCTACAGCGACTTCTTTCATCACTACGACACGTCGCCGCTGTTGATCGTCAATAACGAAAACCTGGACTGCGCCAGCAATGAAGCGGCTCTCGAACTGCTGCTGGAACGGATCACCGGCATGCAGACCCGGCGCGAGTTTTTCAATCCAAGGATAGACGGGTGAATCTGGCCGCACCGCAGCAAATGGCAGCGCGCGGCGAGAAAATCGCCGTGCTGACCTGCTACGATGCCAGCTTTGCCACCCTGTGCGAAGCAGCTGGGGTGGATGTGCTGCTGGTAGGTGATTCGCTCGGCATGGTATTGCAGGGCGCTGGCGACACTCTGGGCGTCACCATGGATCAGATGGAATACCACACTCGTTGTGTCACCGCCGGGACTAAATCCACCCTCATCATTGCGGATATGCCGGTAGATAGCGACCGGACGCCGGAACTCGCGCTGGGAAACGCCAGGCTATTGGTGGGTGCCGGGGCACACATGGTGAAACTGGAGGGTAACAAGGATGAGGTGGTACGGCATCTGACCGGGCACGGCATCCCCGTGTGCGGCCATCTGGGCTTCACCCCACAGTCCGTGCATGAACTGGGCGGCTACAAGGTACAAGGCCGTGATGAAGTGGGTGCCAGAAAAATCCGGGAAGACGCCATCGCCCTGCAGCAAGCCGGCATCGGGCTGCTGGTGCTGGAAATGGTGCCTGCAGTGCTGGCGAAACAGGTCACGGAACAGCTTGGCATCCCTACCATCGGCATCGGCGCGGGGCCGGACTGTGCCGGCCAGGTGCTGGTGCTGCACGACATGCTGGGCATCTACCCCGGCAAAACACCCAAATTCGCGCGCAATTTCATGCAAGGTGCCGGCAGCGTGCAGGCCGCGCTGGCGGCATATGTGCAAGCCGTCAAGAACGGCACGTTCCCCACCACCGAACACAGCTTCTGATGGACATCATTCCGACCATCGCCGGACTGCGCAGCCGCCTTGCCCGCGCCGGCCGTATCGCCTTCGTGCCGACCATGGGCAACCTGCACGACGGCCATCTGGCGCTGGCGCAACTCGCCCGGCAGCACGCCGATACCGTCGTCGTCAGCATCTACGTCAACCCGCTGCAATTCGGCGCCAATGAGGACTTGGCCAGTTACCCACGCACGCTGGCGGCAGACTGCGAAAAACTCGCCGCGGCCGGCGTGGACGTGGTATTCACTCCGTCGGACTCGGAGTTGTATCCCGCACCACAGACCATTCAGGTCGAGCCCCCGCCGGTCGCCAATGAACTTTGCGGCACCCACCGCCCCGGGCACTTCAAGGGGGTCTGCACCGTCGTCGCCAAGCTGTTCAACATCGTGCAGCCGGAAGTGGCGGTGTTCGGCAAGAAGGACTACCAGCAGCTGTTCATCCTGCGCGAAATGGTGCGCCAGCTCGATATGCCGGTGGAAATGCTCGCGGGAGAAACCATGCGGGAACAGGACGGACTGGCGATGAGTTCGCGCAATGGCTACCTGAAACCGGCCGAGCGCCTGGAGGCACCCCGGCTTTACCGTGCCCTGCAGCAGGTCGTACTCGCGGCGCAAGGCAAGCACCGCGACTTCACGGCCATCGAAACGCAGACTGCGCAATATCTCACCCGGCTGGGCTGGATGGTCGATTACATTACGGTGCGTAGCGCCGCCACCCTGCTGCCACCCGCGCCGGATGAAAAACATCTGGTGGCATTGGGCGCGGCACGGCTTGGCAGCACGCGGCTTATCGACAATATCGAGTTTGCGTTATAATAAATGCCCTTTTTGAATCGGCCGGACACGCCATGCAAAGAACCATGCTCAAATCCAAGCTGCACCGGGTGCGCGTGACGCACTCCGAGCTGGACTATGAAGGTTCCTGCGCCATTGACGAGGAACTGCTGGACGCCGCTGACATCCGCGAGTATCAGCAGATCGAGATCTACAACGTCAACAATGGCGAGCGCTTCACCACCTATGCCATCCGCGCACAGCGCAACTCCGGCATCATCTCGGTCAACGGCGCCGCAGCGCGCAAGGCTGCTCCTGGCGACATCCTGATCATCGCCACCTATGCCATCTACAACGAACTGGAACTGGAAAAGTTCAAGCCAGAGCTGGTCTATGTGGATGCGATGAACCGCATCAAGGATCGCCGCCGCGAGATTCCGGTGCAGGCGGCCTGAACAATTATTTTGTGAATGAAAAAACGGCAGCCAGAGCTGCCGTTTTGCTTTTCACTTCTGTCCGGAACGCATCATTGCCGCTGGCCCGGCATCAAGCCGGCGCAATCGATCATGTTCGCCACCGCTTGGAAATCCGGGGATGTTGCAAATGGCACCACCCCCAGGCACGGGGCATGCAAGAGATGCTGCAGGGCAGTCAGATTTTCTTCCAGCGCCGCCATCTCGTCATCGATACAATTCGCCACCCAGCCGGCCAGCCGCAAGCTTCTTGCCGCAACGGCTTCTGCCGTCAACAGCGCATGGTTCTGGCAGCCCAGCCGCATCCCCACCACCAGGATGACGGGCAAGCCCAGCATCACTGCCAGATCGGCGGTATCTTCGGCTTCGTTGAGCGGAACGCGGAACCCGCCCACGCCCTCCACCACCAGCACGTCGACCCGCGCCGCGGCCGACTCGAAGGCGTTGTGGATACGCTCCAATTCGATGCGCGTGCCTGCCTGGCGCGCGGCGATCTGCGGTGCAAGCGGCGGCTCGAAGGCGTAGGGATTGAGCGTGTCCGGTTCCAGCAGCACATTGCTTGCAGCGCGCAACTGCTCGACATCATCCGACAACAGCCTGCCGCCTTCCCACCTGCATCCGGCGGCGACCGGCTTCATGCCTGCTGCATTGAACTCCCGCCGGGCAAAGGACCAGATCAGGGCGGAGGAAATCAACGTCTTGCCCACGCCAGTGTCAGTACCGGTCACAAAGAATCCAGCCTTCATTTTCTGGGGTGAAACTTGATGACATTCGCGCCATCGGGCGCGGTGTTCAGCGGGACTTCCGCCTTCCAGGCATGGCCGTAGACAACCTCGTATGTCGCCGGAAGTTTGCCGTGCTCGCGCAAGCGCTCATAGCGCTCGGTAAGCTGCCGCAGGAAACCCTTGCCCTCCAGCCCCCTGCGGCGCCCCTGCGTGGCGTTGTGCGCGCCGATGGCCTTGAGGTCGCGCATCACGGCAAGCACATCGTCGTAAGTCAGCACGAAACGCTCCACATCCAGCACCGGCGCCGAGAACCCGGCACGCACCAGGGCATCGCCGATGTCGTGCATGTCGATGAAGCGGCTGACATGCACATGATTCGGATCCGCCATGCCTGCCGCGCGCAACTCCTTGAGCGTATCCGGGCCGAAGGTGCTGAACATGAGCAGGCCTTCCGGACGCAGCACGCGCGCCATTCCCGTAAAAACCCGGTCGAGGTCGTTGCACCACTGGATGGCAAGATTGGACCAGACCAGATCCATGCTGGAAGCGGCGAGCGGCAGGTTCTCGATATCGGCGCAAAGCGCGCTCTGCCGCGTGGCCGTGAAACGACTCCACCAGGGCTGGCGGGCGGCGGCGACCCTGAGCATGCCCAGCGCGATATCAAGCGCGATCACGTGGCTACCCTTGTAGCGCGCAGCCAGGGCTTCCGCCGCGTGGCCGGTGCCGCTGCCGGCATCCAGAATGTCGTGGGGCGACAGGCTGACATAATCCAGCCTGGACAGCATGCGTCCGCGCACTTCCTTCTGCAGGATGGCGGCCTTGTCGTAGCTGCTTGCGGCGCGGTCGAATGATGAGCGCACGCGGGATTTGTCGATCTGATATGCGTCCAAGTCCTACTCCAGAAAATCCGTCATTTCATGCAGGAATGCCGCCGGATGCGAGAGAAAAGGCGCGTGCGACGCGCCATGGATCACCCGCAGGCGGGCATGGGGAATCCTGCCGGCCATCCAGTGCGCGGCGCCAACCGGGGCCAGGGTATCCCGGTCGCCGTGCAACAATAGTATCGGCTGCCGCAGCCGCTCGACTTCCTCGCGCAAGTCAGTCAGCAGCAGCATTTGCAAGGCCCGCTGCAGCGCCTGCCGATCGGGTTCAGGACGCATGGAGAAGCGCTCGCGCAGCTCGCGGATCAGCTCCCGCGAGGATTTCCCGCCAAACGCCTGCAACGCAAGGAAACGCCCCATGGTCACCTGGTAATCCTGCATCACCTGATCGGCAAACTCGCCGAACACCGCGCCATCCACGCCGAACTGCCAGTCACTCCCGCTCACGAAGCGCGGGGTCGATGCGACCAGCACCAGGCGGCTGACTTTTTCCGGATGGTCCAGCGCAAGCCGCATAGCGGCCTGCCCGCCCAGCGACCAGCCGCACACGGTTGATTGCGGGGTCAACAGATCGGCCAGTCGTTCCGCCAGTTGTGGCAGAGTATCAAGCGTGCCTGGCGGACTATGCCCCATGCCGGGCAAGTCCACAGCATGCACACGATAATTCCGTGCCAGCGCTTCGGCTACACCATGCCAGATGCCACCATGCATCCCCCAGCCATGAATGAGGAACAGGTCGCGTCCCTTGCCGCTTGATTCCACATATATGCTCATGCCGCCACCTCGCGTTCGGCAGCGTGAAGCGCCCCGATCAGGCGCTCCACATCCGCGACGCCGTGCGCCGCCGAGAGCGAGATGCGCAGACGGGAGGTGTTCTCGGGAACCGTCGGCGGGCGGATCGCGGGCACCAGGAGGCCGCGCTCGCGCAGAAAATCACTTACCCGCAACGCCTCTTTGTTGCCGCCGATCATCAATGGCTGGATCGGGGTCTGCGACGTTGCCAGTCGCCAGCGCCGCGCGGTCATGCCCTGGCGCAGGATGGCGACCAGCTTGCCCAGATGTTCGCGCCGCCATTGTTCCTGCTCCATGATGGGCAATGCGGCCAGCAGCGCGGCCGCGAGCGCGGGTGGCATGGCCGTGGTGTAGATGTAGGTGCGCGCACGCTGGATCAGGTATTCCACCAGCTGCGGCTCACCGGCGACGAAAGCCCCGAAAACCCCGGCCGCCTTGCCCAGCGTGGCCATGTAGATAATGCGGGGGCTGTGCAAGCCGAAATGTTCCAGCACCCCTTTTCCACCAGCGCCCAGCACGCCGAAACCGTGCGCATCGTCCAGCATCAGCCATGCGCCGTAACGCTCGCACAGGGCGAGCAGTTGCGGGACGGGGGCGATGTCGCCATCCATGCTGAACACGGCGTCCACGATGACCAGTTTCCGTTTGGCCGGACTGCCGGCCAGTTGACGTTCTAGTGCGGCAAGGTCGTTGTGCGGGTAACGGTGCAGCTCAGCTCGCGCCAGCACTACGGCATCGTTGAGCGAGGCATGGTTGAGGCGGTCGGCGAACACTGCATCGCCACGCCCCATCAACGCGGTCACGACGCCAAGATTGGCCATGTAGCCGGTAGAAAACAGCAGCGCGCGAGGCAGGCCGACAAAGGCCGCCAGCGCACTCTCCAACTCGTGATGCAGACGATGGTGGCCGGTAATCAGGTGCGAAGCGCCACCGCCGACACCAACCTCGGCAGTGGCCTGTCGCATGGCCGCGACCAGTGCCGGGTGGCTGGCAAGACCGAGGTAGTCGTTGCTGCAGAAAGACAGCATGTCGGTGCCGTCCACATGCAAAATAGGCTGCTGGGGGCCATCGACCAAGCGACGTTTGCGCAGCAGGCCCTCAGCCGCACGCTGATCGAGCTCGGCCTGCAGATCAGCCCAAGGGTCTATGGCAGGCAAGACCCGTCCTAATGCTGTTCGGGACGGATGCCCAGCTTGGCGAACAGCGCCTGATCCGCACTGGTGTCCGGGTTACCGGTGGTCAGCAATTTCTCGCCGTAGAAAATGGAATTCGCTCCGGCGATGAAGCACAGCGCCTGCATACTTTCCGGCATGCCCTGGCGCCCGGCGGAGAGGCGCACGTAGCTTTGCGGCATGGTGATGCGCGCCACCGCGATAGTGCGCACGAACTCGATGTGATCGAGTTCATCGGTGCCGTGCAGCGGCGTGCCTTCCACCTGGGTCAGCAAATTGATTGGCACGCTTTCCGGCGGCGGGTTCATGTTGGCCAGTTGGGCGATGAGTCCGGCGCGCTGGTTGCGCGATTCGCCCATGCCAACGATGCCGCCGCAGCAGACGTGAATGCCGGCATCCCGCACGCGATCCAGCGTTTCCAGTCGATCCTGGTAGGTGCGGGTCGAAATGACCTCACCATAAAATTCCGGTGCAGTGTCCAAGTTGTGGTTGTAGTAATCGAGGCCGGCGTCGCGCAACTGCTCGGCCTGGCCTTCCTTGAGCATGCCGAGGGTGGCGCACGTTTCCATTCCCAGCGCCTTCACTTCTTCGATCATTTTCAGCACCGGCTCCAGATCGCTTTGCTTGGGCCCGCGCCAGGCAGCGCCCATGCAGAAGCGGGAAGCGCCGCTTTCCTTGGCGGCGCGCGCGGCGGCCACCACCTCATCCAGCGCCAGCAGTTCCTCGTTTTCCACCCCGGTGTGGTAGCGCGCCGACTGTGGGCAATAGCCGCAGTCCTCAGAACAGCCGCCGGTCTTGATCGACAGCAGCGTGCTGACCTGCACCGTGTTGGGATCAAAATGCTGGCGATGCACCGTCTGCGCGCGATAAATGAGATCGCTGAACGGCAGCTCGAACAACTCGGCGATCTGCGCCACCGACCAGCGCTCGGTCTCGGGTTTGGCAATGGCCGGTTTCAAAAACTCAATGGTCGTCTCAAGCATGTTCCACCTCCACGGTCATATCCTGCCAGTTTTCCTTGTTGGCGCGAAGAATGTCGCGAATACCGGGCACTACCACCACCAGCAGTCCCAACCCCCAGAGGATGAATGCCAGGTTCCATGCGCCGCCCGCCCATTTCGCCATCTGCGAGCTGAAATTAAGCACCACCACCAGCGCCCCTGTCAGTCCATAAAAGCGATGCCCGGCAGGGCGCAGATATTCGACCACCCGGGGATTTGGATGATGGGCGATAGACGCATAAACGAAAATGGAGGCTGCGATCCAAAGCACGATCGGCGCCACGGTGAACACCGCGATCGAGGAAAAGAAATTGAACATCTGCGCCGCGCGTTTCTGTTCGGCGGCGGTAATGGTTTTCACTGGCATAATATCCCCCTGATTATTCAGCGGATTATACTCTGTCAAAACATGCCGCCGCAATTGATTGACATTAGATCAAAAATTAAGCACATCCTGCTTCCGCAGCAATGCCTGCTGTGCGCTGCACCTTCTGGGTGCAATGGAATCTGCTGTGACTGCAATGCCGACCTGCCCTGGCAACTTGATCCCTGCTGCCCGGTCTGCGCCCTTCCATCCGGAACCGGAGAAGTTTGCGGTGAGTGCCTGCAACAACCGCCAGCGTTCGACGCCACGCTTGCCCCCTTGAAGTACAAGTTCCCCATTAATCTGGTGCTGCAGCGTTACAAATACGCCGGGCTCCTTGCTGTTGCCAAGGTAACGGGCGAATTGCTGGCCGACAGTTTACAAGGCAAATCAAAGCTGGATGTCATCATCCCCATGTCGCTGCATTCCAGCCGCTTGCTGGAGCGCGGGTTCAACCAGGCAGCAGAAATCTCCCGCGTCGTCACCAAGAAGCTCGGCATCCCGCTCGAACTGCATGCATGCTCGCGGACTCGACCAACCAAGCCTCAGGCGGGACTCTCTCTGCAGGAACGCAAGAAGAACCTGCGCGGCGTTTTCGCCTGCCGTCGACCATTGACAGGAAATCACGTCGTTCTCCTGGACGACGTGATGACCACCGGCGCCAGCCTCAGCGAACTGGCGCGCACCGTCAAGGATGCCGGCGCGGCCAGGGTGGAATGCTGGGTCGTTGCGAGGACGCTGAAAAATCCATGAAAAACTGTAATAAAAATTTGCGAGGAGGGAGGGAGGCAAGGCGCACGGAGCGCAGCGCCCGAGAAAACGCAGTTTCAGTGCAGGCTCACCTGCGCAGCAGGTTATGCCGGAGCTACAGTACATGTAGTATGGCGAGGAAGCGAGCACCGCGCAACGCCGCAGACGCCCTCTTCAGCAATTTTTAACATGATCGACATCGTCCTCTACCAGCCTGAAATCCCGCCCAATACCGGAAATATCATCCGCCTGTGTGCCAACACCGGGACGAAACTGCATCTTGTCCAACCGTTGGGGTTCACGCTGGAAGACAAACAGTTAAGGCGCGCCGGCCTGGATTATCACGAATTCGCCACCCTGCAGATTCACGCGAACTGGGAATCTTGCCTGGCCGCATTGGAAGGCCGCAGGCTGTTTGCCGCAACGACCAAGGGCAGCGCCCGATATGACCAGCTGGCTTACCAGACGGGGGATGTGTTCGTATTCGGCCCGGAAACACGCGGCCTGCCGGCGGAAATCCTGGAAACCTTCGCCCCGGAACGGCGCATCCGCCTGCCGATGCTGCCGCACAGCCGCAGCCTCAACCTCTCCAACTCGGCAGCTGTTATAGCTTATGAGGCGTGGCGGCAGAATGGATTTGAGGGTGGCTCTTAGGTTAGATTGGGAATAACCGGGGACAGACCACGATTTATTCTTGCTGACGTACTCGTGCGACCCACACTGGGTCGAAGTCTGCGCCATTCGGCCATAGAGTATTCGGCATCAGGACAGGCAAACTACATCCACCACCCCGAGCCGTCTCAGTAGTGCTCCGCTTTTTGCTCGCGGTTGAGCAGATTCTCCACCGCTTCCCGCGGCGACAGCCCTTCCGAAAGTACGCGGTTGACCTCATGGGTGATCGGCATTTCCACGCCCATGCCAAGTGCGAGTTGATGGACCTCGCGGGTGGTATGCACCCCTTCCGCCACATGGCCGAGGGATGAAACAATCTGCTCCAGCGTTTCGCCGCTCGCCAGGCGCAAACCGACGGTGCGGTTGCGCGAGGCGTCGCCGGTACAGGTCAGTACCAGGTCTCCGGCCCCAGCCAGCCCCATGAAGGTTTCCAGCCGGCCACCCATTGCCATGCCGAAGCGGGTGATCTCGGCCAGGCCGCGTGTAATGAGCGCAGCGCGGGCATTGTTGCCGAAGCCCATGCCATCGCTGATGCCGGCGGCAATCGCCATGACGTTCTTGAGCGCGCCGCCCACCGCAACGCCGACGACGTCGTTGCTGGTGTACACGCGCACGGTGCCGCCATGCATCGCGGCGGCGGCGATGCGGGCGAAGTCGTCATCGGTAGAAGCCAGCGTCATTGCCGTCGGCAACCCCTTGGCCAGTTCCCCGGCAAAGCTGGGGCCGGAAAGAATGCCACGGAACTGGCCGGCGGGCAATTCCTCGGCAACCACCTCATGCATCAGCTTCGCCGTTCCACGCTCCAACCCCTTGTTGGCCCACACGAGGGGCGCTTTGCAGCCGCTGGCCCGGATTTCGCCCAGGATATGGCGGAATCCGGAAGTCGGCACGACGGAAAGAATCAGATCGGCCTCATGCAGCGCCGCGTGCAGATCGCTCTCCAGTTGCAGTGTTTCGGGGAAGGGATAGTCGCCAAGATAGCGTGGATTGGCGCGCGCCTGCCGCATCTCGGCCACTTGCTCGGGATTGCGCGCCCACAGCAGCACGGAATGCTGGCGGGCAAGATGGATGGCAAGCGCGGTTCCCCAGGCACCTGCGCCAAGGACGGTGATTTTCATAAAGTCCCCTTTATAGGCCCCACGCCTGAGACGATTGAATATAACCGGTCAAGCCGTCGCGATGCCGCACCTTGGCCCAGCCGTTCGAGGCGGGCTCGAGCAATTCCAGCATCACATCCTTTTCGGCACGGAACACCGGGCTGGCGCTCACATCGGCAGCTTTTCTCACTTCCGCCTGCGCTACGGTCACCAGCACCGTCCGTTTCTGGGCAAGTTTGCTGGCCTCGATCCATGCCAGCTCACCCCGGCTGTCGCGCACCTTGATCCACTCGCCCAGATTGACGATGACCTCGACCGGATAGTACTGGCCGACGACAAACAGCTTTTTGGCCTGGGTCGAGGGCGCATCGTAGAGCACGGCCCGGCTTGCGGCCACAGAGCGGAAATCCAGTCCCCATGCTGTTGCCGGCAGCAAAGCCAGCAGCAGCACAAGAAACGGTTTAATGCGTGGCTTCGCTGGCACCGGCCGTCTGCGCCTCTTGCTGCTTCTGCTGGGCATAAAGCGCTTCGAAATTGATCGGGTTCAGCAGAACCGGCGGGAAACCGGCGCGCGTGACCAGATCGGACACGACTTCGCGCGCATAGGGGAACAGGATATTGGGGCAGGCAACGCCAAGGATTGCCTCGATATTTTCGTTCGGCACGTTGCGAATCTGGAAGATGCCGGCTTGCGCCACCTCGACCAGAAACACGGTTTTGTCTTCGACCTTGGAGGTCACGGTCACGGTAATCACGACATCGTAAATACCATCGCCAATAGTGGCTGCGTTGTTGCGCAGCTCGATACCGACCTGCGGAGTTTCACGCTGCAGGAAGACAGCCGGTGCGTTCGGGATCTCCAGCGAAAGATCTTTGACATAGATTTTTTCGATGCTGAATACGGGTTGCTGGTCCTGCTCTTGCTGTGCTGCCTGCTGCTCTTCTGCCATGATGATTCCTAAAAAGACGGGTTATTGATTGAAGCTCGTCATTTTAGCCGCTAACCATCGCTTTTTGAAAGCTGAATTAGGGAGGTCCTGTTGCGCTCATCCGGCCAGGAGCGAATCCAGTTCCCC
>Ga0316616_100000074_pt1 | contig 24300 bp, 22 predicted proteins | sample OWC_Aug_M1_C1_D1_FD_207660 | JGI IMG/M metagenome (GOLD analysis project Ga0316616, IMG submission 207660) | Wetland soil microbial communities from Old Woman Creek delta, Ohio, United States - OWC_Aug_M1_C1_D1_B | ecosystem: Environmental > Terrestrial > Soil > Wetlands | place: USA: Ohio... | reverse complement strand
CGGGTTTTCGTCCATGTACCGGACGGCCGTCTCGAGGCAACCCCCGGCAAGCTCCGCGTCGGGGTTGAGGAAGAAGAGATAGCGGCCCCGGCACAGGGGGATGGCCTGGTTGTTGGCCGCGGAAAAGCCCCGGTTTGAGTCATTGGCGATGAGCTGCACGGAGGGATATTTCGTCCGGACCAGCTCCGCCGTCCCGTCGCCCGAGGCGTTGTCGACGACAAAGACCTCCCGGCTCACGCTGCCTGCCGATTCGATGGAATCGAGGCAGGAGCCGATCACGTCAGCCGAGTGGTACGTGACGATGACGATGGAGACCTCCGGGGAAAGCTCTTGGGTAAGGGCACCGGTCTTCAGGGGGTCAGGGTTCATGGGGTGGTCGTTATTTCTGATTTTCCCCGAGCCTCGTTTTCGAGTCGACAATCAGCCAGTTCTGATGTTTGAAATTTTCGAGGCGTTGATCATATCGTTCAACCGGCCTCAGCGTGTCCGGCAGGATTTTGTAGAAGCGGTACTCCATCCCCTTGAAGAACTCAAGTATGTCTTTAAGCAGGACTTTCGAATCGATATTGCATCCGCCATATTCGAACTGAATGACTCGAACCCGACCTTCCCGGAAAAGCGATGTCCCCCCTTTGAAGACTTCCAGTTCATGCCCCTCCACATCGACCTTCAGAAAGTCTATTTTCTGAATATTCTTTTCACGGCAGTAATTCTCGAGGGTGTCCAGCCTGACAGTCTCAATTTCCTCCGTTCTTCCCAGCCCCCAGCCATCCTCCAATCCCCGTCGTTGGTACAAGGAATTGAGGCCAGGTGCGTCTTTGTAGACAAAAAAGGGCCTTTCGCCCTTGCTGGAACTGAGTCCGAAGTCATTGCAAAGAACGTTATCGGCAGCAACATTCATGACGAGTTTCTTGAAATTGTCTCTACCTGGCTCGAAGCAATGAATGGTCAGGTTAGGATGGATGGTGAGCGCGCGCTTTGCCCACTCTCCCTTGTGTGCACCCACGTCAAAGACGACGGAACTGTCCGTCAGGAAGTGTCGCATGAGCCGGTATTCGCCGTTGGTCATCATGTCGCCGTTGCAGTCGCCGTCGTGCTTTTCCACATAGTTTTTGCAGAAATTATAGAGATGTACATTGCATGGGAGGATTCGAAGGAGTAATCGTTTCATGCTTCTCACCCCACGTGATCAGGAGTTAGTTGTAAACAGCGGCGCATAATATTCCTGTCCTTTTTCGCTGATATAATTTAAATAATCATTGATAAAAATGGTAAATGTTGAAGAGGACGCAATATGCAAATAAGAATCCTCATCAAGGGCACTCCCCTCTTTACGGTACTGCGAGGCATGCCCTCTTTCCTGACAGACTATCGCAAGCTTGTCCGGCAGGCCGGATCGTCTATCCGCGAATTCCCTCTGACACAGTTTTATCCGTGCTTGGAAGACCGTTACAAGGAAAGCGGGGAGGCATCGGGTCATTATTTCCATCAGGACTTGCTGGTGGCGCACAAGATTTTCTTGAACAGACCGACCAAGCATGTCGACATCGGTTCGAGACTCGACGGATTCGTAGCTCACGTGGCCGCCTTCCGGGAAATCGAGGTTTTCGACATCAGGGAAATGAAAAAATCCATACGGAATATCTGCTTTAATCGTATGGACCTCATGTCGGAGGATTTCCCCCTTCGTGAATATACCGACTCTGCGTCCTGCCTTCACGCACTTGAGCATTTCGGGCTGGGCCGTTACGGGGACCACGTAGACTACGAAGGCCACCTTCGGGGCTGGAAGAACATATGCAGGATGCTTCGCAAAGGGGGGCGGTTTTATTTTTCAGTGCCTATCGGTCCCCAACGGATTGAATTTAATGCCCACCGTGTCTTTTCTGTTGATTACCTCCGCCGGATCATCGATGAGAGATACCGGATCATATCTTTTTCTTACGTCGATGACAGGGGCGACCTCTTTGAGGATGTCATTTTGGAAGAGACTTCGATCAAGAACAACTTTGCCTGCCAGTACGGTTTGGGAATTTTCGAACTGGAAAAAATGTAGTGCAGTTTTAACCGCCGCGTTCCTATTTTCCCTCCATATTAGAGACTCGCTGTAACCTGCTGCTATGGACTTTGCCGAGGCGCAAGGGCGACCGGCCCCACTTGATTCGAAGTACCGAATTTTATGAGGTCGTGTTGATGCCCCTTTCCATCTGCTCCATTCTGTATCGTTTCCACAATATCGTGATCAAGGCCAGTTGCAGGTAGAACACGATGGCCGGCGGGCCGCTATGAACATTTTCGAACATGCCTTGGATTATGAAGGCGATAAAAGTGCCGAAGAATGTCAGCCCCCAATCCCTGTAGCCAATATTTCTATCATCTTTCACAAGGCCCACGATCATTATGAGAGTCCTGTATAAGGCATAAAGATACAATGCTAAACCGACGATTCCTAATCTTACCAAAATATCGATAATGAAATTATGTGGAGCCCTGTAGAGTCTAATGGTCCGTCGCGCGGGGTCGGTCCGTTCATGATAAACGCTCGTAAATTTGTCATCAGCGTACGACTGCAATCCGAAACCAATGCCTTGTATAGGGAAATCCTTGATGACTTCGATATACATGAAAGCAATTCTTAGTCTGTCGTCATCTTTCACTTTAATCATGATGTTTTCCGGCATCAGGCGACTTTTTATGGGCAGGAGAGAAACACAGATTATGATGGCGATGATGAATATCAGGATTTTCCTGTTTCGAAAGGAGAGGATGATCAGCGCACAAAACATGCCGATAATGGCTCCCCGCGTCTGCGTCAACAGGGTCGTGAATGTCATCAAGATGATCATCGCCAAGAGAGTATACCTGAGCCACCCAGTCGTTTCCATGTTGAGCTTTTGCAAAGAAAGCAAGATTCCGAACACCGTCACGATCCCAATGGTATTCGTCGTGATTTCCTTGAACACCGCAGCACCTAATTGTTCGCTAATCGGGTGGCCGAGGATGATATAATAATAAATAACACTCCAGATGCAGAAGCTGGATACCGAGATGATAATTGTCCAGAGAAGAGCGTTCAACTTGCGACTGGAATGGAAATAATTCACGATCATGAAATAAATGGCAAAATACTTGATTAAATGAGCGTATATGTCATGCAGCGTATTATCTCTGTTTATGGCAAGGGGAAGACAGATAAAACACCACAGAAAAATAAACAGAAAAGGCCGGCTCAAAGGGGAGTCAAAAGAAAAGGATCCCTTCTTGAGCACCAGGGAAACCCCAATCAACCCGATCGCAAGATAGAAACTGATTTCCTTAAGAGCCGTGGTGTGGGGAAAGGGATTGAAAAAAATATACGTTCCGATGAGAACAACGATGACGTTGCTCAGAGCGGGTGCCGCCTTTTCAAGCTTGTTGTGAAGAGAAAGCAGGATACTCATACGCAGAGGTGTCCATCAACTTCTTTTGGTGGGATATTCAAGAAAAGCTCTCTGGAACCGGAGATTGACGCATTTCGAACAAATGGCATCCGTGCACGAGGATGACCGTTTGTCTCAGGAAAGACGGGATAATGGGATTAAGGGGAGGGGGTATAATCCGGGACGATTTCCCGGAGTTTCTTCTTGATGGACTCGGCCTCGCCCTGACGGGCAACGACAATGAGCCGTTCGATTGCGGCCAGGAGGGCAGCCGTGTCCCGGGACTTGCCACGCAGCACCATGATTTTGTTATGCCCCGTTGAAACAATCCCCTCGCCGACGGTGATCAGCTCCTCGTGCAGCTTTTCCCCGGGTCGCAGGCCGGTGAACTCGATGGCGATGTCCTTTCCCGGCTCCAGGCCGTGGAGCCGGATGAGATCCCGGGCCATGTCGATGATCCGGATGGGCTCCCCCATCTCAAGGATAAAGATCTCGCCGCCCTCACCCATGGCTCCGGCCTGGAGGATGAGCTGCGCCGCCTCGGGGATGCTCATGAAGTATCTTCTGACATCAGGGTGGGTCACCGTCACAGGGCCACCCCGAGCAATCTGCTCCTGAAACAGTGGGATTACCGAGCCTGAGCTTCCGAGTACGTTGCCGAACCGGACAGCCATGAATCGCGTATGATGCATCCCGTTGATACCCTCGATGAACATTTCGGCCACGCGCTTGGTGGCTCCCATCACATTGGACGGACGGACAGCCTTGTCCGTGGATACCAGAACGAAACGATCGATCTCGTTGTTCAGTGCTGCCTCAACCACGTTGCGCGTTCCAAGGACATTCGTGTGAAACGCCTCATGCGGGTGGTGTTCCTGCATGGGAACGTGCTTGTATGCGGCGGCGTGAAACACCACATGAGGGCGGAAGCCGGAGAATATCCGATCGATCATCTCGCGATCCCGGATGTCCGCAAGATAGGTTTGGACGGTTGCCTGAACGTTCCGCCGGCAGTCCATCTCGATCTGATAGAGGTTGTATTCGCTGAAATCGAGCAATCCGATCGCCTCAGGACGGAAGCGGCCGATCTGACGGACCAGTTCGGAACCGATCGAACCGCCGGCACCGGTCACCAGGATTCGCTTGCCGCTGATGAACCGCGACACTTTCTCCTGATCCAGATTGATCTCCTCGCGGCCAAGGAGATCCTCGAGGGTGACCTCCCGAATGGCGTTTACAGAGACCCGTCCCTCGATAAGCTCCCCGATGCTGGGCAAAGTGCGGAAGCGCTTTCCGGTCCGCTTGCAGAGGTCCACGATTCTTCGCATTTCGCTGCCCCGGGCGGAGGGGATGGCGATCAGGATTTCGTCGTATTCATCGGGGAGTTTCGGGAGATCCTCTATAATCCCGAGCACTCGAACGCCATGGATCGTCTGCCCCAGCTTTTCCCGCGCGTCGTCGAGAAGGCCAAAAGGTTCCATCCGGACGCCGGGGTTGTCGTGGATTTCGCGCAGGACTTTCTCCCCGGCATCGCCGGCACCGATGATGAGAAGCTTTTTGGCGGCGCCGCTGACAGGGTATTTGCGAAGCGAAAAGAGGGTCGACACGTGATTGGTCAGAATCAGCCGTATCCCGAATCGGATGCCGCCGACCAGAAAAACGGTTAGACCCCAGTCGATGATGAACACAGAACGCGGGAACCCCATAACGTGATACGTGTAAAGGATTCCCAGGACGATGACGGCCGAGGATACCGTGCAGGCTTTGATGACGTTGAGGAGATCAATGAGGCTCGTATACCGCCACATGCCCCTGTAGAGGTTAAAGAAGAAGAACGCGACAAGTTTGACGGGGACGATCAGGGGGAGGGTCCGCTCGATATTGAGCCACTCCGCGGCGGGGATCCCTTCCTCGAAACGAAGCCAGTAGGCCAGGAGATAGGCGCCCGTCACGAGGAGCGCATCTACGAGAACCATGACGTAGAAATGTCTGTTTCGCACGATTTGTTTCATCGACCCTCTACCTCGGATACGGCAAAGAGGACCCGGTATTGCCCGTCGGGCTGGTCTGCGGCAATCGGCTGGGGTGCCGCATAGGAAAGACGATCCGCTCCGATCTCGGGCGGTATTGGCAGAAGCTCCCCATAGATCATGCGCTTGAGACGTTCTCTCCCCTTGAGGGTCCGTGGCATCAAATTCATCCGTACAATTGTTTTTTTGACAAAACTGAGCACCTTGCTCTTAAGGGACGTGTAATCAACAGGGGCGTCCCCGAAAAAGGTTGTCCGGGGGCCGATCGGTGTCAACATTTCTGCCAGTTCGGGTGGCGTGAAGTAGCGAAAGCTGTGCGGGCTGGGGTGGAAATCGGGGAGGCTTTTGTTGGGTTGGCAGATGAGCACATATCCGCCAGGCCGCAAGATTCTTTTGCATTCTGACACAAAACGTGACGGTTCTTCAAGATAGTAGATTGCCTCGTAGAGGATTACTACGTCGAACGTTTCGCGTCTGAACGGAAGCGTCTGGGCATCCAGGCGTAACAGCGGCATCCGGGTACCGTAATGAGATTGGGCCCTGCGAAGGAGATTCTCCATGTAATCCCCGCCGACGACCTTTCTTGCCGACTCGGCCAAGGTTCCCAGTCCCTGGCCCGACCCGCAGGCAACCTCCAGGACGTCCTTCCCGCGGCAGTAATCCCGGGCAAAGCGGTAACGGGTGACCATGCGCTGGATCTGCTCGGACGAGGCAAGGCTGCCGGGAACTTCCGTCAACAAGCTGTAATCGATATCCATAAGACTTTCTTTTCCTTCAAGGGATGGGCTGCCGGATCGCTGTCCTCTAGAGGCCCTGAAGCCTCTTGCACGCATCTTCGAGGACGTCGTCCTCTTTGGCGAAGCAGAACCGGGCAAGATTCTCACCGCCGTCCCCATCATAGAAGGCTTCACCCGGTACGGACGCTACACCGGTCCGCTCAAGCAGGTACATGGCCCTTTCCTTGCTGTTCTTTCCAGGCAGGCCGGATATGTCGGCGAGAATGTAATAGGCGCCCTGCGGGACATGGGGATTGAGCCCGGCCTTTTTCAAGGCATGGCAGACCCTGTCCCTTTTCCCTGCATATTCACGGGAGAGGCTTTCATAGTAGTCGGCGCCGAGGGCCTCCAGACCCCTGGCCACACCCATCTGGAGCGGCGCCGGAGCGCATACATAGACCAGATCGTTAAAGTAACCGATGGTCTGGGCCCAGCGGGCGTCACAAAGGCAGTACCCGATGCGCCATCCCGTAATGCTGAAGGTCTTCGAAAGGCCGGAGATGGTGATAGTCCGCTCCCTCATTCCCGGCAAGGTTGCAGGAGGGATATGCCTGTATCCGTCGTAAAGGAAATGTTCGTAAATCTCGTCGGTGAAAATGAAAAGGTCGTGCTTCGAGGCGAAGGCGGCAAGATGTTCCAACTCCTCGCGGCTGAAGACCTTCCCCGAGGGGTTGGCCGGCGTGTTGATGAGGATGGCCTTTGTACGGGACGTCACGGCCTTTTCCAACGATGCGAATTCGAATGACCATGCCGGCGGGTGTAACTGGACATAGACGGGGACGGCCTGGGTCGCCACCAGCGTACTGATGTGGTAGCCGTAATAGGGTTCGAAAACAATCACTTCGTCCCCGGGGTTCAGAAGGGCAAGGCATGCACAGTACAGGGCTCCCGTTGCCCCTGCACTGACAATGACTTCCCTCTCCGGGTCCATCTCGAGGCCCGTAAAGATTTTCTGCTTGGCGGCTATCGCTTTCCGAAGCTCTTCCAGGCCGTCATAGCGGGTGTAAATATTGATTCCCTCATCGATAGCCGACTGGGCCCCCAGGCGGACTGCCGGAGGAACTTCCGTGTCGCAGACACCCTGGGAGAGGTTGATGCCGCCGACACGGTCGCATTCGATTGACATGTTGCGAATCTCTGACTGCAGGACCCATTCATGACGGGCACTTAGTTCAAGGGCCATGGTTCACTCCACCCTCCGCCGTTACTTTCCATAGAACGCCCTGACCGTCCTGATGACATAATCCACCTCTGCGTCTTCCAGTTCCACGTTCATGGGCAGGGAGCATACCTCCCGGCTCAGAGCCTCCGTTTCGGGGAATCCGCTGTCTTCCAGCTTCAAGGCCTCATGCCGGTAGTATGGCTTCCGGAACTGGATCAGGACCTCGATTCCGTTTTCCTTCAGGTAATCGGAAAATGCATCCCCCTGGTTCGATCGGACAACGTAATTCTGGTAGACGTGGTCCCTTCTTGGATCGTTGTAGTGGGGGAGCAGGAGATCGGTGAGATCGGAGAGACCTGCCCGGTAGCGCTCGGCGATTTCCTTCCTCCGCACGATCCAGCGAGGCAGGTGAGCGAGCTTGATGTCGAGGAAAGCCGCCTGCAGGTTGTCCAGTAGGCACGTGAACCCGTGGCCATGGTATTCGCCGGACTGGCGGTCTTCACCGTTGTAGCGCATCCGGGTGGCGAAGAGGGCTACCTCGGGATCGTTGGTGGTGATCGCGCCGCCGTCGCCGTATCCGCCCAGGATCTTGAAAGGATAAAAACTCCAGCAGCCTGTGAGCCCCCAGCTTCCGGCTCTCCTGCCGAGCATGCTGGAGCCGAGGCTCTGGCAGGCGTCCTCCACGACGACGAGCCGGTATTTGTCCGCGATGTCCATCACCCGCACCATGTCAGCCATGTAACCGCTGAGATGCACAGGCATGATGCACCGGGTTTTCGGGGTGATTGCCGATTCGATTTTTTCCACGTCGATGTTGAAATCCTTTCCCACATCGACGAGGACCGGCCTGGCCCCCGCGTTGACGATGGCCGAAGCGGAGGCGACAAAGGTGTGAGAGGGGACGATGACTTCGTCTCCGGCACCGATTCCGGCCGCCCGAAGAGACATGTGGAGGGCGTCGTATCCACTGTTGAGGCCGACGGCGTATTTCACCCCCACGAATGCGGCAAGATTCTCCTCGAAGCGCTTGAGTTGTCCGCGATCGATCAGATCACCCTTGGACATGACCTCGAAATAGGCGGCATCGATTTCATCCTTGATCATCCGGTAGTTCTTCGCCGGATCCACAAATCTCACTTTGTAGGCCATACACTCTATCCCATAACGTTATTTTTTGTGATCACTTGCTTTACCGCGTGCACAATGTCGCGGCTGTCCCTGTAGAAAACTTTTTCCAGAACGGCACTTGCCGGCGCCGGGCAGTCCGGCAGGGTCACCCGCCGGATGGGGGCTTTCAGGTATTCGAAGGCGTTCTCCGAGACCAGGGCGGACACTTCCGCAGCCACGCTGCAGGTCTTCCACCCCACGTCGGCAACCACAAGCCGCCCCGTTTTTTTTATCGAGGCAAGCAGGAGCTCTTCATCGAGAGGCTTGACGGTCCGAAGATCGAGCAGCTCTGCATCGATGCCTTCCCCGGCCAACGCCGCCACCGCCTTTTGTGCTTCTGCAACCATGTAGGAGACAGCCACCACGGTGACATCCTTTCCCTCCTTCAGGATGTTTCCCTTGCCGATATGTACTTCGTAAATCTCTTCGGGCACCTCGCCCTCCTGTCGGTACAGAAGGCGGTCGTCGATGTAGACGACGGGGTTGGGGTCGCGGATGGCGGCGATCATCAGGCCCTTGGCATCGTAAGGGGTGGCGGGCATGACCACCTTGAGTCCCGGCACATGGGCGAACATGGAATGAAGGGCCTGCGAGTGCTGGGCCGCCTGCTCGCCGCCGCGGTTGATGATGCCCCAGATCACGACCGGCACGGAGGCCTTTCCCCCGTTCATGTAGTACCAGTTGGCCGCTTCGTTGATGATGGGATCGAAGGCGTAGAACATGAAATCCATCCGGGGATGGACCACGACGGGTCTCATGCCTGCGATGGCCGCGCCGACAGCGGCCCCGGTGACGGCATTCTCCGACACGGGTGTGTCGATGACCCGCGTCTCGCCGAACCGTTCGAGCAATCCTTGGGCCGTGTTGCCGACGTACCAGGGACTCTTGACGCCCTGCCCGATGAGGAAGACGGACGGGTCGGACTCCATCATCTGATGAAGCGCCTCGTTGAGGGCCAGGCTGTACTGGAGCTTCCTACTGGTAGACATATTTTGTCAACTCCTTCGTCTGCGGGTGGGGGCTCTGCTTCGCCAGGGCATGGGCCGCGGCCACTTCTTCCTGCGCGCGGCTCCTGATGCGCTGCAGGGTTCCTTCATCGAGAAGCCCGCCTTCGACGAGGTGCTTCTCGAAATTCAGGATCGGATCTCTCCGGAGCCAGTCGGCAACCTCCTCCTTCGGCCGGATGTCGGTGTGAGAGCCCTGGATGTTGTCGTCGGGTCCCACGTGACCTCGGTAGCGATAGGTCAGGAACTCCAGGAAGACGGGGCCCTGTCCCGTGCGGCATCTGTCGACGGCTTTCCTTCCTGCCTCGTAAACGGCCAGGACGTCGTTGCCGTCCACCTCGGCCGTTTCGATGCCGAAGGGTTCAGCGATCGGATGGATGCTGTTTCCAACACGGCAATCACGGATCGGCATGTGGGTGGCGTAGAGATTGTTCTCGCAGGCAAAAATGATGGGGAGCTTTCGCAGGGAAGCGAAGTTCATCGATTCATACAGAACGCCCTCGCCGGTTGCCCCGTCCCCGAAGAAGCTCACCGATACCCGCCTTTCTCCCCGGATCGATGAGGCGAGTGCGGCACCCAGGGCAAGGGATATAGTTCCTGCGACGATGGGGGCGGCACCCAGCATTCCCACGGCGGGGTCGATGAGGTGCATGGAGCCTCCCCGACCCCTGGAGCATCCGGTTTCCCGGCAGTAAATCTCGGCGACAAGCTCCTGCATGCTTCCCCCCTTTGCCAGGAAGTGGCCGTGGGATCGGTGATTGCCGAATACGTAATCGATGTCGTCGAGGGATGCACAGAGCCCCGCTGAGACGGCCTCTTCCCCCGAGTAGAGATGACAGGGGCAGCGGACGTCCCCGCTGAGAATGGGATCGACAAAGCTCTCTTCGCAGAGCCGGATCCTGACCATGGCCCGGTACAGATTCTCCAATAATTCCCTGGGATAGCTCAAACCATTTCCTCCTTCTGGTGGAAGTCCTGCGTCCTGATTTCCTGGACGGCCTTGCTTTCCGGCTTCAGGATCGCCAGCACGGTGAGAAAAATAATTTTCAGGTCCGTAAAAAACGAGCGTTCGCGAACGTATTTCAGCTGGAGCCGGATCTTGGTAGGCCGGATCAACTCCTGGTAGGCCTTCTCCGGATCCGCCGCGCCGGCCAGAACGGCCCCTTCATCGGAATTCCATATGCTTGCCCAGTCGGTGATGCCGGGTCTTACCGTGAGAATGGCTTTTTCCGTCTCCGTGTACATGTCCGTATAGTACTGCACCTCCGGCCTGGGGCCCACGACGCTCATCTCTCCCGTGAGAACATTGATGAACTGGGGCAGTTCATCCAGCTTGTACCTTCGGAGGGCTCTGCCGACACGGGTGATGCGGGGGTCCTCGTCGGCCGTTGACGCCCCGCCGATCGCTTCGGCATTCGGGACCATGGTCCGGAATTTGAAGATGCGGAAGGGGCGGCCGTAACGTCCGGTACGCGCGCCACGGTAAAACACGGTCCCCCCATCCCCTCCTTTGATCAGCAGGGAAACCAGGATCAAAAGGGGGCTGAGCGCCACCAATACCGATAAGGAAAATACGATGTCGAAAATGCGTTTCATCACAGGCTATGTTTCCGATTTGACCAGTTCAAAGGTAAAAATCCAGGCCATCAGCCTCACGAGAGGAATTTTTGTCAGAACGCCATCAAGAAGATTGAATAGCGGGAGCAACGGCTTCAGATAGGGATACAGAATACTCGTGATGTGCCAGTAACGGATTTCGCCGATCCGGAAATATTGCTTCGCGAACTCGACATCGGCCAGGCTGAGGATATGTGATTTTTCCCATTCCGTCCTCATCGCCGGCGTCAGGTGCCGATACAGCTTGATGGCCGGGTTGTAGTCCAGCGCTTCGACGGCCAGAATTCTGCCACCCGGGGAAAGAATCCTTCTCAGTTCCGTGAAGGCACGGGACAGATCCATGTGATGCAGCACGCCGCTGCAGATGACGGTGTCGATAGAATCATCCGGCAGCAGGGTGTTTTCTGCGTCCGCCTGCAGAAAACGGGTGTTTTGCGTCACACCTTCGATGCGGGCATCGTGTCGCGCATTTTCAATGGACGCGGAGCTGATATCGATCCCGATGGCAAGTGTTGCTCCCGCTTTGGCGGCCTTTATCGCGTTCCCCCCGTTGCCGCATGCATAATCGAGAAATACTTTTTCCTTGGCGTTTTGCCCGATCCAGTTGTCTACATAATCCTTGGAGAGACCCGTCGCACCGTAATATTTCTTATTTCCATAGAACTTTTCGTAGGTGTCCTCATCGATGGCCTCCATCCGGGATTTGTCCCGATGCAGGTCGTGAAATTCCAGTTCCCTTTTTTTGCGATCCTCGATGCTGGCCATCCACTGCTCGTTCGAGATCCGTTCGATTTCGACCAGCCGGGCTTTCAAATGCTCTACATCCGTCATCCATCACTCCTGTCGACGACAAGCAGGAATACTAGATCGTGTACCTGCTTTTCAAGACTAGAATATCAGAGTCATTCCCCAACAGTCGGGACCCCCGATGCGGCATCAAGCGGCAACCCGCTGCCTCGAGGGCGGCCGACCCGTCACAACCCCCGCGGTCACCGCGCCTGTGCGGTGGCGTCCGTCTTCCTTCCGAGCAGCTTCGAGCCCAGGACCTTCAGGCTCGCGGATAGAGATCCGATTCCGTATCCCACATGAAGGATGGTGAACAGCGCCGGCGTAACCAGCAGGTATCGAGGATCTTTTTTTGCCCAGGCAATGCCGGCGGAGAAGAACAGGTTGACAGTGAGGTAGAGCCCCACGATGGAAAGGAACAACCCGCCGAACAGGGCGTGAAAAGGATAAAGTGCGGCTGAACCCAGCAGGGAGAGCACGAACGCGAGAGGCACCAGATGACGCCAGGAAACGGCAACCCGGGTGAATCTCAGCGGGTAGATGACCCAGTATCCATTCACGAAATAATCCCGGCAAAACTCCTTCAGGCTGGACCGGATGTAGTAGTCACAGACCATGTCCGGCACCAGGAGTATTTTGCCGCCCATTTTCTTCAGCCTCAAATGAAACTCCATGTCCTGGCTTCGGGTCAGGTCTTCGTTGAAAAGCCCCGTCTTTTCGAAGAGTTCCCGCCGGTAGCCGCCGAAAGCGGCGGTGTCGGCCCAATCGGCTTTTTCCAGTCCGATCCGGAAATAGGAGTTGCCGACTCCGAAAGGATGCGAAAGGACCGTTGCGACCGCCTCGTCCATGAAGGCCTGGTTTCTCGGGCGGGTTATGATGATGCCTCCCGCGTAATCCGCGTCATACTCGTCCAGGTGCTTTACGCAGTTTGCGATATAGCCCGGCCTGTAGCTGCCATGGGCATTCAGGGCCATGATGACGTCGCCCCGCCCGCTTCGGATGCCGAGATTCCAGGCGGACGCCAGAATTTTCTTGGGGTTGTCCACAAGACGAATAAAGGGATACCGCTTCACGAAATCCCCCACGATCTCCCGGGTCCGGTCCTGACTGATCCCATCAATCACCATCACCTCCATCTGATCCGGAGGATATCCGTTGGCGACGATCGAATCGAGGCACGGGCCAATGAAATTCTCCTCGTTGTAACAGGGTACGATGACGGAGACAAAACGCAACACATGATCCTCGCGCATGGATGACCCACGTGATCGATGATGAAATAATTCTTCGCGGATAAAGCGAAAAAACGGGAAAGACACGTCAAATTGGGGAAACGGCATTCCGGACGTCAAGCTGCCCCTGAACGGCGGGCGCCTCTGCCTGGCGGTTTTCTGATTACCGTCCCCGATCTGGATGAAGGCTCCTGATGCTTTCTCAACCGGGAATTCAACGCTTACGGCATAGAGCGGCCGGCGTCTGCTTTCCGCAGGTAGGTAACAAAACCAAATAATCTCTCCATGCCGTTGAAAAGAAGCACAAGCAGTAATACGGGGATCACCCCATTGACGAACAGAACCGATGTCACAGATCCCATATTCAATACCCAGAACGCATATACCATAAATGAATACAGAGCGATATTCAAAACTGTTTTTTCCCGTCTCAGGATGTATATCTGGATGCCCTGCATCAAGATACCTACCAGGAATCCCCCCAACAGCACGCCGACGACACCGAAGTCCGCATGCAGATTGCTTTGAAAGGCGGCGTTGGAATGGCCGCTCGCCACTCCCGTCGGGTATCGGTACTTGTAGACATAGTTCTCGATGTAAAAATGATCGGAGCCCAGGGCCACCAGCACGGGCTTCAGGAGAGCCTGGCCATACAGGTAGTCATGATGTGCAGGAAAGATCTCGAAATAGTCGTAGAGATCGGCGGCAGGCGTGTAGGTGAGACGAACGGCCACCTTTTTCATCGTATCCAGCAGATCCATTCCGCCAACGCCATACGCCATTTTGGTCACCACAAAGGGGAACATCAGCATGCATGCCAGCAGCACAGCGATCGTCTTTTTTCCCAGTCGTCCCTGTTTGAAGACGTAGAGGAAGAAGGCTACCCGCAGGACGATGGCGGCCACGGGTGCCCTGGCGATGGAGGATGCGGCGTAGAAGATCCCGGTGACTGATGTGACGAGGAAAAGAAACAGCCAGCGACCATTGCGGCTGATCAGCAAATAGCCCAGCGAGACCATGATCAGGAACGGGAAAACGAGGGTCCGAAGAAAAAGATAGATGTAGAATACCGGCGTGCTCCCGGAGCCTCCCCAGCGCGGATCCAGGAGCTTGAAGGACTCTTCCCTTAGTACGATCAAGCGCTCGACTTCCCCGGGATGTTGCAGCATGTAGAGAAGAGGAATGGTCTCGAGGCTTGCCAGATATACCCAGACGGAAGCAACGGCGAAACTGAGGAATAGCGTGTATACAATCAGCTTCTCCCCGCGGGGTGCCTGCTCCTGGATCGGTCCGGTGAAGTAGGCGTTGATCGATTCCTTGTCGAACCCGCACCATCGGTTCACGGCCAGGATCCCGAGGGGCACCGTGATCATGGCGCTTTGGACGGCAAAAAGATAGGCATGCCTCCCGGGCCCGGTCAGGTCATGAAATACGAAAAAGGACGGAAAATAGATCATGACCAGGTACGTGAGGTACCAGAACGCCGGGATGGTGAGCTGGGCGATGTTGAAGGCGGAGACGGCTTCTTGCATCAGATAAATCGAAAGAACAAAAACGGGTGCGGAACCGATCAGGATCAACGAAAATTCCGCAGTGCTGAAAAAAACGACCGTGCACAGTGCTGCCATGTAGAGGATAAAAGCCGGCAGATTTTCCTTCAAGAGATCCATCATCGGCTGCTCACCCTTGAGGCTGGTTTTCATTTCGTACAAGTCTTTCCATAAGCTGAAGGGTCCAGGGTACGGATAATTTCCAGAGCACCATGCCGTACAGGAGGAAAAGGGCGCATTCCAGAACCAGCGCCACGGAGAGCAGCGTCAATCCGGACAGATTTCGCTCGAGCCCGTATTTCAACCCCATCGCGACGGCCCCAAGGGCAACATTCAGGACGATCGCTTCCGTTACAAAAAGGTCGGCCATCCTGGTTTCATACAGCCGCCACAGGAAACGGAAGGTCAGGACTCCCAGTATCCAGAACCCGGCAGTCATCCCCAGCGCCAGCCCCAGGATTCCCAGGCCCGCAAACGCCATCCCCAGAGATGCCAGCAGGCAGATCGCAAGTGCGACGTACAGGTTGCGCGCGTTGACGGCTTTCTTCTCGACGGCGTCAATGACCGACCGGAGCATGCTGTAGGCAATAAAGGGCACGATGGCCACGATCGTCCATCTCATCAGAGGGATGACTTCCTCGTAGGCTCTTCCGAGCCACAACAGGACGATCTGGTCGGCCCATAGAAACAGATGAACGGTTGCGAAGAATCCGATGTGAATAATAAAGCTCATCAGATCGTTAATCCTGAGCCGGAGAAATTCCTGCCTGCCTTCCGCATGAATCCGGGCAACGGCCGGCAGCGCCACCCGGCTGAAACCCTCGACGCCGCCCTCGACGACTCTCAACACGGACTCGCTCACGACGAGATACCCTGCCTCCTTCATTCCTCCGAAGTAGGGCGCGAAAAAAGGGCCTACCATCAGGATCCCCCCGAAGGCAATCTGCGTGGGCACGCGGGGAAGGCTGTAGCCCAGGATTTCCCTCCAGTGGGCCCATGCAAAGAGCCGCCCGCGAATGTGCCTGAAGGATTTGACTGCACGGGCGATCAAGGGCATTGCGGCGAGAAAGAAACCGGCTCCGAGAAGAAGGATAATCCAATCCACCCGTCCGGAGGGGACGAAAAGGACGGCGACGGGGATGGGGACGACGGCCATCAGAGCAAGCTGCCAATAATTCGCCAGGTCCATCCTGCCAAGTCCCCGGTAGAGGGAGTACAGAGCCACGTAGAGAGAATACCCGACGATGAGAAAGAGCATGGCGAGAAAAAGCGGCCGATACTCGGCGCTGTGAAAAATGGATTGCGTCAGGGCGTGCTGAAACGACAGCCCCGCAACAACAAGGAGGAGACAGGACGCCAAAACCGATGCCATCCCCCCAAGAAAATAATGGGCCCGCTTCTCCTCGCTGTCTGCAATGGCGATATATCGGGACAGGGCCACACCCATGCCCAGTGTTGAAAAGGGCTCGATGGTGGCCAGGATGCGTCTCACCATCGAGTACGCCCCGAACCTCTCCGGTCCCAGGCCGTCCGCCAGGATTCGCGTCACGACGATGAAGGACAGGATGGTCAGCACCGACGTGACCGTTGTCCAGATCACATCCTTCATGAAAGGGCTGGTCCGGATCGAGTGCCTCATTGCGCCCGCTGGTGACCGTCCTGACTGCTCATGCTCCCGACTTCCCGTGCCTTCCTGCAGCATTGCGTCTGCGGGAGACGTGTCTTTCGAATTGGAAAGGTATCAGAGACGGATAATGACGAAATGCTCGGACTGATAGGCGATCCTCTCCCGGAGGTAAGGGCTATCCTTTTCGTAATACGCCGCCGGAACGAAGGCATAGCGGATCTGCTCGCTCTGCATGAAATCAATGAGCGTTTTCGGATCCCGATCCCTGAAGATCCGGACCGTATTCTGGTATCGCTTCCACCACTCGCGCCCGATGTCCCCGTCCATGATGGAGATTCCTCCGTATTTGTAGCAGACGTAGATCGATCGGAAAGAGTAAGTACGTACGCTGGCTGCAAGGTCGTAAAATTCGTCGGTCGGCGCCAGGATTACGTCGTCTTTCTCCGTCAGCTTCTTCAATTCGAACACTGCTGCGTGAAAGGCCATCTTCTGATCCCGGGTACGATAGCTGTCGTTCAGGAATCGATAGGCCGTGGGCAGGTTGGACTGGCCGATAAACAGGACGGCGAGAGCGACCACGGTGATTATCAGGGTCCTTTTCGCAGGGTATTGTTGAATGAATCCATAGATACCGTATGCGATGATCACCATGGACGCCAGGATGAACCATACCGATGTCCTGGAGAGCATCATCTTCCCGTAGGTTGTCGCGCTTTCCAGGTAAACGCCAACAACGGCAAGGCAGAAAGAACTGATGGCCAAAGCAATCCAGGGATGAAGGCGGTGCCTGACGGTCTCGGGTGCGTTTCGGATGCAAAAAAAGTAGACGGGCGGAATCAGCAGGGCATAAATCAGGAAGCGTCTCAAATAACGACCCAAGGAATTCCAGTCAGCGGAAACCATCATGTACTTGTAGAACGAGCGCATGATCTCAACATCAATGGGCGCAGCCTGGGTGTTTTTTGAAGCGATATCCACAATGGTCGGCAGAGCGCCGATCAGAAACAAAAGGCCAAACCCTATGCAGGTCAGGTCCGGCCTTTTTTTCCGAATCCATTCGGCAAGGGTCAGTGTCAGGGCGAGATGTACAAACATGATGGGGTAAAAATTGGCACAAAGGCCTGAAATGAAAAAGACAAGATACTTCACTTTCCGGCTGTCATGCTCTATGGAATAAAAATACAAGATGAGGATGAAAATGGCCAGGGCTGCTGCCAGGTCGCGCGGCAGGAACCCGAGCGCCTGGAATCCATGAGTGACGGATCCCAGGGCATGAACAGGAATGATACTGAAAAAGGTGATGAGAAAAGCAGGAACCTTATCTTTCAGCGATGTCAGGATCAAGAAGTACAGGCTGCACAGGAAGAGCACCAGCGAGAAGAAGGACAAAACGACACTGAATGTGAATATGTCGAGATGGAGTGATGTTGCGAGCCAGGCCAGCCCCTGGTTGGCAATGATCTGCCCTGTCGGCAGTGCTCGCAACCCGGCGCGGAGGATTTTGTCCCCCGCAAAGACGGATGGATCGATCGAGATCTGCCAGCTGGTGATATGGGCCTCCACGTCGGATAATACCTGCCACTGCAGGGGAACCCCGCTGACCAGGTAAGGCAGCAGATTGAAGAAAACGGCACAGGCGGCGATGACCGTCAGGTGAAAAATGGGAGAGCGAAACCGTTTCATGCTCCGATACGCTCCATTCCCACTTTGCGGTTGGCATCGTATGCCAGATAGAAGATGCCTCCCGGGAGTGCGCAGAATACCGCCACGATACGCCAGTACAGGAAGATCTCCGCGCCGGCATCGGATCCCACCGCGGACCAGGCGAATGCCGCCAAAAGCTCTGTCCATCCCAGATTCCCGGGCGTGACCGGGATGATGCCGATGACAATCACAAGCGACGAAACCGCCGTCAGCGCGATCAGGTCCGGCATGACTCCGCCGATGATACGGCTGAGGACGAGAAGCCCTGAGAGGGACAGCAACTGCATGGCGAGGCTGATGACGAGGCAACAGGTGAAGATGCGGCCGTTTTGTAAAAGCGCGCCAAAGCCGCTAATGAGGTTTTGCAGGATATTCCAGTGAAAAATAGTGGCCGCCCTTTGCTTGATTTTCAATCGTATGCCTGCGTTCCTGCCCAGGATAAAGATCAATCCAAAGAGCGCGAAGCAGCAGAGGATCCCGGCCAGCAGGACCTGGGTTTCCTGCCGATAGGGCATCAGAAACCGGCTTTGCCCTGCCAACAAGTAAGCGATCGCGGCGGCGCCGATAAATAAAATCGCCAGAAGACCGCAGATCCGGTCCATGAAAAGGATGCCGATGCTTTTGCCCTTCGTGGCTTCTTCGCTCTTGAACAGGTAGTATCCTTTGACGAGATCCCCTCCCAGCATGCCGGGCAGAATGGTGTTGAAGAACAAGCCGATCATGTTCAGCTTCAGGCCCTCCAAAAACCGGAGAGGGTATTGGATGGTTTTCAATAACAGGATCAGCCGAAGGACCGACAACAGTACGGCGCCGGTCAGCAATAGGCAGGAGATCAGTATTGTGGGGATATTTCCCAATTGGCAGAGATGGGCGAAAGTGGCTGTCGACAACCACCCGCCGCGAAACAAGAAATAGATTGCCCCAACCGCGATTGCGGCTTTAAGGAGAAAAAGCAGTTTTTTCCTGTTGGACATTCCTGGTCGTACTTCTTGTTCGGGCATTCGTATTGCGAAGACAGAAGGCGACGGCTCCGAATACTGTGTCGCAGTTTACCCCGGTCTCCTGGATCGACCGGATTGACTGAACCCGATTTTCTGGAAGGGTCAGCAGATGCTGCGCACCCGGGGCTTTTACTTCCGGGCTTTACATTCGAAAACCGCCAGGTCGTTGTAGATGGGGAAATTCCGGATGGAAAAAAGATGCGAACGCTCGATTTCGCTTTTCCGGATGAGAAAATGCCTTTCGAGGATGGACCTGTAATCCTCTTGGGATCGGATGTGGGCCCCTCTTTCCAATTTCCTGAATAGTGCTCTCGGGAGGAAGGTGTCGTTACGGGGCAGCAGAATGTCGATCATGATGAGGACCCCCTCGGCTTTCAACAGGGTCTTCATCTGACCCAATTCTTCCGCGAGGATGGTGTCATCAATATGATGGAAGCAGCAATTGGCCAGAATGAGGTCGAAGGGACTCTCTTTCTTCAGTGTATCCTTCGAATCCGTAAACCGTCCGTGATCATATAAATAGCTCGCATAGGCGATCAGTCCGCCATCGATGTCATAGCCGAAATAGGCGAATTTCGCATCTCGGAATACAGATGCAAACAGTGCCGTGCCGCACCCGAAATCGAGAACCTTGCTTCCTTCGGGCAAGTGGAGCGCCTCAATGCGGTTCCGAAGGTGGGTTCTCTGCTCAGCCTTGTTCAGGGTTAGGATGCGCTGGAAAGAATCATTGAGGGCTGCCTGCATCATGGTATCGATTCTTCCCGGGATGTCCTGTCGATGACCGGAAGGGAGACCCGGAGACCCTTCAATCTGAATCTCCGGGCTGGAGCCGGACGATCCTGCCTTTTTTCACGGGACCCCGCTGCCCGAGGATGACCCATTTGAACCACAACCGGAAGATGTCGAGAACGGAACTCATGATCGCCCTCGGGCGTGTCCCCTTGGCCGTGCCTTCGTTTCGTGGAATAAAGCTGATGGGCACTTCCCGGATCGACATGCCGGCCCAGTGCGATTTGATCAAACCTTCGGGGTTTGCGAAGGAACTCTTCGATTCGTATCGAACGGACTGGATCCATCGGGTGGGATAAAAGGTCACGTTCTGAAAATCGGACAGAGGAACCCTGAATAGGACCCGAATCAAGGCGTAATTGATGACGGAGACAATGGCTTTTGAAACCGTGTCGGAGCGCTTGGTAAGATGCCGGATGCCGAAGAGCTTCAACACGGCGGCAAAGGGCTTCAGAAGCCGTATTTTCACCGCAACCGGTCTTCGCCTGACGCCCTGGACGATGTCATATGATTTTAGATATTCGAGAAAATGCCTCAAGTACTCGATATCATAGCCCCAGTCGATGGTCTGCCAGAACAGGAATTCCTTGGAAGCCTTCTGGATGGCTCTCCGGCTCGATAGGCCGACGTTTAAATTGGTTTCGTTCCGGAAGATCTTGAGCCGGGGGTCATTCTCCTGGATGGCCTTTGCGATCTCAAAGGTGCGATCCGTGCTCCCATCATCAATGAGGACGATTTCATAGTCCTCCACCGCGGCGTCCAGAAGATTCGTAGCACGTTGGAGATACGCCTCGATGGAGGCCTCTTCGTTATACGCCCAGCATAGCAGAGAGACACTTCGGTCGAACTTGCCTTGAATCGGTTTCGCGTCGATGACGATGCCTTTTAATGCAGTTCTTTCTTGCCGCTCTTCGTGATGATGGGCACAGACCGCATCCAGAGCTGTTTCTCCCACCACTTCCTGTTCTCCTTGTACCAGGCGATGGTCTTTTCGAGCCCATCCCGCCAAGTTACACTCGGCTGCCAGTCGAGAATACGCTGGATCTTCCTGATGTCGCCCGTGTGCCTGAATACCTGACCGGGGCGGTCGCCGACGAATTGAATGATCGATTCATCCTTGCCCATCATCCTGACGATGTCCTGAGCGATGGAGAGGATGGACCGATGCATTCCGGATGCGACGTTGAATACTTCGCCCTTCACCACGTTCAAGTCGGCGTGCACGATGGAATCGATAGCGCGGCACAGATCTTCGACAAAAACGAAATCCCGGGCAGCCCCTCCATCCCCGTGGACCCGGATGGGCTCGTTCAGGATGCAGCTCGTGATGAATCGAGGAATGGCTTTTTCGAGATGTTGATAGGGCCCGTAATTGTTGAAGGGACGGATGATGGTGACGGGCTGCTCGTAGGTGGCCCAATACGAATACACCAGTCTGTCTGCACCTGTTTTTGCGGAGGCATAGGGGCTCATGGGCATGAGCGGGTGATCTTCGTCCATGGCCTCCCGTACCGCGGTTCCGTAGACTTCGGACGTTGAAATGTGGATGAATCTCTCCACCTTGTCCTTGTATTTCAGTACGGCGTTGGCGATGGTCTGCGTACCCAGGACATCCGTTTCAAAAAAGATGTAATTGTCATAGATGGATCGGGTCACATGCGTCTCAGCGGCAAAATGGACGACGATGTCGGACTGGCTCACGAGGGTATCAACGAGTTCCCCGTTTTTCACGTTCCCGTACCAGAAAGAAAGCCGTTCACCATTGTGCTCGTTGATGTTCACGGGGAGGTTTTCCACGCTTCCCGCATAGGTGAGGGCATCGAGCACGATCATCCGGTAATCCGGGTATCGCGCGTAGAGGTACCTTGCAAAGTTGCTGCCGATGAAGCCTGCCCCGCCTGTGATCAATACCGTCTTTTTCATTTGAATCAACACTCCTATCCTGTTTGGCCTGTCAAGATTGCCATGCTGTCCTCACCCCGGTTGAAAAGCAGATCAATCACGGAGAGGTAGGGAATGAACTCTCCATAGATCTGCGAGTACGTCGGGTGCTGATAATCCTGAAATTCGACGTGGATGCCGTGTCCCGAAAAATAGTCGACATCCATATAGCTTTTCCCGGCTGCCCCTTCGTAAAAGGTGTCCGCACCGAAGAATTTACACAGGTTGACCAGCCGCTCCATTCGCTCGCCTTTCACTTGGAGGGAAGAGGATCTTACGATTTTCTTGTGGCTCATGCCGAGACATTCGGCCAGCTTTTCGATGAAATACACGTCGAGATCGACGAGATATTCCCATTCCCGGGAATAGGCGGCCTCGAAGATCTCGATATACTTCCTGAAAAAGGGCGCTTTGGCATAGTTCTGCCGGATGGCCCCGAGGTGTTTCTTCCGCCAGTTTACCTTGTTGTCGATGCGAACGTCGAGAATGTTTGGATGCTCATTGAATTTCAGCAATACCGGAACGGTGAGCCACTGGATGCCGTTCGCGGTCTTGATCCGGTTCCGGTTCCGCCAGCCTTCCTTGTCATATTGCACGTCATCGTAGAGGACGAAGACGTCGCTCCGGTGCATCTGTTCGAAAAATCCGATCCAGGGCAGGTAGCCGGGTTGGAGGATTCCGATGATCATTCCCCGCCCTCGTCTTTTCCCGGATCCGCGATGCAGCCTTCCGAGTCCCGAAAATCCAATCTGCCGAATCGTTTTTCCCTGCGCGATTCGGCCGTTTGGACGATCTTCCAGTAATTGTGCTGCCAGGAACGGTATTTCCAGTCGGGGCAGTCCTTGCAGAGTTCGATTTCGCTGCCCTTCCCGGCGAGGTGCCGCCGCCGATAGTGATCGAATTCCCGGCCATGCCAGATGTCCCGGATGCTCCTCTCGTGTATGTTTCCCATGTCGGTCACCGCCGCGATATCAAACCCGCAGACCATGACCCTTCCCCGCGAGTCGATATTCAACCTCTCGAAAATAAAGGGGCAGGGAATCCTCTCTTCCGGCGGAAGGTAGGGCGTGTTGTCGGCCGACTTCGACGGGTCGTTGATCCCCCAGGTCAGATATTTTCTCCTCTGGAAATCGTCGACCAGCTGATCCCAGAAAGCCGCCACCTCCTCGATGTCGACCCCCACCTGATTGACTCCGCTGGCAATGATCTTGGTCTTGCTCTTGAGCTTGTCTCTCAGCTCAACCATTTTTTTCACGTTCCTCAGCAGTTTCTCCCAGTTCAATCCCTTCCGCACCAGGGCATAGGTTTCGGGATCGGCCGCGTCCACGCTGAACTCGATCATGTCCACCTGCGCTTCCAACAGCCGGATACTGCTCTTCTCCGTGAATCGCGATCCATTCGTGATCAGGCCGACCCTGGCGCCGACGTGCTTCGCGTATTCGATCAATTCGACCGCCATCGGATGAAGCATCGGTTCCCCGCCGCCCGAAATTCGCACCCACGCGCCATGTTCCCCACACTGATCCGCGATGGTCTTGAACGTTTCCTCGAGCATGAAGGGGCGGTCCGCGTAATCCGAGCGGATGCTGGAATTGGTATAGGGGCAGTTGGGACAAGAGGCATTACATACGTACGTGAATGAAAGAACGCACATCAGGGGGAACTCTCGTGCTTCGGGCCTGATGCCGTAGGATGCCTGTGTATGTGCAACCGATGATTTCTTTTTCATATCCTTCACGATTTACCGCACTTTCTTCCTGAAGATGATCCCGTTTCTTGCCTTATGGTGGTGTGTTCTGACTGACTCCGCATCCAATTGGTAGCCGTTCTTCATGAACACTCGCCCTGCAACTGCATTGTCGGACAAAACCCAGGCCCATACCTCGGAGAGTTTTCGATCCCTCGCAACGCTCTCGATTACTTCCAGCAGCTTGCTGCCGATTCCTTCATTCGGGTGCCTGGCCAAAAAGGCGATCTCACCGCCTTTGCCTAAATACAGAACGGCTGCCCCCAAAAGGGTCCTGCCGCGGGCAAGGCCCCTGATTTCAACCTCTTCACGCTGGACCCAAACCTTGGTTTCCGCGAGATCCACGGGTTCCGCCAAGAGAAACTCCCTGTACTGATTCCGCATATCGACGTACTGCTCCAGGAAATCCGGCTCCTCTTTCAAATCGACAAGTCTCGCAGAATCAGCCAAAATATCGTTCCCACCAGATCTGGAACATCATCAGGTTCCAGATCTTGACGGCGTTCGAGCGATGCCCGCCGTAATAGCTCTGCACGATTTTTCGGACTTCCTCCAAGCGGAACAGGCCGTGTCTATTCAGCCGCTCCTTCGACAGGACATCGAGGCTGAAGCCCTCCATCTTCTCGACCATCCAGTCAAAAATGGGAAGGACAAAACCCTCCTTCGGTCGCTCGGTGATCCCCGGCGGAAGGAGTGGCTCAACGGTCTTCTTGAGGATATCCTTGACGATGCCGTCTTTTATTTTGAG
>Ga0316616_100000073_pt1 | contig 24591 bp, 21 predicted proteins | sample OWC_Aug_M1_C1_D1_FD_207660 | JGI IMG/M metagenome (GOLD analysis project Ga0316616, IMG submission 207660) | Wetland soil microbial communities from Old Woman Creek delta, Ohio, United States - OWC_Aug_M1_C1_D1_B | ecosystem: Environmental > Terrestrial > Soil > Wetlands | place: USA: Ohio... | reverse complement strand
CCCTACCACTCGACGGACATCTGGGACTTCGACAACGACTGGTACGACTTGGTGATGCACTTGCGCAAGGCGAACTACCCGGAGCCTCTGGCTGTACTCCTGTTCTTCGAGGACGTGCGCAAGAAGAGGCACCGCTTCTTCCAGAAGAAGGGCATCCCTGTCTACACATGCGGGGACAAGTTCAGGCCTGAGTTCCTCTACCAGTTCATCCACGTGGTCAGGAACTTCGAGAACGTACTCATCAACGACATCAGCACTCCAGCCTTCTATGCCGCCTACATGGGGAAGAATGTCATAGCACACAAGATTCACGGTGACTTCGGCGTGCGCTACGAGAACAACCAGAGTCCGTGGCCGCAATCCCCCAATGGCCGGGCCTTCCCAGATTCGGCATACTGCACGATGGCGACTCCCGGCCCGCAGCAACGACAGATGGCTCAGGTGATTCTGCGTGAGTGCGCGTTCCAGTTCCCTGAGCAGATGAAGACCATGTTCGAGGGGGGTGATGTGAACTATGCCCTACAAGAGCGCCAAACAGAGGCGGTTCATGCACGCGAAGCATCCGAAGATTGCTGCCAAGTGGGACAAGAAGTACGGCGGCAAGGTGAAGAAGGGGTGAGCTGATGGCAGTCACAGGAAGCAAGACAGCGCGGGACATCAACAAGCGAACGACGCAGGGCGACTACAAGCGCTACGGTCTGGCCAAGCCGAAGCTGAAGAACCCGATGAACAAGGTCGGCACGGCTATCGGCAACAAGCTCGTCCCGGTCAAGAACAAGGGCAAGGCCAGCAAGCAGCAGCTGATGCGCGAGTACGCTGGCAGCAAGTACGCCACCAAGAAGGGCAGTGCCGCTGCCAAGAAGCGTGTCGGCACCCTGAAGAACCCGAAGTAGGTAGCCATGACCGACTACACCATCGTGCTCGCAGCCATAGCTGGCGCTCTTGCGTCAATCGTAATCGCCTTGCTGTACGTGGTTCAGGCGCTACGTCTGGTGGTAGCGGCCATCTGCAAACACGGAGCGCCGAATCCCACGGAGCAGGCATGGGAAAGTGAGCCTGTTTCCCAACCGGGAAACCCCTTGCCTACGGGACTCTACCATCCTGACGCTGATGACATGACGGGATACCTGAACGACAAGATAGAACAGACACGCAAGGACAGGCGTGACCCGTATGCCCCAGCAGACTGGAACGAGGTGATGGGGCGTGGGGAGTAAGAGCAAGTACACTGCGAACGAGGTAGTCAAAGAGCTGTTCATGGACTGGCTCAACTACCCGAACGCTGAGGCCCGCAAGAAGGCGGGTCTTCCCGCAACCAAGTCGTGCTTCGCTCTGAGGCATGGCATCTCCCGCTCACAGCTCTGGCGCTATGAGAAGGACTTCGACTTCCAGCGAGAACGCATGGAGAGCATCTCAGGCATCATCACTCCCGATGACTGGCGTGCCATCATGCTGGCCCAGAAGCAGAACGCCTTGAACGGGAACCTGAACGCAGCCAAGTGGCTGGATGAGAAGCTCGGCCTGTCCGGGCCTACGCTCGTGGACGAGAAGGAAGACGACTTCGAGCGTGAGATGAAGGGCTGGTCGGACGAACAGCTAGAGGCGTACCTAGCAGAACATGGGGACGAATGACCAAGATTGCAGTCGTTGACGAGACCACGCTGAACCCGAAGCAGCTCGTCGCCCATAGGCTGCTGGAGCGTTCGAGGTGCGAGCAGTCGTTCGCCTACTTCTGTGACAACTACGTCATGATGTGGGCGAAGGAAGGTGGAGACCCAATCCACTTCAACCTCTGGGAGTTCCAGAAGGAAGCCGCATCCAAGCTCCAGAAGAAGATGAAGCTCATCTTCCTGAAGGCTAGGCAGATGGGTTTGTCTTGGCTTGCTATGGCCTACGTGGTGTGGTGCATGCTGTTCAAGAAGAACTTCCACATCTACATCACGAGCATCGGCCTGAAGGAAGTCAACGAGCAGATGGAGCGCATCCGGTTCATCTGGTACAACCTTCCTGAGTGGCTGCGCGAGGGCGTGGTTCTTGGCGGGCGCGGGCTGAAGGACAACGACAGCATCATGGAGCTTTCCAACGGCAGCGCCGTACACGCAATCTCAAGCTCGAAGGCATCTGGCCACGGTACTGCTCCGGGTCTCTACATCCTTGACGAGTTCGCTCGCAAGGAAGGAGACCGCATGGCATGGCGAGCCATCAAGCCTTCGCTTGGCGAGAAGTCACAAGTCATCATCATCAGCACGAGCAACGGGTTCGGCAACCTCTATGCCGAACTGTGGTTCGGTGCCACTGCCGGGGAGAACGGGTTCGAGCCTGTCTTCTACTCAGCGGAGAGGCACCCGCTCTACTCGCCAGCCTACCTCGAAGCGATGAAGGCTGACTTCGCTGGTGACATGCAGGGCTACCACGAGGCCTTCCCCATGACACCAGAGGATGCGTTCACGTCAACATCGCGCTCGGTGTTCCCGCTCGAACGCATCAGGCAGCTGAAGGAGATAGGCAAGACGGTTCCGATGCGCACCGGGTATGTCGAGCTGGACATCGAGGGAAAGTACAAGTTCACGGACGACGAGCTTGGCAACGTGATGATGTGGCGTGAGCCTCAACCGGGTCACCACTATGCCGTTGGCTCTGACGTGTCTGAGGGTCTGGCTGAGGGTGACTGGTCAGTAACTGCTATACTAGATGTGAACACGTATGAGGTCGTGGCCCTGTTCCGTGCCAAGATAGAGACCGAGTACTACGCGAACGTCATCACATCGCTGGGCCACTACTACAACGATGCTTGGGTGGTTGTCGAGGTGAACAAGGCCTCGGAAATCATCATCCAAGACATGAAGCTCTCGTACCAGTGGTTGTACTGCCGACAGCAGCGGGCGCACATCACCGACATCCCGACGCTCGTTCCCGGCTTCTACGCCACAAGTACGAGCAAGCCGCGTGTCGTGCTCCAGATGAAGCGTGCCTTCTCCGACCAAGACAAGCCGCTGCTTGTCTACAGTGCGGTAGCGCTCGATGAGATGGCTTCCTACGAGAAGGATGGCGGGAAGTACAGCGGCCCGAAGAACGGGCACGATGACTGCGTATCCGCTATCTACTTGGCGCTCGAAGGTGCACTGACGATTCCCTACTATGACCCAGACCCGATGCTCCATGGGTATGACCCGTGGGGCAGCAAGAGCGAAGTCAGGGACTGGCGCTCTCTCTAAGGAGTGAACATGGCTGCAACCAAGTCTTCAGCACCCGACCTCATCACGCTGAACAAGCGATGGGAAGAGGCCAAGCTCGCTCGGCAGGACTACGAGAAGAACTGGGACAAGGCTCGTGAGATGTACAACGGCGAGCAGTGGAAGGGCATCAGCAAGATTGCGTGGTTCCAGAGCGAACCTGTCTTCAACAAGATATTCGAGTTCGTTGAGACCATGCGCGGCTACCTGTCTGACAACAAGTGGGGCATCGACGTTGTGCCCGCCGTCATCCCGAAGGAGATTCGGGACATCGGTGAAGAGGCCCAGCTTCAGGGGACGCAGGAAGCGCTCGGCATGGCGCAAGACCTCATCAACGACACAGCTGCCAAGGTGGACAAGCTGCTCGACTTCCTGTGGATGGACAACAGGATGCAGAACAAGCTCGCTCAGGTGCTCCAGTACGTGTTCCTGTACGGCACTGGGCTGATGAAGGCGAGCTTCGACGCAGAGAACGTATCCGCTAGTGGGATTGGTCAGATAGAGACTACAGTACTCAGTCCGTGGTACATCTTCCCTGACCCTGCGGCCACCAGCGTACAGGACGCGAGCTACATCATCGAGCATCACCCGGTCTCGCTCCGCTGGATTCAGGAGCGCTACCCAGAGGCGTATGTCGATGTGAAGGAGAACGCGGCTCAGAGCACCACTGAGTACAGCGAACGGCGTGGGGATACGGGGCGCGGCCCCATCCCGCAGGACAGAGGCAAGTTCGTTGACGTGTTCGAGGCATGGTACACAGATGCTACAATAGATGAGGACAGTGATGGCAACATCTCCCAAGCCTACCCATCCGGGCGCATGACGCTCTACGTGAAGGGTGGCAAGGAAGGTGGCATCGTCCTTGAGGACAAGGCCAACCCTTACCAGCAGTGGCCCTACGTAAGGTTTGTCGAGATACCGAGGCCAGCAGAGTTCTTCGGGGACGCGACAGTCCACAAGGTCATCGGCATCCAGCAGACTATCAACCAGATTCTCCGCAGCATCATCGACAACGGACTCTGGCTAGTCCACGGAATCTGGATTGCAGACAGCACATCCGGGGTGACCCCGACGACGCTCGCTGGGTACGGGCCGCGAGATACGGTAGTGAAGCATCCGGGCACGGATGTGCACCGCGATGCCGGGCAAGCACTACCAAGCCACATGTTCCAGCTGTTGGAGTCTCAGGTACAGGCGTTCAACACGGTGACTGGTTTCGAGGACGTGCTTCGTGGCATAGTCCCCAGCCGCCAACCTGTCCAGACTACCATGATGCAGCAGGAAGCAGGAGAGGTTCGTACCCGCGAGCGCCAACGTCGAGTCGAGGAAGCATTGGAAGACCTCGGCAAGATATGGCTCGACATCGTTTCTGAGTACTGGAGCGACAAGCGGGTCATCAGGAACCGCAAGTTGCTCGGCGGGTTCGAGATGTTCGACATCAGCAAGAAGGACTTGGCCGAATGGAAGTTCGACATCCACGTCATTCCGGGTTCGACTACCCCGATTGACACGGCAGGACTGCTGGCTCGTGCGTTCGAGCTTCAGCAGAACGGCGTTGAACTTCCACCGAACTACTTGGTACGGCTTTCACGGCTACCCGGTCTGGAACAAGCCATGACCGAAGCCGTTTCAGCTATGCAGGAGCAGGAAGCACCCCCGGAGCAGGAAGAGATGGAAGCCCCCGAAGCAGCCCCTCAGCCTTCGCCTGAAGAGATGATGGCGATGGAGCAGGCGGCTATGATGCAGCAGGGAGCACCACCCATGCCAGCTCCGCAGCCTACTCCTGAAGAACTAGCGATGGCCATGCAGGGGCCGATGGCCTAGCACCACCCAACGAGTGAGGAACGGCGGGGACGAGCAGTGCTTGCACCAATGCGCCCGTAGGCTCACAGAAGGAGAGTGGCGAAATGCCAGATGAGCAGGACTTTGACAGCACCACCGAAACGCAGGACATCGAAGACGTTGCAGGCGACGAGTTCGAGGGTGAGGAAGAGTTCGAGGACGATTCCGGGGGCGAGGAAGGCAACCCGTGGGCATGGGCCGAAGGCCTTGACCCGGAAGACGTAGCCAAGACCTACCAGAAGTTCACCCAGAAGACTCAGAACCTCTCCACTCAGGAGAGGGAAGTCCAGCGAATGAGGGACGAGCTTGCCCCTCTGAACAAGCTCCGTGACCAGCTTGAGCAAGACCCCGGCTTGGTCATGGCAATCGAACGCTACTTCGCTACTCAGGGACAAGACCCGCAGAGCGAGCTGGCCGAGGTGAAGCAGGAGCTTGCGAACGTCAAGACCTCTCTTGTCATCGACAAGGAGATGGCTGACGTGGCACGCTGGGTTCGCAAGGAAGGTCTGCCAGCGTTCGATGAGGATGAGCTGCTTGAGTACGCTACGAGCAACCGCATCCTGAACCTGAAGGCCGCGTACAGGGACATGAACTTCGACCGGGTTCAGAACCTCAAGGCCGAACAGCTGACCGAAGACATCAAGAGAGGCAGGGGAGCCGCCGTGCCTAAGACCCGCAGGGCCGACAAGTCTGGCCCGAAGAAGTTCACCGAGGACGACATCGCCAACATGAGCGAGGACGAGTTCAAGAAGAACTTCGCGGAAATCTACGAGAGCTTCTAGCCTCTGAACCCGAGAGGAACGTGAGAGCCAATGGCTGCTTACAAGTGTACCAGCTTCAGTGCTGGTTGCTACAAGGGGAAGTCATTCGTTCCGACCATCTGGTCGGCGCGAATCCTCAGCAACCTGCACAACAAGCAGGTGCTGGCGAACCTGACCACCCGCGAGTACGAGGGTGAAGTCAAGGGCGCTGGCGACACCGTGCGCATCTTCGGCGTCGGTGCCGTCACTGTCGCTGCCTACGAGCCTAACAAGCCCGTGGCATGCGTCAGCGGCTCTGTGAACTACTGCACGCTCGATGACGGCTTCATGACTGTCGTTGTCGAGAAGGCCGACTACTTCGGCATCAAGGTTGAGGACATCGAAGTCGCGCAGTCCAAGCCCGCCTACGTCAGCGAGCTGACGAAGGAAGCTGGCATCGCCATGGCGAAGCGCACCGATGCTTACCTGTACAACCTGATGCACGACGCGGCCATCAGCACGACCAGCAACTGCTGGGGCAAGAAGGGCGGCTCGTCTGGCTGTACTGGTTACGGCCCGCGCCCGGCGTGTACCCACGGTTGCTCCGCAACCAAGTACCTGTGGAAGTGCGGCTGCGCCGTGTCCACGGTGTACAACCAGCTCGTGCGCTACGGCGTGCATCTGGACGACCTGCTCGCTCCCGAAGAGGGCCGCTTCGTTGTGTGCCCGTCCTTCCTGAAGCAGGCCTTCCTCACCGATGACCGCTTCGTGGCCAACAACAGCGCTGGTCAGGCCGGGATGCGAGACAGGGGAGTTCTTGGAGCCATCGCTGGCTTCGAGGTCATCACCATGCCTCTCGTTGCATGGTCTGGCACCTACGACTGCACGGGCAAGGGTGGCGATGCAAAGGCTCTCGACTGCACCGACATCTACCGGGCACTCCTTGGCGTCAAGGGCGCTGCCGCGTTTGTGGAGACCCTGAACAAGGTCGAGAACATTCGCCTTGAGAAGTACTTCGCAGACGGCGTGCGTGGCCTTCACCTCTACGGCGGCGGTGTCATCCGTCCCGAGTGGCTGATGGCTGCGGCCTGCGACAACCCGAACGTCTAGTCCTGCCGGGTGGGGGGCTAGTTACGGCTGGCCCCCACCCCCAGAGTTAGGAGCACCACATGGCTAACACTTGGAAGTGGTACGCCACTGGTATCCAGCAGGTCATGAAGGGTTGTCTCGACCTCGACTCTTCGGGGAAGAAGGTCGCTCTGATGACGCAGTGCTTCCGTGCCTCGTGTACGGCCTGCAACTATTCGTGCGTGTGTGGCAAGGCCATCACGCCGAACAACTGCTACGCTGCCAAGGGCAAGGCCACGACGCTCAGCATCGTGAAGAACGGGTGCTACATCGAGCTGCGGGGTACTGACCCCGTGTGCTGGAAGTGCCTGACGACCACGGCAGGAGCCGCTGTTCTGTTCGCCTGTCACGCCACCTCGACCTCAGCCAAGCTCATCGGATACGTAGTGTTCGGTGATGCGACCACGCCTTGTGCGGTGTCGTCCACGGCTGGTGCGTTCAAGCTGGACATGACGGACGCGAACGCGGCCTACCTGCGAATCAAGTGGAACGGCTAACATGGATTGCGTAGTCCGTAAGGATGCCACGGTAGTCACCACACCCGGCGAGGCAAGCACCCAAGAAGTGCAGTGCATCGTCGTTGTGACCTGCGCCCCGGTCTACGCCCGTGTTCAGTTCCCGATTGCTCGCTCAATCGCTAACGTGTTTGCAGGATTCTTCCTCAAGCTCGCTGGTGCACGCGCACCGGATGTGCGCTTCAACATCCCGAATACGATGAGGCCTGCGGCTATTGCCGTGGGCTTCATCACGTTTGGTGGTGATGCCCCATGTGTTGGGTAAGGGCAATCACCGCTGGATACGCGACCACCGTAGGCTCATCCCCGTACAACTTCAACGACTGGACTAACGCAGCCTGCTCTCGTTCAGAGAACGGCGGCTACGCGAGCATCACCGCTGCTACCTACGACTGTACCGACTACTCGTACTATCTGAGGCTTGAGTGCTTCCAAGGACTACAGCCGACGAGCACAGAAACCATGTCCAACATCTGCTCCATCTACATCAGGGTGAAGGGCTACTCCCCGACCTCGCCCACTTCCAAGATTACCTACATCGCAGTCCAGAACAACGGAACTATCAAGGCATCTGCCAACCCCGGTAGGCTTGTCTGTACTACCAACAAGTGGACTGCGTGTATGGCCATCACTCCGTGGACGAACGCCAACTGGACGTGCTTCCACTACCTCTGGCAACCTCGCTTCGGTGTTCAGATAGGCATACAGGCTTGGGCCAACAACGCAGACGTGTACGTCGATGCAGTAGAAGTGCTGCTTGGATTCAAGCGCACCGCTACTGCCAACATTGTCAGGGGCACTGCATCGACTCCAGCGATTGGTGGGTCTTCAGAACAGACCGTGCTGTCACACTGCGGAGCGGTGACGGCAAGCCATGGAAGGTTCTGCTCTCTCATCTCTGTCGGGCAGACATTCACTGCCTGCAACGAGACCATCAAGACGGTCAAGGTCTACACCCGTTGTACTGGCATCAGTGGCCCGCCCGGTGACGGAACCGCCTATGGATACATTCTGAACGCATCGTGTCATACCTATGGTAGTACGGCACACCCATCTAACTGGACGGCCCTAGCAACTAGCGAACAAGCAACGATAGCCTCTGGCTATGACTGGACTGAGTTCAGTTTCCCCACCCCGTTCACCCCGACAGCCGGGTGTCGCTACACATTCATGATGTGCTACGTATCAGGGACAAGGGAATACGGAGTATACGCATCATGTAGTGGTGACTCATACAGCGGAAACTTCGTCTGCTACTATCACAGCGGCGGTGTGTGGGGCGCTAGAAGTGACATCGACCTCTACTTCCAGATGGTGAGCTGCGTCGTCCAGTCTGGTGTCTGCGTTACTGGATGCGCTGGTACTCCCGCTGGTACGGTGAATGTGGTCAGAGGGCAAGCCACAGCTAATGGATGTGCCGTCACGGTCACCGGAACGAGGAAGGCCTGCGCTCTCCTTGCCGTGGGTCAGGCCACAGCTAGGGGGTGTGGAGCATGCCTAAGAAGCGGGCAAAGTGCAAATCTGGCGGTAGGTCAGGCAACAGCTAGAGGTTGTCAGGCAACCATTACTGGTATACACAATCGCTGTACCAGCCTTGGCGTTGGTCAGGCTACGGCTCGTGGCTGTGCTATCACCATCACCACGATACGTAATCGCTGCACGAGCGTCGGTGTTGGACAAGCAACCGCTTGTGGTAGAGAGGTTGACGTATCCAGCAGCGCTGTTGTGAACGTGACCGCACAGCTTGCTGTAGGACAGGCTACTGCTCAGGGATGTGCGGCCACGCTGATAGCTAACCAGCTTCAGCAGGTCGCAACAGGGCAGGCCACAGCCTCGGGTCTCCCAACTATCAGTCAAGTATCAGTTTCTCGTGATTTGATAGTTGGCCAAGCTACCGGGTGCGGGAGACTACTCAACGCAACGAGTGAAACTACTCAGTCCGTTGTGGTGGGTCAGGCGACAGCGAGTGGTAGCACTGCTTGCGTCATCGGTATCAAGCCAGCGTGTACACTCATCGGAGTCGGTCAGGCGACAGCTACTGGCTGCGCCATGTCTGCTGGCTACGGCTTCTGCTACATCGTCTTCACAACCAACCCCGGCAACGTCTACTGCTGGTGGCACAAGTTCAACCTCAACCAGAAGTACTGGGTCACCATCTTGGGCGGTGGCGGTGGCGGTGGATATGGGCAGGCCTCTGGCACACAGGGTGCTGGCGGTTCTGGTGGCGGTATCGGGAAGAAGCAGTACCTCGGTGAAGGCATCTGCCACAAGCACTGCTATTCGGTGGGCGCTGGTGGAAGTGGAACTGGCACATACGCCTGCTATGGCGGGTGTGGCTGGTTCCGTCCTACCGGGCATGCGCGTGTCACTGGTATGGGCGGTGGGCCGGGCGACTCTGGCCCGATGGGTGGACTGCCTTGGGTAGCCGTTGGAGCTTGCGGTTCTTGCGTCCATTACCATGGTGGTCTTGGTGGAAGGGGATGTACCCAGCACGGCGGCGGTGGTGGTGGTGCTGCACGATGGAGCGCAGATGGGTGTGCAGCTGTAGCCGAAGTTCCCGGTGCTGGAGATGGGGTCTGGGCTGGCTCTGGTGGCAAGGGATGCACAACACATGCGAGTGGATGTTGGGGCTGTGTCTACGGTGGTGGTGGAGCTGGCGGTCATGGCTCGCCCACAGATGGCGGTAACGGCGCTCAGGGCTATATCCGTGTGTGCTGGGAGAACCAACCAGTCATCTTCCCCAACTGTGCCAACCTAGCTGTCGGACAAGCAACTGGTAGTGGCGGCGGCATCACGGTCACGGGTGCAACTGCCGTCAGCGTCTGTAGCCTCGTAGCCGTTGGCCAGTCGTCTGCATGCGGGCGCACGGTCACGACGAGCGGCTCTGCTCAGAAGGACATCATTATCGGTCAGGCTACTGCATCTGGCAGGACGCTCTGCTACCAGACAGCTGCCGCTCTCCTGCTTGGAGTCGGACAGGCAACCGGGCGTGGGTGCGCAATCAGTATCTCATCCGGTGGCTCAACAGAGCAGAGCATCGCCGTGGGTCAAGCTACGGCATCAGGTTCTACCCTGTTGGTCTGCACAGAAACGACAGCCTGTACCCTGATAGTTCGCGGCACAGCTACCGCTGGTGGGTGTGCGATAGCGGTCTCCGCATCGGCACCGCTTGTTGTCGGAGTAGGGTGTGCTGCCGCAAGTGGCAACACACTGGACATAAGCAACGGGGCAACGGTCTCGGTTGGAGTCGGTCAGGCCACCGGGTGTGGACTGACAGTGCTTCTGGCAAACCAGACCGTGACCATCTGTACCGCAGTAGGACAGGCAACAGCATGCGGGCTTCCGCTCATCGCTGGTATCAGCACCAGTGTTGACATCGACGTTGGCACTGCTAGTCCAGACAACGATGAGCTTTCTACCCATGCAGAGAGAAATACAACCGTGCTCGTTAGGCCGTCGATACCCTCGTTCGCATCAGGCCAGCGTGCTATAATCAGTGGGAACGCAGTGTGGCCGAACGCTGGCAACGCGACAGCTTCTGGAGCAGGCGTTCTCATCAGTGCTCACAACTGGCATGGCCAAGGCTCCACCGCTACAGCGTGCTGGAGTAGGGACTGCCACTCAACGGGAATCTGGCAGAGAGACTGCCATTCCCGCTCAAGCTGGAACCGAGATACGAACCGATAGGGGGTTACCATGAGCGAGACAGTAGCTGATACCACTATGACGCTCAGTGACATCCGGGCGCGGCTGTACTGGTTGACCAAGGAGAGCACATCTAGCACACTGTTCCCGTGCTCAGAGGTAACCGACATCGTGAACATGTCGCTCGGCAAGGTCTACGGAGCGGTGAACTATGCCTACGATGTGGTCTACCGCAACACGTGCTCAGGGGTTGAGGGGTATGAGATTCCCGAGGCGAAGGTCGTCAACGGGAACGCAGTCGTAGACCAGCTCTGGGTCTGTGATGCTGAGCTGTCTCCATCCGACTACACCGAGTGGAACGAGTGCTCGGACACAGCCGGGAAGCCCTGCTACTACTGGGTGAATGGCAAGACCGTTCATCTGAACCCCATCCCTGACTCCTGTTACCCGATGAAGATACGGTACAGGCCCGAGTTCCACAAGCTCTCGGCCTGCTCGGACATCCCACACATGACGGACTTGCAGATTGACGCTGCCATCTTCTACGGTGCGCACGTCATGAAGGCCAAGGACGAAGAGTATGAGGCTGCTGCGTTCTTCAAGAGGATGTACGACGAGACCATGGCCGAGGTGATGATGATTCCACCCGGACTCTACAGGGCTGGAGTCGCTTACGGTGGTGCTGCCTAATGAAGGAGCAAGCCATCCAGCAGTTCAAGGACTTCTCTGGCGGGGTAACAGAGTCAGCAGACCTCGCTGAGAACCAGTTCACTGACAGTCTCAACCTTGTACCGGACAGGAACAAGAGTAGACTGGCGCTTAGGGCTGGGGTCATGGACATCTTCTGCTACTTGGGGCCAGAGGCTCCGGTGCAGATTGTGCTGGTTCGTGACGCCACGTGCACCGAGACCAGAGATGAAGTCATCATGGCGAGCTGCACGAAGCTGACGCGCATCTTCTGCCCGCTCGATGTGTCGTGTGTCCAGTGTAGTGCGGCTTGCTACTGGACTCAGACAGTCTCCGGGTGCATCCAGACTGGCGGTGGCTGCATCTGCTACTTGACCATGGTGCTCACCGACGAGAACTTCGGTGTCTCGGCAACGGTCACGCCAAGCTCGTACCACTGCTACAACCTTGGAGCGCCCCCGTACTCCATGGCACAAAGCTCGGACAAGGTGTTCGTCTACGGGCAAGGCCCGGACGCCTACCTAGCCTACGCTGACTATCTGAAGAAGGACATGAACATCCACCCGGCAGTTGACAAGAGCGGCGAGGAAAGCTGCGTCGGAGTCACCGTCGCCTTCTGCTTCCGATGTGCTCACTGCTGGGGGAACAGCGGGTGGTACAACGATGTGGCGAACATGCGCAAGCATCTGCTAGGCTGCTACACCGACAAGACGCCGTACTGTACTTGTACGTACAAGAACATCTGCTGGTACTGGGTCTACGCAAAGCCCTGTATCGCCTGTTGGGATTGCTACTCGTGCTTCCTATCGTGGTACTACAACCGCGACGGGAAGACGAAGCCGAAGCACTGGTACTTCAACCAAGGCTGCTATCGCCGGGCTACATGGAGTGGCGGGTTCGCACCCGCGAACATCCCATGCTACGAACGACAGTGTACCCAGCAGCCATACGCGAACGTCTTGGCCTATCACAAGGGCCGGGTCTTCGCTGGCATGTTCAAGAAGAAGAACGGCACATTCACCGAGATTGCCTACCACAGCACCGATGACACGCGCTGCCATCCCCGCTACTTGTACTGGCGTCCGATGGACATGGCGTTCGTCAATGCAGCAGACGGAAACCTGCTTACCGTTGCTACATCCCCGAACTCGTACATCACTGGCATCGTCGGCGTCGAGAACGGACTGCTCCTGTTCTTCACTGACCGCATCATGATGTGGCAGTGGCCAGACTCATCCAGCCCCCACGATGTGGAAGGCGGGGCGCGAGTAGAGACCATCTACACAGGAGTGGGTGCCATCCACCACCGCGCCATCCAGACGTACCTGTCCGACATCTACTTCCTTGGCCGGGCACCTGACGGATTCGTGCGAGTCATGAGACTTGATGAGTCGCTATCGCTCTCTCAGGAGAGCACGGCAATCGACCAGCGCATCAACTGCTTTGCGTTCAGGCCGTACAGCAACTGTATCGACACCGCCATGTACCGAGACAGCTTCTTCCTACGTCTTGGCAAGCGCATCTACCTGTATGACCTGAAGCGCAAGGCGTGGTTCCCGCTAGAGTTCGACTACCAGTGCTACAACAACCCCATCATCTCAATGGCCGCATCGAAGGTCACAGACAGGCTGTACATATCCGTGTTCGACTGCTACTCCAACTCATGCTTCTACACCAAGGTGGTCGTCTTCCCATGGGGTCTGACCGATACGGCCCTCAGTGGGGACTCTTCCATTGACTGGAAGATTGAGTTCGACAACCTCGACTTCGGAAGCGGGGAGAACGAGAAGTACATCCGAGATGTGATTGTTGAGATGGACAACGAGTACAACCTGAACCCCGTGTGCGTCAGCCTGTTCAATGCACGCGGTTGTACGCTCTGTACTAGAGTCGAACGTATACCTACTGGCATGCGCCGGGAGATAGAGAAGTTCGAGCTTGGTAGGCGGCTGAAGAACGCGACCATCAAGGTCGGTGGTTCGTTCGATGCCACACCAGCCGGGCTTGCGTGCTACCCGGACGCAAGGAACGGGGTTCTTGGAATCGACGCCATCACCATCAGGTTCAGGCCTAGGGGTTCGGTGGAAGACTAATGTGGGTTCCGTACAAGGTCAGCTGCTGGGGACTCACCAACCGGACGTTCATACCGGAGCTGGACACTTACTGGTATCCAGTCTACTCAGACCCCAATGCAGGGTGGCCAGTAGGAACCGCATGCTCAAGCTGTCTTCAGTCCAACAGGCATGCAACTGGATTCACAAACATGTGCAGCCCACCACCGTGCGTACACTACCACTGCTTCCCGGCACTCTATCCTGCATCTGGCGATGGAACCACGGACTACTATCGGTACAGGAGCTACGATGATGTAGAGTGCTCGAAGCCACTCTCTGGCTACTACTATGTGGACTACATCATCGGCTACACTGGTGCCTATGAACAGCTAGATGGAGTGACCGGGTGCTTCTTGCCAACCACCATCAACTTCAACATCCAAGGTGGTAATGGGACAAGCACCTACTGCACATTGAATCCATGTAGCAGCTGCGTCATCTACGTATGCTACCAGAAGGCGTGCACTCACACTGACGCCACGAAGTACTTCCAAATCAACATCGTTCCGTACAGGCTGTGGAGATGGAGTAGACCCTGCTGGCGCTACAAGGACTCCGGTGGGTTGCAGTGGTACTACATGACGCGAGAGCCGATGACGACTCTCCCAACGTGGGACGAAGTTCAGATAGGCAACATCACTGCTCTCATCTACACCTACGAGGCGTGGGACTGCTACTACGCAGACTGGGCATGCGTTCCGATTGGCCCCGGCACCGCCTGTGACAGTTGTTTCTACTGCTGGGAGTGTTGGGGCACTGAGGAAATCTTCATCCCGTGCTGGTGCTACCATGCGATTCTTCCGTATCGCATCTACGACAAGAACATCATGCTGGCCATGGAAGGTCTTGCCAAGGGAAGCCCAATCCTTCGTCACATGGTGTATGATAGAGCTGTACGAGCGAACTTGGAAGCTATTGCCTTTGGCATCGCAACCAAGAAGCGGCGGGCAGACATTGTGCTGCCCTATCCCTTGACGCGCTCGTGTCACGGGAACATCGACTCGAACTTCAAGGAACTGCGGGATTCCTTCCCCGACTTTCAGGGCTACTAAGGAGTGGTGGTATGGCAATCAACACAAGCTGGTTGGGAAATCCGTGGGCCGGGGCAGCGCATGGCGCTCTCTGGGGTGGCGCTGCTGGCTCTGTGATTCCGGGGTTCGGAACCACGGCTGGTGCCATCCTTGGTGCCGGGTCTGGTCTGGGCGGTTCCCTGCTCGGCACATACTTCGGGACGCCGCGTGGCACACGCTATGGGCGTACTCGCTCAGGTGGTGACGTGAACACCGGGACTGCACGCTATGGCCCGAAGGCGCTCGCTTGGTTCAGAGACCCCAAGAACTCGACCAGCGACATCGCCATCAAGTATAGCCCATTCGGTGTCTACAAGGGCAAGGGCAACCCGGCAACCGTGAGTCGTGGACAGATGCAGGGGCCACCGAGTCCAGCAGCAGACAGCTACGGCTACAGCGAGGACGCAATCAAGGCGCTACAGGGCGTTGGCAACTGGTCACCGCAGGCGTTCAAGGCTCCGTACTCGTTGGGCAAGTTGGATGTTGGGCAGTTCAACTCACAAGACCCACGCTTCATGCGCTCGGCGCAGGAGTACGCGAACGCCACCTTGCGCGAGTCTCTCGCTGCACAACAGCTGGCCCGCGCACAGTACGGAGACCTGCTCTCGCAGCAGAGGGGCGATGAACAGTTCGCCATGCGACAGGACATCGGTGCCCTGACCGGAGCGGCCAACCAACAGTGGGCCAAGATTCAGAACATGGGTGCTAACACCGGGTTGGGCTTTGGCCCCATGGCCCAGCAGAACCTGATGACAGCATCGCAGCCGTTCAACGCTCAGATGGCCGCTCGTCAGCTTGCTGCCCAGAACGCCATCATGGGCTACCAGCGCACCTACGGTGTCAACATGGCAGAGGCCACGAGGCAGGATGCACTCGCCCGTGCGAACCGCGAGGCGAACGCCATCAACTACCTGTATCAGCAAATCTTGCCCACCGAGTCCGACATCTGGGGCACCAACGCTCAGGCAAAGACCAACGCATGGCAGGCCAACGCTGGCTACCTCAACGACCTGTATGGTCGCTGGAACGAGTACCAAGGACTGCAAGGGGACGCATACCAGCAGAGGCTCGCTCGTGCGCAGGCGCTCGCTGGCATCTACAACACCCCGTATGCCAACACCACATACGGCAGTGGTGGTGGTAACTCGAACTACTGGGCCACACTCTAGGACGGGAGTGCTAGATGCCTCAGAAGAAGTTCCTCTCGCCAAGAGCTAGGGCTTGCTACGAAGCTGCTCTCCAACAGTACTACGCACAACAGGCTGTCAATGTCCCGTGCACTACGGACATCGAGAAGGAGCGGCAGCGTGTTGGTTCCCGCGTGGAGAACGCAGACCTTCGTGCCAAGATAGCTGGCGTCAACCTCACCATTCCTAGCGAGGTTCCCAAGTTCCTCGGCCCTATTGTCGGGGGGCTTGACGCGCTGCGTGCTGACATCGCCGGGCGTGCCTACGAGCGAACCTACAAGACGCGGGCTGGCCAAGACATCGGCAGAGCTGTCGGGCCAGTGCTTGCTCCTATTCTGGCGGGGAATCCGCTAGCTGGAATCTACATGTCTCCCTTCATGACTGAGCGGGAGATACAGAATATCGACAAGGCTGGTGCCTGCAACGTGTCAAAGGGCATGCAGCTGAAGGACACCATCGAGACCTCTGAGTTCCTTACCAAGATGGGTTGGGCGCGGCCCAAGTCATGGGGAGAAGACCCACTTCAGCGTGCGGCCCGAGGGATTGTCTCGTTCGCTGGTGACTACGCGACAGACCCACTCTCGTGGCTCAGCTTTGGAACTGCTGGCGCAGCGAAGAAGGTATCATCCGAACTCATCGAAGGAGCAGCCAAGGCCGGGATAAGGAAGACCATCGGCCAAGTCATTGACGAGAGTGTCGAGGGCGTCACCCGTAAGGCCACCAAGGAGATGCTGATTCGTCAAGGCATGAGCGCCATCGACGCAGATGATGTGCTCAGCAAGTCATACATGGCCCTTGGCAAGGCTCAGCAGGACGCCGTGCAGCGTGCCGCTGTCACTGCACACCCCGGATTCAGCAGGCTCGGTACACAGGTTCCGTTCGCGCCAACCATCGAGAGGGCCGGGAGACTTGGAAAGGGTGCCTCGCTCCGAGAGGTCATGGCTCCTACGCATGCAGCTGACTGGATGCGCAAGGAGATTCCGGGCGGGCGCGAGCTAGCGCTTGGGGTCAACATCCTTGGCGAGAAGTCTGGTGCTAACTACATCCCGCGTGCCCTCACTACTGCCGGGAAGAACGCCCGCGCAGTCGGTGCCATCTCTGGTGGAATCATCACTGAGGCAACGCGCACCAAGTCTGCTACTGACCGACTCATCATGGCGCAAGAAGCCGCCCGCATTATCCAGAAGCAGCAGAAGCTCGGAGCGAACGGTCAGCAGCTCCCTGCCAAGGAACTTGCTAGGCTGGACAAGCTCAACCGTGAGCTTGGTCTAGCAGCAGCTGGTGCTCAGGTCATGCCGTCTAGGAACATGGCCAACTTCCAGCATGTGGCAGACATCAAGAACGAAACTCAGCATGCCTGCATCCTGCTCTCGTGTGCGCAGAAGGGCTGGGCATCGCTCAGCCGTACAGGTGATGCACCCACTGCATGCGCTTGGGTTGTGTCTCCTTCCAAGTACACCGAGTCCGTGCTGTGCACCATGCCTACGGTTCAGCAGGTAGCCGCCTACACGAAGAAGTACAAGAACATGCTCCGTCGCCCCGGTCACTTCGTCGGTCTCTATCAGAACGATGAAGGCAAGTGGGTGCTCGACATCAACGTCGCCATTCCGAAGGCCAACGCCGACGAGGACACCATCAAGGCGTTCGGGCGTGAGTGGGGACAGGACGAGATAGTAGACCTCGACACCGGGAACATGGTGAAGACAGGATACGAGCGTGCGCTAGACGCTCGCTCCAAGAAGGACTGGCGTAAGCTGTGGCGTCAGCATCAGGAGCAGGCAGTGCAGCTTCTAGCTGGCCAGAAGATAGAGCCGACCATCAACACACCGCCGCCCGGCCAGCTGAACTTCAGGCTCACCGAGGGCGTGCAGGACATGGGCGAGCAGGCACCGGGCGTGCAGGAGATGCCGCCTGTCCGTGGAACCATCTGTACCACGCCCATTCGTATGGCAAGCGCCATGCCGTGTGTCGCCTCTCCGTCTTGGACGCATGGCTATCGTCGTCACGTTGACTTGCGTGGTCGTGCGACGAGCCTTAGCGAGAGCAGCAGGAACCCGGAAGTCACCATCGTTGCCCCGGACTCTGCTCACTCAGCGCTGCTTGTATCAGGAGACACAATCTACTCGCTCAGCCCGCAGCAGTTCGATGAGATTACGGCTGCACGCATATCGCGTGAGGCCCAGTATCTTCCCACTGTGCATGCTGCCACGGTGAACGAGTCTGATGCAATCCATCGTCGCTACTGGGAGATTCGCAACCCTGACACTCTTCCCGAAGACTACGTACCACCCGCCTCTGACGTGACTCCCATCGAGCCAGAGATTCCACGTGAGCCTATCATCAACGATGATGCGCTCAACCGTTCAAGCCGAATGAATCGCCCAGACCTGTCGGCTGGAACCGATAGCGACGAGTGGGTCATCACCAACCAAGACTTGGATGACATCCGTACCAATGGTCTTGACCCAGACCGTGCGCAGGCGATTGGTACGAGCAGGGAACACGACTACTGGTATAGCTCGTCAAGCGGAACTCCGACTCCTGACATCACCGACAACCTTCCCGAGGGATACCGCGTGTATCGTGTCGCTGGTGTTGGCTACGAGACTGGCGCTCCGTTCACCTCAACCATCAACAACGCTGGCCGGGTGCGCCCGGAGCAGGTGCAGTTCTTCGATGATGCCACTGGCGAGTGGTACTCAGCTGTCGAAGGAGAGGGTGCGCTTGGCAGGTTCATAGACCAAGAGCCTGCGAACCACATCGCCTGCTATGTAGACAGCGTGTTCACTAGGTGGCTGGATTCTGGTGACGATGCAGTCATTGACGAAGCCACCGGGCCTGAAGGAGCGCTTCACGGAATCTTCCGCGCCAGCGGTGAGAACATCGGCTGCATGTTCAACAACATCGAGGCCATCCAGAACGGGTGCCTGAAGCGACTGCTGCTTGAGCAGCCAGACATGCAAGAGGCGGCTCGCAATCTGCGTATCTGGTATTCATATACCGATGACCCAGACCAGATTCAGGAGCTGGTTGAGAGAGCCTTCGAGGACTACGAGTACCTTGGCGATGGTGTGTACTACTTGCCTAACTCAGATGCCGATGACCTACACATCATCGCACCTATCACCAATGGCCAGATTCGCATGTCGGTGAACAACAGTGAGCGTGACATCCACATCGACTGGATGGGCATGGGCCAGACCGAGGCTCGGAACACGAGCCGTGGTCATGCAACCAGCTCACGGGCTGGTCGCTCAGTCTACTCGATGATGGGCCGCGCTGTCCACCGTCTTGCTTGGGACTTCCCTGACTACCGCATCACCAACAACCCGATGAACAACAGCGTGGCGCGGCTCTACCGCCGCCTCGGGTTCGTTGACGCCTTCGAGGGTGGAACCCTCATGCAGTACAACATGCCCGGCTCACCAGCCACCAAGTGGGGTGGCGTGATGAGTCCGACTACTGCTGAGCGCTTGGGTCTCGGTCTCGAATCACCGCTCGTTCGGCAGAATCCAGAGGACATCCTTGAGGGTGCGGTCTATCGTGGCCGGGCCATGCACGCTGGTGCCATGCCGAAGGAGCAGGTGCTTGAGCTGAGCACGGTGCAGCCACCAGTAGCCGATGCAACCAACATGGTTCGTGCTGCCGAAGCTGGGGAGTTGGGTGTGCCCGCTGCGCAGCAGGCAGAGATTGACGCTCGCCGTGAAATCAGTGGACTGAGCGGAGCGATTGCTTGCTACTCAGATAGGCAGAACGCACGCATCGCTTTCGATGAGGCAGACAGGCAGAGGCAGGCGCTGAGGCGCGATGCTTGGCAGAGGCGTGCCGTTCCGGGTGGCACTGGTGGAGCGACGTTCCCGCAGCCGCCGCCCGAGTTCGTATCCCACCACGAGGAACCCCGCTTTGGTGAGGACATCTTGGGCAACCCACGCGAGATGCCCGAGGGTTCACGCCAGCCCATCGGTGCGATGTGCACTGTTCGTATAGGCAACGCCCCCACGACTCAGGCAGATGGAACCGTGGTTCAGGGCGTGCCAGCCAAGTTCAAGCCGATGCCGGGACGGGACTTCAAGAAGCTCATCGACTCCATCCCGACAGTGGTGACGAGCGAGGGCCGTATCGACTTGGACATCTGGGAGCGTAACGTGAGGCGTTACATGCAGCAGTTCCCAGAGCTGGACAGGTCGGTTCGCCAGACGATAGGCGAGAGGAACCTTCGCCGCTACCTTACCGAGATGCGCGACATCATGTACGAGAACTTCGGATGTGCGCTGAACATCGAGGCAGAGGTCGGGGCCAAGTCCGTCGAAGGCTCGAAGAAGTACGGACAGGCCTATCTCCCCGGACGCCTTCCTCAGCAGCAAACCGCTGAAGTACAGCGTGCGCTTCAGGAGCTGTTCACCGGACAGAAGACGAACGATGAGATTCTTGCTGACCTAGAGAACCTGTACCGCTCGTCACTGACGGGTGACTTCGACGTACTCCAGACCGGGCGTACCACAGCTGAGCGTGCCAAGACCTACGAGACTATGGCACAGCGTCTAGCTGCCGGGGAACTCACCGAGACCAACCCCATCGTGCTTGCTGAGCGCCGTGTTGCCGAGGCCAAGAAGCTGGCCAACCGTGAGAAGTTCCTGACAACGATGGCAGAGGCCAGCGGAGTGGAGCTTCACAAGGGAGCTAACGGCAAGTGGCTCGACTCTCGTGGACACGAAGTTGCCGTTGGCTACATCGTTGAGAACCACGATGCGAGCAAGGCGTGGAAGATGCGCAACGCTGAGGCTGCTAACAGAATCCGCGACCTCTACATGACGGGTGGGCTACACCCGCCCGACAAGGGACTCATGAAGTTCTTCGGCTCGCTTGCATCTCCGCTGCTCACCCTGATGACTGTTGGCCGAATCGGATTCACCGTGACCAACACGTTGGGCAACCTCGACTTCATCGTGAGGAATGGAGCAGCCGGGCCACAGGAAATCATGGAAGCGGTCAGCATCTACAACCAGCTCCGCAAGTTCGGCGGCGACACCGCTCGCTTCGGACGCCAGACGATGCAGGTCGGTGGCAGGAACGTACTCGTCAAGGACTTCCTCGATGAGGCGCTGACGAACGGGGCCATCACCCCGCCTCATATCTTCCTCGAAGCTGTGACTGACCCGAACTACCAGAACGTGCTCTACCGGGCACCGGGTATCAAGCACTTCCTCGCTGCCAATCAGTCAGTCAACAACGTATCTGAGAACGGCTCACGCCTCGCTGTCTACATGAACGCACGTGGCCGGGCGAACGCCCCGGCTGCGCGTGACATCGTAGACAAGGTGATGCTGGACTATGAGCTGTCAGACCTGCTGCCGACTGAGCAGGAGATGAGGAAGTTTATTCCATTCTACACGTGGTCGAGGCGAAATATCCCGGCGACTGCCCAGCTCGCCGTACAGCGTCCGGGTGTCTTCGGTGCCGAGGTGCGTCTGCCTCGCACCATCCAAGAGAACCAGAAGCCCGAGGGCTGCACGTCAAGCTACTGGGATACCTACAAGCAGATGCCCGAGTTCCAGCGCCAGCAGGGTATGCCGTTCGTTGCTGGACTGCCGGGCGCTCTTGGCATGTCTGCCGTGAACCTGAGACTTCCGATGGCTGACCCTATGGGCATGGCCTACGGTATGGCCCCGGCCTTCCGTGGAAATCCGCAGGGTGCTATCTCCGATGTTGTTGGCGGCTTGCTTGGGCCGACCATCAAGACTGGCGCAGAGCTGCTGACTGGTGCTCGCATGGGTACTGGTCAGCCGCTCTCCCGGTACGCAGATGCCGGGACTACGTGGGGCGACATCGGACAGTTCCTTGTCCAGTCAACGCCTGTCGTCGGCCCCTTCTACAACGCAGCGAAGAACACACCCGGTCTCGATGTGAGTCTGCCGGGCGGCATCCAAGTCACGGGCAAGTGCGTGGCAAAGGGTGGAGACCCGAACGCCTTCATGCGCACATTCATGTCGAACCTCGGACTCTACAACAAGGCGTGGAACCCGTGCGCCAACCAGCTCAACTGGAACTACGCTGATGCTGCCGCGATGGAAGCTCAGCTCAAGCGTGCTCAGGCTGGTGGAACCCCCGTTCCCACCACTCGCTGTGCTGAACGCATCACCAGTGCCGTCAGCACAATACAGGGGCCGAATGGCAACGTGGGCGAAGTGCAGGCAGACGGCTACACCAAGTGGTACTCACCCGATGGCAAGTTCGTAGGAGAGACCTCTCCGGGTGGCAGGACTTCGGAGTCGGTGCAGAAGAAGCTGCTCGGCTATGAGGTCAAGCCCGTCAATGGGCAGCAGATAACCGTTCCGTTCGGTGCTCCGGGTGTCTACGCGCTCCGCATGACCGATGGCTCGCTGAAGTGGTACATGGGCGAGCGCTACCTTGGGTCTTCGGACTTTGGTGCAGAGCCTTCACCGTCACTGATGGCCAAGATTCAAGGAAGGTACTAGCCATGGAAGTCACTCTTCAGATACTCAGTATCGGCGTACCAATCGTAACGCTCATAGCTGCTGGTGTCGCCGTCTTCCTGTTCGTCAAGAACAAGGGGACGATGGACGCACAGCGCGAAGCGGCCAACACGTGGCGCGAACTTGCCGAGTCATATCAGGCCACCATCAAGAAGATGGAAGACGATATGGAAGAGTGCCGGGCTGAGATAGCGCAGCTGAAGGAAGAACTGCTGGTGCAGCACAAGGCCATGCAGGTCGCGCTCGATGAAATCGTTGCGGCCTTCAAGCGCGGCAAGGAGTAGCCATGGAGCTTGGAACTCACATCCAGTTCTTCAGCAACCACATGCTCGACATCGTGGTTCTGTTCCGCGTCATGCGCATCATCTTCTTCCTTGCCGCAGCCCTGCTCATGCTGAGGGAACCGATGATGTGTGGTGGGCGCAACTCCGCACTACACAGACTGATAGCTGCGTTCTTCGCAGTATCTGCCTTCTACTCGTGGGACATCGCACAGACTAGGATGAAGCTGTTGACCGCTGACCCTACTCATCTGTTGAAGTATGCACCCGAGTCGGGACAGTTGGTTGGTGAGCTGCTGATGACAACTGCGCTCATCCTGATTGTCATGAAGCTCGGATACGACTATACCAAGTGGCGAGAGATGAAGCGGCTAGGCGCTAACTACGAGTGTGGTCGCAAGAAGGTGTGCATCTAATACAGAAAGCCCCCCACCCGTAAGGATGAGGGGCTTGCCTGTTGTAACGCTGCGAGTCTACGTTGTGGGTCTGTGTACCCCTTCGGCCCTGCTTGGCCTGTGAACAGGCTACAGCATGGGAAGAGGGGGTATTCGTGTCAGTGGGTCTGTAGGTAGATGATGGCTGTGTAGATGGCGTACCCCACGAGACCCCAGAACGCCGCTGTACAGAGCAGGATGAACGAGTAGAACAGGCACCCGGCCCCGAGGAAGCATCCGTTGGTGTCGTAGCTGAAGTCGTCCATCACACTGTGCCGTTCACGCCGAGGTTGAAGCAGTCCTCGACAGCCGGGCAGATGGAAGTGATGAGGTCTTTGATGACCGCGTGGGCGATGGCCTTGCAGTCGTCGGAGCAGGAGCACGAGCACTCCTTCTCGACATCTTCGAGGGCCAGCGCGATGGCGTCGTCAATGGTGAACTTCTGGATGACGCCCTCTGCGATGAGGGTGTCGTAGACCACGGCGGTAACGAGGTCAACCAGCTCGTCGGGGAATCCATTCATGGCGTTTCCTTTCGTCATGACGACCACTGCTGAGTAGTCATCTCCATGTGCTGGGTCAACGCCCACCACGTAGTTGCCGTACCGGGCCAAGTTGTCACTCATCTGGACACATGAGTTCAAGTATCTTGGCTGAGCGAGCAATACTGTTGATGTAGTTGGCCACATCTTCCAGTCCTTCCTTGATGGCAAGTCTGCCTTCCTTCTTGCTCGCGTAGTCGTTGGCGATGAGCTTCAGTGCATGCTCATAGTTAGATGGGTAGAGACCCATCGAGCGCCACGACTCCTTCGTCTTCTGCCCCTTGTACTTGCCGAACGTGATTGTCTGGCCAGCAGGGGTGTGCTTGTAGAGTTCGAGTCCGGGGTTCGCCGGGCGAATCTGGTAGTCATCTCCAAGTTGGAGAATCACAGCCCGTCCTCTCTCTTGCTCTGCTGCAAGCGCTTGTTGCGCGAGCGCAGCTTTATCTTGTCGGCGTACAGGTCACGTGAGACACGGTGGCATGCGAATCCCACGTTGGAGAAGTCACGGCGCATCTGTTCGCCACATGTAGGGCACTGCACCTCGCTCGGGGCAAACCCCATGGGGTATGAGCCGTCGAGCTTCGAGCCACAGGTGCGGCACTTGTATGCGTACAGCATGCTACTCGTCCGGGGTGATGTTGAACAGGGCGAGCAGTGAGGCCAGCACCGCCGTGACCTGC
>Ga0316616_100000071_pt1 | contig 24971 bp, 21 predicted proteins | sample OWC_Aug_M1_C1_D1_FD_207660 | JGI IMG/M metagenome (GOLD analysis project Ga0316616, IMG submission 207660) | Wetland soil microbial communities from Old Woman Creek delta, Ohio, United States - OWC_Aug_M1_C1_D1_B | ecosystem: Environmental > Terrestrial > Soil > Wetlands | place: USA: Ohio... | reverse complement strand
CTCGACGCGCTTCTCGATCAACGTGTGCGACGTTGTGGCGCCGCGCGCCTGCATCTCCTCCTCGAAGCTCGGGAAGAGATGCGTGTGCTGGAATCGCGCCTCGGCGACGAAGCTGCCCCGGCCGCGCTGGCGATCGATGAGACCCTCAAAGACCAGGCGCGAGAGCGCCTGGCGGACGGTCATCCGACTGATGTTGAATTGCTGAACGAGCTGGGATTCGGGGGGGACCGGGTCACCCGGCTTGAGCTCGCCGGAGCGGATGCGATCGCGAAGATATTTCTCGACCCGGTAGTAGTTCGGAATGAATTGGGCTTCCGTCGTCATTCCCGCCTCCGAGAATGTGGCGGAATCTAATGTATATACATCTAGATGTCAAGGTAGATTTTTCCGAAGTAAATCGGAAAGGGATGGACCGACAACGCCGCCAGGCTCTACACACCATTCTCGGGCGGGCGGGCTTCTGCGAACGGCCCCCTACCGGATCAGCGACCGGGCGGCGGAGGCGATGTCCTCTGCCGACGGAATGGCTTTCCTCTCCAGCGTCTCGTTGAAGGCAATGGGAACATTCCTGCCCGCCACCCGCTTGATGGGGGCGTCGACGTAATCGAAGGCCTCCTCCGCGATCATGGAGGCGATCTCGCCGCCGAAGCCGCCGCGCTTCACTGCCTCGTGGACGACCACCAGGCGGCCGGTCTTCTTGACGGAAGTGATGATGGCGGCCTTGTCCAGCGGGACCAGCGTCCGGGGATCCACCACCTCGGCCTCGATCCCTTCGGCGGCCAGCGTGTCGGCGGCTTCCAGCGACCGCCTCACCATCAGGCCGGTGGCCACGATCGTCACGTCTGTGCCGTTTCGCTTCACGTCCGCTTGCCCGAAGGGAATCGTGTACTGCTCCTCGGGCACCGGCCCGCGCGTGGGATAGAGCAGTTTGTGTTCCAGGAAGATGATCGGGTTCTGATCGCGCAGCGCCGTGACCAGCAGTCCCTTGGCATCGGCCGGTGTCGAGGGCATGGCGACAAGCAAGCCGGGGACATGCGTGAACCACGCCTCCAGGCTCTGAGAGTGCTGCGAGGCCAACTTGAGGCCGGTGCCGTAGGGGGTCCGGATGACCAGCGGGACCTCCGCCTTGCCCCCCAGCATGAACCGGATCTTGGCCGCCTGATTCACGATCTGATCCATGGCGCAGGCGGTGAAGTCCACGAACTGGATCTCGACCATGGGCCGCATCCCGGTGATGGCCGCGCCCACGCCCGCCCCGATCAGCGCGGCCTCGGAGATCGGCGTATCCCGGACCCGCTCCGGACCGAACTCGTCGAGTAGCCCCTTGGTTCCGCCGAATAGCCCGCCGAAATTCCCGACGTCTTCGCCCATCACGAAGACCCGGGGATCGAGTCGCATCTCGGTGCGCAACGCCTCGGCGATCGCCTCGGCGTACGAGATCTCCCGCACTCCCGCCCCGACAACGGTTGCCTGCTGCTGTGCGCTGTTCATTCCACGAACCCCCCAGCGTAGATGTCCGTTTCGATCTCATCGAGCGTCGGCTCCGGGCTGGCCAGAGCGAACGCCACCGACGCGTCAACCTCTCCCCTCGCGGCTTCCTCTATAGCGGCGAAGCCGGCGTCATCCAGCAGCCTCTCGCTCGCCAACTGCCCCCGCAGCTGCGCGATGGGGCAGCGCGCCTTCCAGGCGGCCTCCTCGTCGGCCGGGCGGTCCGGCCCCTTCACCCGCAGGCTGTGCTGGAGCCAGCGGTACGTCTTGCATTCCAGAAGCGTCGGGCCGCCGCCCTGCCGCGCGTACAATACCGCTTTTCGGGTCGCGGCCCAGACGGCCAGCGCGTCGTTGCCGTCCACCACTTCGCCGGGCATGCCGTAGCCGACCGCCCGCGACGCGATATCCGGCGCCGCCACTGCCTTGGCGTGCGGCATGGACAGGGCGTACTGGTTGTTTTCGCAGATGAAGATGGCCGGCAGTTGCCAGGTCGCTGCCAGGTTCATCGCCTCGTGCGCGATCCCCGTGTTGGCGGCGCCGTCGCCGAAGAAGCCCACGCTCACCTGGTCCGTCCCGCGGAGCTTCGCCGAGAGCGCGGCCCCTGCCGTGATCCCGATGCCCCCGCCCACGATGCCGTTGCAGCCTAGCATGCCCAGGTCCAGGTCGGCGATGTGCATCGAACCGCCCTTCCCCTTGCAGTAACCGGTCTGTCGGCCCAGCAGCTCCGCCATCATCCGGTTCATGTCGGCGCCCTTGGCCAGGGCGTGGCCGTGGCCCCGATGGTTGCTGCTGATGTAGTCGTCGGTCCGCAGGGCAAAGCAGACCCCCGTCGCGACCGCTTCCTGTCCAACGTAGGGATGCAGCGTCCCCTTGATCACCAGATCCCGGACCAGCTCCGCCAGCTTCATCTCGAAGGCCCGAATGCGAATCATCATGGTCAGCAGGGCGACCCTGTCGGGGCGCTCTTTCGCAGGAACGGCATTCGCCGGCATCACTCGGGACGGGCGCCTGGACGCGGTCGCGTTCCGGGGCGATCTGCGCTTTGCGGTGGTCACGGGCATCCCCTTTCTTGTCGGTCAGTTCGTGCAGTGGCGCACCCGGCGCCGGCCGCTCATCGGCGCGTCTCCGCTTGCTCGTGTCTGCGCCCCGCCTGCCTCCATTCCCCCATATTCGCCAGGCTGGTGAGTCCGATGAGCACAGCAGCCACCGGCACGGCGAGGTACGCATAGCCCGTCGGGATCTCCAGGCCCGTGTACGGGATGTCCATCCGGATCAACATGATCCGCCACCCCGCGGCCGCCATCACCCCGGCCAGGGCCAGCATCCCGCAGTTGATCATTGCTTCGGCAGCCCTCCGGGCGGACCGGCGAAACTTGAGCAGCAGGAAATCGATCACCAGGTGTCGCTTCCGCTGGTGCATGAGGGCGGTTCCCAAGAACACCAACCAGATGAAGAGAAGCCGGGTCAGGTCCGGTATCCAGATGGCCCCGACGCCGAAGAGGTAGCGTCCGCCCACCTGGTACAGGTTCAGGAGGAAGATGACGATGAGGATACCGCCGATGATCAACGAGAGCCCCCGATCCAGACCGGCTCGAATCCCAGCCATCGCCCCACTCATCGGAACACCAGGTTCGGCACGAACGTCACCAGCGGCGGAATGTACGTGATCAGCGCCAAGACCGCGAGCAGCGCTACCAGATAAGGCCCGACTGCGCGTACCAGCTCCTCGAACGACACCTCGGCAATCTTGGCCTCAAGGAACAGGAGCGCGCCCACCGGGGGCGTCAACAGCCCGATCATGAGATTCAGGACCACCACGACCCCGAAGTGGATCGGATCGATGCCGAGCCCCTTCGCGACAGGCAAGAGGACGGGGAAGAAGATGAGCATGGCCGGAACCGCATCCATGATGCAGCCCAAGAACAGGAAGAAGAGGTTCACGACCAACAAGAACCCGGCCCAGCCCAGTCCCAGGGACTGGATCGCCTTGGCGATCTGCGGTCCAAGCTGCTCGTTGGCGATGATCCACCCATAGGCGCCCACCGAGGCAAAGATTGCCATGATGGTTACCGACGTGGCCGCCGCCCGGGAAAAAATCTGCGGCAGCGCCGCGACGTGGATGTTACGGTAGGCCAGCATCCCGACCAGCAGGACGTACAGGACGGCCAGAAAGGCGACCTCCACGATGGTCACAACACCAAAGACCACGCCTGCCAAAATGATGACCGGCGCCATGAGCGCCAGGAATGCCTGGCCGAGCAGCCGGAGGAACTCGCCCCAACCCCGCCGCGCCTCGGTCGCCGGCAGCGGGTTTCGCAGCGAATGAAGATAGATCGTCACCGCCAGGAAGGCTCCCATCAGGAGCCCGGGCACCACCCCGCCCAGGAACAGGCGGCCAACCGACAGATCGCTGATCACGGCGATGAAGACCATGGGGATGCTGGGCGGAATGATGGGGCCGATGGTGGCAGCCGAGGCGTTGATGGCCGCCGCAAAGCGGCGGTCGTATCCGTCGCGCGCCATCGCAGGGAGGAGCACCGAGGAGACGGCACTGGCGTCCGCCACTGCCGAGCCCGAGACCCCTGCCATGATCACGTTCACGATCACCGTGACGTAGGCCAGCCCGCCCCGGATGCGGCCGACGAAGTACTGCGCGAACCGGACCAGTCGCTCCGTGATCCCGGATTCGTTCATCAGTTCGCCGGCCAGCATGAAAAAGGGGATCGCGACCAGCGTCACGATGTCCACGCCCGCCACCATGCTCTGCGCCATGATGTTCAAGGGAACGTCGCCGCGGATGAGGAGATAGAGGACGGCGGAGAGCCCCATGGCGGCCCAGATCTCGAAACCGAGGGCGCAGAGCGTGAAGAGCAAGACGAACAGCAGGCTAATCATGCTTTGGTCCGACCCGTCGCAATACAAAATGAAAAACCGACAACCGACCAATAGAGGACTTTGACCGGTTTTTCATTGTCCGTCGTCGGTTTTGCATTCTCCCAAGGATGGACGCCCTACTTGAAATCCCGCACTTGTTGCAGGAGGCCCTTCGGCCAGAGCTTCCCCTCGAATTGCTCCTCGTACACCCCCTCCAATGCTTTCCGGATGGAGCCGAGATCGGGCTCCACGATCGTCATCTTGGTGGCGAGGAACTTGGTGGCGTCGTCCAGCTCTTGCCGGGTGAGCTCCGTCTCCAGGTTTCCGGCCTCCTCGCCGGCGTCCCGGATAGCCTTCTGGTTGGCGGGTGAGAGGCTCTTCCACTTCTCCGCGCCGATGTAGAAGGTCTCCACGTCACGGATGTAATGGGTGGGCATGAAGTACTTCTGCACCTCGAAGAAGGACATGTTCTTGATGGGGATGACCCCGTTCTCCTGCGCGTCCACCACGCCCTGCTTCAGCGCCATATACAGGTCCGCGAAGGGAATGACCTGCGGGTTGGCACCGAGCTTCTGCATGGCGGCCCGAACCATGGCGCTCTCGGCGATCCGGATCTTCAATCCCTTGAAGTCGGCGGCGGTCTTCACCGGCTGGTCCCGTGTCGTCAACTCCCGCGGCGCCGTGTCCCCATTGATGGCGATGACCCTGACGGCGGTGGCCTTTTCCGCCGCGTCCAGGTGGGGTGCAAAGATCGCCGAGTTCAGGACTTTCCGCATGTGGTCGTAGTCCCGATACAGGAACGGCACCGCCGTGATCTGGAAGACCTCGCCGCCCTTGATGAAGCCGTAGGTATTGATCCCCCCGTAGACCATCTCCAGGCTGCCCGCCTTCATCCCGGTGAACATGTCCAAGATGCCGCCGAGCTGGCTGTTGGGAAAGACCTTAATCTCCAGATCGCCGTTCGTCTTTGCGGCCACCAGCTCGGCGAACTTCACGGCGGCCTTGTGAGTCGGCGACGTGTCCGCCCGGATATGGCCCAGCTTCATGGTGACCTTGGCCGCTTCGACAGGCAGCGCGCCCAGAAGCCACACGAACATTGCTGCAAGAGCGACCCAGCCGTTCCATCTGGTGCGCATGGCATCCTCCTTGACTTGAGAGTTGCAACCCAATCCCGTTCTGCCGTCTCACCAGGCCGCCAAAAAACCCGTTTTCCCCAGGCTGCTCAAAAAGGTCCAGATGCAAGGCGGTCCGCGATGGGCCGAGTGAGGCGTACCCCACGTACGCCGCAGCGAGTGCCCGAGCGGACCAACGCCGCAGATGGGCGTTTTTCAGCGGCCTGCTACAGGAACTTCACGCGTCGGAGATGCTTATCGAAGTGCTTCCGATTCGCCTCATCGCCGCCCGGCAGGTTGGCACTCATCCAGACCGGGGGATCGATGCCCCGCCGGACCAGTTCTTCCACGGTCGTCGCCACCAGGCTGTTCAAGACGAAGGCGGTGCCAAGCGACGAGGCCGGCGCCACCTTTTGCGGGCATCCGGGAACGTCGACCACCGCATCGCCGTAAGGAAGGCAGGTGTTGAGGAAGATGTCCACGATCTCGTGCAGGTTTTTGCCGCTCGGGTGGCGGGAGGGATGATCCGGGGGCGTCCGTGCGGCGAATTCCGTCGAGGTGACGCCGATGACCGTCGCCCCCAGACGCTTGCCTTCCGTCGCGGCGTCGATGGTGGCCGCGTTGAGCCCGTACGCATTGCAGACGATCAGGACATCCCCGTTTCCGACGCCATGGTACTTGAGGATCGGGATCACATATCCGGGGGTCCGCTCGATCAGGTTCGAACGCCAGGCCCCCTGGGACAGGGACAGCCCGGGGTCGAGAATCGGGTAGATCGGCACCAGGCCGCCGGCCCGCCAGAACATCTCCTCGCTGGCGATGTACGAGTGGCCGCCGGTCCCGATCACGTACAGGTACCGGTCCTCGGCGATGGCATCGGCACACCGCCGCGCCGCCGTCCGGATGGCCTCCTTCTGGGTGTCCACGATCTTCTGGAGCATGGCCGTGATGGCCGCGTGATATTGCGCGATGAGATCCATGACGACGCCCTCCTCGACAGCGGTATCCGACAGAGACAGCGAAAACCCCGCGCCCACGCGCCGGTGCTCGGCCCGCGACGGACGCTCAGCTTCGCTGGAACACCACCTCTCCCTCGACGATCGTCGCCACCACCGTGAGCGGCGGCCCCTCCCGCAACAAAACCAGATCGGCTCGCTCCCCGGGGGCAATGCCCGCACCGGCTTCGGGGAAGAGTTCCCGCGGCTGGCGGTTGGCCAGTCGCAGCGCATCCTCCAGCGGGAGACCGGCGAACCTGGCCGTGTTCTCGATGGCCCGATCCATGGTGAGCGCCGACCCGGCGAGATAGGGCGTACCAGGGAGGCGAACGTAGCCGTCCGAGCCGACCTCGGCCAGCACCTCGCCGAGCCGGTACTTCCCGGGCGGCGCGGCGGCGGCGGCCATGGCATCCGTGATGAGGATGATCCGCTCCACGCCCTTACACCGGATCATGTTCTTCACGACATAGGGCGGCAGGTGGTGGCCGTCCGTGATCAGCGAGGCCATCAGGGCGTCCGTGGCGAGCTGCTTCTGGATGTAGTTCCGGTGGCGCGGCAACATGGCGTGCGCGCCGTTCCCCAGGTGGCAGGAAATCTGGGCGCCTGCGTCCACGGCCTGCTCGATGTCCGCTTCCTTGGCGTCGGTGTGGCCGATCCCGACCGTGATGCCGGCCTGGCGCAACTGCCAGATCACGCCGATGGCCTCCGGCCGTTCCGGCGCGATCGTAACGAACCGGATGAGACCACCCGCGGCATCCTGGAATTGCTGGAAGAGTCCCCAGTCCGGGTCGCGGATGGAATCCGCGGGATGGGCGCCCCGCGGACCGTCCTCGGGCGCCAGGAACGGGCCTTCGAGGTGAATGCCCGGTATGGCGCGGCGGAGGATCGGCTCCTGCTCCCGGGCCCGGGCAATGGCCTTGAGCGTCCCCAGCATGCTCTTCACGGGCGCCGTGACGACGGTCGGGAGAAATTGCGTGACCCCGGTGCGCCACATCGCCCGCGTCGCCCGCACGAGGTCCTCCGCGGTCAACTCGGGGCGGTTGAAATCCACCCCGGCAAACCCGTTCACCTGGATGTCCAGAAACCCCTCGGTCACCAGACAGTCGGCCCCGCCCACGGCGGACGCGCCTCCGGATCCGGCCGACCGGATGGCGTCGATGCGCCCGCCCACAATCGCAATCTCGACAGGGGGGGCGCCTCGCTGCAGCCGGCCCTCCACCACCACCGATGCGCTCATGCACGACCTCCTGCGACTGCCACCAGCCGCGCGGGACACCGAGGTGCCGGCCCGGGCGATTCCGGGAGGGCCTGCACTGCCCCGCTCCACGTCACGGGCTGGCGGCCGACAGTGGGACGCACGCCGTCTCGGTCCGACCGGGCAGGCGGTCAGAGCCTAACTCAAAGCGACAGGAGTTGCAACGTGGTCAGACGTCGAGGCGGTTTTTGCGGGAAGACGCGCGGGATACGCGGAGGCTTTTCTACGGAAGGCGCCGGCTGGGGGCTGCGCCGTCTTTGGCGACTTGCGGTGCACCCAGCATCTCGCCCCCCTTCAGGAACACCTGGATGGACGATCGGGCGCGCAGACCGGCGAGGTACTCCTTGCGCTTGACCTCGAACTTCTCCTGGAACAGCTGCTCCCGGATCGCTTCTCGGACCTCGGCCAGGGGGGCGACCGCGTCTGCTCTGACCTTTTCGACCTTGATCAGATGGAAGCCCGCCGCGGTCCGGATCGGTTCGCTGATGCCCCCGGGCGGCAGTCCGAAGGCGACGGCCTCGATCTCGGGGGCCAGCTCCCCGCGTCGGACCGTCAGCGGATCGGCCCCCGATCCGCTGGGGTCGTCCCCATATTGCTTCGTCGTCGCGACGAAGTCCGCGCCGGCTCGGATCTTCGCCAGCGCCTCCTCCACGCGCGCCCGAACGGGGGCCTCGTCCTGGTCGGAACGCACGCCGAGCAGGGCGTGGAGGATCTCGGCCTCTGGGGTGCGCTGGTACTTGCTTGCGTTCGCCTCGTAGTACTTGGCGATCTCGTCTTCGCTGAGAATGATGGAGGATCGAACCTGGCGGGCCAGCAGTCGGCCGATGGCCAGGCGCTCGCCGACGTTCCGGCGAATCTGCTCCGGCGTCAACCCTTCGGCTTTCAGCAGGGCACGGAACTGGGCTTCGTCGGTGACGTTGTTGGTCCGCTTGAGCTCTTCGATGGCCGACTGGACTTCGGCCGTCGACGGGAGCGAGCCCTCCCGTTTCGCCACTTGGTACAGCAGGCGTCGGTCGATGAGGTCGTTCACCACCCGCTGCTCCGTCTCCTCGACGCGTCGGTCCCGCTCCGCCCCGACGAAATCCTGGAAGATCTTCCGGATCACCGGCTGGCCTTCCTCCTGAACCTCGCTCAGCGTCAACGCCTCGTCGTTCACCGACGCCACCACGCGGTCCAGCACCATCACCTTCGGCTCGCCGGCCTTGGGGCCGGTTTGCGCCGGCGCCGGCGTGACAACGAAGAGCAGCAGCAAGGCCGGCCAGAGGCCCGGCCTGCGTCGCTTCATGACTTGTCCCCCGCCTTCGGCTCCTCGGTCGATCCGCCGGGCTGCGGCGGTCCCGCCGGACCGAACTTGCCGACCGGGAGGAGCGACTCGTCCCGGGTGACCTTGGCGCCGCCTTCCAGCTCCTTGATCCAGGCTTGGAACCGCTGCGACTGTCGCTCGTCCAGCAGGCGCCGCTGCAACTGCCCCTTCACCTGGTCGAAGGTGAGCGGTTGGCCCTTCTTCCGATCCACTAGCTTGATGAGGTGGAGACCGAATGGTGTCTTGACCGGTTCGCTTACCTCGTTCGCCTTCAAGGCAAACGCCGCACGGGCAAAGTCGGGGAGCATCTGCTCACGCCCCAGATACCCCAGGTCGCCCCCCTTGGACGCGCTGGCGGTGTCCCGGGAGAACTTCTTGGCCACTTCTTCAAAAGCCTCGTTCTTGGCCAACCGCGCCTGGATCTCCTTGGCTTCCGCATCGGTCTGGACCAGGATGTGCCGCAGCCGGAGGGTGTCCCCCGAGAATTCGTCGGCATGTGCCGTGAAGTACTCCTGGACGTCCTTCTCTTCCACCTTCACCTTGGCGCCGATCTCCTCCTGCACCAGGGCGCGAATCATCAACTCGCGGCGGAGGTTCGCGACCTGCTCCGCCACCTCGGCCTGGTCTCCCAGCTTGCGCTTCTCCGCCTCCTGGAGCAGCAACTCCCGACGGACCACCCGGTCCAGAAACTGGTTCTGCCCCTCTTTACTGGCGAAGAACGGCTGCAGTTCACGCGGGGCGCGGCGCAGTTCTTGGCCGATCTCCCGCTCCAGGTCCACAGCCGTGTACGACCAGCTGTTCACCTTGAGGACTGCCGGCCCTTGGGCCTTTCCATCGCCGCCCTCTTTGCCGCACCCGACCAGGATGACGGCGCACACGGCGGCCACGGTCAGGCTCTTCCACGGGTTCGCGTATCTCACGGGACGCTCCTTGTCGAGGAATGGGATCGGGTCCGAAACTCGGGCCGCGCGCCTTGGGCCGACGCGCGCGGGTCATTTCATCGCGGGACCGTAACATCCGCAGTGAGCCGATGCAAGAGTTTTCTGGCCGCCGCCAGGCGCGCCTCCGGCGTGGTCCCGTCGGTCCGATACTCGAGCGTGTCCTCCGGCAGGTACTTGAGCCGGCCCCGCTCGGTACGGAGCAGGGTCACGATCGTCTCCGGGCTGACCGGTGGCTCGGGCCCAAAGCGCACCCGGATGGCCTCCCGCCGCGCGTCGATCTCTTGAATGCGGAGCGCCCGAGCCTGGAATTTGAGTTCCATCACCTGGAGCAGCCACCCCGCCTCGAAGGGGACGGGTCCGAAGCGGTCGGTCAGCTCGTCGGAAAAATCAGCCAGCTGTCGGCTTTCTCGCAGCGCCGCCAGCCGCTTGTAGAGGTTGAGGCGCAAGGCGGGATCCGGGACATAGGATTCGGGGATGAATCCCTCGGCGCGCAGGCGAATGGTTGGCTCGACTTCGACCTCGGTGGGCTCCCCCTTCAGCTCGCGGACCGTCTCCTGGATGAGCTGGGTGTACAGATCGAAGCCCACGGCGGCGATATGGCCCGACTGCTCGGCCCCCAGGAGGTTCCCCGCACCGCGGATCTCCAGATCCCGTGCCGCGATCTTGAAGCCGGAGCCCAGCTCCGTCAGCTCGGCGATGACCTGCAGCCGCTTCCGCGCCACCTCGCTCATCCCGCCGCCGGCCGGAACCAGCAGGTAGGCGAAGGCCCGGTACTTGTCCCGGCCGACCCGCCCCCGGAGCTGATACAGCTGGGCCAGGCCCAAGGTATCGGCGCGGTCGATGATGATGGTGTTGGCCGACGGGACGTCCAGCCCCGATTCGATGATGGTGGTGCAGAGCAGGACATCCACCTTCTTGAGATAGAAGTCCACCATCACCTTCTCCAGCGCGGCCTCATTCTGCTGGCCGTGCGCCACGCTGATCCGCGCCTCCGGCACGATCTGCTTCAGCCGCCGCCCGACGGCGTGGATGCTGTCCACCCGGTTGTGGACGAAGAAGACCTGGCCGCCGCGCGCCAATTCGCGCCGGATGGCCTCGCCGATGACGTCCGGGTCGTAGGGCGTGACGTACGTGCGGATCGCCAACCGCTCTTCGGGCGGCGTCTCGATGGTGCTGACGTCCCGCACGCCGAGCATGGTCATGTGCAGGGTCCTGGGAATGGGTGTGGCCGTCAGCGTGAGCACGTCCACCTCGCGCCGGAGCTGCTTCAGCGCCTCTTTGGCCGCCACGCCGAAGCGTTGCTCCTCGTCCACCACCACCAGGCCCAGCGCCGAAAACTTCACGTCTTTCTGGAGTAGGCGATGGGTCCCGATGACGATGTCCACGCTGCCCTCGGTCAGCCCGCGCACGACCTGTTTGAGATCCGCCGTCGGGCGGAACCGGCAGAGCATCTCCACCCGCACCGGAAAGCCGGCAAAGCGGGCGCTGAAGGTTTGATGGTGCTGCATGGCAAGCACGGTGGTGGGCACCAGAACCGCCACCTGCTTTCCATCCATGACCGCCTTGAAGGCGGCGCGCAGGGCAACCTCCGTCTTCCCGTAGCCCACGTCGCCGCAGACGAGGCGGTCCATGGGCTGGGATCGCTCCATGTCCCGCTTCACGTCCCGGATCGCCTGGAGCTGGTCGGGCGTCTCGTCGTACGGGAACGCCGCCTCGAACTCCTTCTGCCAGGGCGAATCGGCCGGGAAGGCGTTCCCGTGGAGGACTTGCCGCGCGGCGTAGAGGCGCAGGAGCTCCCCGGCCATCTCGCGGACGCTGGCCCGCACCCGTTCCTTCGCCTTGGCCCAGGTCGTACCCCCCAGCCGGTCCAGGGCGGGGTGCGCCCCCGCCGACTCCCCCGCCACGTAGCGCTGGACCAAATGGAACTTCGAGACCGGGACGTAGAGCGTGTCGTTCCCGGCGTACCGGAGATACAGGAAGTCCCCGTCCTGCCCCCCCACCGCCAGCTGCTCGAGGCCCCGGTACTGGGCGATACCATGGTCCACGTGCACCACATAGTCGCCCACTTTGAGGTCGGCAAAGGAGCTGAACGGCAGGGCTTCCTTCGGCCGGGCGCGCCGCCGCAGCACCGCGTGGGCCCCAAAGACCTCCTGCTCGGTGATCAGCGTGAGCTGGAGCGGCGCAATCCGGAACCCCGCCGTGAGTTCGCCGATCCAGAGACTGATCCCTCCCGGCTCCGGCAGCTCCCGCCCCAGACGAGCCCCCAGGTCATGGTCCCGCAAGATCTCGGTGAGCCGCCGGCCCTGCGCCTCGCTCCTCGCGACCAGGACCACTCGCTCGCCTTTGCGTCGCCAGACGTCCAGATCCTCCAGGAAGCCGGTGATGCGTCCGCGATAGCTCTCGATGCTGGTGGTCGAAATCTCTCGCAGGAGGGGAGGCGGCGGTGCGTGGGCGGCTGTCGGTTCGCGCGGCGGGGGCGCGAACGGCGTGAGTGCGATCCCGGCCCACGCCTGCGCCTCCCGGCGGAAATCGTCCCAGGCGACCCAGCGTTCGGCCGGCGGTGGGAAGAGCGGTGCCACGTCCGGCTCCCGGTCGGCCTCGGCCTCTGCATCGCGCAGGAGCGCCGCCGCGCGCTCCGCCAGTGCAGAGTCCTCGTCCCAGACGATCAGCGCCGTCGCGGGAAGGTATGCCAGCACGGAGGCGGGGTCGGACACCAGGTCCGGCAGGAAGACATCCCACTCAGGGATGGGCCGTCGCTGCTCCAACGCCTCCAGCCACGCCGGGGGAACTGCGACGCCTTCCCGCCGAGCCGTCGCCTGCAGCCGGGCCTCGAGCCGGGCCGCCGCATCCTCGGTCATCAGGAACTCTTGAAGGGGGAGCAGGGTCGCCTGGGTGATCGCCCCCAGGGAGCGCTGGGTCTCCGGATCGAAGTGGCGAAGCGAGTGGACCTCGTCCCCGAAGAACTCGACCCGGACCGGATGGCGCATGGCAGGGGGGAAACAATCCAGGATCCCGCCACGGATGGCAAACTCGCCCGGCTCCGTCACCTGGCCGACGCCGCGATAGCCTCCGGCCGTCAGGGCGCGCAGCAAATCCTCCCGGGAGACGATCCGCTGCGGATAGAGCGACATCACCGCCCCCTGCAGGGCAGCCGGGGGGATGGTGCGAGGGAGGGCCGCCGCCACCGACGCCACCAGGACGGCCGCCTGGCCCGTCTGGAGCCGGTGAAGCGCCTCCACCCGGCCCGCGCGGCTCTCCAGGTCATCCCCCTGCTCCGGGAGCAGCGCGACTGTCTCGCCCAGGAAAAAGATCAGGTCCTGGGCCAGGGCCGCGGCGACCTCGTCGCTCCGGCAGAGGAGGAGAAACGTCCGGCCCGTCCCGACCTGGCACGCGGCCAGGGCCAGGGCGCGCGCGGCGCCGGTGAGTCCGGCGAGGATGATTCCCGCGGGGGCCCGCAGATCCTCGCAGATGTCGAGGAGCCGGGTTTCACGCCAGAAGTATTGTGGAAGCATGATCACAACAGCGGCGATCAGCGGTCGGCATACAGCGGTCGGTTCCGGACTTGGGGGCGTCACCCGCCGATCGCTGATGCCTGGAAGCGGACCGCGCATCCGGACAGAAGAAGAGACGGCAACCGCCGTGAGGATTTCCGGGAATGGGCGGTAGCGCGTCAGCCACGCCGCGCCGACCGCGCCGCGATCCGGCCGATCAGGTCCGACGTGGACGCCCCGTCCACATACGGCAGGCTGCGCACCGTCCCGCCCCGGGATTGGACGAAGTCGGCGCCCACGATCTGGCTGGTCGGCCAATCCCCTCCCTTGACCAGCACGTCCGGACGCACGGCGCGGATCACCCGGGCCGGATCCAGTTCGCCGAAGATCGTGACCAGGTCCACCGCAGCCAAGGCGGCCAGCACCTCGGCGCGCTGCTCGGCGGGCACCACAGGGCGGCTCGGCCCCTTGAGCGCCCGGACCGATGCGTCGCTGTTGATCGCCACGACCAGCAGATCCCCCAGCGCGCGCGCCTGTTCCAGATATCGGGTGTGACCGCGATGCAAAAGATCGAAGCACCCGTTGGTAAAGACGACCCGCCGGCCCGCTCGTTGAGCCGCCCGCACCGCACGGACCACACCGCCGAGGTTCTTCACCTTCGTCGCCGCGCGCGCGAGACGCACCGGCCTCCCCGCTCGCGACTCGTGACTCGTGGCTCGTGGCTCGTGGCTCGCACCTTTCGACCCCTTCGTCTCGGCTCTCACCCCTCCATCCCCTCGATTACCGCCGCTGCCAGGAGCGGAACCAGCAACTCATGGTGCCCGGTGAGCGCGTATCCGCGCCCCCCGTTCGCCACGGGACGCCGCACCACATTCTGAGTCGGCCGGTAGTGCTGGATGAAGTCCAGGTTCGCCGTGACGAAGTCTTGAACCCGGTGCCCCAGATTCCGGCTGAGCGTCAAGGCCTTCAGGAACACCTCGGGCAGGAGCACCGCCGAGCCGATGTTGAGGTACACCCCGCCGTCGCCCAGATCGGCCACCACCGCCGCCAGCAGGCGGAAATCGCGATGCGTCGCCTCCCCGACCGCGGCCCCGTCGCAGCAGGGGTGCATGTGCACGATGTCGGTCCCCAGGGCGACGTGGACCGTGCAGGGAAGGTCCAGCCGGGCGCAGGCAGCCAGCAGGCTGTGCGAGAGATATCGCGGCTGCATCGCGAGGAGCCGCTCGCCCACCGCGCGGCCAAAGCCGACGCCACGCCTGACTCCTTCGATGACGGCCTCGTTCAGGACGCGGCCGGTTTCCTCGGCCATCCCGAAGTCCCCCTCGGCGAGCTGGACCTCCACGTCCTCCGACGTAAATCCGGCCGTCGCCAGCTCGAAATCATGCACCGCGCACGCGCCGTTCAGCGCCAGCGCCGTCACCACGCCTCGTTCCAAGAGATCGATCAGGACGCGGGACAGACCCACCTTGATGACGTGCGCCCCCATGCCCACCAGGACCGGCTTCCCCGTGCGGTGCGCCGTCACGACGGCCTGCACCACCTCGCGGAAGGTCCGGGCGGCGAGTTGGTCCGGCAACGATTCGAGATACGCCCGCAGGGTACCCCCCGCACGCCAGGGGGTCGCGGCATGCTCCACGCGGACCTTGCTCGGCCGCGCCGCCAGCGGATAGGTTGTGATCCCTGCCGGATCCAGCGGCTCGTATCGCTTGCGCACTATCGCCCCCCGCGCCGGAACTGCTGGTACTTTTCGGACAACGCCCGCACTTTGGTCTCGAGCAGAACCTCCTCTTCGAGACGTCCGCGCGAGCGGCACTCCACGGTGCCGGTTGCGCTGGAGAGGGTGGCGCTCCGCGCGGTGCGGAATGCTGCGCGGACCAGCACATCCGTCTGGCCGGGGCTCGGCGTTGCGAAGGCCACCGTCAGACGGACGTCCTTGCCGTGGTCCGCCTTCCCCAAGCCCGGCTTGCCGCAGTCGCTGTATCGATCCTCGTTCTTCGTCACCAGGATGTTGGAGGAATATGCAGGGTTGTGCACGAGCCACGCCGTCTCGATCACCCCGGCGGCCCGATCCTCACTCTGGAGCGCGTATCCCCGTTCCGTCAAGACCCGGTGCACCGCCTCCCACGTGCGATCGAGGTCCGCCGCCACACGAGCGACCTCGGGCACCGGATAGCTTCGCGGGCTCTTCCCCCCGCAGCCGGCCAGCACACCGAGGCACGCCACCGTCACGGCAAGTCGTCGCATCACCCCATCCTGGTCAGACCTGGCGCATCGCAGTGCACAACTGCGCGGACTGTACCACAGGCTCCGGACGCAGTCAAAAAACGCGGCTCGGTGCGCGCGCTTCGGAGAAGAGCCCGGCCCGAGGGGTCAGAGGCCCGCGGTTGTCCGCTCCCGTGGACCTCGGGATTTTCATCTTGACGGGGGGAGGTCCCTCGCATATGCTCAACTCCCCTGACGGAGGCGGTTCGAAACGATATGGTAATTTCCTGCCGACACATGGGGGCGCACCGGGCCCTTCCATGCCGATTGGTCTGTCTTGATCGGGATAATAGAACCATACTAGCACTACCCTCTTTCGAGTCCCTTCGCCCCGAGATGGCGCGGAGCGGACCGCTGCAGGGGGAAGGAGGTCGCGGATGAGCGATACGGAAGCGCAGCTTTTTGCTCGGCTCAAGGAGGAACATTCTGATTTCCGCCGCTTGGCCGAGAAACACCGGGAATACGACATCAAGATCGGCGAGTTCGACCGTATCTATTATCTGACCAGCGAGCAAGAGCGGAAGCGCAAGGAACTGCAGAAGTTGAAGCTCAAGATCAAGGACGAGATGTACGTCATCATGCGTCAGTTCCAACATGCCACTCAAGAAGAGGTTGTCTCATCTTGACCGTCTCGGCCAGGCGCATATGGTGGATGTCGGCGCCAAGCCCGAGACGGATCGTGAGGCCATCGCGCGCGGATTCGTGACGCTCCAGCCCGAGACGCTCCGCCTGATTCAGGGGAGTGCCATTCCGAAGGGGGACGTGTACGCGGCCGCGCGGGTGGCTGGGATTATGGCAGCCAAACGGGTCCACGAATTGGTCCCCTTATGTCACACCCTCTTACTCTCGGCGGCGGATGTCGCCTTCCGGCCTAGCCACCGCCCTTCCGGACTCCACATCGAATCCCGAGTCAGGACCACCGGCCGAACCGGTGCCGAGATGGAGGCGCTGACGGCGGTCTCGGTGGCCGCGTTGACGATCTACGATATGTGCAAGGCCGTGGACAAGTCCATGGTCATCGGCGACGTGCGTCTGGTCTTCAAGGCCGGGGGGCGAACCGGCACGTATCGCCGCCCGGGCGAGGTACCGCCGGAATAGGCGGCCCCTCGGGCACGGTATGGAATCCGCCGTGCGACGCTTGTCGTCGGGAGCCGTCCGGTGCGCGCGGCGCACCGGGTGTCCACAGCAGGGGCTGTGAGCCCGCGCCGTTACCCATCGCACAGGAGGATGCCAACCACACAACGGGGACGCGGATCGTAGGCGCAATTGGGAGTATCGTATACCGAGGGAGGAAGTCGCATGTCGTTCCAGGACAAGACCTTGACGTGTGTGGATTGTGGGCAGACCTTCGTGTTCACCGCCGGCGAGCAGGAATTCTATGCGCAGAAGGGCTTCCAAAACGCCCCCAAGCGCTGCAAGTCCTGCAAAGCCACCAAGCGATCGAGTGGGCCCGGCGGCGGGATGGATGGCGGCGGGAGCCGTGAACTGTTCGAGGTGGTGTGCTCGTCCTGCGGGCAAAAGACCACCGTCCCCTTCAAACCCACCTCCGAACGCCCCGTCTACTGCCGCACCTGCTTCCAGTCGCGACGGGCATCCGGGCTTCGCTAGTCGTCCGTCACGCGTGTACCGTCCGCTCACAGGCCGGGCGCCCCTCAGTGCTCCGAGGGTCGCCCGGCCTGATTTGTTTTCCTCTCCATCTCATCACCCCTCCGGAAAGGGAAAGGCGTTGAACGGGTCTCCGGCGTGTGTTACAAGAAGCCCTGAGCGTTCACTACGGGCCCCGCTACGCGCCTTCTACCGGGAGCGTCGGGGCCGACAGCCGGGGTGAGTCATGGCCAACCCGATCCCGTCCGAAGCGGGTGGGATTCTGCGGCAGATCCCGTCGGTCGACAGGCTCCTGGCCACCCCGGGTGTTCAGGATCTCCTTGTCCGTCATCCGCGCTGGGCTGTCCTGGAGGCGATCCGCGAGACTCTCGCGAATTGCCGCTCACGCGCCCAGGCGGGAGCCCTCACGGTGGAGGCGGCGCATCGACTGCTGGATTCGGCCGTGCTGCAGGCGGAGGTCGGGGCGGCAACGCTTCGGAAGGCCGGCGGCTCGCTCCGACCGGTCATCAATGCCACCGGAGTGGTCATCCACACGAATCTGGGACGGGCGCCGCTGGCGCCGTCGGTCCTGGCGGCCATCGACGCGGCGGCCAGGGGATACTCCAACCTGGAGTTCGACCTGGCGTCGGGGCTCCGGGGGAGCCGCCAGGTGCACGTGGAGGAGCTCCTGCGGGCGCTTACCGGGGCCGAGGCGGCGCTGGTCGTCAACAATAACGCGGCGGCTGTCCTCCTGGCCGTGAACACGCTGGCCAATAACCGGGAGGTGATCATCTCCCGGGGCGAACTCGTGGAGATCGGGGATGCTTTCCGCATCCCGGATGTGATGACACGGGCCGGGGGACGCCTCCACGAGGTGGGTACGACGAATCGCACGCATCTCACCGACTACGAGCAGGCCATCGGGCCGGAGACGGGGCTCATCCTGAAAGTGCACCGGAGCAATTTCCTGCTGTTGGGCTTTACCGCCGAGGTGGAGGGAGCGGAGTTGGCGGAGCTGGCAAGGCGGAACGGCCTGCCGCTGGTTGAAGACCTGGGAAGCGGCGCCCTGCTCGACTTCTCCGCCTTCGGATTGCGGCGCGAGCCGCAGGTGGCGGACGCGATCCGGGCCGGGGTGGGCCTCGTGACGTTCAGCGGCGATAAATTGCTGGGTGGCCCGCAGGCCGGCCTGCTGGTGGGTCGCCGCGACCTCATCGCGCGCCTCCGGCGGAACCCGTTGGCGCGGACGGTCCGGATCGACAAGCTGTGCTTGGCGGCCCTGGAGGCCACCTTGCTCCTGATCCGCGAGCCGGATCGGGCTCGGCAAGAGATCCCTGTCCTCCGCATGCTGGGCCAGTCCACGGACACCGTCGGGGCCCGTGCCGAGGCCCTGGCCGCCGCGCTGCGGGGTGCCGTGCCAGGCGTGCGCTGCGCGGTCGAGGATGGGACGTCGGAGGTGGGCGGTGGCGCCTTGCCGTTGCAGGTCCTCCCCACCCGGCTCTTGGCCCTCGATCCCGGAGCGCAGGGCGCCGGCGCGATGGAAGCGCGCCTGCGTGCCGGGACGGTCCCCGTGCTGGCTCGCGTCCAGGAGAATCGGATCCTGCTCGATCTCCGGACCGTGGCGCCGGCCGAGGAGGCGGTGCTATTGACCGCCCTGCAGGCCGCGCTGGCCGCGGAACGGGGGGAAGACCCGGCATGAGCACCAGCGCGGAGGGCCAGTTGCTCCCGGTCAATGCCGACCGCCTGACGATCGCCCAGAACGCCAAGACACCAACCGAGGCGCTGGAACAGGTGCTGGTGCACCCCGATCTCGCCCCGGAAGAGGTGGTCGCCCTCCTCCGCCATCCCAACACGCCGGGCGCGGCCATGGCCGCGCTGGCGGCGCGCGCTGGCGGTGGGATCCTGGACGTCCTCCTGAGCTCCCTGGAGCGCCTCGGGCGCTGGGTGGACGCCCTCGAGGCCCTCCTCGGCAATCCCCACCTGTCGCCGCTGAAGCAGCCGACGATTCAGCAAGCGATCGAGGCCGCCAAGAAGCGGGAAGCGGACGGCACACGAAAGAAGAGCCTACTCCTGCGCGTGCGGGAGTTGCCGGTGGGCCAGAAACTGGCCCTGGCCAAAAAAGGCAACAAGGACGTTCGGATGATCCTGATCAAAGACAGCAACGAGATGGTGGCGCTGGAGACGGTGAGCTCTTCGCGGATCACCGACGGCGAGATCCTGACCATCGCCATGATGCGGGATGTCTCGGACAAGGTGTTGCGGCGCATCGCCAACAATCGCAAGTATCGCCAGAACAAGCAGATCGTCCTGGCACTGCTGAACAACCCCCGCACGCCGGTCGGTGTGTCCTTGAGCCTCGGCATCAACGGCCTCTCGGATCGGGAGTTGGTCGATCTGTCCAAGAACCGGAACGTGCCCGGCGCGATCAGCCGCGCTGCGACGCAAATCCTGGATCGCCGCAAGGGGCCGGCGGCCTCCGGGGGCGGGGGACACTAATTCATGGCGGGACTCTTCATTACCTTCGAGGGTGGGGAGGGATCGGGCAAGACCACGCAGCTCAAGGCGCTGCTTACCCACTTGCGCTCCTTGGATCGGGACGTGATCGAGACGCGCGATCCCGGCGGGACCGCCATCGGCAACCAGGTGCGAGGGTTGTTACTGGACGGCGAGAACGCGCGGATGGCATCGCTGACCGAGCTGTTCCTGTACGAGGCCAGCCGAGCCCAGCTGGTCGAAGAAGTGATCCGCCCGGCCTTGGCGGCCGGGCGCATCGTCCTGTGCGATCGCTTCACGGACTCCACCGTTGCGTATCAGGGATACGGGCGCGGTCTGGATCGGGATCTCATCGGACGGCTGAACCACCTCGCCGCGAACGGACTCCGACCGAACCTCACCCTGCTGCTCGACCTGGAGCCGGCGATCGGGCTGGCGCGCGTCAGCAAGCGCCTGACCGACTCGCGCCTGCGCCGTGATCGACTCGAGGACGAGCGGCTGGAATTCCACCAACGGGTGCAGGCCGGCTACCGGGCGTTGGCCGCCGAGGAGCCTGGCCGGGTGATGGTCGTAGACGCCGCCCGGGGAATCCTGGAGATCGAGGGGCAGATCCGCCGACAGGTCGCCGGCCTGCTCGCCGCAGGGCTCGGCTGCCCGGCAGCCGAGCCGCGGGTCGGTTGAGGCCGCCATGCCCTTCAGCGAGATATGCGGACAGGAACGGCCGGTGGCGGCGCTCCGGCGCGCCTGGGCAGCCGGGCGGCTGGCGCAGGGGTACTGTTTCGCCGGCCCGCCGGGGGTGGGAAAACGCACCACGGCGCTGGCGCTGGCCCAGGCGGCCAATTGTCTCGCGCCCCTGCGCGAGGGAGCGGATGCTCCCGACGCATGCGGGAGGTGTCGAGCGTGCGTCCGGATCGCAGCCGGTCAGCACCCGGATGTGGCGATCCTGACGCCGGCCGAGGACAAGACGGTCATCACCATCGAGCAGATTCGCGACCTGGCGGCGCGGGCCGGGATGCGGGCGTACGAGGGGTCCACCCAGATCTGGATTCTCGACCCCGCCGAACGGATGTCCGAGGAGGCGGCCAACGCCTTTCTCAAGACGCTGGAGGAACCGACGGGCGCCCGCCTGTTCATCCTGCTGACCGGAGCGTTCACCGCCCTGCTGCCGACCATCCGGTCCCGGTGCCAGGAGGTCCGCTTCACGCCGCTTGACGAAGCGCACCTCCGGACCATCCTGGAACGGCGCGGACGCCCTCCCGACGAGGCCGCCGCCGCCGCGGCGGCGGCGGGCGGCAGCGCCGAGCGGGCGCTCGACCCGAACCTGGCTGACCTGCGGGAAGCCCACGGACGGCTCGTGGCGGAGGTCTGGCGGGCTCTCGACTCCGTGCCGGCCGTCCTGGACCAGGCGGAACGGCTGGCGAAGGACAAACCGGCGTTCGAACGCGCCCTGGAGGCGCTGCTGGCCTTCACACGGGAGGCGGCGGTCGCACGGGTCGCCGGAGCCGACCCGGTGCTCGTGCCGGCGGAGCGGCGGGTCGAGGTCGAGGAGATCGCGGGCGGCATCTCCCTGGACGCCGTCCTGGAGGTCCACGAGGCCCAGCGCGAGGCGCAGCAGGCCCTGGCCTGGCACGCCCAGCCGCGCTTGGCGGCCGAACGCATGCTACTCAGGATGCGTCAGGCCGTCGGAAAACGCTGAGGGAGAGGGATGAGCCACGTGGTGCGTGTTGAGTTTTCCGGCCCGGCGCGCGGCCAGTACTACTCCACCGGCGGGGCCACGCTGGCCCCGGGCGATTTCGTGGTCGTGGAAACCGAATGGGGCGTGGGAATGGGCGCCGTGACGGCGGTCCTGCCGCCGATTCTCGTCGGTCACCTAAAATGCCCTGTCCACCCGATCCTGCGGAAGGCCACCCCGACCGATCTGTCGCGGCGGGTCACCCTCGCCGAGCGAGAGCGGGATGCCCGCGCTTTCTGCCGCGAACGCATCTTGGCCCGCGGCCTGGCCATGAAACTGACCGAGGTGCGGATCGGCCTGGACTCCAGCAAGGCAATGTTCTATTTCACCGCCGACGGGCGGGTGGATTTCCGGGAGTTAGTCAAGGACCTCGTCCAGCACCTGCACACCCGGGTGGAGTTGCGGCAGATCGGAGTGCGGGACGAGGCCAAGGTCCTGGGATCTGCGGGGGCTTGCGGTCGCCCGGTCTGCTGCCATTCGTTCCTCCAGGGGTTCGCTCCCGTCAGCATCCGGATGGCCAAAGACCAGAACCTGGCCCTGAATCCCGGCAAGCTGTCCGGCATCTGCGGGCGCCTCAAGTGCTGCCTGGCGTACGAACACTGTCTGTACGCGGAACTGAAGCACGGTCTGCCGAAACTTGGCGGCCATGTGATGACAAGCCGCGGCCCAGGCGTCGTCCGAGGCCAGGACATCCTGGCACAAACGGTCCTGGTCGGCCTCGAGACGGGTGGGCAGGTTGCGTTGCAGGTGACGGAGGTCACCCCTCGCCCACGGCCCGAGAACCCCGGCCGCTCCCCGGAGCCGGCTCGGGACGCCGCACGGCCGGCTGCTCCGGCGGCGCCGGCAGACCGCCCATCGGCAAAAAAGAGCGGCCGAGAGTCGGGGGCCGGCGGCGGCCGCGGTCGGCGGCGGCCGCGGCCCGAGAATCCGCCCGCCCGCCCTCCGGCGAACGGTGAGGGCGTGCCGCAGGAGCTCGCCAATCTGGAAGACCGTTAACCCTCGCGGAGCCGGCGCCCCGGCCCCGCGCGAACCTGGAGCGCGCATGTCCGAGGAGTTGTTCTACCTGACCACCCCGATCTATTACGTGAACGCCCCGCCGCATTCGGGGCATGCCTACACGACCATCGTCGCGGACACGGTATCCCGGTATCACCGCTTGGCCGGGCACCGGGCCTATTTCCTGACGGGAACCGACGAGCACGGTGACAAGATCGCCCAGGCCGCCGCCAAGGCCGGCGAGACTCCCCAGGCCTATGCCGACCGGATCAGCGGCCTCTTCCGACAGACCTGGGAGCGGATGGGGCTCAGCTTCGATCAGTTCATCCGCACCACCGAGCCGCGGCACAAGCGTGTCGTGCAGGCCATCTTGCAGAAGATCTACGATGCGGGAGACATCTATTTCAGCGAATACGGCGGGCTCTACTGCGTCGGGTGCGAGCGTTTTTATACTGAAAAGGAAGCGGTGGACGGGAAATGCCCCGACCATCAGACTCCCCTGGACTTCGTGAAGGAACAGAACTACTTCTTCCGCATGAGCAAGTACCAGGACTGGCTGATCCGCCACATCCAGGAGCACCCGGACTTCATCCGGCCGGAGCGATACCGGAACGAGGCGCTGGCATTCCTGCGCGACCCGCTGGAGGACCTCTGCATTTCCCGGCCGCGCAGCCGCCTCACCTGGGGGATCCCGCTGCCCTTCGACGACAAGTACGTCACCTACGTCTGGTTCGATGCGCTGATCAACTACGTGAGCGCGCTCGGTTACCCGGACGGGGAGCTATTCCGCACTTTCTGGCCGGTGGCGCAGCACCTCATCGCCAAGGACATTCTGAAGCCCCACGGTATCTACTGGCCCACCATGCTCCAGGCCGCAGGCATCCCGGTCTACCGGCACCTCAACGTCCACGGCTACTGGCTGATGGACGAGGCCAAGATGTCCAAGAGCCGGGGCCGGGTCCTCTCGCCGCTGGAACTGGGGGACAAGTACGGCCTGGACGCCCTCCGCTACTTCCTGCTGCGCGAGATGGCGTTCGGGCTGGACGCCAATTTCAGCGAGGAGGCGCTGGTCACCCGGTTGAACGCCGACCTGGCCAACAATCTGGGAAACCTGCTGCAGCGTACCCTGGGTATGGTCGGCCGCTACCTTGACGGCCGTATCCCCGCCCCCGGCGAGGCGGTGACCGATAGCGATCGGCGGCTTCGCGAGATCACCGAAGCGCTGGACGCCCGGGTGGCGGACGCCATGCGCGGCTTCGCATTCCACCGCGCCCTGGAGGTCATCTGGAGTTTGCTGGACGCCGCCAATCAATACATCGACAGCCAGAAGCCGTGGGAGTTGGCCAAGCGGGACATGGTGGCCCTCGGCCGCGTCCTGGGCCACACCTGCGAGGCACTGCGGCTGGCGGGGTTGCACCTCTCCCCCTTCATGCCGCTCACGGCCGACACCATCTGGAAGCGCCTTGGCCTCCCCGGGGGGCCGGACGCCACGGCGACAGAAACGGCTGGCCGCTGGGGGACCATGGCTCCGGGACAGGCGGTGCAGGGCCCGGCCCTCTTCCCGCGGGTGGACCTTGCCGCGGAGGCGGCGGCCACGGCGGCGGCGACCCAGGTCGCGCCCGACGGGGCGCCCCGACCCGAGACGCCACCGATCAGCATCGACGAGTTCCGCCGCCTCGACCTCCGCGTGGCCCAGATCCTGGCCGCCAAAGCGGTCCCGGGCTCAAAGAAACTGCTAGAGCTGCGCGTGAGCCTGGGCGCCGAGGAGCGCACGGTGGTGGCCGGCATCCTCCTCGATTATCCACCCGAGACGCTGGTGGGCAAACAGATCGTGGTGGTGGCCAACCTGGCGCCGACCAAGCTGATGGGGGTCGAGTCGCGCGGCATGCTGCTCGCGGCCACGGACACCGAGGGCAAGCTTGTCCTGGTGACGCCCGAGCGCCCGAGCGTCGTCGGCTCCAAGGTGAAGTGAACCGGCGGCCGAGGATTTGGGGAACCACAGATTTCGCAGAGTTCACAGAATGGTTTCGTGGGATCTGGCCCGTGGATCTGTGAGATTTGTGACATCGGTGGTAATCGCGAAGGGAGCGTGGATATGAGTGAGGCGAGCTACTCGGGGACCGGCGTCAACACGATCAAGGAAGAGGCGGCCCTGGCCGGCCTGCTCCGCTGGGTGGGGCAGACCGTGGCCTTCGGCCGCTGCAAGCCGGTCCTGGACTTCGGCTACTTCGCCACCGTCCTGGATCTCGGGAACAATCTCGGCCTGGCGCTCTCCACGGACGGGGTCGGCACCAAGCTCTTGGTGGCGGAGATGCTGGACAAGTACGACACGGTCGGGATCGACTGCATCGCCATGAACGTCAACGACCTCCTCTGCGTGGGGGCCGAACCCCTTGCCATGCTGGACTACATCGCGGTCCAGGAGGCCGATCCGGCGATGCTGGAAGC
>Ga0316616_100000070_pt1 | contig 24979 bp, 45 predicted proteins | sample OWC_Aug_M1_C1_D1_FD_207660 | JGI IMG/M metagenome (GOLD analysis project Ga0316616, IMG submission 207660) | Wetland soil microbial communities from Old Woman Creek delta, Ohio, United States - OWC_Aug_M1_C1_D1_B | ecosystem: Environmental > Terrestrial > Soil > Wetlands | place: USA: Ohio... | reverse complement strand
TGGCGCATCACGGTGCCGCTGCCGGATACCGACATCCTGCCCGGTTCCGTCACGCTGACGTGGGGAGTGAACATCGACGAGAACGCCTTCGACATTCACTACTCGTTCCCGTCAGGGTCTAGCGGCGGCTGCCTTGGCTTCTCCGGGTTCCCGATGTCGATGTGCTTCTAAGGAGACACGAAGATGCCAGTTGTTTGGAGACAGGATGACGGGGTTGGCGGATTCGAGGACGCTATCGGCACGCCGCACGCGCTCTACGCCAACATCGACTACGCCACGGGCGCGCTGTCGTTCGATCCGCGAGTCACAGGCGCCTACCCGCTGGCGTCGTACAAGCAGACCAAGATCGGCAAGGCCAACACGCTCGACCTGTCGATTGGCGGCGTGGACATCACCGGGCTGGACATTGACTCGACGGTGGCCGTCTACCGAAACGTGCTGAAGGGCATCACCTACGAGAACGCTCCGAGCATGTTCCCGCTTGAAGGCGGGTGGGTGAAGGTGCGGTACGCGACATCGGACAGCCCGACCAGCCACACGGACACGGTGCTCTGGGACAAGCTGGAACTCGACGTCACGCCCGAGTACGCGGAGCAGGTTGTCGGCGGCTCTCTGCGCCTGACCTTCGGCAGCAAGGTGCTGCTCGACCGGCTCGGCACCATCGTGACGGACCTCAACTACAGCAACGGCGCGGCGACGGCAGTAGGGCAGATCGACTATGGCGCTGGCACGCTCACGCTGAACTCGTGGACGCCCGGCGCGGCGAACAGCGGCACGGTCAACGCCCTGCTGACCAACGTGTGCGGGCATGGCGTGGATGTGGTCACGTTCCGTGTCCCGGCTGTCCCGGTACGTCCCAGCTCGTTCATCATGCAGTTCACCCTGCTGGGAGAGGAGGGCATCAACACCGTCTCGGCGGATGCCTCGGGCGAGATCAGCGGCGCCAACATCTACGGCTCGATCAACTACCAGACCGGCGTGGTCAAGGTGTACTTCGGCGCGTGGGTGACGGCGGCGGGCAAGGAATCCGAGTGGTGGTATCCGACGGAGCCTGATGCCGTCATCAACGGCAAGGTGTTCCAGCCGAAGATGGTCTATGCCGACCTCATCCGCTACGCCTGCGTGTCCTACTCCTACCTTCCGCTGGACGAGGACATCCTCGGCCTGAACCCCGTCCGTCTGCCATCCGACGGGCGCGTGGTGATCTTCAAGCCGGGCGACGTGCTCGTGGTTCACCACACCGCGCACATCGTCGGCTCCTACAACAACCAGAGCGTCAACCTCGGGCGCACTCGCGTCTCCCGCGTGCGCGTGTTCGACGCGGATGGCGTGGCCGTGGACGAGGCGCTGTGGGATGCGGACCTTGACGCCGGCACCGTGCAGATCGGCAACATGGCCGGCATCGCACAGCCCATCGACATCGAGCATCGCATCGAGGACATGGGCCTGTGCAGCGATGCCCAGATCAACGGGATGCTGACAGTGACCCGCCCGGTGACGCACGACTACCCCGTGCCCGGCTCGCACGTCTCCTCTGCGCTCATCATCGGCGACATGCAGGGCAGGTACACGAACCTGTTCGAGCAGTCATCGTGGAGCGGCGCGTGGAGTGACACGCCGTCCAGTTCACCGACCGCGAGCTACAACGACCGGGACTTCCCCATCGGCGTCAACAACGCTGGCGTGGTGCAGGAGCGGTGGGCGCTGATCTTCACCTCGACCACTCAGGTTCGCGTGGTCGGCGAGACGGTAGGACAAGTGGCGGAGAATCAGTCCATTGCCAACGTCATCGCTCCGAACAACCCCGCGACCGGGCAGCCTTACTTCACCGTCAACCCCGGCGGCTGGGGCACGGGCTGGGCGAGCGGCAACGTGCTGCGCTTCAACATCATCGCGAGCAACTTCCCGGTGTGGGTGGCTCGCACCATTCAGCAGGGGCCGGCGACAGAGGATTCGGACTCGTTCTGCATTCAGATTCGCGGCGACATCGACAGGGTGTAACTGATGGCACACGCAACGGAAACGAGCGTCAAGTGGTACAAAAGCGGGATGCAGAGCGTGCCGTGGCCTTACGGTGGCAGCTACGGCTCCACCCCTTACGCGATCATGTGCTCTATCTTCAAGGCGTGCCTTGTCGATGGCTTCAATACGATGACGATGGACTCCGTCGTCGTTACGTCCGGCGTAGCAAGGGCTACAAGATCGCTCGGACATGGATTCGTATTCGATCAGATTGTGCTGGTTGCTGGGGCTACGCCTTCAGGACTCAACGGCGAGAAGCGAGTTCTTGTCGCCACAGCTTCTTACATTGAGTTCGATGCGACCGGAATTGCTGATGGGAACGCCACCGGCACGATCACCATAAAGACAGCGCCGGCAGGATGGGAGGCGCCTTACGCCGACCTCGCGGCTTTCAAGCTCGTTCTCCGGTCGCCAAACACGGCGACTCAGCGGTCGTACTTTCGGATTTACGAGGGCGACACCTACGGGCTGTCCCAAAGGCAAATTGCTGCGTATCGGTTGATGACCGACATCGACACTGGCTCGGATCAATGGCATGGATTCGTCGCTGAATCTCAGGGGCTTGCCGCGCCAATCAATAATGCTGGCGGCGCTTATTGGTCAACATGGGGGCCGGGCGAGTGGCTGATTGTTGCCGACAACTCTACCGTGTGGTTTTGGCTGCTAGCGAACGTCATAAGCACTTACGCAAGGACAGTATGGATGGGTGGGTTCGGAACCTTCCATTCATTCAAGTCGAACGACAGCGGCAACGACTTCTGCATGGCGGGGTCCACCTCAACCCAAGGCTTTGGGCGCACGATTGCCGGCGGCGGGCTCCTTTCTGCCGTGCTAACAGGTTCTGGCTCTCGGGCAACGATTATGCGCGGTGCCGGAGGACTGCTCGGCAACAATATGAATTATGGCTATGGCGCCATGAACATAAACTCGGCGAGCGGATGGCAGGGGCCTAGCTTCCCGTCTCCTGTAGACAATGGATTGATGCTTTCCGATGCGCTATTCCGAGAGTCGCTCGACGGCTCGCTGCGCGGCAAGAATCGCGGACTCTACTGGTGTATGCAGGACCGCCCTCTCGGGTCGTTCTGTCCGGGCAATACCATTACTGGAGTGTCTGGTCTTGAGGGTCGGACGTTGCTGCTCGTTCCCTTTACACCATGCAACGGCTTGTCGTCGCCTAGTCCAGCTCAGGATGGCCGCGTCGCCGTAGATCTCACCGGCCCATGGGAGCTTTGAGATGGCGCTCGAATCGAAAGTGAAGTGGTACTCGCACGCGATGGCCGGCATTCCGGCGCAGTCAACGTCTTACTCAAACACGGCAGGAAAATGCGTAGAGCTTCTTGACGCGGTTCTCGTTGATGGATTCAACCTTGTTTCGGTCGATAGCATCGTTGTCAATAACAACGTCGCCACGTTGACTCGCAGTGCTGGAATGACCTTCCTTCTGGATCAGGTCATCGAGATTGCCGGCGCCACTCCGTCAGCACTCAACGGACAGTGGCGCGTTGCATCTGTGAGCGCAGGAACAAACTCGTTGACGTTCGTCACGTCCGGCATCAGCAACCAGACCGCGACCGGCACGATAACGTGTAAGACGCCAAGCCTTGGTTGGGAGCGCGTGTTCACTGCCACCAACAAGCGCGTCTACCGCTCGCAGAACGAGGACAGTCCGCGCTCGTACTACAGAATCGACGACACCGTGGTCAGCAGCAATCAGAACGGAGGAATGATCTCTGCCTACGGCATCATGACCGACATCGACACGGGCAGCGAGAACTGGATGCCGCAAAGTTCAACCAACCCGTGCTGGGTGATTCCAAGAAATTACGGCACGGAATTTCTCATTGTTGGCGATGATAGGACAGCGAACCTTGTGCTTCGCGGACTGTGGGCGAACAACTCCATAACCTTTGGGAACGTGTATGGCTTTGGAGATTTCGCGTCCTTTAAGCCGAACGATCAGAAAAACGAAGTGCTGACCTCCTTCGGAGGCTCTGGCAGCGCGAATGGAATCGGCAACAGCATACTCACCGCTATTGGCTGGAGTACATTCTCCAATGGCGGCTGTCGCATCCGACAGGGCGTTAATGGAGTGAGCGGAGCAAGAGCAGATGGCGTGTCAAACATTGGCGTCGTGCTGTCAGGCTATGGCGGCCTTCCGTTCCCCGCTGCTGTTGACAACAACATCGTAGTCACTGACGCGCTGATACGGGAAGAAGGCGCTGGCGGCAACCCGGTGCGCGGCAAGATGCGCGGCGTCTATTGGTGCATGAGCAACGTGCCGCTTGCAACTCAATGGGGGCCGCAGTTTGTGTCGGGTGTTGTCGGACTTGAGGGGCGCGTGTGCGCCGTCATGCCGCTCATCGGCCCATCGTCAGGCTCCGACTTTACGCCGAGAACAGGTCGTGTGTTGCTGGATATTTATGGGCCGTGGGAGTGATGGATGCCGCTTCCGCTTGAGCATTACTCTGGCTCTGCGCTAGGCCCGGTTCTTAGGCTTTACTCGTGGCGAACGAGCGCGCCTTCGGAAATCAAGTGGGTCTACCGTCGAATCAATCGCGGCTCGCTGCCTGATGCTCCCGGCATCGTTGAACATTGGGCAGGGATGATCGAGGGAACGGTAACGGTTCAAAGTATGCCGGCGAGGAGCCGGGTCGTTGCGCTTGACACCAAGGGGCTTACGCCAAAGCTGCACACCTTCAGCGACCCGGTTACCGGACATTTTCGCCTTTATCCGCTGGTGGCTGGACCGCGCCGCTATCTCGTCATGGCGCAGGATGCAAAAACGAGATTTAACGCGGTTGTCTATGACGGCGTCGAAACCGTTCCTTGGGAGGATGAAGAATGACCGTCCAGTACATCGACAGCGTCAAGTATTCCCGCATGGAAGCGGTGCGAGCAAAGATCGACACCGGCAGCGGTACTGCGTGCATCAAGGTCTACACGACACCGCGCCCAGCAACCGGCGGAACACCAACCGGCGCGACGTTGCTCGCAACGATCAATCTCGGGAACCCCAGCGGCACAACGACAGCCGGCGACCTTGCTCTATCCGTGGCGGCTGAGACGATCATCGCGGCAAGCGGAGCGCCGAATTGGGCGCGTGTCCTTGATCGTGATGGCGCGGTCGTCGGTGATATGTCTGTCGGCCTTCCGGGCAGCGGTGCAGACCTTGAGGTCGGCTCGTCCTACCTCTACGCGGGCGGCAAACTGCTGCCGACTTCGGCCTATCTGCGCGACGGGTAAGATGTGGCAGGCGAAGGCGCAAGCTATCGTGCTCGCCACTATGCCGGCGGCGCCGCTTTCGGCTCGATCATTATCGCGCCGTTCGAGACACAGGCATATGACCCGGAGCTTCACAACACCTTTCTTCCGAGGTATGCCGAGCCTCGCTTCTCGCAGGATCTCTACAACCCGAGCCTGCTCCTCAACGGTAAGGCGCCACGCCCCGTTGGCGACATCAATCTCTCCTACGAGGGCGCCTATGAAATTGATGGCATCGCGCCTTCGCCGGTTGGCGAAATCTCGCTTGCCCTCGGGTTCGTCGTCGATGGCATGGCGCCCAGCCCGTTCGGCGAATTGGCGTTCGACTATGAACTCCCGATCTACTACGCGATAAGCGGTGCTGCGCCGTCTCCTCTTACTGAAATCGGCTTCGTCTTTGACGCTAACACCTACCGTGGCGTCAGCAGCGGCGCCTGCACCGGCTGGAAACACGGCATCAACCACCGCCACCGGCTCGCGTCCTCGTACCAGCAACCGAACAAGAACCGCACCCTGACGGCGGCGCCGTGGCAGCGCGGCACCCGGCTCGGGCGGCAGACGTGCGCCGGCCACGCGGAGGCGACGCATCTCCGGGCGCGGTCCTGCGGCGGCTGGACGCACGGCGACCACCTCTCGACGGCATGGCGCCTCGGTCATGAGTACGGGGTGCCCGTCCGCCAGCGACGCGACACCGGCTGGCGCGAGGGCGGAGACATCCTGTTCGCCCAGCGCGACTCGTGGATCGTGCTGTTCCGCGAGGCCCGGCCCGCACGGCGCAACCCGTGGCAAGTGACGCAACCTTTGCCGTCCGTGTCGTGGTGCAGCGATTGGCAGCCCGGCGTCTGGTCGATCCGCCCGTACTGCTCGGGCTGGCAGGAAGGCCGCGACGTGTACGGCTGGGGCAACGACATCTATACCCCGCCCGTCCCGCCGGTCCCGCCTGATCCGTTCGCTGGGTGCTACGTCCCGCCACCGGGCGGCGCGGTGCCGCTCAACCTCTGGCAGTCGCTCGCCGCCATCGACCCGCTCGATGTCCGCCTGAACTTCATCTGCGAGAAGTCGTGGGGCGGCAACTCGCTGGTCATCATCCCCATCCTCAAGGTGTACCTGACCATGGACACTGCATCGCTCTGTCTCCTCCCGCTCTGCACCAACGTCCACGTCTTGAGCATGACCATCGCCACGGACGCGGACTCGTGGGCGTGGTCGTTCTCTGCCGAGCTGCCGGCCACCGAGCTGGCGAAGGTGAGCCCGGTCAACGGCGACCCCGCCGAGGTCAGGGCGACCATCAACGGGGTGCAGTGGGAGTTCGTGGTCGAGGAGATCAGCCGCTCCCGCGAGTTCGGCAAGGCCACGCTCTCGATCCGGGGCCGGTCGCGCACGGCGTACCTCGCGGCGCCCTACGCGGCGCAGCAGACGTGGAACCCGGCGGTCGACACGCTCGCCTACCAGCTCGCGCAGGACGCGCTCCCCTACGGCTACGGGCTCGACTGGACGCTCGGGATGGACACCTACAACGAGTGGCTGGTGACGGCAGGGGCGTGGTCGTTCGCCGGCACGCCGCTGGAGGCGGTGCTCGACATCGCCAGCGCCGTCGAGGCCGTTGTGCAGTCGCACAAGACGCAGGAGCGGCTGATCGTCGGGTCGCGCTACCCGGTCGCCCCGTGGGTCTGGGGCGCGGCGACCCCGGACTACGCCATCCCGCTCGACGTGATCCGGCAGGAGGGGATGGAGTGGCAGGAGCGGCCCCGGTACAACCGGGTGTTCGTCTCGGGCGAGACGCAGGGGCTCGTCGCTCAGGTCACGCGGGCGCTGTCGGCTGGCGACATCATCGCGCCGACCGCCGTCCACAAGGCGCTCACCCATCAGTACGCGGCGCACGAGCGCGGGCTGTCCATCCTCGCGAACACCGGCCGGCAGGCGCTCGTCAGCATGGAGACGGCGCTGATCCCGTCGCTGGGGCTCGACGTCATCCTGCCCGGCAAGCTCGTGCAGATCGGCGACACCGGCGAGGGCAACTGGCGCGGGCTGGTCCGTGGCGTCGAGATTCAGGCCGGGCGCCCGAAGGTCACGCAGAAGATCGAGATCGAGAGGCACTACCTGTGACGCGAGAACAGCTCAACGGCTGGAAGAACTTCCCGACGAAGTGGTGGGCGGAGCGCTTGAGCGCGCCCAGGTGGCGCGATCAGGTCGTGGCCGCAGCCAAGGCCGCCCGGACGCTCGACGGCTTCACGCAAGCGAACCTGGAGGCGTTCACGCCGCCCGAGGACGGCCTGCACGAGTGGTGCGAGCGCTGGGTCGATTGGCCGGCGATCTGGTGGCACTTCAAGCGCGACGGGAATTGGGTCGACAAGCGCCCGCAGGCGTTCAAGCGGAAGGAGGTGGCATGAATCTGTGGAAGCGCTTCAAGGCGTTGATCCCTGACGATCCGCTGGAGATCGGTCAGGTCGAGGCCATCGATACGCTGCGGCAGACGAGCGACGTGCTCATGCTCGGCGGCGGCACACAGACCGTGCGTGGGGTGTCGGTGCCGACGGGGCAGTTCGCGTTCGTCCGGGGCGGGGCCATCGAGGGCAAGGCGCCCGACCTCGGGAGCCCGATCGCGCTGGAGGTGTGAGCGCTGACCGCGTCGTGGGCCGCGCGTCGAGCGGCCAGGACGAGCCAGGACGCGCGATCGTCGCGAACCCGTGCGTCCGGGTCGATCGCGTCGCCCGACGCCACACGGGGCGGCTCAGGGCGTCCATAAGCAAGCGCTAATCTACTGCTTGGCGGTACGAGGGCGCAGGACGCGCTAGGCGGCGTCGGGAGCGTGGGGCGCGACGTGTGCCGCAGTTCGGGGCGATCGCCGCGCCTGCGTCAGGACGTGACGCCACGCGCGGGCTGACGCGTCATCGGCGAGGTCGATCCCGCGCCGGCCAACGAGGACGGCCTGGGCGGCGGGAAGGGGTCTCATTTCCATTGCCGGCCGATCGCCGGCCCCGAGACGACAACGCCGCCCCGAGGGGCGGCGCTGCGTTCACGCGTGCAGGCGAGCCGTCAGAACGGCACGTCGTCGTCCCAGTTGTCGAGCGCTGGCGTGCTGGCCGGCTGGTAGCCGTCAGCCTTCGCCGCGTTGTGCGCGGCGCGTGCTGGCGCTGCTGGGCGCGCGGGGCTGCCGCTCGATGCGGTCGAGCCGCCGCCCGCAAACTCGACGTCGTTCACCGTGCCTTCGAGCGACGCCCCGGACTTCGTGTCCGTCTGCCACTCGCGGACGTGCACGTCGCGAAGGTCGACCAGCAGCAGCGTGCCCTTCACGAGGAACGAGGCGAGCGCCTCGGCCCGCTTCCCCCACATCGTCGCGCGCACCCATTGGGTGGGGCGCTTCCCGCTCTCGTCCTTCTTGCCGTAGTCGAAAGCGAGCGACAGGTGCGCGTAGGCGATGCCGCTCTCCGTGAACCGAATCTCGGCGTCAGCGCCGAGCCGTGCCAAGCCGATCATCTTCATCGTGTCGTCTCCTCAGTCGTTGCGTCCTCGACCTCGTTGCCGTTGGCGACGAGATCGACCAGCTCCTCATGCGTCGCCAGCCGCACCTTGTAGGCGTTGCGTGCGACGTGGTTCCGCGCCCTCATCGGCGTGAACGCCTTCACGAGCATCGTCTCGCCCGCCTCGGTCGTCACGATGTAGACGCGCTTTTTGCTGTTGGCGTTGGCCATCACTTGACCTCCAGTCTTGATCCAGATTCCAGATGAACACCCGGCACCTCGATGCCGGCCTTGAGCGCCCGCTTGATCTCCTCCTTCTCGTAGATGAGCGTCATCTCCTGCCGCACGTACTCGTCGGGGATCGCCTTCGGGTCGTCCATGACCAAGCGCGGCGGGTTCGGCTTGATCGTCAGGCGAAGGAACGGCGCGGCCTTCGACTCGATCTTCTTGATCCCCAGCTTCTCCATCTGTGCCTTGAGGTACGAGTGCAGCGCCTGTCGCTGCGTCTGCGCCCGCTTCGCGATCTTCTGCAAGCGCCCGACCTCGTCGTCGACCTGATCGATGAACGCGTCCAGCCCGAGCAGGTACGCGCCGACGTTGATGGCCTTGTCGTTGAACTCGGCCTCGATGGCGCCGAGCGTGTCGCTCACCATCAGCTCGTTGATCTCGCCCTCCTCCTGCAGCGCGCCGAGCGCCTCAAAGGCGGTCCGATACCGCTCGCCGATCTCGTAAAGGGTCACGTTGCCCATGGTCACTTCCTCTCTGCTGCGTTGAGTTCGGCCAAGCGCTTGCGCGAGGCGGCATCGATCGCCGACCAGCCGGCCGTATCGCGCTCGGCCATGCACCACTGCTTGGCTTCGCTGCGAATCTCCTCCAGCGAATGCCGCGTCCGCGCCTTCTTCACGCGCTCGATGAACGTGCTCAGGCCCGGCTCGAACTGCTCCCAGCCATCACCGGGCTCGTCGGTCGGCACCGGGGTCGGCGCCTCGGGCACGACGGGCGGCGCCTCGGGCTCGGCGCGCTGCGGCTGCGGTGCCGGCGCGCTGCCGGTCGTCAGCCAGCTCAGGCAGCGCTTGCCCGTTGCCGCCGTGATCTTGAAGGGGTCGGCGTCCATGAACATCGAGGACCGATCCTTGCTGGCCACGGCGAGATGCCCGTCGATCGACAGATCGAACATGATCGTCCACTCGTACTCGATGCCGTCGCGCTGCACGGGCGCGAGCCCGATCTTGCGCGGCGTCTTCTTCCCGTTGCGATCTTCGAGCACGTAGTCCTGCTTGGATCGCATCGTCGCGATGACGTGGCACCCGGAGCGCTGGACCGCGTCCAGCAGCGCCTGATGCCGTGGCGTCACCTTCGCCCAGGCCGTGTAGGAGTTCTTCGTCACGGCCGACACCTGATCCGCGATCTGCAAGCAGCCGCCTTCGCCCTGCCATTCGTGAGTCAGCGAGTCGATGATGACCGTGCTGTAGCCGCCGGCCTCGGCCGCCTGCAGCGCCTCGATGTATCGCTCGGGCGAGTAGGGCGGCGTCAGCTCGACGACATCGAACGGCACGAGGTCAGCGTAGAGCGACGCCGATCCGTTCTCGGTGTCGATCACCGCGATCTTGCCGCCGAGCCCGCTCGCCAACAGCAACGCGCCGTAGGTCTTGCCGCTGCCGCTCGGACCGCTGATCGCGAGCCGCAGCTTCGCTTGATGCTTTTCTGCCTTCTTGAACATCATTCGTCTCCTGTTGGTTCCACGTGAAACCCTGATGAGTGATCGAACACGGCCCAGCGCAGCCAATCCCACTTCGACCATGCGAAGTGCGGCACAGGCGGCTCGGGGAACCGCAGCTGTTCGCTGCGATAGGCCGCGTCGAGCTTCCACACGTAGCAGTTGAAGCACGAGCCGCATGAGCAAAGCGCGCCGTCCCTGGCGGCTTGCTCAAGCTGCACGTCGCTCGCGTGGATGACTTCGCGAGCGAACGCGCTCACCAGTTGTGCTCCAGTTCCTGCTGATGCGCCTCCCGCTCGGCCGTGTGCTGACGCGCCTGCTCCTCGCGCGCCATGCGCAGCGTCGTGCCGCTGATGTTGTCGAGCGACGCCCCGATCTCGTTCGCCAGCCTGACGACGTCGAGCGCCAGCGTGGCGACGTGCGCGTGCACCGCCGCCACCGCCGCGTTGACATCCTCGGGCTTCAGCGTCTTGCGGCGCTTGGCCATGTTCAGGTGTCGCCTCATGCCCTCGACGGTCGACTCCTTGACCTCGAAGCCCAGCTCCGCAGCCATGGCCTTCGCCACGTTCAGGTCGGTCGTTGCGAGCACCGCGTCGGCGTGGCTCGTCATCCAGTTGACGATCGCCGCGTACTGCAAGGGCGTCGGGCGCTTGTACTGGGGCTTCATCGTGCCGTTGTTGTGTGACATGCTGCTTGCTCCTATCGTTGCGGAATGAATGTGTCGACGATCTCGAAGGCGCTCGCCGTGTAGGCGACGCCCGACAACGCGTCTCGCAGGCTGCGGCCGTCCATGACCCGGACGAACGCCTCCGCTTGACCGCGATAGTCGAAGTGAGCGACGGCATCGTCGACGATGCTGCCGCCGCCCACGTCCTCGAACTTGCGCTTGAACCTGACGAGGTAGCGACTCGTCATGGCTGCTTCCCCCGGGCAAGGCGCGACCCCACGAGCAAGCGGGGGTCCGCCTCGTAAGCGATCCGGCCACCACGGTCGACGAACTCGCCGAGGTATGGCACCGGAACCGCGATGCCGCTCTTGATGTCGGCCGCCATCTTGTGAAGCGCGGCATCGATGATCCAATCGATGTCGCTCAGCGACATCAGCGGGGCGTCGCCCCAGGACCGCATCTCGCCCTGCACGTGCGCGGCTACCTCCGTCTCGTACTCGCTGGGCTCGCAGCCCTCAACTTCCTCACGCTGGCTTTGCATGACTACCTCCGTTCGATCTTGCTGATGCACTCGGCACACGACCAACGACGCCTCGTGCCGTTGCTCATCGTGATCCACGTGCCGCCGACCTCCTTGCGGAGCTGGCGACAGTTCGAGCAGTGCCGCATCCCGGTGATGCTCGCCGAGACGTCGGTCAGCTGGCGATTCAACTCCTTGGCGTTGGGTTCGCGCTTCATGTCACCACCCCGCCCATTCGAGCAGGACCGCGACGACGAGCTGTAGCGCGATCGCCAAGAACACGATGCTGACCGGGCCGATCCTCGGCCCGCGCAGCTCGCGGCCCCCGCGATAGGCGCGGTCCTTGTAGTCGATCTTCATGATGCTCACTCTGCTTGCCTCCTCAGGAAGGATGGAACCTCGTCGAGCACCGCGAGGCGATCGTCGTCGGCGCGCTCGCGGATGCCCTGGTACGTCTCGCGCAAGCGCAGGTAGTACGCGCTCCACGTCTCGCCGGGGCGAATGGCGGTCATGCCCTGCAGTTGCGGCACGAACGCCTTGCACGCGTCGAGCGCCTGCGCCGTGCCGTAGCCGCGCGCAAGGCAGACGGTGGCGAGCAGCGAGAACGCGCGCTGCACATCGGCCCCGAGCCCGGCGTCGCGCGCGATCCACATCGCGGCGTTGCGCGTGGCGTCGATCTGGCTAGGATGGACGTCGTTGATGTTCATCGATTCCTCCAGTGCTTCGGGCTGCGCGGGTCGAGGTACTCGCTGTACCCCGGCACGTCCCACTCGAACATCATCGAATCCAGTAGCGCGCTGAACGCCACGCCGACCTTCGCTTTGCGTCCCTCCCCGTTCCCGACGAGCATCTCGCATTCAGCCAGTTCCTGTGCCGACATCGTCAGCAGCTCGGGCCGCTCGGAACGCTCCGCGAGCATTGCCCGCGCCCCGCTGAATCGCCACTGCGAGTAGCCGCGAGCACACATCATCTTGATCTCGAAGTCAGAGTCGGGGCCGATCAGCGCGTGGCGAATCACTTGCCCAACCAGCGGCACAGGCGGACCGTCGATCCAGCGCAACTCAAGAACGATCTGATCGGTGTCCGAGTACCCGGCGTGCACGTGAAAGTCGCCGCCGAATACGTCCGACAGAACGGCGCTCGCGTGTTCCGCGATGTCGTCAGGGGTGTAGCTCTTGGTCATGGTCGTCTCCGTCGAATGATGGGGGGCGGCCAATCCGCCCCCCGAGGTTGTGTCACGCCGCCTCGGCGATGCGCGCCCACTCGCGCGCCGGCAGATCGAGCACGACGCCGCCCAGCTCCTCCAGCTCGGTCGCGCGGTCGTAGCACGGCGCGTTGTTAGCGATCGCCGTCACCGCGTTGAGCGCCCCGTAGCGCGAGTAGTCGCCCGCGCGGATGAGGTTTTCGAGGAACGAGTCCTTCTCCGTCGCCCGAAGGTTCAGCGCCTTGCCGAGCACCTCGACCGCCGCCGTCGGGCGCTCGATCTTCTGCCCGCCCTGCGCCTCGCGCATCCTGGCTATCATCTTGTTGAACGAGTCCTGCGACGCCACCGCGCCGATGACGTCCCGGATCTTCAGCAGCAGCGCGCGATCGTCAGCGCGCAGCGTGTCCTCCTTGTAGACCTCGCTCACCACGTCCTCGCTGCTCAGTCGCCCGCCGACGTGATTGGCGCGGAGCGAGCTGTCGGCCCGGATCATCCCGTTCTTGCACGCCAGCCGGTACACGAGCGGCTGAATGCTCAGCGCGCCCGTGCCGATCTCGCTGTTGCTGATGACGACGCCGGCCTGCACCTCGTCGCCGACCGCCACCTCGCCCCGCACGCGCGGGAACAGCGCCTTGATGTAGAGCTTGTTCTCGGTGACGTCGCACGACACGATCTCGGTGTCGCCCGTGCCCATCAGGATCGGCAGCGCGACCTCGGCCACGTCCTCATGATCGATGCGACGGTAGCGGTCCGACAGGAACGCGCGAGCGTTGCCGTCGAGCGTGCGGATCATGCGGCGATCCTTCGACAGCCCGAGCCAGCGATTGAAGTTCACGGCCACGAGGTCGGGCGCCTCGGCGGCCATGAGGTCGAGGTACTTCAGCGGCACGCCCGCCCAGTTCGCGATCTGCCGCTGCGCCACCGGCGTCATCGGGTAGATCGTCTGATCGAAGCTCGGCATCAGCAGCCCGAGGTTGCTAAGCGAGCTGTTGTACTCGACCTCGATAGACGTCGTCGGCGCGATGTAGTCGCGCTTCGCCTCGGTCATGCGCTGGATTTCACGGGCCAGTTCGACAATGTTGCGTCCGGTTTTCATGATGCTCTCCAGTGTGTGTGTGATGTCACGCGTCGCTGTCATCGGAATGCGGAACGGTGTCGATCTCGATCGTGCCGAAGATGAACCGCCCCGCCTCCCACTCGATCGTCTGCTCCTTGACGAATTCCACGACGCGCCCTTGAGCGAGCAGCGCCGTGGGTGCTCCAAAGCGCACCGCTGTTTCGATGCGCATGATGCCGATCAAGCCCGAGTCGACCGAGTACCGATAGCCCTCGGTGTCCTCGTACTCGCCGTCGCCGTGCCACGTCGGGAACGCGGCGACGAGATGCGGCTCGGGCTCGTCCCTCACGATGACGCTGCCGACCGGCTTGCGGAAGTGCTCGCAGCTGCCGAGCACCTCCTGCCACGCCTCGTCGTCGCTCGTGAACGCGTAGCACGGATCGCCGATCCAGTACGTGCCGGGGGCGATCGTCGCCGACCACGTCGGCTTCGTGATGCGCAGGAAGTTCGCCGGGGCCTTCATGGTCGTCCGCCTCATCGCTGCAACGCCTCCACGTTCGTCTTGACCAGCCGACGCGTGTTCGCGTCGTCGAGGTCGCGGTACCGCAGCCACGTGCCATCCTGGCGCTTCGCCAGCGCGTCCTTCGGCGCGCGGTCGCGGACCGCCCGCTCGATCTCGTCCGCCACGAAGCACGAACTGCTGTGCAGCAGCTGGCCCCACGCGGCGATGTAGGGGTAGGTGTGTCGATTCGCCTTCATGTTCCGTCTCCTGTGTCCTCGTTGACCGTTACCCCGTCGATGCCGGGGATGTCGCGGATGCGCTGCTCGATCTGTTCGAGCAACGACTCGATGGCTTCGTCATCGGTCGGCATCCTGTGATGACGCGGCGGCCACTCGAACGCGACCACCACCCGCAGCGCGATGCTGTGCCTCGTCATGCCGCCTCCTCGGGCTCGTCGGGAAGCTGCCCGTGCGCGGCATCGAACACCGCCTGCTTCGCCTGCGCCGCCGTCGAGTACGCCTGGAACTCGCCGATCGTCGTCACGTCGCCCGTGACCAACGACAAGCGCCGCAGCGTCCAGCGCCGGGGCTCGTCCATGAATTGCTCCGACGTCCAGAAGAACACGCGGTCGCCGTTGCGCAGCGCCGTCTCGGGGAGGCGGCTCTTGAAGTACGCCATCGCGCCGGGCGAGAAGAAGTAGCCGCGCGCATTCCGCTTGACCCATGCCATGCTGACCGTCTCGATCATGTCGCACCTCCTCAGGATGTCTGCTGCTCACGAAGGGCCGCGTCGCGCTCCGCGTTCATGCGGTCGACAGCGGCGAGCGCATCGTCGAGGACGCGCTTGTCCTCGGCCGCCTTGAGAACGAGTTCGGTCGCCTGATACCGGGCGTTCCGCACCATCTTCAGCGCGGTCACCGCCACGTACTCCAGCGAGCCCTGCAGCATCGCGCCGCCAACGGTGAGCGCTGCCTCGCGCTCGTCCTTCTGGATCGTCATCGCGTCGAACTTCCGCGCCAGGGCCTGTTCGAGGATCCACTGGCTCGCATCTTCAAGGCGGCACTCGCGCCGCTCGCTGCGCCGCAGGATCGCCTTCGCCATCGCTTCGTCGTCGTCGATCGCCTCCAGCAACGCGTCGGCGCCCAGCTCGTTAAAGCACGTCTCGACCATGCTGGCCTTGTCGTCGATCTGGCTCATCAGCTCGGACCACGTCATGCGATTGACGAGCACGTAGAACAGCCCCGTGTCGTCCTCGCGTTCGTGGATGATCTCCTCATTCGTCATCGTCCCGAGCACGGCCTGGGCCAGTTCGCTCTTGTCGTGATCCGGGATCGCGCTGATGTACTCGTCGATACCGCGCCGCTGCACGAGCGTCCTGCACAGCTCGCGCTCGTCGACCTCCTCGACGATCTCGTCGAGGCTGAGGTCGGTGAACACGTAGTCGCGGATGCCGGCGTTGTCGTCGAGCTGATCGAGCACGTCGCGAAGCCGCATGTTCTGCAGCAAGTGCCCCAGCAGATCCTCGTCGTTGTCGAACGCGCGGCACAGCTCGCCCGGAGTCATGTCATCGATGAAGCGGGCGGCGAGGTCGTTCTTCTCCGCGTCGGTCAGGTCCAGCTCGGTGACGTCGACGCTGATCTTCGCGTTGTATTGGTACGTGGCCATTTTCTTCTCCGTTGTCGTTAGGTGTGTGCCACGGCGAACGCCGCAGCCGCGAGCGCCCTGCTGCCAGGGCGCTCTGGGCTGGACGCTAGACGCACATCTCCTCGTAGCAGCGCCGCATCTGCTCGCGCAGATCCTTCGCGTCGGCGTACAGGAATCCGGCGCTGTAGATGCGGTCGGTCATGAAGCCGCCGACCAGCTCGCCGTTGCTGTCACGAGCGACCATCATCGTCTCAGCGTCTGACGCCTGCATTCCTTCGCCGCGCGGCGTCTCGTCGCTGATGGTCAAGCCCTGCTTGATGGCCTGCCGTTCCCACCGCCCGTACCGTCTGAAGTTCCTGAGCATGTTCGTCTCCTCAGTCGATGTTGTGGATCGCCTCGACCGCATCGTCGAGCGCCGAAGCCGCCTCCTCGATGTAGTCGATCGCGCTCTGCGAGCGCTCGCCGCGCTCGCTGCCTTGCAGCGACTCGGGCATTGCCTCGAACGCCTCGGTCTCGGCGTCGAGCGCCTCGCGCAGCTCCTCGGCCAGGGCCTCGATGCGCGCCACGATGTCGGTCAGGTTCTTCATGCGTCGCTTGTTCATGTCGACTCCTCAGGCCTGATGCTCGCTGATGACGATGGGGGCGTGACCGGCGGGGAAGTTGATGTAGCCGATCTCGTCCATGAACGTGTCGGGATGCGCGGAGTACAGGCGCCACTGCCGCGCCCCGAACCCGAGGCCGCCGACCCGCAGCGACTGCGTGACCGCAGCGCGCGGGGTCGTCGCCTTGCCCCAGTAGTGCGGCTCGACGAACAGGAACACGTCGCCGTCTCGCAGCGTGCGCGGGTTGCGGTCGGCCTTCTTCGTTGTCGCTTTCATCGTCGTCTCCTCAGACGTAGTCGGGGATCAGGGCGAGCAGCGGTTCGCGCGTGTACTTGTCGAGCACCTCGACGCAGATCGGGTCTTGCTCGTAGTGATGGTCGACCGTGACGCGGCCGCGACTCCTCGACGAGAGGAAGCCTTCGCGCCGCAGCATGTTCAGCACGCGGCGCGTCGTCGTGTGGGACTCGCGGATGCGGATGTTCCTGCGCAGCGTGACCGAGTCGTTCCAGAACCACATGCCGTCGGCGTCGCGCCACGCGTCGATCGAGACGAGGCGCAGGCGGAAGTAGCGGACGTCGTTGTCGACGATCGTCCACGGCTCGTCCCACGGGTTGCCGATGCTCGGGTTGGTGTTGTTGTTGGTGTGTGCGTTCATGTTGTTCTCCGGGTCACTTGTTGGTCGTCGGGAGCTGCAGGCCGAAGTTGTGCCGAGGATCGAGTTCGGCACGCGCGTTCAGCACGAGCACTTCGGTTTCGTAGGTCTTGAGCTTCTTGCCCTTGGCGTTGTAGCGGGGCCGCGTCGCCGTGATGACGAAGCCGGCGATGCCGTGGTAGTCGCGGCGCTCGCGCTTCGCCTGTTCGAGCGCGGACAAGACGCCCGGCAGGCGCGACGTCACGAGCTGCGCGCCGTTCTTCATGATGGTGACGAGCACCGCCTTGGCGCCGTCGGTGAGCGGGTTGCTGATGGTCTTCATCGTTCGTCTCCTGGGTGTGTGTCGATCAATAGAACGAGGCGCTGCTGCGAACGGCGACGCGCCGATTGCCGAGGTACGCGTAGTGGCCGCGAAACTGCTCCCACGACTTCGGTGCGCACATGACCTCGACGCCGCCGCGCGTGCCGATGACGAGCATCCACGTCTCGCGGCAGAACAGTTCGAGCCCGGTGTTCTCGTCGTTGACGTAGCCGGTGTGCACCTGAAGCAGCACCTTGTCGTTGGCGAGTTCTTCGACGAGCGGTTCGCGCTTCAGCTCGCGAGCGCGGAACGAGTCGCGCGAGAGCAGCGCCGTCATGATCGTGTCGAGCGTGGTCTTCTGCGTTGCGTTCATGTCGTTCTCCGTGGTGTGTGTCAGTCGTTGATGATCGAGACGTGTGCGCTGTGCCCGAGCTGCGCGCCGGTCGTGTCGAACACGCGGTCGCCGCGGACGACGAGCTGCCCGTCGGTCGGCGTGCTGATCGTCCAGCGCAGCGTCGCGCGGACGTCGCCGTGCAGCGAGCCGCGACCGCGCCGCGTGACGATCGCGCCAGCGTTCGTCGTGAACGTGACCGCGAGCAACGCGGGGCGCGCAGCGAGCGACCGACGCTCGGCGTCGACGCGCTCCTGGGCGTGGCGACGGATCTTGGCGATCGCGTTGGCGATGCTGTGGGTGCGGCCGACGACGGCGCTGATCGCGGCGGGCGGCATGTCGTCGACGAAGGCCCACGCGAGCGACGCGCTTCGGCGAGCTGCGGCGTGCGTGCGGATTCGGGTGGCGATTTCGGCGGTGCGCATCGTGGCGGCTCCTTCGTTGGATCAATAATGTGTTGATGTCAGGCGTATTTGAACACGTCCCGTGCAGCAAAACTACTTGTTTTTTCCTCGATAGATCAATGAGTTACGTCCCGACCGGCGCTGAATGCGCCAGTTTTCGCGGTGACAGCTGGCTACTTTTTGACCAGTTGACCCGTCGCACAGGATGTGCCTGCACGAATTAACGGTGTCTGACGACAGCTCCGAATAAAGGAAAATCGCTGCGCGTGTCGTCGTTGTCGCGCGTGTTTTTCGCGCTGCTGTTCCGGGTTGTTCGCGCTTGTCGCTGAAGCGCGCAGCACGTCTCGTGTCGAGCGCGCAGCACTGCACCGACGGTGTTGCACGCGGGCGCGCTGGCCCGTAATCTCGACGTGTCGAAACGCGAGCAACGAGCCATGACGACTGAACGTGAAGCGCTGCACCGCGCGATCACCGCCGCTGGCGGCGTCACCGCCTTGGCGAAGGCCATCGGCGTCACGCTGTCGTGCGTGACGAACTGGCGCCTGCGCGGACGCGTGCCGTCCGAGCAAGTGATCCCGATCGTGCGCGCGGTCGAGGAGCGCGTGACCGCGCATGAACTTCGACCGGACCTGTACCCGGTCGCGAGCTGGACACTGCTCGACAAGGCCGCGTGATGCCCGAGCATTCGGCACGCGCTTTGTCTCCGGGCGTGTGCGGAGCCGTGGACGCCTACGGCGCAAGAACCGGCGTGACATCGCGGAGAGACGCGATTCTCCTCGGAATCAGGTGTGTGTTCGGCCCGGCGTCCAAGCGCCGGGCTTTTTTTTGCACGCACCCAGGAGGCGGCTCGAACCGCGCGACGCGGTTTTTTGCTGTCCGCGAACTACACAACATGACAACAAGGAGTCTCGATGTACCACCCCGCACCGACAGATTTCGTCGAGGTTTGGCAGGGCGTTGCCGTGTCTCGAAAGACGCTCGATGAACGCCGCGCCCTGATCGACAGCGCCCCGCCCGAGTACCGCGCGAGGATCCGCAGCCATCTCAAGACGTACTTCGGCCTGAAGAAGGTTCACGAGAAGCGCCTTGCCCGCCGCGCCGCACATCGCGCGAGGTTCGGGCTATGACCGCGCCCTACGTGCCGATCGAGATCGATCTGCGCGACTTCGCGTTCGTGCCGATCGACGTCGTCCGCCTGTTTCAGTCCCGGTTCCATGCCGTGTCGAGCGACGCCGCATGGCGCGCGGGCGTGACCCTGTGGCTGAAGTCCTGGCATCAGGTGCCGGCGGCGACCCTGCCGAATGACGACGTCGAGCTGACGCGCCTCGCCGAGCTTGGCCGCGACGTGGCGACGTGGCGCGAGCTGAAGGCCGAGGCGCTGCACGGCTGGACGCTGTGCGACGACGGCCGGCTGCATCACCGCACGATGGCCGAGAAGGCGCTCGAAGCCTGGGCCAAGAAGCTCAGCCACCGGCGCCGATCGCTCAAGGGCAACGCCAAGCGCTGGGGCGTCGACGGCGACCCCGGGCACTTCGACGCCATGCAGCAGCGCTGCGTCGAATTCCTTGAGCGCCTCACCGGTCATTCACACGTTGCGCACAGCGAATCGCACAGCGAACCGCACAAGGAATGCGACGCGGAATCCCTGAAGGAATCCTTCAAGCATCCCAAGGGACAGGGACAGGGACAGGGACAGGAAAAGGGACAAGACGAAATTGTGAAGAACGAGGTTGTTCCGCAGCAGTCGTCTCGCGCGCGTGCGCGAGGCACGCGCCTCGCCAGCGATTGGCTGCCGCCCGAGGAGTTCGTCGCGTGGGCCTTGCACGAACAACCGACGTGGACGCCACAGCACGTGCAGCGCGTCGGCGAGATGTTCCGCGACTACTGGACGAGCAAGCCCGGCCGCGAGGGGCTGAAGCTCGATTGGCTGGCGACGTGGCGGAACTGGGTGCGACGTGAGCGCCCACTGACCACGCGCCCGGGAGCAACGACAACGATCAGCCCGGCGACCGCACAGACCATGGAGGCGGGCCGGCGCTGGCTTGAACAGGAGAGCGACCATGTTGCAGCAGGATCGTGAGCGATTCCTGGCGTGCCTGTTGGCGACGTCCGAGGAGTACCGGAAGCCGATCAGCGAGGCCGGCATCGCGTTGTGGTGGCGGCAGCTCGCGCGGTTCGACATCGAGGCGGTCGAGCGCGCCTTCGATCTGCACATCGCCAACCCCGAGACCGGCCGCTTCATGCCTCACCCGGCCGACATCATCGGGCTGATCGAAGGCGGCACGCAGGACGGGGCGCTGCAGGCCTGGACGAAGGTCGACCACGCCGTCCGCACCGTCGGCCCCCATGCCTCGGTCGTGTTCGACGACCCGCTGATCCATCGCGTGCTGCACGAGATGGGCGGCTGGATCGCGCTGGGCACGAAGGCGCTCGACGAATGGCCCTTCGTCGGCAAGGAGTTCGCAACCCGGTACCGGGCCTACCGCGTGCGCCGCGAGACGCCCGAGTACCCGCGCGCGCTGATCGGCCTGAACGAAGCCCACAACACGGCGCGTGGCCTGCCGTGCGCGCCGCCCGTGTTCGTCGGTGACCCGGTCAAGGCCCAGGACACGCTCGCGCGCGGCACACAGAAGCCGCTGATCGGCGTCCGACAGGCCATCACGCTGACCGCCCTGCCCGGCGGCAAGGGGGCGGCGTGAGCGATCGGTCGCTGCAAGAGGAGCTGCTGTCCTACGTGGCCTACGACCGGCGGGTACGCATGGCGGGCAAGAGCCGCCTGCGAGTCACGACGACCGGCGTCGTGCCGATCCGCATGCTGACCGAGGCCGCGGACCGCATCGATACCCTGGAGGCGAGGCTCGACGGAATGCTCGCCACCGTGGCGACGTGGGAGCGCGCCTGCGCGAGCTACACCGAGGTGCTGGCCACCCAGGATGCCGAGATCAAGGCGCTGCGCGCCGCCGTGTCGGGCGACGAGGCGGACGCTTGTCGAAAGCTGGTCGCGGCCGAAGCCGAGATCAAGCGCCTGCGGGCGGAGCTCCGCCCCGTCACCATCACCCTGCCGCTGACGAAGCCGAGCACTTGACTGATTGTGTAGCGGGTTGTCTCATTCGCAACCAGCGGCGGTTGCAACGTCAAAGCGGGCGAAACCCCGCAACGAGGAGCAGCATGAACGACAAGCACGCCAAGGCCCTGCGCGCCCAGGCCCGACTCGAAACAGCCGGCCGCCCCGAGCGCGCCTACACGACCACCCCGCACGGCATCCGCCGTGTCGTGAAGCTCACGACCCGGGGGCGCTACCTGACGCTCAAGCGCCGCAACCCGAGGCCGTCGACCACGCCATGACCGGCCGCTGCGAAATCTGCCACCGCGACCGCTGGACCGACGGCAAGGAGCGCGAGATCAATACGTGCTCGGTGTGTGGCAAGTGGATGTGCGTCGTCTGCTGGTCGAAGCACCGCCACCCCGGTCAGGAGCACTACTACACGAAGCGAGAGGACGCGAGTGATTACAGTCGTTGACGTTTGCCGATCCCTGCGCGTCGAGCCGACGCCCGATCTTACGTGGCCGGTCGGGGCGATCGTTCGCGAGCGATGGGAGCGCATCCACGGCAGCCTGCCGCCCAAGGCGCTGCGGACGAAGACCGCAGGCGGCGGCTCGCACTGCTTCGCGGTCTACCCAGAGGATTGGAAGCCCGAGATCGAGTCGGTCATCCGCCAATTCCAGACCATCGCGACGCGCCAAGGGGAGCTGCCTCTGTGACCACGGTCTGCGGCATCGATCCCGGCATCTCGGGCGCCCTGGCGTTCCTGCACGAGAGCCCGGCCACCCTCGTCGACGTCGTCGACATGCCGACCACACCGCGCGTGCACGGCAAGGGCCAGCAGGTTGACGCTCACGCCCTGTCGCGACTGCTCGTCGAGCAGCACGTGGCGTGCGTCTATGTCGAGCGCGTCAGCGCCATGCCCGGCCAAGGCGTCACGTCCATGTTCCACTTCGGCGAGAGCGTCGGGATCATCGAGGGCGTGTGCGCCGCCCGGATGATCCCCATGATCTGGGTGACGCCGCAGCGCTGGAAGAAGCACTTCGGGCTGTTCAAGCGCGGCAAGGACGCCGCTCTCACCGTCGCCCGCGAGCGCTGGCCGGGCAAAGCGAGCACCCTGTTCTCGCGGAAGAAGGACGTCGGCCGAGCCGACGCCGCGCTCATCGGGCTGTTCGGTGTCGGCGACCCCGGCCGGCGCGTGCACCCCGAGAGCTGACCGGCCGTGCCGAGGCTCAACAAGGACACGTGGGCCGAGGCGCGCCATCGATGGGAATCCGACCCGGCAGCGACCTACGCGTCGATCGGCAAGGAGATCGGCGTCTCCCACACGGCGGTCGCCAAGCAGGCGACGAAGAACGGCTGGGCCAAGGTCGGCGCGCTCGCGCAGGTCAACGAGCGGGCGCAGCTGCTCGCCGATCGTCGCGAGGTTGCGCGTGAAGTTGCTACCCGCGAGCCAGACAAAAGGCCGGCACCGGGATCGCTGGAGGACGCGGCCCAGCTGCGGTCACGCGTCATCGAGCGGCATCGGTCCGAATGGGAGGAGGTCAATCGCTTCCGCATCGCCGCCATGGTCAGCATGAAGGCCGCCTTCGAGAACAAGGACGTGGAGACGCAGCGCGACGAGTGGTGGAAGGCGAAGATCGCCAGCGACACCGTGCTGCATCACATGCGCGCCCTCGACACGAAGCAGATCGGCGAGCGCCGGGCTCACGGCCTGAGCGACGCCGACAACGCCCAAGCCATCATCATCGAGCGCACCTACGGCGCTCTCAACGAGTGAGGAATCCATGGTCGACATGATCGGCATCGCCGAGCTGCTGCCCTACGCGCGCAACAGCCGCACTCACAGCGACGGGCAGATCGCCAAGGTCGCCGCATCGATTCGAGAGTTCGGGTTCACCAACCCCGTGCTCATCATGCCCGACAGGACGATCGTCGCCGGCCATGCTCGCGTCGAGGCGGCGCGCGTGCTCGGGCTGGGCGAGGTGCCGTGTCGCGTCGTTGGCGAGCACTGGACGAAGGCGCAGCTCCAGGCCTACATCATCGCCGACAACAAGCTGGCGCTCGACGCGGGTTGGGACATCGAGATGCTGAAGGTCGAGATCGACGACCTGATGGCCGCCGACTTCAACGTCGAGCTGACCGGGTTCTCGGAGCACGAGATGGAGGCGCTGCTCAACGGCTGGAACGTCGAGCCCGCCGACATCACGAAGGACGGCGAGAACCTCGACGGCATCACGTCGACGATCCGGGTCCGCGTCGATCAGGACGAGGGCGACCTTGCGCGCTCTGTCATCACGAAGGCGCTCGATGCAGCCGGGCTGACCTATGAGCTTGCGTGACGAAGCTCCCGGCAAGCTGAACCTGCTGGTCGCCTACCCGTACATGACCAAGCCGGTCGTGGAGCTGCTCGTCGAGCACAAGGAGCACATCCGCTTCCTCCTCGACTCGGGCGCGTTCACCGCGTGGAAGGCGGGCAAGAGCATCGCCCTGGACGACTACTGCCGTTTCGTCGACTCGATGCCGTTCGAGCCGTGGCGCTACTTCACGCTCGACGTCATCGGCGATCCCGTGGCGTCCATGGCGAACTACGAGGCGATGCTGGCGCGCGGCTACAAGCCGGTCCCGATCCTCACGCGCGGCGAGGATCTCGCGGGACTCGACCGCTACTACGAGACGAGCGACGTCGTGGGCATTGGCGGGCTCGTCGGCACGCGCGGGAACAAGGGCTTCGTCAACGGCATCATGAAGCACGTCGGCGATCGTCGCGTGCATTGGCTCGGGTTCACGCGCATCAACTACCTCAAGCACTACCGGCCGTATATGTGCGACTCCTCGAACTACTCGCGAGGGCAGCGCTACGGCATCATCGACACCTACGCCGGCAACGGCGAGATGATCCCGCTCACGCGCAAGGTCGCGAAGCGCCACCTCACCGAGGCGCTTGCCGCGCGCGTCGCCCGCTACGATCTCGATCTGTGGTCGCTCGCGCAGCCCGGAGCGTGGCGCAAGGGGCGCGTCATGACCGAGCTGCCCGTCTGGTCGTGGGTCGACTTCTCGCTGGACGCAGAGCGCACGATCGGCACGAAGCTATTCGTTGCGGTGTCCGGGCTCGACTCGATCAAGCTCGTGCTCCGCGCTTACCTGGGACTCAGAGGACTGAAGCCATGACCGGTACCGTTGTCGTCGTCAGTGGCGGGCTCGACTCCGCCGTGCTCGCGTACAAGGCGAGGAAGCAGCACGAGGGGCCGCTGCACCTGTTGTCGTTCGACTACGGGCAGCGCCACAAGCGCGAGCTGGAGTGCGCGGCCAAGATCGCCAAAGCGCTCGACGCCAAGCACGACATCATCAACCTGACCGACCTTCGCGCGCTGCTGAAGGGGTCGAGCCTGACGGACGACGCGATCGACACGCCGCACGGGCACTACGCTGCCGAGAGCATGAAGCTGACCGTCGTTCCGGGGCGCAACGCCATCATGCTGTCGATCGCCTGGGGCGTGGCCGTGTCCGAGGGCGCCGATCGCGTTGGCAT
>Ga0316616_100000069_pt1 | contig 25369 bp, 53 predicted proteins | sample OWC_Aug_M1_C1_D1_FD_207660 | JGI IMG/M metagenome (GOLD analysis project Ga0316616, IMG submission 207660) | Wetland soil microbial communities from Old Woman Creek delta, Ohio, United States - OWC_Aug_M1_C1_D1_B | ecosystem: Environmental > Terrestrial > Soil > Wetlands | place: USA: Ohio... | reverse complement strand
AGTCCGTGTGTAAACTCAAGCCTAAGTTGGAGGCGGACTTTATCGCCCGTTGGGACCCAGAGAATGGTATTGGGTCTTGGGGCAAGGGCAAGAAGTCGAATGGAGTAGGAGCGGCTCAGCTCTACCTGTGGGATGACGAGAATCAAGTCGAAGTTCCTATCTGTGAAGCCGGAGGGGGGCTCACCGACGAAGATGTTTCTCGATTCGCGAATCCGAAACTCTACCCAATGGTGTGGCAAGTTGAGTTTGATAGCTGGACTCCCAAAGGCGCGCTACGATTCCCTGTATTCGTGAGAGAGCGCGACGACAAGACAGTAGAGGAGTGTTTGTTGAGTCAAAGGCCGTCAGCTAGCAGTGAGGAGGAGTAGATGTCAGAGGGAACCAGTTTAGTCCCAGTAGAACGTGAAGACATCTGGATTCTGCTCATGTCTACAATACGGTACGCCATGGGGCGCAGGTCGTACATGCCGGGCTTGGCGATGGATCTAGTCGCCAAGTACCGGAAGTACATCACCCCTGAGCAGCTCAACCAGATCTACGACGAGATCTCGGAAGAGGTCAAAAAGTACTCAGCTTTTGGTGGGACTCTTGGAGACCCTAGTGACCACCAGTCATGGGTAGACTTCGTACAAGCAAAGGACAAGACGTAATGCAGGATAAGAGATTACTCATAGCGGCCATGATCTCCGCGGGTCTCGTTCTGGCAACATGCGCGATACCGACGCTCTGGTGGGTGTTCTATGGAACAGTGACTGTGGTTCACCAACCAAAAGAGTGCCCAATGTGCACATGCTCCTGCGACGGTAACTCCGCAACGCTAAGCATCGACGACTTTCCGGTATGGAGGGACCGAGGTCTGCATGAGTAGACGACAAGAGTTTGCAAAGGGTACTTGGCTAGACCCGGAGGAACTCTGTTACCCTTCGGGGTCTATCTCGGCCGGGCGTAAGGCTAAAGCACTGTGTTCAGATGGGAGAGTAAGAACGTGTCAGGTAGGGATTCCTGACACGTTCTTCTCTATTCCAGCGCGAACTAAGGCATTCGGCCGAAGCGTGACGGGATACTGCTATATGTCAGAGCACTGGGAGGATGACGTTGTTATCGGCAACGACGCACCCGTGTTGCGTTTCACCGCAGACGGCAAGTACCGAGAGCTGTTCTGTAAGCACACTCACAAGCACGAGGAACCGTAATGGGGTACTACATCGAGCAACGAGAATGCATCAACTTCTTGTTGAAGAAAGAGAAGTTCGATGACGCACTACAGGCCATCAAGAGACTCAAGGGAAAGGAAACCATCAAAGACTCAAGCGGTAGACACTTCTCTTGGGTGGACGACAACTATGCCCACGCGGGGACTCTTAAAGAAGCACTCAGCGCGTGGCGCTGGGAGGTTTCTTTTGACGAAGACGGCAACATAACCCGCCTCGACTTTGACGGACAGAAGATGGGGGACGATGAGATTTTACTGAAGGCCATTGCCCCACACGTCGAAAGCGGCATGTTGGAGTTTCAGGGTGAAGAAGGGGAACGGTGGAGATGGGTCTTCAAGGACGGAAAACTCCGAGAGCAAAACTCCGAGTTCCGCTGGTCGGAGGATGAATGACGGACAAGTTTGGGATACCGAGGAACTAATTCGAGACTTTAAGGAGAACCCTTATGGCTAAAGCATGGATCTCCACTTACGTAAACTTGTCCGACTACTTCTCCAAATATGGGTTTGGAGATGGAGACGATGGAGTAGCCCTCTACATTGGACAAGACCTTCAAGTAGCCGCTCGCAATATTTTGCTACGTCAGTTAGCGAAGCATGCCGGTGTCCAAAAAATTGAAGTAAAGATGGGCGAAAGTAGCTCCCTCCATAATGACTGTACGCTAGATTTATACATTGGCGGAGAGCTTGTTTACGTAAATTTTGAAGATGACTTAACAGTCAAGATTCCCGATGCTCCAAAACAGTTACAAGCCGCCCTCTCGGCCGCCTTTGTTAAAGCACACAAGGAGTTCGATAAACTAGTTAGAGCCAACTACCCGACACCGAAACTCGTAAATAGGAAGCCTAAGGGGAAAGCCGATGGGAGGAAATAAACCTCTGACGAGCGGAGCTCAAGCGGCAAGGGTGGAAGGTAGGTCTACCTGGCGGTAAAGACCGTTGCCCAGCTTGTATCAGACAGGTGGAGTTAGAGAAGGAGAAGAAGGGAATGTTGATAATGACCGTCAAAGAGCTGATCGACTACTTGGAAAACGAGTGCAACCCTGCTGACACCGTATTGATGTCTTCTGACTCCGAAGGTAACAACTTCAGCCCCCTCTCTGGCACGTCAATGGGCTACTGCAGAATAGACCCAAAGCGCAAATGGGAGGCCAGCTACTTCGAGGAGAAGTTAGAGGGCGAAGTCGAAGCTACGTGCGTCTGCCTATGGCCACTGCGATGACCAAGAAAGAAGCCCTTCGAGAGTTTCACACTCTGTATCCGCCCAAGACGTTCATCCTAGGTGCCTACACTGCTCCGCTTTCGGGCAGGTACATCCCCGCCACGGTGGACGATGCTATGAGGAGAGAGTGTTGGAATAACTTCACGGATGCTTTGTGCAAGGGCAAGCGCATCACCCCACGCCAGTACGAGACGTGGGACAACCCATTCTAGGAGGAATCATGCCTGGGCCTTGGCCTGTGCCGGCAGAAGTCTATGACCGCTGCGTCGGGCAGACATTCCCGATGTGGCTCAAAGAACGAGGAGGGATAGCCATCTACGAGAACAGGATGATGGACAGCAGCCAGTATGGTTCTACCGCGTACCTTCCTGCCCGCTACATCGCGGAGGATAACCTGATGCACCCGGCCCCGCCATGGATTGGTGACATGCCAAGCTCCCGTAAGGAGCTCGTAGGTATCGTCACACTTGAAACAGCGGGCGGGCTAGAGAACGCACTAGCTAACTTCGTAGTGCACGAAGAACCTAAGATAGAGCCCGAGATCCAAAGACTTTCCCACAAACGGGGCAAGCCTGCACGGTCCCAGCGGCGCTAGCCTTAGGATTGGTCTTCGTCCTACACTTGGGGCACATCATCCTCTTGGCCATCCCCGCTGTCTTGGGGGAGTTCTTCGGTAGCGTCCGTGTCCCGGTTATTACCTTCGGCATTGCTGCCTCCTTCTTCCTGGGGTTTCGACTCTAGGAGAGGGGGCAGCTTGTCGAGGGCTACACCCATGAACCACTCCATCATCAGAGACTTACGGTCTGGACGAGCCTTAAATTTAGCCCAATCCTTGAACAAGTTCTCTACGTCCGTCTCAGTAATCTGAACGCCGTTCACTTGCTGAATGACGTAGTTCAAATTGGAGATAGCCAAGCGGGTCAATACTGCGAATTGCTCATCGAGCAATTCTTCGGACTTAGCCAGCTCCCTCTGGTTCTCCCAGATGGTAGTGTGCGCCTTAGTCAGCAGCGCCAGGGTGCTCTCGACTCCCTGTACTCTACTACCTAACGATTCCCCTACCCGGTTGAGCGACGATTCTAACTCTCTTCTGGTCTTTTTGGGCTTTAGCTTCGACCCGTTCACTGGGCTGCTCGACATTCGTGGTCTCCATCACTTGAAGATTCTCTAGGCCTGAGATGGTCTCGTTAAGAGGCTCCATCTTCTCTACTTCAATGCTTTGGACAATAAAACGAATCACTTCTTGCGGTACAGTTTTCGTAACGCACGCCGAAGCCGTAATCCCAGACTGCGCCTCACGTCCTTCTGAGTCTAGATACTTAGACAAGAAATTGACCACGTACTCCCACACAGCCACTTCGTGAAGAGCGTTCTCGAGGTTCTGTCTCACTTCCGCCACAGTCATTGAACTACTCATGTGAAATTCCTCCTAACTACACGGCATAAGTACAATGTTGGACCTCAAGGTTGAGGACTGGCCCCCTCAGCAAGGTTGACCTGTAGTGCTCCCAACCTGGGCTGCAGCGGTGCCGAGATTCGGTCGAGCTAGCAGTCCTGTTCTTTTAGCCCTCATGCCGTTATCATAGCAAGAAAGCGACTCTTCAAGTCAGCCCCATTCGCTATGTCCCTGCGAATCGACGCCAAGGTGTAAATGCCTGGCTTTCGTTGAATCCGAACCGTCTCCAGGTTATCCAAGTTCCGGGTAGACTCGCTCTTGATGTCGTACCGAATCTCTTTAGGAGAATACTTGAAATACACATCCGCCTCAGAGTTGAGTTGGTACCATGTCTTCTCCAGGAGGGCAGCCAGGTTAGGAGGAGTCAAGTTGGCCATACGCTCACCGATCACAAATGGAAGCTTCTCGATTCCTGGTGAACTTCTGCCTTCCTTCCTCAAAGACTTGAGGTGAGATAGCCTTGCTTCATAATCCAAGAAGAGTTCGCGGGCACAATGCCTACACACGACGTGCAAGTACCCGAAGTCGTCAGAAGGGATGGGCTTACCGCAATCAGGGTACCCACACCAGTACATCTTCTCATCCCCTCCACCGTGTAGCCTCTTACCAGACTCCCAGATAAGAAGCATGACTGCCGTTGGCTTATGCGCCAAGGACGATCTTTTGCTGTGGAACAGGACCTCAATCTTGTACTTAGCCTTATCAACATTCCCTTGCTGAAAAAGGCTAGTGTCCTCTTTCGTAACGACAAGCTTAGGCCTACCCACTGAGATCCTATCAGAGGAGAAGGCTACGGGCTCTACAACTTGAACGTCCACCATGGCTACCTCACAGGAGAAGCGCCTTTACGCCCACCACCAGGCCCACCACCCGTAGGCGTAGCGGGCCCTACCAAGGGAGCCTCCATCACTTCTAGTCTCGGTATAGACGACTGTATGGCACCACAGATAGCATGAGCCGCAGACTTCAAGTTGTTGGCGGCAAAGGATACCGTCCACGCATACTTGGTCTTGCCATTCTTCAAGATGAACTGCTTGCAGATATGGCCCTCGCACTCATGAGACGCCTCAATGGCTCTGAGTACCGGAGTGATGACTCTGTCCAAGAACGCCTTCTCGTCGTCTTGCTTCACCCGCCCCAAAAGGTGCACCTGCCCTAACCCCGCCTTCACCTCCACCACCTCAAACAACTTAGTGGCCTGAAAGGCGTTAGCGGTTTGGTTCGCAGTATGCTCCGCATACTCGTCGGGAGACAAATCTGGAGCGTCAAACTCATCCACCTCCTGCGACGAGTCTGTGCGGCCTTTCCTACGCGTAAACTCGGTCTCCAAAGATGCACTCATCTGGTCTTCTCCAATCGAACCACGTTATCGGGCAACTCCTCCTGGTCAAGAAGCCGCCTGTAGTCCTCTAACAGTCCCTCACACCGAACAACGGCTAGGACCAGTCCGTTGTCTATCACCCCAAACGCCGCCCAGTTCCTCATCATCTCTTGACGCGTAGGACTTTCCATCTCTCGTATACGAGTATGGATGCAATCTCGTGCCATCTTGAACGACAACAAGTCGAGCTCGAGCTCTCTGATTTCCGTCACCAACTCGTCATGAGTCACTGGAACCACCTATCAACTCATAAAGGTCAATAGAGCCAGAGTGGACCACTAGCGGTTCCTCTGCTGACTCTCCTGCCTCCTTAGACTTTGGCTTGTCCTCCCAAACCAAATGCTTACAGGAAAGACCTCCTGCTATAAACGGGAGAGGCGTCCCACCAGGCTCTCCTCCCTCTCGGGGCATACGACAACAAGCCCCCACGTCACACGAGCAATCTCCCTCTCGGTCGCTACCGACAAAGGTGTACGTACATTCCTCAGGAAGATAGTGGTCCACTTTAGGGTAGACCCTACACACCTGGGGGCGCTCTTCGTAGATACTGCAACGAGCAATCTTGTCAGTTGTCCGTTCGGGTGCCATTAAAGACCCTCGTTAACGTACCGTGTTGTTTGATCTGGGCTGCGTAGGGGCACCGTCCACCATAGATGGCCTTACCAAAAATAGCCTCTAAGAACGTCGCTGCGACGTTGTACGCCTCATCTGTGAGCGGTGGTCCCATAAGTGCTTGTTTGATTTTCCCTACCATGTTGGTCTCCCTTTAAGCCTCTAGGTACGATACTAACGCTACTGGCTTCTCTCCCTCAAACCGTGGCTCTCTTTTGATCACGGCCCGTGGTTCCTCCCCGTCAAAGCAGACGCTACAAAGTTTGGCCCATAGTCCACTACACGGGGTAACAACTCTTCCTAACCTATCTACAAACACCTCGCACGAAGTATTGAGAGACGGCTCATTAAACTTCAGCGTCGCGTTACGGTAGAATCCAGCTCTGTCGAGTACTGTCTCTCGAATCTCCGCCATGTCCTTTGTGATGGCCTCGCTCAGATCGTGAATAAACTCCTCTACCGTGTCTTGATCACTGACATCCAATCTAATAAGGCTTTCCCCATGCAACTGTACGTAGTCCTCCGGTAGTAAGCGCCACCTGGACAGTTGCTGGAGCATGTTCTTTGGTATGATCCCCGCCTTCACCAAGAGGTCGACTGACTTCTTTGGCATGTCCACTCCTAACGTCCACTGTGGTCTTTATAGCCAAGGAGATCTCAGTGGGGTCCGCACTAGGGTACTTTGAGCAACAAAGAATCAAGGTTTCATCGGGTAGAGACTTGATCGTGTGTATCGGCAACCCTAGCAAGTCGTTTAGCTCGCCAAGGGCTAACTTACGTCGCTCAGTGTCAAACCACTTACGCACCAGATTAGGGCCGCCCATACCCATTACCCAGCACACCCCACGCAACCCTGCGTCCTGGGCCGATAAGAACATGTCGACTACAAGCTGGTAGGGAGTCGAGTTGTCGTTGTAGTGTTCCTTCATCACAGGGACGTTTCTAAGAGCCCCGTCCCACGAGACCTCTTCTTCCTCCAGACCTACCTCTTCGACCCACCGATAGGCGCGCACGCTAGAGTCGTCTGTATCCAGCTCAATGCGCTTTACACGCCCACCACTAAGAACCTCTCGAATAAGCGCAACAATCCCGTCTATAGTCGCAGGCACTGCGTACTTCTCGGTATGTAGCTTTGCCTTAGCCACCGTGATGACCCTAAATCTGCTCTACGTTTGGGACCTTTTCGCGCTCAAGGATAGTCACGAAGTGGTCCATGATAATGGTAGAGATCGACTTGTGGTGCCGCTTAGCATACGCGTGCATCTCCTTCTTAAGTCTGGGCTCTATCATTAGGTTTAACCTGGCCGTTCGAAGCGGCTTCTTAATGCTGGTACCGCTAGGGCTCATGGCTTCTTCTCCGCTGTCGCAGAGATCATTGCCGCCTCGGTCTTGCTGCCCCATACGCCGTCTGCCACAAGACCCCGAGCTCTCTGAAAAGCCACCAGCGCCCCCTTGCTCTCCGGGTCCCACACTCCGAGCTGCCCCTCCTGAATCTTCATAAAACCTAGGCTCTCTAGAGCCCTTTGTCTCCCGTCAATGGTCTCGAAGTTGTAAACCCCACCAGACCAGTCTCTGTACTCGCGGATAGCATCAATGACCATCATAAGCTGGTAGCCTGGGCATGCGGGCTTTCCAAAACTATAGTGACCAAAAAGCTGGTTGTTCTGCAGCCCAAAGAACGGTTTCAGGAACTCCCACAGATGTAGGACGTTACGATGCTGAGCCTCAGTGGGCTCCTGCGTCCCTTTGTAACCAGGACCGCTGAAGTTGCCGCCCACACAGAACGCAACATAGCGGTGGTTCTCGTCCCCAGGAATCACCTCTGTGCCCTGAGACCACGTAACATCTTCAAAGTCGTTGGCTAAGTAGAGCTTACCAGTCTTTTCCATAAACCCCGTGTAGGAGAGCCCTGGAAGTCCATCCGCGCTGATGTGGTTGGGTCCAGAGTGGTATCTGGCGTTTCCAGACGCAGACGCCTTCTCCTCCAGAGATTGATGAAGCACTATCCCCTTAATGTCTTTGATGTCTCTTCGACTCCACTTCTTCGTAGGGTGGCGAGGTAGAGTCTTACGACCGTCCACCACAAAAGGGAGCTTAAGAAACTCAGTAGTAAGATTCATAGCTGCCCCTCCCGGTGAATCCAGGCGTATCCGTCCAGGAGCCTCCTCAATCCGGGGATTGGGTGCCTCTCTAGAATCAGGTCTATTAGCTTCTGGTCCATCTTCTCTAGCATCCGAGCTGGGTTCTCCTCGTCCACCTCCATCCCTCTGAAGGCTTTCGTCATCTCCTCGTCGACGAACTTGTGGAGCTCCAAATCTGCCGCTAGGAAGTGAGGTAGCCACATCCACGCTACCTCCCACTTCCCCTCTCTGTGTTTCTTTCGATGGACCAGGTACATTCCTAAGACTCCTAAACCAAGAGCAGATCCCCATCAGTTGTCATACGGCAGAGCAAGCCCAAGTTCAGTATCGTCTGCCAGAACTCCGATTATGTCTCGCACATGTAGGAAGCAGTGCTTGTCACCCACTGCAACTAAACCCCCCACGGGGTTTGCGTCTTGTAGATGACCCCGAAACACCACGCGGTCTCCAGGCTTCACGTCCATCGGCACAAATACCTCCTTGGACCGCCCTGCGACCTTCTCCCAGTACCCTTTGCCCGCTGAGACAACTACCGCAGATGTATGCCCTATCCTCTCAAATAGGTTTCCTTCTGGAAGGTACAATCCGCCCTTAGTGATCCTCGGGGGCTCCTCGACTCGAACCAACACCCAAGGCCCTCGTGCAGACACCTCGTTGATGTTGATGTCGGTCATTAGACAGACTCCACGTCCTTCTTGTTACGCTCATCCAGCTTCGCACTCAGAGCGCGATTGAACCACTCCGTCCCCGCTGTGGCCACAAAAGCCCCCTGAATTTTCTCTTGCAGGATGAAGGACTCCGTTGCCCCTGGGGCCTTAAATACCAGCCTCACGCACTTCTTGCTGGCACCATCCGTGTACTGCACAAGGTACGTCTCGACAGGCAGCAAGCCCAAAACCTTGTTGGGCCCCTCGTCCTTCGAATCCCCAAAGACAAAACCCTTGCTCGACTCCGTTGCACTCATATGGACTCTCCTGTGATTGGTAATTGACTAGTCTGGGGCACGCAGCCACATGTCCTTATCAATACCTGGTTCGGCACATCCGGAAACACTACCGGAAGATAGGAAACCTGCTTCTGGCACAAAGGACACGCCCCTTGTGTCGGGTAGCTCAGAGGCTCTAGCTGGGTCGCTGACCCCACGGTCACTGACTTCCCGTAAGCTACTTTCAAGGTCAGTTTGAGGAGCTCGTCCAACTTCTTCTCGATTCGTATCGCCGCTTTCAGAAGCTGAGTTAGCAAAGAAATCATTCTCCACCACCTCCACGCAGGATAATCCCGGCTCTTCGATGTAATAGACACACGCTCCGTGGGCAGACGTCTCAAAATGCAGGCGTACTCCACTCTCCAAGATCAGCTCTCTGAGAATAACCCGCTCGGGTTGGCCAATGGGTTCAGCCCGCAGATCCACTACCCTCTGAGACAGCAAGAGCTCACGAAGTCTCTTCAAAGAGGCCGGGTCACCAATGCCGAGACCAAACCCGTGAACCGCTCGAAAGAAGTTCCTCACAGGAATATCTAGTACTGGGTACCCAGGGATCTTGGCGGGGGCCACAGCCTGCATCCGACCTCGACACAGCGGGGTGATGCAAGGAAAGCTCGTAGCCTCATTCAAGAGGCTGGCTATCTCAAGCTCGTCACCGCCAACCTGCACTGCGTGGCGACACGTATGGCAGGCTACAAACCTCACAGAGACTCAGCCCCAGTCGTAGGGTCGTTGTACTCCTCACCAGGTTCTAGTCCCTGCTCGTCTTCTAGCTCCATAATCGCAGGGTTGGACCTCTGCCTCTCAACAACCGGACTTCGTGTGTCAAAGGTCCTAGCCACAACTTGTGGGTCGTGATTGCGGGTAGCGGGCACCGGGTCAGGGCTGACATGAGAAGCCTCACTCTCAAGCTCCATTTCGACAATCGCTCGGGCCGTCTCGTCGTCGACATGTAGAGACAACTCCCTAAACCCGTTCGAGAGAATGAGCGCCTTAGGTAGCTCACTCTTGGTTATGAAATCGAAGCTCTCTCCCGCTATTCTGGCTACGCGTATCATGGCAATTTGATCTCCGGGGCTGGGGCGCTGGCTGGGTACTTCACTGACGTGACGGGTACTGCTGCTTGAAGGAAGCCGTATACCAGCGCGTTGATGTTCCCCAACACACGCAACAAGACACATGACGATCCACTACCCGTGCCTGCAAAAGCCATACATTCATCACCGCAGGCCTTCTTTTGGACAAAGCACATCTTCATATCCGCGTGTGCCTCTTCTTTCTCCGTAACTCTTCCGCTTGTTGAGTGCGCTCCGCGTCCTTACGCAGCTTGGATTGAATCTTCCTCGTCTGCCCATCTGAGGCTGTCCACAATGGCTGAACTTTGAGAGCCTTGTGTGAGGTCCACTGTTTGAGCGCCTCCCTGGCCATATCCTCCCTCTTGACCTTCTCTCCTTCCAAGAACGGGAACATCGTGTTCTTGTAGGCCTGGAGGGACTCCTTGACTGGCTCGAAGTTCTCCGCTGCAGCCCCAAGGATAGCGGTAACCAACGCCTCCGTCTGAAACAGCTCGGCTTCCCTCCTCCGAAGTGATACGAGCAAAAATATAGACTCCAGCATACTTCCTGGCTCCGGAGGTGCGCTCGCCAAGTCGTATAGCATGTGGGCACGCGCCCATCCGGCTGGGGTCTCTAGCCATTTTTTATTGCGTCCACGGTGAAGAGCTTGTCTACGCGATCTTGGAACCACATAGACTGAACAGAGAAATCCGCCACTAACTGAACAGGGAAAGATGCGACATGAGAGAACTTCTTCTCGAAGTCCTCTTTAGAGACCTGCTCATTGTACTGCCCGATGTTCTGCCGATGGTCGGGGAGGAATGCCCCATTGATCGCCACAAGACCACACACGAGCCTACATGTGTTGATGAGTTCCTGCACATACAGCGCTGACCCAGAGAAGTCGTAGATGTACTTCAAGATCCAGAGGTTCTCCTTCTGGTTAAACGTGCGAAGAGTTACCTCCAGCTTATCAGGGATGATAGGGATGGTCTGAGTAATCTCCCTCTTGATGACCAGGTCGCTAATATCCAGCGGCGTCAAGCGAGCTTCAATAGACTCCTTCCTCTTCGTACTCATCAACGTGGAGCGGATGTCCGCAAGAGAGCCGAAGTCGAAAGAATCTATAGGAGATATGCCCAGTGAGCTCTCGGAGCTCTCAATCTCCTTCTTCGTCTCCTGTGCCACGGCAGGAAGTGGGGCTGGTGCTTCCTTCTCTACGTCTTGCGCCTTCTTCACAGACTTGTTCATCTCTTCCAAGGCACGAACAGTGTCGTCTGAAAGAGTCCTCGAGCTTGACATCTGATTAGCCTCCCTGAGGGTCACAGGACCGTCAGTCCGTCCTTGGGTTACCGCATGATTCGCCTGATAGGCTGCGCCGACTCCACTAGACTGCGAAGTCGGCTTGGCATCTGGTACTGGTTCTTCCGGTGCAGAGGTAAAAGAAGGACGAGGAAGCGTAGACAACCCAGCTATAGCCTCCATCTTTGCTTTATCCGGAGAGGGGGCGTGCCCAAGAGGAGGAGTCTTACCCTTCAGAGTCCCAGCACCGATCTTAGTGCGCTCCTGGATACGCGCAGCATACGACCTCGCTGCAGGGTCCACTATGGGATTCACGGCTGGATTAAACCCGTCAGGGCTCGCCCCCATGCCCATGATCCTCTGAACATCGGGAGTCACAGTAAAATCAGAAACAGGCTTCTTGTTCAACTTATCAGGCATCAAGAGTCCCCTATGTCCCTGTCTAGAGCCATGTTCCAATCTGGTTCCACAGACGTAACCTTAGACAACCCTCTGGGCGTAGACCCAACGGTCTCCCCCTTGAGAGGAGAGTTTGTAATTGGCCAATGAATCTGACACGGGCCACAGTGACCGTTGATGCCCAGGTAGTTTGAGACTATCCTTCCGGCCCTACCACACTTCGGGCATTTACGCGCACCATCCATCAAGCTCTGTAGACGAAGCTCCTCCGGAGAATCCGTGGTCGCCTTAGCCGACGGCAACCCAGTAATAGCCTTCTTGCTCTCGTCACTCATGGGCGATGGTCCACTTCTGCTTCAGGCCAAAAGAGAACAGACCAGGACCAACCTCAGTTACGTAGGTAGTTAGCGCTCCCACTAAACACAAGGCATTGCCGTACCCGCTGCTCAATACTGACGAGATGAGAGCTTCTGTGAGAGAACCAAGCCACAGAGGGAATTGGTTAACGTAGCCTGCATGTGCCTCTGCAAGGTCTACTGTCACCGCGACCTGCGAGTGCCACACGGGGTACTTAGCCTCCTCGGGCATCAGCATCTTCGTCTTTATGTTGTCACCGACGCGAGCTTTGAAATGGTGCTTAGCGCACCGAGCAAAAGCCGTCTCAACGGAACCTCGGTCTGGTAGCTTTAGGGCCGCCTCTACTTGGCTATAGTCGAACATCTGCTCGATCTTGGACGCGTCCTTCTTTTGAACCGACGAGCTTTCGAAGTCCGTAACAAAAGGCATGGGATCTTTCTACATAGATTATGTGGGTGCTGCAAGAAGAATCATGCAAGGCGAGCGTCTTCTGTTTCCACAGAGAGATTACCGTCTTTCTCAAAAGTGGATTCACACGCTAGACAAACTATGCCCTCATCCTTCTTGACGAGAAGACTAGGTTCCGTATTAGCGCACCTCGGACACTGTGCTCTCCAGCCCTGCCTCTGGCACCAATAGCAACCCCCTCCTCCGCATCGGTCACAAACTTGAAACCCGTCTTTGAGGCGCATGTTGAACCTAAGTTAGGGTTAAAGAAGAGCGGGTTACCGCTCTTCAAGGAACTACGCTCTAGTCATCACACGGTCAAGAAGGTAGCGCGCGATCTCTGGCGCTTCCTCTATCTGGGTTACTGCTGCGTTCATACCCGGACCTAAGCGATACTCGTCTCCCACAGTTAGCCACGAAAACTCTTGCGTCGTAACGCCTATCTCTACGCTGTAGGTCAATAAATCCCTCATGGTGTCTACACCCATCCCAATACGAACTGGGAGCTCGAGCATGGTTGAAGGCTTCGATGCTATGTTCGCTACTATGTCCACGAGCATCGTATAGCCGTAAGGTTTCTCTTCACCCCTACGTAACTCCAGCCGTGTGCTAAACTGGTCTACTACTTTCCTCGCAGTAGATGAAACCGTCCCATCTACGAAGAACTTTCCAGGCACCACACTCCTCTTCATACGCACCTGATTTACCATCACGATAGCAGACACTGGGCTCAGGCAATCTAAGCCGCTGTCTAAAAAGGAGCTGACCATAGCAAGCCACTGGCCTGGTTGGTCATCCGCTGGCCTAATACCCGTAGCCGAATCAAAGGCGACCAGAACTGGGATGTCTCTATGGTCTTTGATGAAGTCTAAGGCCCCATGCAAGACCCCTTCTCCGTGATTTCCCGTGATGAGCAACAGACTGTCCAGGTCTACCCCAAACACTCTCATGTATTTGAGATCCACGTATTCGGAAGGACATAACGCCACGAGTGACCCGCTCTTTTGCGCGGTGGCAATGATCTCGTACAGCAACGTAGTCTTACCTGACGATGACTCCCCGTAAATCTCTATGGCGCCAGAAGGGAGCTTTCCACCTAGAGCCGCGTCTAAACTTACTACCCCGGTACTCGTAGACCACGACACCTGTGGCTGCTTAAACACCTCTACGTCTCTCACCAAGTTGTACATGTCCTGATACGTCTCTCTCACAGCCTTACGGGCCTCTTCCGCGTACCTGTTCATAAGTAACCTCCAGTTGTACGAGATTCTTATCCCGAAACTGACCCTCGTGTTTCAAAAACCAGAGAAAGCCCGTGTAGGGGCTAAAATACTGAAAAACAAGGGGTTTTCTCGGTAAAAGATTAGTGGAGGCTTAGAACACTGTTGTTCTACCTCAAACCCGGAGGACTGGAATGTTTGACATGCACAAGGACGTTGGGAAGGTAGACCTCGAGAAGTTGTCGGTAGTATTAGGTGAGTACGCGTCAGGCTCGGCCGACGAGAAGGTAGAGATCCTGAAGGCGAACAAAGATCTGTTCGGACAGTCGGCCCTCCTGACGCGGGCTGTGATGCGCGAGGGTCTGCCCTTCTGGGCAAAGACTACCGGCAACCTGTCCGAGAACGCGGTCGTGGACAAGGTTGTCATGGCAAAGGACATTGTCCTCGCTGGCGTCGCGGGATTGGCGATCTGGAAGGCGGGGGTAACGGCCTACCGCTACATCTTCGGCTAGGGAACACGACGGCTGGGGGAGGGCGAAAGCCCTCCCCTACCTGTGTTAATTTAGCCCGTTTTCGATATAAGAATGTTGAGACACAGATGACGTTGACATTGGACGACGTCGCGAAAATTAGCTCAGATTCGGTATAAGATTCTTGGGAGGATTGGTTAGTTCTAGCGTCACAAGTCAGAAAAGAATGTCCTGACGCTCAGAGCTGCCATGTCTCCAGCGGTGTGGGTCGTCTCTCCGGTCGATCCACACCGCTTCTCTCGACCCTCATTTTTTGCTAGCTGGAGTCTAAAGTAGTCAGGAGACCAAATGTCAGATCAAGAAGATGACGACCTCGGCGGTATTCCGTCGCTACTGAAGATGAACCAGTTACAAGGAGTCTACAAGAACCTAAAGGAGCAAGACGCAGACGGAAACCTCGTAGAGCTTAAGATGCACGCTACGGCAGAGTTTCGATCTAAGCTCAACAACCTAGTGCACGACCTGGTACTAAACTGCGTCGCGCACGCGCGCAGGCAGGGGCGAATGAAACTCATCGCCGAAGATGTTCCTCAAATCGAAGATCCTGACCTCGAGTAGTTTAAGTTGACGGGTTGCGACTCTCGTTCTCTCTGAGATCGACACTCAGAGTCCAATGGGTCCCAGGCATTCCTCCGGGTTAGTTGCAACCTGTCATTTGTAGGTCGCCTCGTTCGCGCGTACGGGGCGACCTACAATTTTATCGGGAGTTCACCATGCCTTTTCATATCTGCCCAGAAGAGATTTTGCTGTTCATGATGGCGCTGCCTATTGCAGGCCAAGCAATACACTGGTTGAGGCACAAACTACGAGGAGGTAACCCGTGCTCAAAATTGAACCAGGAAGGCTCGTGTTCATTGGCAAAGTGCGAGCATTCCGACAAGCACTTCAAGAATTTTACCTCTGTAGAGAAACACTAATGGAGTATTGCGAGAGGACACATGAGCACGAACTACGGAGCAAAGTACGAGACCGCCCGAGACAGAATCTTGGACCTTATGAGTGACTGTGAGTGGCACCGTCATAAAGAGCTCTGGAAGGTCGGGGGTGTAAGGTACACAGCCAGACTACTGGAACTAAGAAGGCTCGGTTACGAGATGGAAAGCCGACCCAGTGACGATAAACACGGCAAAGATTACCGCCTAATGAGTATAGAGAGGGGCCAGCCTCAAGAAAAACAGGTAAAAGTATTCCTCAGCGAGTCCGACGCCGTAGCTCTAATATCTGGAGTCATAACACCGACCGCCGAACACTCTACACTCGATGCCCTAAACTCATTTCAGTCCAACAAGCATAAGCTGTGAGTAGGTACACTTATGAGTAGAGAACTTCTCATTCTCAGAGGTCTTCCAGGCGGTGGTAAATCAACAGTAGCGAAGAGCATACTTGAAGGATCGTCTAGCGTTATTGTATGCAGCGCTGATGACTACTTCATGGTTGACGGTAGGTATGAGTTTGATCCAGCAAGGCTAGGTAAGGCACACCAAGCATGCATTATGTCTGCCGACCGCTCAATGGCCAACGGCTACGCACTTGTAGTCATCGACAACACCAACATCAAGAAGGAGCACTATCTTCCTTACATCAAGATGGCCGAGAAGTACGGCTACACAGTTACGGTACGCACTATCGGCTCTGTAGACCCGTCCGTAGTCTCCACCTACCACAAGCGCCAAGTGCACGGAGTTCCTGAAGAGACCATTCGCAGAATGGCAGAGACCTGGGAAGAACATGACTAGCGGATACACCTATTGTCGATGTCGAGACTGCTTTGAGGTTTCTATATCCGACGACATGAGCGTCCCTGAGTACTGCGAAGAATGCGTACAAGCAGGGTGTCCCGATCAAGGGGAGAACAATGAGTGCCAACGACCAGACGCCTACGGAACCGAACAGAGAGACTCATGAGAGTTACGGGTTGGTTAAGTTCACCCGAATCCAGCATGGAGGCCGAAGCAATCTGTTTGGTAGCGCGATTCGAGACCATCACACGACAATCGAGCTAACCATCTCCAGAGCCACAGTAGACCATCATCTCCACCAGGACTCGTACTACGACATTCATCCTCACCTCATTCAAGTGGAGATGTCCGCGCATCAATTCTCCGAGCTCTTGACGACTATGAACATTGGACTCGGCGTACCCTGCACCATACGGTACGTAGGTAAGGACAGGATGGCCGATCCAGATATTCGAGAGCTCGAGTCAGAGAAAATCGTCTCTGAGTTTGAGAAGAACAACCGAAAGCTCGCAGCAGAGGTAGTCAACAAGGTGCGAGAACTGAAGCCGATTCTCGAAGCCAAAGGCCCGCTCAAAGTAGGAGATAAGCAACCTATCCTAGATCTACTCTACAAGATCGAACGAGAGCTCCTGAGCAATATACCCTTCGTGGCAGAGATGTTCCAAGAGGCTGCAGAGAAAATGGTTACGGCCGCAAAGGCTGAGGTCGACGCGTTCCTCTCTCATGTAGTAAACAAAGCAGGTATTGCCGCCCTGCGAGCAGGGGATGGGGACGTAACCAAATTACTCAAGGAGTGACCTGCAATGTCGAGAGAAGATGAAGCAAGGGCCTATGTGCCGGAGATGGACGCCCTAATCGGAAGAGTGTTTCCTGTCCTCGACAAGGGGTTCATTCGTGTTGTCGACTACATGGGTAGCGACCAAGCTATCACACAGGCTGCTCGAGTAAGCTATGGGGCGGGCACTAAGTCTGTAAGCGAAGATCGAGACCTCATCCGATATTTGATGAGGCATCGTCATACAGGCCCATTTGAGCAGTGCGAGCTTAAACTTCAAGTACGAGTGCCGATGGATGCGTGGAGACAATGGATACGGCATCGGACGGCTAGCGTGAATGAGTACTCGACAAGGTACTCCATAGCCATCGAGGACACTCAAGAGACCCTACCAAGCGAGTGGAGAATCCAGTCTAGTGCTAACAAGCAAGGTAGTGGAGGGTTCCTGCCAGAGGATGTTGGCATGGAGCTAAGTTCGGTAGAGACAGACCTACACGTAAGGGCCAGAGCTGTGTACGAGGGTCGCATAGCTGCCGGGGTGGCTAGAGAACAAGCACGCAAGGACCTTCCGTTGTCCACTTACACAGAAGCATTTTGGAAGGTCGACCTACACAACTTGCTGCACTTTCTCTCTTTACGCATGGACTCTCATGCTCAGAAGGAGATTCGCGACTACGCCGCCATTATCGGAGAAGAGATTGTAGCGAAGTGGGTGCCGTATACCTGGGAGGCATTCGTCGACTACAAGCTCCAAGCTATGTCCTTCTCTCGGCAAGAGGCCACGCTTCTAAAGGCCCTATTGGTTCGGGAAGATATACCAGACGTCGATACGTATAACGCAGGAGTCAACCTTAGGGGCAGAGAGTACGCGGAGTTTAAGGCCAAGCTCTCGACGCTTGGATTGTGCGTAGTTTCCACTCCAAAAGTACGGTCCTCCTCCGAGGAATCTGCGTCCTAGTTTCGGCATAAGAATAGTAGATGGGCGTCTAACCCCTAGGCGTCCATCTACTATTCTAACCGGAGGAACCCATGGTTGAACTAACAAAGTGGTACGAGAGAGTAGAAGTCATCAAGAAGAAAAGGCAGACGGCCATAGAGTCAGTAGAGGAGGGCATCATCCTCAATAGGGAAATGCTTAGATCTGGTAAGTTCACCAGTGATGAAGAAGAGATTGGGGCGTGCCACGATCTGGCCCACCTCCTCCAAGCCAGGAAGCTATTCAGGGAAATGGAGGAGTGACGTGGAGCTCACACACTACGAAGCCGCTTCGGAGGGGATGCTAAAGTACGATGAGGAGTGCCGCACTTTCGCGCAAAAGGCGGCTAAGAGCACAAACCCTGTTGCAGAGCTCTCAACTAAAGTAAGGGAGAACATCCTCAAGGTAAAGATGTTGTCCACTGAGGAGGAGCAAGTTCGCTCCCTGATGCCCGTAGCCGCTAAGACCTGGGGTTATGTGCATTACCTGACACAGGAGTTTCTCAAGCAGGAGTCGTCATACAACTTCTCCAACCTTTCCGTAGGCACTCCTTTTACCGACGTAGTGAGTGCCACGTTACCGGGCACATCACCCGAACAGCACGCAGTAAACGCACACATGCACTACCACATGGCTATGCACAAGCTAGGTGGACGAGTCGTGTGGGACGTAACTCCTGGGCTAGCCGCACAGTTAAGGAACACGGAGCTACGAGGTCTTACTGCTGATGACCTCGTCATGCCGGTCCGCAGCATTTACCTCATGGTCCCACCGGAGGCTAACCTCCGGGTTTGGAACAGTGAGTCAGGATGGCATAGGCTCATAGGAATCTACGTCACCGAAGACACCCATAGTGGTGTTCGAGGCTGGAGATTCCTAGCGTGTGGGGAGTCCAAGCCTATAGAGGTTTACAAGGGGCTCTACGACAACAACGACGCCCTCGTGTACTTTTCAGTCCCACTGGCCAAAGGAACCCTGCTGGTAGATACCGTAGCGCGTCTACAGGACGTGATTGAGAAGGAGGAGAGAGAGCTTCGACATAAGTTCGACAACATGCATGAGGAGTGGAAGAATATCTTCCACTGGGCGATGAACGCCGTTCTGTACTGCAGCATGCCAGGTGCAGAAAAGGAATCCGTCATAGCCAATCCTGAGGCTAAGCGACTGCTAGAGCAGGCTCAAGCGCTACCCAAGGGCAGTAAGAAACGAAGCCGGATCAGCAAACAGCTAAGCACCATACCTCAATGCCGCCGCGTCATACTTGGACGCTCGGTAGTCCAGCGAGGCAGTTGGCAGCTCACAGTACGCATCCTGGTGTCTGGGCATTGGCGACATCAACCATACGGACCTGGTAGCGCACTGAGGAGGCTCCAATGGATCGAGCCCTACTGGAAGGGTAAAGACGATGATACAGAGGGAGGAACCGATGCTAGGAGGAGTGGAGAGGGCCCTAATGTCGATGGGGGAATGGTTACCACGGCTAGTCAAAGCAATAACCCACCTAGCCCAAGCGGTGGAGTCCAACAAGACAACGCCAACAGAGCCTAGTCCCAATGGGAGGATGGCCGCCGCGCTGATCCTTACCAAAGAGCAGTGGATAGAGCTTGTCGAGGCGATAGGCTCAAAAGCTGTCCGAGTCGAAAAGGGGCAGTATGACTACGACCTAGACGATGACTATGACAAGGACAAGTGGGCGGCCGACTTGAAAGAGCTTCATGAAGAAGTACTCAAGGCTCTGTCTATTCAAGGCATTTCCCTGTAGCACAAGAGCGCCTCAAGGCGCTCTTCTTACCTCTTATTGTAAACGCTCCTCAGAAAGTCCACATCTGTCTTCGTAATGTCGTAAACCCCGTTCAGCTCCGCCCCATACATCACACTCCCGTGAACCCCGTCATGATCTAACCCTAGACAATGGCCAAGCTCGTGCAACATAGACCTCTCCAGTACTTGCTTAGTGCACGCTCTCCATTCTTGCTTCATGAATATAGACGCACTCTTCAAGGCACCATGTTCATCTATGCAGTAGCGAGTATAGGCTACTGAGTGGTCATTGTTCTCGTAGTCCGGAGCGATCATGATCGGGATTGTGTGATTTGAATCAAAGGCACTCCCAAACTCTATGAAGAGGCATAGACCTACCGTTTGATTCCAATAACCTGCTGCTGAGGAGACTGCCCGGGTTAACACGTCTAAGTCGTCAGCATTTCCTAGTGCAGGGGACACCATAAGCCTCAAGGGGACCCAGTCACGATTAAACGAGCGGACAGTGGGTAGTCGACGAGCTCCCCATAACCAGCCACAAGTCTTATTGAGATACCGCCCCAAAAACGCTAGACCTACGAGGACAGTAGCCAGTGCAGCCCACATCGTGCCTCCATGAGGAGCTTCTGCCCCCGCCAACACTAAGATACCTAATCACGAACATGAAATGCTAGGCCGTCATTCGGCATAAGAGTAATGACAGGTAACCCGTGCTCTACAACAGGAGGATTTCATGTTTAAGTCTCTGTGCGTCTTGGTAGTGCTCTTTGCGTCCACAGCAGCGTCAACGCCCGCCCCAGTGGCGGCTACCACTTGCTTTGGGGCGGGTGAGTACACCAACGGAACGACCAAAATATGCTACTACGACTGCTACTGCGGTAAGAAGGCACTTAACGTGCAAAGCTGGCAACTTTGTCCCATCTCCGCCAAGTTCGATTGCTAGGAGGAAGCCATGAAGGTAGGAATCGTCTCAATGGGCGACATCGCAAAGTCCGCGGGCCTGATCCTAGGAGCAGAGTACTACCTAGACCGATGTATCCACTGCGGGCACCAAGAAGAGGACACCCATCATCACCAAAACGGCCGATGCGGTAGTTACAAGCGCGTATTCGTTCCTACGGGCACCACGTACACTAATGTAGCCTCGCCATCAACAGACCAAGAGACCGACCACCAGCCAAAATAGCGTCATCCACCCGATCAGACGCAACCATATCCTCAACTCGGCGGGACCTATACTCATGGCCTCCATGGTAGCACCCCTGCATGCATAGGAAAACCACGATGTCTACACTAGGATTCGATTACGAGAGGATCGCCTCTCTAGAGATTGAGAGAGACTCGGACCCTCTAAACCCTCGCGATTGGGACAACTTAGGAGTAATGGCCTGCTGGCACAAGCGATACAAACTCGGTGATGTACAGCCAACTGAGTCAGGTCCGGAATGGCTCAAACACAACGCCCCCAGAGGGTCCGTAGTCCTACCCATTTACATGATGGACCACAGCGGTCTGTCATTCAGCACATTCCCCTCCCAGTTCTACGCCGCAGACCCCCAAGGGTGGGACTGGGGAAAGCTAGGGGTAATCATCGCTACCCCAGACGCTATCCGAAAAGCGTACCAAGTAAAGCGCATCACCAAGGGGATAAGACAGCGCGCAGAGGCTGCCCTAAGGCAAGAGGTTAAGACCTACGACGACTTCCACAACGGAAACGTCTGGGGGTACACCATCACCGACCACGAGGGGGCCGATGATTCTTGCTGGGGGTTCTTCGGGTCTGAACTGAAAGAGACGGGCTTAGAAGACGCTATCCCTGAACACGCCCGACCCTTGTTGGCGGACGCCTGGGAGGCTCGTAAGTAGTCACCTGTTTTGGGGGGTCTTATCCTCGTCTTCGTCTTCCATCTTCTGGGGCATGTGAAATGAGGTTTCAACCTCCGGGATGAAGCACACCTGCATTCGCTGCCACTTCTGGTCCATGGCTGCCCGACAAACTGGGCACCGAAGATCACCTGGGTTGTGGGCTGTAAGGAAAAAGAAGTCGCACTCTGAGCAGTCGAAGCGCAAAAGCGCGTTGTCCAGCAGTTTGTGCTTCGTACCTTGAGTGTCCTCAAGTTCGATCCAGTGTGAGTTTTTCACATAGGTGAAAGAGTGAACGCTATCAGGAAGATGGGTCTTGATGCGCATCATGGCTCCTACCGTTTCTCTTTGGGCAAGGCTGCAAGTTAAAGCGCCAGAACGCCAGTCATTAGACCAGAGTCCACAAAAGGTTGCCAGTGCCGTCACGTACTCCGTAGACGTAAGGAGGATACATGCAGGGACCAAAACTAAAGGTAACAATGGTCATTGAGATCCCCGTAATGCCAACCGAGTCCGTCACACTAGACGACGAAGCTAGGAGCACACGAGCCCAGCTCAACAAAACCATAGGGTTGGGGGTCACGAGAATTCACCTACAAGGGGAAGTCGTGGCCGTAAGTGTCGAGCCGCTAGGCGAGTTATGCTTGGATTAACCGGAGGAGACATGTCGACAGAGACGCTAGATCTACAAGAGTATCAGTTCGTAATGATGTTCCGTTGCCTGAAGCAAGTTAGGTATAACTTCAGGTGCCCCTACTGCCAGTCCGAAGTCCCGATCCACACCGATATCTTCGGGGCCTACGGTGTCAGATGGGGGCACCGAACCTGCATCGTAAAAGCATTCCAAGAAGGGATGCTCTTGCCCTCAAAAGCCAACGCAGACCTACGCCCCGTACAGCTTGAGCCCAGACTACGTACTCCAGAGAAAGTAAAGGCGCAAGCTGTCCACAAACAGATCATAGCCCCAGCCTGGAGTGACCAAGCATTGGGCGCCCCAACTTGCTCCTGCCCTTACTTCCAACCCAAACTCATCCGAGTGGTGTTCTTGCCAGAGGAGCTCCAGATACGCAAGACCGTGGCAGATGAGATGGAAACGGAGGCACTCTCTGCCGCCGAGGATGCCATTTGGGAGAAGTACCTGAAGGAGTGGCTCGGCAGTTACAAACGCACCACTCGACACCTGCCCAACTGTCCAGCACACCAGTGGTCCACGGACACTAAGGACCACCTTCAGATCAAGGTCGCCTATGTCAACGGCAACAGGTATACCCCACAGCGCGCACTATGGTGGTATTGTCCAGTCGAGGTTACTCCATGACGTTTGAGCTTACCGAGAAGTCCGAGGTGGACACCATTTGGTTTATGAATGGACCAAGTGGCCGCTTTGACGTACTGGCGATGCTGTGGAGGCCAAATCCAGAAGAGAACTGGCGTCTGCAGTGGAGATTCCGATACTACGACCCAAAGACGGATGAAGTCGAAAGGGCCAACTGGTACAAGGCAGTCTACGAAGGGGACGATCCAAACTACAGAGAAAAGGCCAGAGAACATTGGGGACTAGTAATGGCCACTGGGGCAGAGAGTGGAGTGCTTAGCGGAGAGTTGGACTCCCTTGACGCGCGTGGACTAAGTTTGTCCCAGCTAGTGGAAGCCATGCAGAAAAAATCCTGGTGTCGTGTGCGCGAGGAGCGAGTTCACTAGCCTGAAATGATGCATGTTTCTTTCGGTATAAGACCTCTGAACACCTAACGATAACCGTTAGGGTAAGTGCTAACCCGGAGGAAACATGACTGGAATGGTAGTAGTAAGACTACGATGTAAAGCATGTGGGAAAAGCCCGGCAGTAGGTTCTAAGGACAGGTGTCAATGCGCGACGCCCAAGATAGAGAGACTGGAAGTAATGCCGCCACTTCCTCTCCCAGTCGCAGTACCCCTCAAACAAGTGTCGTCGAGAGCGTAGTCTACCACGCGGTAGCAGCAGCTCTCGTAGACATAGGGTGCACTAAGCAATACGCTGAAGTCGTTGTCGAGTACGGACTTAGCGTGATGAAAGAGGCTTGCAAGAAAATCCTGCGCCCTCTAGCCTGAGTGCACGAAGAAGCCGTAACCTTACGGCTTCTTCTTTAGCCCAAAGGAGGCTGCCATGGGTTCTCTAGAAGTCGCGCGCGGGCATCTCGTAACTGTACTCGAAGACATGATGCAGGCCTTGAAAGAGGATAAGGCTGACGCCCTGATCCTCAACGAACAACCGTTCACGGGCACCCCCATGATGGTACTCACCGCCGCATTCAACTACGGGGACGAAAACAGGGTACATATGTCTGTAATCTACCCAACTCCTACCTCGGAAGAGTAAGCAAAACTACAACGGCTCTCGGTATAAGAACTGTGAACTGAACATAGCACTCAGCTCTGTTCTGTACCCGGAGGAACCAATGATGATTTTCTTGTTGGCGGATGCAGCCAAAAAGAATCGCACTGTCAAAGTCGATGACAGTGCGAAGACCAAGGACCGAGCCAGGTCAGTAGAAGAGATTTCTCACTGCCTTGACGAAACCTTGGGCAAGATGGACGGGCACATAATCGCCATGCACAAGATGGCAGATGAGTCAGACAAGGTATTTCAGGGGGTCATGGGTGAGAGCACGTTGCGTGTTTCCATAGAGGAGAGACGCAAGGCTAAGCTCAGAGAAGCCTACCAAAGGCGCAAGGCTAAGAGTAGCTAGGCCTTTGCGCCGTCCTTAGGCTCAGCGCAATGCTGAGCCTTTTTAGCCCAACGAAAGACGGCTACGAGATTTCGGTATAAGAACTGTGGAGCGAACAATCGCCCCGATTTCATGACCGGAGGAATGCTGTGTTCGAAGAGTCACCAATCACTAGACGAGAAGTAGAGATGCTCAAGTCAATTCTAGCTCACCCCACCGTCACTCCCCTAAGCAGGCTCGAGGCGTTAGCCTCGTACGAGGCAATAGCTCCTTTTACAGATCACATCACCCTATCCATTGTGGAGTGGGACTTTTCTGAACTAGAGGAGCTGGCCCAGGATTACGAAGATTCGCAGTCTGCCAAGAAAGCGGATGGTCGCTCCCTGGAGTTGTCTCTCAGGCGGGACAACAAAAAGCTGAGGGAGGAGATTGCGGAGCTTGAGCGAAAGCTGCACTCAGCTACTGAGCATGACCGCAAACTGCGTGCGTCGTCTTTGGCTAAGAAATCCAAGGGCGTCGCGCCTGGAGGACAACGACTAAGCAAGAAAGAGTGCGCCTCGAAGATACATCAGATGTTCTACGAGGTCGGGTCTATCGTCAGCGGAGACCCGTGGTTCAAAGAAGAGCGCATCGACAAGAACCAATGGTACAAAATCATAGCTGAGATGGTGGAGCTAGGTCAGATCGCCAAGACCAAAATCCGACACAACCGCTACACGTATAGTCGGACAGAGAAGCTCCCTGCCCCGCGAAGTGCTGCGGAGGTCAGGACCGAAGCCGTCCAGCTCGAGCTCATCCCAACATCGGCGGTAGTAAGCGCCAACAACTAGGAGGATTAGATGCCAGATCAGAACAAGGTGGCATTTCTTCAAGGACTGCTTGTGGGAATCGTGGCCAACAACCAGCTCACCGATTACGAGGAGGTACGTAGGCTTATCGGATGTAGTAAAGAGCAGGTAGGAGAATACCTAGATGCGGCAAGGCAAGGCCTTGCCGAAGGGTCCGACTTCTGCTCAATAGTGGTGAACAGCACAGGACTACCAGGACTCAACTGGCGGAAGAACGGGTTTAGCCCACAGGAGTGGGCCAAGGCCAGAACGGACGCCCACCGGTACTGGGACGACCGAAGGCGCCTAGACAAAGACGAATTCGAGGCTAAGTATGGCTCCGTACCGCCAGTCCCCGCCAAAAATCCCACATGACGTCATCCTGGCCGCTGCAGACTTTTCG
>Ga0316616_100000068_pt1 | contig 25734 bp, 20 predicted proteins | sample OWC_Aug_M1_C1_D1_FD_207660 | JGI IMG/M metagenome (GOLD analysis project Ga0316616, IMG submission 207660) | Wetland soil microbial communities from Old Woman Creek delta, Ohio, United States - OWC_Aug_M1_C1_D1_B | ecosystem: Environmental > Terrestrial > Soil > Wetlands | place: USA: Ohio... | reverse complement strand
TGTCGCTCATCCTGGCGGGCAATGCCACCATCCACTACTACGGCATCGAGTATGTGTTCTGGTGCCTCATCCTGGGACTTGCCGTCAGCAATCTCATCGGTGTGCCCGGGTGGCTCCGGCCCGCCATCCGGACGGAGTTCTTCATCAAGACGGGACTCGTCCTGCTGGGGTGCCGCGTCCTCTTCGGGGACATCATGAAAGCCGGCATCTACGGGATCCTGCAGGCCGTGATGGTCGTTTTCGTCGTCTGGTACGCATGCTATTGGCTTTCGAAGAAGCTCCGGGTGGACGACGACATGTCCGCCATGCTCGCCAGCGCCGTTTCCATCTGCGGGGTGAGCGCCGCCATCGCCACGGCGGGGGCGATCAAGGGAGACCCCAAGAAGCTCAGCTACGTGACCTCCATCACCCTGATCTGCGCCGTCCCGATGCTGATTCTCCAGCCACTCGCCGCCAAGACCTTCGGCATGCCCGATCTCGTCGCGGGCGCCTGGCTCGGCGGGACCCTCGACACAACGGCGTCCGTCGTGGCCGCGGGGGCCCTCATCAGCGAGAGCGCCTTGAAGGCGGGGGTCATCGTCAAGATGTCACAGAACGTGCTGATCGGCGTGGTGGCATTCATCCTGTCCGTGGTATGGACCTACAAGAAAAATGCCCTCGAGGGCGGCGAACGGCCCGGCGCGGTCGAGATATGGAACCGTTTCCCCAAGTTCGTGCTGGGCTTCATGATTACTTCCCTTGTTTTTTCTTTCGTGCTGTCACCCGCAGCGGTCGGATCGGCAAAGGGAACCCTGCGCAGCTTCGAGACCCTGTGGTTCGCCCTGGCCTTCACCAGCATCGGCCTGGAGACCCATTTCGGCGACCTGGCGAAGCTCGGCAGCGGCAGGCCGGCCCTCGCCTTTCTGGGCGCACAGGCCCTCAATCTGCTCTGGACGCTGTTTTTGGCCTACCTGTTCTTCGGCGGCGTCTTTTTTGATCTTCCCAGGTTGTAGCGGGAGCCCTTCTTGACGAATCGCACAAACGAACGCGCACCCCTCGTCCTGATCGTAGGCGGCGGCATCACCGGGCTGAAAGCGGCGCTGACCCTGGACGACTTCGAGATCCCGGCTGTCATCGTCGAGAAGTCGGGGGAGCTGGGCGGGAAGGTGAGGGGATACGCCAAGACCTTTCCCGATTTCCGGAGCGGCAGGGCGCTGGTGTCCGAGCTCGTGGAACGGGTGGACGCGACGGAAAAGATTCGCGTCCTCCGGCACTGCACCGTCTCCGGCGTGAGAACGGAAGGGGATCTCTACCGGGTCCATCTTTCCGATGGCACGTCGCTCGGCGTGCATGCCGTTATCCTTGCCTTCGGGTTCGAGCCCTTCGACGCCACCCGGCAGGAGGAGTACGGCTACGGGGTCTACCCGAACGTGATCGCGGCGCAGGAGCTCGAAGCCCTGCTGGATCCTCTCGGGCCCACAAAAGGCAGGCTGCTGAGGCCCTCCGACGGGAAACCCGTCCGAAAGGCCGCCATCATCTTCTGCGTCGGCTCCCGGAGCAAACGGACAGACAGCCCGTACTGCTCGCGGATCTGCTGCTCCTACAGCACCAAGCAGGCCATCGAGATCAAGGAAGCGGACCCTGATGCCCAGGTCGTCTGTTTCTACATGGACATCCGGACCTACGACAGGGGGGTCGAGGAGATGCACCAGTATGCCCGTGAGATCGGCGTGAAATACATCCGTGGGCGCGTATCGGACTGCAGCCCCCTCCCGGACGGCGACATCCTCGTGCGGGCCGAAAACACGCTACTGGGCAAGCCGGTTCAGGGGGTTTTCGACCTGGTCTCCCTGTCCGTCGGGATGATGCCGTCGCCGGATACGGCAGGTCTCGCGGAGATGCTGGGCATCGAGCTGGGAACGGACGGGTTCTTCGTGTCCGCCGATGGGGGCCTCTCCCCTCACGATACCGCCCGCGAGGGAATATTCCTGGCGGGGGCGGTGACGGGCCTCAAACCGATCCGGGACTGTATCCTGGAGGGCACTTCGGCAGGCGGGAGAGTTGCAGCGTATCTCAGGAGGCGCAGGGGATGAGCTACGGGTCCTCTTCTTCGTGATGACGGAAAACAGAGAAAAAACACCGGGCAGCATCGACTATGGGTGGCGACATCAGGGCAGACCGGTCCTGTTGCCCGAGGACCGCATCGTCGTCATCGACGACTCGAGCCACATGCTGGAGAAGGCCCTCCAGGAGCTCAGCATGCAGTATTATTTCCTGGACCGCTGTCATCAGTGCGGCATCTGCACTGAAGCCTGCCCTCACACGAATCTCAAGAATGCCGACCGCTTTTCGCCCCGGGTCTTTATCCAGAAAGCCCGCCTGGGCCTCATCGATCTGGCCGGCGGCGAATTGTGGAGCTGCACGACCTGCGGCAGCTGCCTCCAGGCATGCCCCTACGAAGTTCCCCTCGTCGAGATCATCGTGAGCCTCCGGAACCTCGTCGTCGAGCAGGGAGCGGGTTATATCCCGCCTTCTTTCAAAGCCGTCCTGGCGTCGCTCGCCGCCAGCGGGAACCCCTGGCGGGAAGACCCAGACAGAAGGGCGGACTGGTTCAACGAATTGGCTCCTCGAGAGGGGAGCCTGCCGGGATCGCCGGAAATCCTGCTGTTTGCGGGATGCTTTCCCTCCTACGACAGCAGGGGGCGATCCATCGCCCGTGCGGCCGGGCATATTCTGCAGGAAGCGGGAATCGGCTTCGGCATCCTCGGTAGCGAGGAGCAGTGCTGCGGCGACAGCGCTCTCAAGATCGGCGATCTGAAAACCTTTAAACGGCTGAGGAATTCGAATCTGCAAGCTCTCCAGGCACGGCATGCGGACAGGATCTACACGCTGGCGCCCCACTGTTCCCATGTCATGAAGACCCGCTACGCTTACGGCCGCGATGATGCGGCAGCGGTAAAGCCTTTCCTGTTGCTCCTTCATGAACTGGTGGCGGGGGGCCGCCTGCCCCTCGGGGAGGTAAAGAGTGCGCGCGCCGTCTTCCACGACCCGTGCTATCTCAGCAAGTACGAGGGGATCACGAAGGAGCCCCGCGAGATCTTGGCCCGCATACCCGGTCTGGAGACGGTCGAAATGGCCCACAACGGGAAAAGGAGCCTGTGCTGCGGGGGCGGAGGGGGCGGGTTCTGGCTTGACGCCCTGAAGGGGGAGAGGCTTGCCGAGATCCGGCTTGACGAGGCCGTCGAGGCGGGCGCCGACATGCTCGTCACGGCATGCCCTTACTGCCTTGCCATGTTCGAGGCCAGCCGCGCAGGCGACGGCCGCTGGGCCAGCCTCGAGATCCTAGACATCGGAGAGCTCGTCCTGCGATCCCTGGCGGAGAAACCCGGAATGTGACTGCGACACGAATGGCCAATGAGAACCGCATTGTCCATGGAGATCAGTCGAATCAATCATTGCAGCAAGTCGGTCTTACATTTTTCCCTCATCGTTTCTGAAACGGCTCGTATGCAAAAAAGAACGAGTTAACAATACCACCGGCATCCTTTCGACCGCATAGTAAATGAAAGTAGACGCATCACGAATCGTACTCGGCACGGCTCAACTTGGCCGTCATTACGGCATCGCAAACACGACAGGGAACCCTGGCAGAAGGAAAGCAATCAAAATTTTGGAAACCGCGTGGAATGCAGGGATACGGATGTTTGACACGGCTCCGGGTTATGAATCGGAGTCGATTCTTGGAGAGTTCATCGCGGCAGAAGGTCTGTCAAGAGATGCGAAAGTATCGGCGAAGATTCCGGCGATTGGGAATCGAGCAGACTGCCGGGAATTTATTTCGCACAGCATAGAAAACTCGCTGTCGAAGCTGGGAACCCAGTCCATTGAAGTCCTCTACTTTCATGCTGCCGCCGATGTACATTGGCTGCGTGATGACGCTGTTTCATTCTTCAGTCTTTTCGATGCGTACCCGATTCGATCCTGGGGTATTTCGATCTACGATCATGAAGATTTACGCGAGTGTGGGGATGCAGCCGCCGACATGGCGATCCAATTTCCGTTCAATCTCATCGACAGGCGTTTCGAAAACAATTCCTTTCCGCAAGGAAGGAGATTCGCGCGATCAATTTTCCAGCAGGGTCTGCTTGCAGCTGATCGCTTGCGCCCGGATGCGCCCGCGGAATTGAAAAATTTTCATCAGCGAATTCTTCAAGACAGTCATCAGATGGGCTTTTCCCTGAAGCAATTGTCTTTGTCTTTTCTAGTTAGCCAAACGTGTTTTGATTTTTTTCTCGTCGGTGCTGAATCGTCCGAACAAGTAAGAGACATAATCGATACGGAACTCGTTGATTCCGTGAATTTCGATGCGCTCTCCAAACGTTGGGGGGCATACGTGTCGAGGGAGTGGATGGACCCGAGGCAATGGACTTATACGGCCAGCTGAAATACAGAATCAGCGAACAACAATTCGCTGTTCGTTCCATCACGGGAAAGGATGTGACAAAGGAGTATGTGGAAGCCCTCATGAAACAGAGGGCGTACCTCACGAATAATCCAGAATCGATAACGATAGACTGGCAAAAAAGATACGTCGAAAACATTCGTCGTTCGCAGGCTGACGCGCTGTGCGGGCTATTCCGTACCAGTCAGCTCATTGCGACAGCCGGAGTCCAGAATGTCAGGGCGGGCGAAACCACTACGATAGGGATTTTTGTCTTGGATGAAAATGCAAGGGGCCTGGGTTTTGGCAAAGCCGTGCTTTGGTCGACCTGTCATCTTGTCTACGAAATATATAATGTCGGCAGCTTCGAAGCCGGCGTGAAAAACTCTAATGTGCCGTCCATGAAAAGCTTTCTCTCCGTTGGCTTTGGTGTAAAAGAGGAGCGATCGGACAGTTATCGGTTCCGTCTCGAAATCAACCAGCTGAGAAAGCCGGAGAATATCGAGGATGTCATTCTGGATCGTACCCCTTGTGGAATCTCTTCATCCTGAACGGAAATCAAACTAAGGAATAAAGAGAGGGAAAATGGAAAAATTTGATGCCGTATTGGCCTGCCGTGTCAATGGAACACGTCTGTATGGAAAACCTCTTCAATTGATCGATATCACGAATCAAATCACCATCCTGGAAAACCAGGTACGGCATCTCAAAACTGCCGGCAGCCTCAACCGAATCTGTCTCGCAATCTCATCAGAGCGGGAAAATTACGGCTTTATTGAACTGGCAGAAAAAAACAAATGGGAGTATGTCATCGGCGACCCGAAGGACGTGCTCGGGCGTATACTGACCGCTGCAGACAAGCTGGGTTCGACGCAGGTCCTTCGTGCCACGACGGAAAACCCCTTTATGATTTCCGATCGAATCGATCGGTTGTACGAGCAGCACACGACCGGGAACTATGATTATTCCATGTATTCCCATCTGCCCGAAGGGGCTGGATTTTCTCTTTTGAAAGTCGATGCGTTGCGCACATCCCATAAAAAAGGACAAGAACGACATCGCAGCGAACTGGTCACGTCTTATATTTTTGATCACAAGAGCGATTTCCGGCTGAATATCCAGGAGATCGAAAAACACCTCCAGAGGCCGGATGTCAGGATTACGGTTGATTACCCGGAAGATTTAATCTTTTGCAGAAAGGTGTATCATGATCTGCGCGGACACGAACGGATCATACCCATTGCAGAGATCGTCGATTACTGGGACGGAAACCCGGGGGTACGGAAAATCGTTGAAAACATTGGAATCGATTGGGGGCATGGCCGAATATGGGCGTGAGTAAATCATGAGACACGATCATCAGACAGCAGTTGAAATCATTGCAGAAGTCGCACAGGGGTATGAGGGAAATCCGAAGCTAGCATCGATGCTTGCGATAGCCGCCACGCGGGCTGGCGCCGATGCTGTCAAATATCAGCTCGTCTTCGCAGACGAGCTTGCAACCCCGGATTACAAGTATTATGAACTATTCAGAACCCTCGAGATGCCTGAGAGTGTTTGGAAGGACGTTGTTCGGACAATCCGGGAAGCGGGGAAACGTGCTTACTTTGACATCTACGGCACAAAGGGACTTGAACTTGCCACAGCCCTGGGAGCAGACGGGATCAAACTGTCCACGACGGAGTTTTTCAACGACGACCTAGTCAGGCGGACGCTGTCACGATTTCCCAAGATTTTTGTAGCAATCGGCGGAATCGGTATGCAAGACCTCCGCTCATTTATCGACAGGCATGGAATCCAGCCGTCCAGCCCTGTCTGCTTCTTGTATGGCGTTCAGAATTCTCCGACCATGCTGGAGGATAACCACCTCTTACGATTAAAGTATCTACAATCCCAACTGCCGGGCTTCCGGTTCGGATTGATGGACCACACCCAGGGGGACTCGCCTGATGCATTGATTCTTCCCCTCCTCGCATTGCCGCTGGGGGCACGCGTCATCGAGAAACACATTACCCTGGATCGCCTTCTGGAGATCGAAGATTACGTGTCAGCGCTGACACCGGAGCATTTCGCCGCGTTCGTGCAGTCGGTGAGACGTTTCGAGAAAACACTCGGAAGCGAGGACATGGAGATCTCGGAATCCGAAAGGCAGTACAAACAACGCACCGCGAAAGTCGTCGTGGCCACCAGGGATATTCAGAGAGGCACGCGGATCGGTGCCGATGATGTGGCCTTGAAACGGGTTGGAAAAACACTGAAAGAGGAAGAAAGCATTCACCGGCTTGAGGACGTCCTTGGCAAGCAGATTGACCAGGATGTCAAGGTGCATGAGCCGATATCACTACCCATGGTGAAGTGAGAAAAAGAAAATGACACGAGAGTTTCCTGCCAGCGCTCGCCTTCTTGAACGCATCAAGAAAGTCATGCCGGCCGCCTCCTCGACATACAGCAAGAGCTATCGGTATTATTGCGAGGGAGCTGCTCCGGCATTTCTCGCCAGTGGAAAAGGAAGCCATGTCCTCGATGTGGATGGACACGAGTACATCGATTACGTGATGGCGCTGGGCCCTGTCATCGTGGGCTACAACGATGAACGCATCAACCGCGCCATGATCGATCAACTTGAAAAGGGTATTTCCTTCTCCCTCTCCACGGAGCTTGAAGTTCGACTTGCGGAGAAACTCGTAGAGATTATCCCCTGCGCCGAAATGGTGAAATTCATGAAAAGCGGCTCCGAAGCCACGTCCGCCGCTGTACGGCTTGCGAGGGCCCACACCGGCAGAGACATGGTCTTCTGCTGCGGGTATCATGGCTGGCAGGACTGGTATATCGGTACCACGCAGAACCACCTCGGGGTTCCGCAATGTGTCCGGGAATTGACGAAGACGTTTGTCTATAACGATCTCGATGGACTCGATATCTTGTTCCGGCAGAATCAGGGGAAAGTCGCCGCGGTGATTATGGAACCCGTGAGCTTCGAGCTGCCGCGGGAGGGGTATCTCCAATCCGTCAAGGAACTGGCCCATCGGCATGGAGCGCTGCTCATATTCGACGAAGTCATAACAGGCTTTCGTATGGGGCTTTCCGGGGCTCAAGGCTATTTCGGCGTAATACCCGACCTTGCTGCGTTCGGAAAGGCCATGGGAAACGGGGCCGCCATTTCTGCCGTTGCTGGGCCGGCCGACGTGATGAAGCAGATTGAGAGGGGCGCTTTCATCTCGACAACCTTCGGGGGGGAATGCCTTGCAATTGCCGCAGCGCTTAAGACCATCGAAATTCTCGAGCAGGAGAAACCTTTGGATTATTTCACGAGACTGGGGGCGCGGTTTCTTGAAGGCATTTCCCGGCTCATTGGTCAGGAAAAGTTAGAACATGTCGTCCAGACGGCGGGTATTCCAAGTCATTTTGCACTGCGATTTGAGGGGGATGCAAGGCTGGATACCTATGACCTCTTTTCCGTTTTCCAGCAGGAGGTTCTTCAAAACGGCATCCTCATGATCGGCTCACATAATTTCTGCCTTGCTCATAACGATGCGGACATTGACTTGAGCCTCGAAGCCTATGCACAGGCCTTGCCCATGGTCCGAAAAGCGCTGGAGAAAGGATCCCTCGAGGGAATTTTACGAGGCGGAAAATTCCGTCCTGTTTTCAGGCGAGATTCGGTCCGATAGATCATTTTTCGCTCCCTGAATGACATGAGCCACGTATTTTTCCGAGTCGATGCAGACACGAAAATCGGGACAGGCCACGTCGCCCGTTGCCGGTGCCTTGCCCGGGAGCTCGTGAAAAAGGGGATCCCATCTTCATTTCTCATGGCAGGAGGGAAAAGCCCGATCACGGAATCCCTCGAACGAGAAGGCTTCCAAGCCTTTACGCTACCTGAAGGGGAATGCGACGAGGCCGATGCCCTGACTGCGTTCATCTCCTCCTCCGGTGCAGACCGGCCTATCCTCGTTGTCGACAGCCCCCGTTCGTCGTTCTATGGCGGAGACTTCCAGGAGGGAATCCGGAAAAGAGGGGTGGGGCTTCTGATGATTGCATTCCGGAGCGAGGGGCACTTCAACGCCGACGCGCTCCACAACCAGAACCTCCTGGCCCTCGAGGAGGTCTACTCGGTCGAACCGTACACAAGGCTTCTGCTCGGGCCCCGCTACGTCATTCTCGACGAGCGGTTCCGCAGACTGCGGGATTCCCGGGGAGACTTGCCCGCGGCAGTTGCGGACAGACTGTTTCTCTTTTTCGGAGGAGCCGATGTTTCAAACATGACGCTGAAGGCCCTCCGGAGTCTTGCGGCCATGGAGCAGCCCCTGCGCCGGGTCATCACGGTCGTCGGCCCGCTTCACGGCCGGTTGGACGAGATATCGGCCTTTGCCCGCGCAAACCCCGCCTTGCCGGTCGATCTGCATATCAACACCCCGGAGATGCCAAGGCTCATGACCGAAGCGGACATCGCCGTAACGTCGGGCGGGCTCACGATCTGGGAGTTGGCCTGCCTCGGGGTGCCCAACGTGGTGATCTCTACGTCCGAGCGCGAGCGCATTCACACCCCTCTGATGGAAAAGCGGGGGGGCTGTATCTACCTGGGGCACGAAGACGAGGTGGCGGAGCAATCGATCCGCGCAGCCGTGAGCGGCTTGATGGCGAACGGGAAGAAGCGCCATGAGATGGCCCGGGCCGGCCTCGAACTCGTGGACGGCCGGGGAACCGAGAGGGTTATCGCTGAAATGCTAAAACTTATCTCTGATGCCCCCACAAATGAGAGGAAAGGAAGCAGGCCATGAGTGTCCGAGTCGTCCGATGGCATGATGCCGACCCTGAGGCTCTTCGGGATCTCTATACAAAATACCCCTATCCCCCCTATTTCGGTTCTCCGATTTTGAACGATGAGCTCCAAGCGTATCGGTTCGAAAAAATCAGCGGTGAGGCCGGCAGGAGACCGGACGATTTTTTTGTCGCGGAAGTAGGCGGCACTGTCGCCGGTGCAGCGCAACTCCGCAGGGTCGATCACCTGTCGGATCATTTTGGTGTCGAGGTCGCCAGCATCGGCAACGAAGCCTTCACGGCAACAAAAAGTGAGGCGTCCTTCGCAGGATGCTCGGCTCTTCTGGGCGCTATTCGAGATCTGGCCATAACGAGGGGGTTTCTTTTTGTGACCTCGGCCGTCGCGTCACAGGCCGTGCAATGGATACGCGGCCTGGAGGAGTCTGGATTCCGATATGCTGACGGATTCATTCACACGTTCGCTTTCATCGACGACGACTATCTGCCGTTTCTGCAGGAACGTATTGTGATTCGGGAGCCGATCGAGTCCGATTTCGGAGAAATTGCCTATAGCTATGCCCATATGCCCTTTCCGAACCATCTTCTCCATGAACCCGAATTCAACAAGGAGAAGATCATCGCGCTGTACGTCAAGCGATATCGCGAAACCCACGAACGCCTGGGAAGAGTCTTCGTGGCAGAGATTGACGGTAATTTCGCAGGAGCGCTCAATGGGATCATTGACCCGGATATCAAAAGCAAGACGGGCATGATTGTGAACCACCTCTCTCAAGGGATGGTCATTCACCCACAGTGGGCCGGTAAGGGAGTCTCTCTGGCTTTGATCGCGGAGCGCCACCTCTGGTACCGCGAGTTGGGATTGCAATACGCCTATTATGGGGCCAACATCAATAATGTGGGAATGATCCGTGGCTTGACGAAGATGGCGGCTAAACATGCCGGTATCGAAATCAGTATGACCTTGAGGATAATATAGACAGAGAGGGTCGGATGAGAGCTCGTCGAGGAATCTTTGCGTAGAAGAAATTCGATCAGAAAACCGCGAATCGGTAGATGACGATATGCAATCAGGCAAACCGCAGCCACCGCGACCTGTCATCCAAAAAGTGCCGCAGCAATCCAGTGCAACAGCGCCCTTTCTACAAAGAGCATTTGCATGAAACGTGTCTTGCATTCGAACAAAGGGGGAGGTTTCCATGAAAGTGATTGACTCGAGAGTCAGGCTCAGGACCGAGCAATTGATGAAGGCGTGGACCACCGAACTGAAACCATTTTTCAAAGAGTACGTGCGGCTTTACAAAATGAAATCTAGGCTTGGCGTCATGCCGGTCGAAGAGCTCATCGCCTATGCCGGACAGCACAATGTGGAAAAAATGGTAGTATGCGGGGGGAACCGGAGTGATACGTATCACATCCTGGATATTGCGAGCAGGCATAAGGAGATCATCCCGGTAGGGGGTGTCAACCTCGAGCAAGGCATCCGCGGCGCATTAAGAAATATCCGCGATTACTGCGGGGATGGCGTCGCTGCCATCAACATGTCCCCCTTCATGTCAAGGGTGAATGCCAACGATCGCCTTCTGTATCCGATATACGGATTGTGCGAGCTCCTGAAAAAACCGATTATCGTTCATGGGTCCATCCACTACTGGCGAGGGGCATACATGTGGCACGGAAGTCCCGAATACATCGATGAAGTTGCCGTGGATTTCCCGGAGTTGAAACTGATCGTCTCCCACGGCGGAAACGGGTTTGGCCCGCCCATCCTCGCAGTCGCCCAGCGACATCCGAATGTCTACTTGGAATTCAGCGCCCTGAGTCCCGCTTACATGGCACCCGAATTCCTGACCGCGGCAAACACGTACCTCAAGAACAAGTGTCTTTTCGGGACGGATTATCCGCTCATCGAATTCGATGAAGCCATCACCAGGTGGAAAAAAGTCCTGAAGGAAGATGTGCAACCGCTCTTCTTCTATCAAAACGTAATGGACGCTCTGTATAAGGAATGCGTGCCCTACTAGAGGAACAGGATCGGAGCGGACACTGGGGTCGGGTGAAATCTTCACCAGAATCCCTGAAAAGTTGTTGCTGCAACTGTCTTCATCGGAGCCGGTCTGACCGGAGGGATTGGAAAGACCGGCAGCAATTCAAGAGGATTGGGAAGCATGAAAAAAGTTCGCATCATTGCTGAAATCGGCTCGAATTACGACAACGACCTTGAAACTGCCGTGGCATACATCCGGGCCTCTAGGGATGCCGGCGCGGACATGGTGAAATTTCAGACCCTCCGTAAGGAAAGGATTGTTGCGCAGGACATCCGGGTCGGAGGCAGATTGGAAAGAAACCCCGTCTATGATCTTTTCACCAGCCTGGAACTACCCGATGACTGGCACGCTCACCTGAAACAAAAGGCCGACGAGATGGGGATCGAATTCTTCTCTACGCCTTTTTATCTCGAAGCGGTGGATCTCCTAGAGCGGGTGGGGGTCCGGACCTACAAAATCGCCTCCGGGGACATCACTTTCACCCCGCTGCTGGAAGCCGTCGGACGGACAGGAAAATCCGCAGTTGTGTCGACCGGGGGAAGTACGCTTGCCGAGATCGAAGCGGCTCTCACCATTTTGCAGAAGGCCGGGATAGGCGATGTCTCGCTGATGCACTGCGTGAGCAATTACCCTCCGGCATGGGAGGAAATGAATCTCCAGGCGATCCCAACCCTGAGGCGGACCTTCGGACTCCCCGTCGGGATTTCAGACCATACCCCGGGTGATCTCGTCCCGATTGCTGCTGTGGCGCTCGGGGCCTCACTGATCGAGAAGCACGTCACGTTCGATCGGTCCCGTCCCGGACCCGACCATCCCTTCGCCATGACCCTCGAAGAGTTCGGCACGATGATCGGGCGGATCCGGCTCCTCGAAAAGGCCCTCGGAACGGGTGAAAAGATCCCCACCCCAACGGAGCTTGCGAAAAAGCACCGCATGCGAAGGGGAATATACGACTCGGCCACGAAGTTGCCTGCAGACGGCACTGAGGGCATATGGCTCCGCCCGGAGCATACCTGAAAAGGTCTCTGACCGCTGAGTAGACTGGGAAGCAGAGAACATCCGGAGAAAAAGACGCATCGGAAAGGAGTGCCATGAAGTTACGGATTATCGCATCATCCTCAATGGAAAAAAAAGCAGCGGGAGGCAAGGGGCTTCGATCCCTGTACCAGTCGGAGGGTATCCTCATCGAAGGGGATGGCGCGGTCGAGGTTTTCGACCTTGCCGGTGAGCGGAAAGCCTTTCTGGCAGGAGACGTCTTCGGTATCCGGACATGCCAGGGGGAGATCGCTGCCCTGGGGAACCCGGGGGAACTGCGGGATGCCCTGTCCAGCTCGGTCGAGGAATGCCGCGACCGGCTCGAAGGTTGCTATATTCTGGTTATTGCAGGCCCTGGGGATCAATGCACGATTTGCGCCGACCGCTACGGCAAGCGGGACCTTTACTATACCCTGTCGGGGAAAACTCCGAGTGTCGCCTCGGACCTTTCGCTCCTGCCGGAGTCGCCGGCAACGGACGGTTACGATCAGGCAGCCCTCGTGCACGCCCTGTGCGTGTACGGCTATCGCCCCCCCAAGAAGCATACACCCTACCGCGGGGTCCGAAGGCTGGGTGTCCGGGAGTCGATCCATATCCGCAACGGAAGGATCCGACTCGAAACGGAACCCTTCCGCCCGATCCCCGCGGGAAATTTCAGCGACCGGGACTTTAAGGAGTATGCCGAGATCCTGCTCGAGGCCATCCGGATCCGAGGTTCGCGCCACGGCAACGTCGTCTACCTCTCCTCGGGCTGGGACTCCACGTCCATCCTCGCCTGCCTCGTTCATCTTTTCGGCAGCCGGAAAGTCCGTTGCGTCATCGGACAGATGCGTTTTTCGGAGCGAAGCGGCGTCATCAACCCCTTCGAGATGGAACGGGCCAGGGAGATGGCCGACTACTTCAACGTGCGCCTCGATGTTGTGGACCTGGATTACCGCGGCAAGAAAGCACTGGAGTTGCATGACCGTCTGAAACCGACCCTTCAGCAACCCCATCATACGACCGGGGGGATAGGATTCGGACAATATAAACTGGCAGACTTCGTTTCAAAGACCAGCAACGGCGACGAATCCATCTTCTGTGGCGAGATCAGCGACGGGGCGCACAACCTCGGATTCAGCCAGTTCATGACCATTTTCCACCCCGTCCTGGAGTTTCGGGAGTACAGCGATAAGATGGGGAGCTACCTCTTCGGGCCTACCTTCTTCAAGCTCTTCCAGGAAGGAAAGCACGGCGATGACCCCATTTATGGGCTCTTTCGCTCCCGAGCAGGGGGAGCCCGCTTCGATGATCGAGCCAAGGGGACGCCGGCGGCTCGTACACTCCAGTTCCTGTCGAATTTCTACCTCCGCCCGGCCAGACTTCCTCTCTGGTCCATGAAAAATGTGAGCATGCTCACGGCGCGGGGGATACAGGCGTTCACCTCGGAAATGGAACGGACTTATCTTCGCGAGGCAGCCAGACAGGCCACCCCGGAAACACTCTACTCCTGGTATCTCCATCTCTACAACTCATTCCACTGGCAGTGCTCCACCATCGTGCCGCTTGGGCTTACGGCCGAAATGTGCGGCCTCAAGATGAGGCTGCCTTTCTGGGACACGAGGTTACAGGAATTTCTTTCGGCCATGCCGGAAAACTGGGGCCGTGGACTTGACCTCAATCCGACGAAGTACCCCCTGAAGTGGATGCTGAAGAATGTCATCGACTATCCCATACACCTGACGTCGGGCCCCCACTCGTACCTCTACGACGTGAACCCCGCGTTCAATCTCGGGGCCGAGATGATCTACGGGTCTGGATTCGTGCCTCGTTTCCGCGAAGCGCTGAAGTCGAGGGCGTATCGGGACGTGCTCTCCCCCGAAGTCTTCAACATGGCCTACGTGGAAAAGATCGTCGGGCACTATCTTAAGGGAAAAGAAGTCAAGGGACCGGAATTCCGGGACCTGCTGCCCCTATGCTGGCTCGCTCTATCGGGCTGGTACGGAACCAGATAGGAAACCTGCCGTCCCATGATTTTTTACGTCGACCGCCTGACCGCGGCGTCCTGCCGGCGAGCCATCGACCTCAAGCACCGGATGGGAAAGGCCTCCGTGGTGGATCTCCGGGTCCTCGATTCGCTGTCACCCTGCAGGGGCACGCGACGCATGATCAAGCGGCTGGGGCACGACTTTACCGTCGAGGAAGCGTCCTTCATTGCCGGCAGGTTGAGGATGCCGGACGGACAACCCGTCTGCATCGCCGCGAGGCGACACGCCAATGACGTGGCCATCCTCCAAGCCGAGGAAATGATCCGCCTCTCCCCACTTTTGGCACGTCTGAACAGGGAGTGGGGCCGCAACACGATTCTTCTTCTCCTGGCGCGGCATATATACAAAGACGCGACGCTATGGCTCCTTCGCCGGTATGTCGCGGACACCCTTTTCCGTCAATCCGGTGAAGGGGACGCCGTCCTGATCCTGGAAGAACCCGATTTCGTCCTTCCCTGCCTCTATGAGGGAACCGCCCCCGGCCTGAGGATCGAGCTGTACCACAGGACCGCCGCCCATTCCATCCGTCAGAGGGCTTATCCCTTCCTATGGTGGATGCGCCAGCGGATTCGCAAACTCCGTTGGCGTCTGGAGAACCTGTGGCGCCATAAACCCTGCGATGCGGCGCCCGCCGATACCGGCCCTGCCCTGCTGCTACTGCAGGAAGACGAGCTGTCGCTCGACCGCTCCTACAGGACGCAGCCCCACTGGCTGGAGCCCGAAGATCCGCCCCTTCCCTTTCGAACCTACATACTGCAGCCCGAATGGACCAGGGTGGCACCTGCCTGCGCGGGAATGGATCCCGACAGCGGCATCCGCAATCTCCCGTTGAGGACATGGTCTCTCTTCAGGGGCACAAGACAGGTTCAACCGCTCCGGAAAAGGCTGCTCGGGGATAAGAGGGCCTGTCTGGTCCGGTCATTATGCAGCCGTCAGCATGATCTTCCTGCCCTTCTTCCGCTTGTTCGCCTGTTGGATACGGCGGCGGATCTCGCGGCATTCTGCTCCGAGACAGGCATCCGAGTGTTCATGACCTGCGAGAACTACTTCACGGCGGCAGATGCCATGCTGATCATTGCCTCGCCTATGGAAATCCAGACGATCTCCTACCAGTACTCGAACATGAGTCGCGTAGGGCCGATCATGATGACAACTGCGGACACCATGGTAACGTTCTCCCCGCTCTATCACGAGCGCTGGAAGCATCGATGCATCGCCCCGAAGCAATTCCACGATACGGGCTATCTTTACGACGGCGCGTTTAAACGGCTTGGCGAGCGATCAGCGATGCATCGTGAGAACCTGATGAAGGCAGGCTCTCAATTTATCCTGTGTTTCTTTGATGAAAACGCCTTCCGCGGAAAGTATGAACTGGTCCTCCGGGAGGATCTTGTGGACGAGATTCGCACACTGCTGGAGCTTGTCGTCAGTGACCCCACGTTTGGACTGATCGTCAAGAGCCAGTTTCAGCGGCATTCCCCTGTCCGCTTCCCGGAGCTGTCAGAATTGAGAAATGCCGCCGAATCGACGGGACGTTACCTCGAGCTGTCCCATGGCTCGGTGCGAAATATCGTTTTCCCCGCCGAAGCGGCGCTTGTTGCGGATGTGGCCCTTGGACACGCCGTGGGGGCGACCTCCGCCCTGGAGTCGGCCCTGAGCGGGACGAGGACGATCCTCCTGAATCCCTACGGGATGAAGACGGAAAACGACCGGTACTACGAGCGGGCCGATATCGTCTATTCTTCTCTGGACTCGGCCCTGGCGGCAATCCGCGAATACCGGGCAGGCAAGCCGGAACGGGCGGGCCTGGGGGACTGGTCCTCCATTCTGCATGAGTTCGATCCCTTCCGGGACGGGGAAGCCGCCGGAAGGCTGCGTTCCTTCCTGGAAAAAGAAATGAAAGGAACCCCGCAACGGGATCCACACGCGGGGAGGTGCGACAGCGTACGATGAGTACATTGGAAGGCGGTGCCGGCAAGAGGGTCGATCCGCTGCCATCGGACGCAGAGGGGCAGATCCGGGATTCCCTCATCTATCTGCTCCCCCTCGTCGTCAGCAATCTTCTTCCTTTCCTGACCTTGCCGATCTTCACACGCATCCTGACGAGGGAGGACTATGGCGTGCTGGCACTTGCCCAGGTCTACGCCGTTTTCGTGGGCGGCATCGCCAACTTCGGGATGAACGTGGCATACGAAAGGAATTACTTTCAGCATCATGAGAATCCGAAAGATTGCGGAAGCCTCCTGTTTTCGTCCATCTTGTTCGTGCTGTTCAGCACGACGGTCCTGGGAATCCTCACGTACCTTTGTCGGAGCCAACTTTCCTCATGGGTGATCGGGGCCCCCGGCCACGGGGATATTCTCTTCTGGGCGTTTCTGAACCAGTGCACCCTGAATCTCGTCATTTTCTACCAGCTGAGCCTGAGAAATGCCGGAGAGTCCGTTCCTTATCTGCGCTACACCGTCGCCATCAGTTTACTCAATCTCCTTCTGTCCCTCTACTTCGTGGTCGTGGCGCGGATCGGCGTGATCGGGCTCGTCTACGCCCCGTTGATCGCCAACGGGATGATCTTCAGCCTGCTGAGCCGCCGATATGTCAGGGCGTGGTCCTTTTCATTGAGCTGGCCGCTGTTCCTTGATTCCCTGAAGATCAGTTATCCCCTCACCCCGCGAATCTTCCTGGGCGCTGCCAGCCAGCAGTTCGACAAGTATATGATCGGCCTGATTTCGACGCTGGGCGGTGTGGGCGTGTACCGGATCGGTCAGCAGGTCGCATCGCTCGTGTTTTCCTACATGACCCAGCTCGAGCACGTCTTTATCCCCGGGACATACCGGCGGATGTTCGATTTGAGGGAAGAAGGAAAGGAAGCCGTTGGCCGTTACCTCACCTCGTTCTTCTACGTGTCGATCTCCGTTGCCTTCATGATATGCCTTTTTTCGGAGGAGATCATCTCGATCCTGACGCCTCCCGCATTCCATGATGCAATCGACATTGTCACCGTGCTGTCCATGTACTACGGGTTCCTGTTCTTCGGGAAAATCACGGGGACCCAGCTCATTTACTTGAAGAAGACCCACATCACCTCCCTGCTGACCCTGTCGGCCCTCGCCCTGAATGTCGCGATCAACATCCCCTTCATCTACAAGTGGGGAGCTCTCGGTGCGGCCTGGGGAACCATGCTGGCCGGGGTTGTCTCCTGTGCCGTGTCATTTTCCGTGGCCCAGCATTACTACGGCATCCGGTGGGAGGTTGGAAAGATTATCCCGGTCCTCGTGCTGTTCTTCTCGGCTGCGCTGCTCACCGTCGCCCTGAGGACCCACGTGGATTATCCGCAGCGGCTTTTCCTGAAGCTGCTTCTCGCCGGCGTCTACGTCTACGTGGGAGTCTGGATCCGGGTCATCACGGCCGAAAACATCGGCCACCTGAGAAATCTTCTTCTGCGGAATCGCATCGTGGCTCAGCGGAATGGATGACATGGTGGAAAACTCAGCCTTTGCCTGCACGGCATAAGAGGAAGTCGTGAACCGTGAATCGTCCGTCTTTCCAGCGATGGACCATGCCATATGAAGGGAAGCCCCGGCGCCGTTGCGCAGCGATACCGCAGCAGCTGACGTTCGCGAGGAGGAACCATGTCCCGCTTTGAAGGCCCGGAAATGTACAGGCTCATTGAGAGGTTGTTTCCGATTCTCCGGAGCATTACGGGAGACGGCGTCAGGGAGACCCTGGCCATCCTGGGTGACCATATGGATGGCCTCACGGTCACCGAAATTCCGACGGGGGAAGCGTGCTTCGATTGGACGATCCCGAACGAGTGGAACCTCCGGGAGGCCTTCATCGAAGACGGCGCCGGCAGGCGGATCATCGATTTCAAGGAGAACAACCTCCACGTCCTGAACTACAGCACACCCGTGGACGGCGTGTTCAGCCTCGAGGAGCTGACCCCGCACATTTACACCTTACCGAACCAGCCCGATGCCATTCCCTACAGAACATCCTACTATGTCGAACGATGGGGCTTTTGCATGGCCCATTCTCAATTCGTGCGGCTGAAACCCGGCAATTACCGGGTCAAGATCGATTCCACGCTCGCCCCGGGCAGCCTGACCTATGCCGACAAGATCATTCCCGGCTTAGAGGAGCGCGAGGTACTGCTTTCGACCTACGTTTGTCACCCGTCGATGGCGAACAACGAGCTGTCAGGCCCGGCGCTGGCCGTCGCCCTGTATCATTTCCTCTCTCCGAGAAAGAATCGCTATTCCTACCGTTTTGTCTTCGTTCCGGAAACCATCGGGGCCGTGGCCTATCTGAGCCGGAACCTGGCGGCAATGAAAAAAAACACCATTGCCGGTTTTCAGTTGACATGCGTGGGCGACAAGCGAGGTTACTCGTATGTCCCTTCCCGCAATGGCGGCACTCTCGCCGACAGGGTCGCAAGGCATATCCTGGACAGGAAAATCAAAACCTACGATCGGTACACATATCTGGACCGCGGCAGCGACGAACGGCAGTACTGCGCCCCGGGCATCGACCTGCCGGTCGTATCCCTGCTCAGGACCAAGTACGGGAAATTTCCCGAATATCACACCTCTCTGGACAATCTGGACCTGGTGTCCCCGGAAGGATTGCAGGGATCGCTCGATCTGCACAGGGACTGCATTCTTCTCCTGGAAGAGAACTGGAAGTATCAGGTGACAACGCTTGGTGAACCTCAACTTGGAAGAAGAAACCTGCGAAACACCGTAGGCGCAGCCAAGCAAATGCTCGGTCGAGACCGGATGATCAGCAACCTCATCGCGTATTGCGATGGCAAAACCGATGTCATCGAACTGGGCGAGACGTTCGGCGTATGCGCCCTGGAGTTGCTTCCCTTCATCGAAGAGCTCAGGGATTGTGATCTGCTGAGAATCGCGGAATAAACGGAGGAGGTCGAAATCCATGCTGACAAAAGATCAGTTGATCGACCAGTTGGCAAAGACGGGGCTTCGTCGCGGCGACCTATTCATGGTGCACAGTTCGTACAAGTCCCTGGGCGGAGTGGAAGGCGGAGTGGACACGGTCATCGACGCATTCCTGGAACTTGTCGGACCGGAGGGTACTGCGCTTTTCCCGACCTTCCATTTCAGATCATGGACTGAAAATCACTATTTTGACATCATGGAAACTCAGTCGGGAATGGGTGCCATTACAGAGGCAGCCCGAACGAGGAAGGAGGCGATTCGGACACCGCACCCGATCTATTCCTTTTCGGTTTTTGGAAAGCACGCCAAGGAGTATGAACGATGCGATGACATCGAGGCATTTGGTGAGAATTCTGTTTTCTCCCTGTTTCACAAAATGAACGGATTGATTGTCAGCATCGGCCTGGATTGGAATCACACCTTTTCGTTTCATCATTACGTGGAGTACAGGAATGGGGCGCACTACCGAAGGATCAAAGCCTTCTCCGGAATCTACGTCGACAAGAGCGGTCAGGCGCAGGTAAAAACATACACCATGTGCGTGAGAAGAACCCTGAAGGTGAAAACGTACATTGTCCCTGCGATGTCAGAGCTGCATGCGCGAAAAATTATAGAAGAAGTGGATGTGGGCGGAACCAAAGTGCATTTTTGCAGAGCCGATACCTTTTTTGAGCACATGGGCGAAATCATTCGAACCCACCCGGAGAAATGCCATTACGTGGAGGAGACTCATTTCTGAACCGGCCCGATCGGCACCCTCGTCCCGGCAGCGACAGGGAGGTCTGCGAGAAATGGAAACGCCTGATTGCCACACCTCCGGCGACCCGTGACAGGAACCCTCATGGACGATAACCTCTGTCTCTGCCTCCACTGCATCCGGAGCGAGCGGGATCCCGAACCGAAGGCGCACCGCGAGCTTTTCCTGCCTCCCGGGGAGCTGGAGGCCCTCTTTGCCTCCCTGCGGGATGAAGGATATCGCTTCGCCCTGCCCGGCGGGTCCGAAGCGGGGGACGGGCCCGTGTGCTGCGTCACCTTCGACGACGGCTATCGCAACAACAGCCACTTCCTGGAGACGGCCGAGCAATTCGGCATTCCCTTCATCCTTTTCCTGAACTCCTACAATGTGGTCCACCAAGTCCCGTTCATCTGGGACATCTGGGAAGCCTCCCGGACACAGCCATGGCCCGTCTCGTCGGTGAGCTACCGAAGGCTTTACGAATCCCTGACCCCGGAGGAGAGATCCCTGCTGCACAACGACGCTCACCGCCCGTTCACCCCGGAGGAGCTGGAGACGTTTGCCGCCCATCCGCTCGTGCATCTGGCGCCGCATGGCCATACGCATCAGCCCCTGGTGGGCCGATACAGGGAGAAGGCGGGGGTCGAGCTGGATGAAAACCTCGCCTTCCTCGAACGATACAGGGGGGTCCTCCGGGAGGAGTTCTCCCTTCCCTGCGGCCTGTACACCCGGAAATTGACCCGGGCGCTGCTCGCCCGGTTTACGCGAATCTATACCATCGACGGTGGCGGGTTCTCCCCGAAGGACCGGGTCATCAACCGGATCTCGCTGGTTCACCCGGATTACGGCGGTCCCCTCAGAGAGCAGATCCGAAACTCCTTCGGGGCGAAAGCCAGGCTGATGAGGAAGGCGCAGAATCTCCGGTATTCGAACCGTTTGCTTTCCCGCCTTTCCCTGTTCGGGATGGCTCCATGAACGCCACTACGGTCCTCATCGTTGCAAAGGACAGGGTCCTGCGCAACCTTCCGGACGACATCGGCCGGGAGGATCATTGCTACTATCTCTGCGATGATTATGCCGCCTTTACGCATATCCGGGGACGATACGCGGATCGCATCACAATCCGCCTGCTGGGCGATCAGTTTCACGAAACCCTCGAGGAGATCTCCCGGGACTTTCTGGAGTACAGCCACCGGATCAACAGCAGGAACCGGTCGTGCGCGTTCTGGGGGACCCACCTGGCATCGAGGAATTCCGGCGCCTTCCCGCTGCTGAAGCACGTCGTCTATCTCTGCTGCGCCGGGAGGATCCTGGATCGGGCCTGCGGACAGCGGATCGTTTTCATCTGCGACTCGCCGGCCCTGTCCGGTCTGATCCGGGTGGAGGCAGAGCGCAGGGCTCTTCCCTGCCGCGTCCTTTCCTCCCCCCGGGGTTCTCTGAAGCGTGCGGAAACCTCGCTGCGCCTGATCGCCAAGGGCTTCTACTTTCTGATCTCCGGCCTGCTGCAGCTGGTGTATGCCCGCACGCTGCCGAACAGGCGGTTCACGGATACCCCTTCCGGGCAGCGATGCGTCCTGCGCAGCTGGGTCACGGCCGGGTCCGTCGACGGCAGCGGCCGCTACCGGGATCGCAATTTCGGCATCCTGCCGGACTATCTGGCCGAGCAGGGCAAGGACGTCTGGACGATTCCGCTCTATTTCAGCCTGGATCGAAACATTTTCGCCCAGATGAAGCTCATGGCCGCAACCGGGCACAAGATCCTCATCCCGGAGCAGTACCTCTCGCTTTCAGACATTTGGAGCACCCTGCGGGACGGCATAAGGGGGCTTTCCCCGGATCTGGATGGCTTCACGTTCCAGGGAAGGGACATCCGCTCCCTGGTGATGGAAATACATCGATCCGTTTGTCTTCATCCGTCTTACCTCTCCTACAACAGCATCAGCTACCTGCTGAAGAAATTTGCAGAGAGAAGGGTCCGGGTCGACTGTTTCATCTACCCCGTGGAAAACAACCCCCCGGAGAAGCCGTTCATCCTGGCCGTTCGGGAGCACTACCCCCATGCGCGGCTGATCGGATTCCAGCACACGGCCTGGCTGAAAGAACAGCTGGGCATTGTCCTTCTACCCGAGGAGTTGTCCTACCATCCCCTGCCCGGGCGAATCGTCTGCAGCGGCCGGCGCTATCTGGACATCCTCAAAACGGCCGGGTTTCCGCCTGATCTCCTCGTACCGGGACCGAACCTCCGCTACACGGAGGTCAACCGGTTTGTGGGGGCGGGCGCTCCCGACGTCACTGGCCCGCGAAAGCTTCTCATCATCCTGAACTACGACACGAACCAGAACATGGAGCTGCTGGAAAAAGCGGGGCAGGCCCTGAAGAACCCGGGCGATCTCCGGATCCTCATCAAGGCCCACCCGACAACGGATGTCCAGGGGATCAGCGGGTTCCTGCAGGAAATCCGGTTCCCCCGCTATGAGTGGGCCTCCGGCACGGTCATGGAGCAGCTTGCACAGGTTCACGCCGTGCTGATGACGGGGGGATCGGTCTCCAGCATGGAAACGATCGCCGCCGGGGTCCCCCTGGTCCGGGTGTCGCTGGAGAACAACTTCGATTTCGATTGTCTCTGGGACGACGGCCCGGTTTCGCCCCCGGCCTCCTCGGCAGGGGATCTCAGGCGTCATCTGGACGAGGCGCTCGGGGCGGACAGCACCGAGAGGGAACGCCTTCGCCAATACGGAAAAACCATGGTCGAGAGCTACTTCGAGCCGGTCACGGCCGAAACGCTGCGGGTCTTTCTATGAAGACGCCAGCCACGGATTCGGGCCGGGAGTCGAGGAAGGACTGGAAGGTCGTCCCTTTTCAGGACGCCGACCTGCCCGCGATCGGACGTTTCTTCAAGCGCCACTTTCCGGGCCCGGGCCACTACGGCACCATGGGTCTTTTCCACTGGCGGGCCGTCGAACACTATCTCACGCGCGGGATCGTCAATCTCGTCAAGGACGAGGGCCGGATCGTCTCGATCCTGAGCAACACGCCGAAGTCTCTCCTCGTCTGCGGAGAGGAAAGCCTGGTTGCGGAGATCGGCGATGCCTTCACGGACCCAGACTATCAGCGCCAGGGGATGCAGACCCTGCTGACCCTGCAATCCATTCAGGACGCCTGGGACCGGGGAATGAAGGGTGTCTACTCCACTCCCGATCACCAGACCCCTTCGCTGAGCGCCTTTATCAACCGGGCGAACTTTCTGCCGCTCGAAGGCGTAGAGGTAAAGTCCCTGGTTCTGCCGCTGAACATCGGACCCTTTCTGCGGCTGCGCGGACACTGGCTTGCGGCCCAGTATGTCGGCTCGCTTCACCTGACAATGGCTTATCTGTACTTCCGGCTCATGAAGGCGCTGCATGCTGCGGCGGGTGTCGAAATCGTCGAGCTCCCCGGCCTCCCGGAAGACTGGGATCGTTTCTGGGAGAAGGCCCGGAAGCCTTATGACGCGATCTTTTCCAGAAGCCGCCAGGCGCTTGCATGGCGGTTCTTCCAGAACCCCAACCGCTACACCGTCTACGGGGCGATGGAGCAGGGCGAACTGGCGGGGTACGTGGTGCACCGGGTTTCGGAGGACACCGGAAACCGGATGCTCATTCTCGCCGACTTTCTGTTCCTGCCGGGGCGTGAAGCCCATCTCCGTGCTCTTCTCCTGAAGGTCCTCGAGGATGCCCTGAAGGCGGGGGTCAGCCACGTCTACACGTGGTGCTCTTCGAAGAGTCCCTACTACCCCTTCCTGAGAAAATACGGTTTTCTGAAGCGGAACGACATCCTGCTGATCTGGGTCCAGAATGAGTTCGCAGCCCGGCTGCGGAAAACCTGCAAGACCTGGCATTTCACCATCAGCGATTCAGACAACGTGTGACGCGGGCGGATTCTGGATTCACACACAGTCCTTTGAAAGAGAAAGGAAGCTCCTGTGAAGCAGCTCAAAGACAGATTGAACAAGCGGGATTTGACCATCGGCTCGTGGATCACCATCGGTCACCCCTCGGTCGCGGAGATCATGGCAACGGCGGGCTTCGACTGGCTGGCCATCGACATGGAACATTCCGCCATTACGCTGGACCAGGCCTTCGCGCTCATCCAGGTGATCGAGCTTTCGGGGATCCCGCCGCTGGTCCGTGTCGGGGAGAATGACCCGGTCGTGATCAAGAGGGTCATGGACGCGGGGGCCCACGGGGTCATCGTCCCGATGGTCAACACGCCGGAGGATGCGCAGCGAGCCGTCGACTCCGTCAAGTATCCGCCCGGGGGCAAGCGGGGAGTCGGCCTGGCGCGGGCACAGAAGTACGGAATGGGGTTCGAGGCCTATCGGAGGTGGAACCAGGAGAAGAGCGTCGTCATCGTCCAGATCGAGCACATCCTGGGCGTAGAGAATTTCGACGCCATTTTTTCCGTCGAAGGCGTGGACGGATTCATTGCGGGTCCCTACGATCTCTCGGGCTCCCTGGGCATCCCCGGACAGTTCGATCACCCCCGCTTCAAGAAGGCCATCGCCATGATGGAGAAGAAGGCCCGCGCAAAAAAAGCGCTGGCCGGCTACCATGTGGTGCCCCCTGAGCCGGAGGCGATGCGCGAGAAGATCCGAAACGGGTACCGGTTCCTGTCCTACAGCGTGGATTTCCTGCTGCTGGGGGCAACGTGCAGGAAGGACATGGCCGCCATCCGGTCGTTTGCTGAAAAGAGCCGATAAGGGGGAAATTTTGAAAGAAGAGGATATCCGAAAAAGAGACGTCTTGAACCGTTACCTGGAGCTGGTGGGGGAAGACTGCGAGATCTTTTTCCGGGAGCGGGCGGGTTATGCGAAATCCGCATGCCCGGCCTGCGCATCCGAATCGGCGACACGCCAGTTCGAGAAGAACGGGTTCGAGTACGCGCAGTGCGGGCAGTGCCGCACCCTGTTTGTCCGGAATCGCCCCCCCTATGACAAGCTCGTCGATTTCTACACGGTGTCCAAGTCAACGGCCTACTGGATCCGCGACTTTTTCCTGCCCATGGCGGAGGCCCGGCGGCAGGCCATCTTCCGGCCGCGGGCGGACTATATCGCGGGCCGGTTCGGGACGGACCCGGGAGGGTTGATCGGCGACATCGGCGCGGGATTCGGCCTCTTCCTCGAGGAAATGAGGGCCTCATGGCCCCGATGCCGGTATGTGGCCATCGAGCCCTCGCCCGAGCAGGCGGGCATCTGCTCGAAGGCCGGCCTGACGGCAGAGTGCTCGACGATCGAAGCGCTGCGCGGCTATGATGCCCGCTTCGATCTGCTGACCGCCTATGAGCTGCTGGAGCACCTGTCCGATCTCCGGCAGTTCACGGAAGCGGTGTTCCGGCTCCTGAAGCCGGGCGGATGGTTTTTCATGACGACGCTCAATGGGGAGGGATTCGACATCCAGGTCCTGTGGGAAAAGGCGAAGGCCGTCACCCCGCCTCATCATCTGAATTTCCTGAATCCGGAGTCCCTGGAACAGATGCTCGTCCGGGCGGGCTTCGAGGTCCCCTCTGTGGAGACCCCGGGCAAGCTGGACTGGGACATCGTCGAGGGAATGATCCGACACGAAGAGGCAAACCCGGGCCGCTTCTGGACGCTCCTGGCGCAGCAGGGCACCGCCGAGGGGAAGCGCGAGTTCCAGGAGTGGCTGAGCCGGAACCGTCTGAGCTCCCACATGCGCGTGCTGGCCCGAAAACCTCTCTG
>Ga0316616_100000067_pt1 | contig 25795 bp, 23 predicted proteins | sample OWC_Aug_M1_C1_D1_FD_207660 | JGI IMG/M metagenome (GOLD analysis project Ga0316616, IMG submission 207660) | Wetland soil microbial communities from Old Woman Creek delta, Ohio, United States - OWC_Aug_M1_C1_D1_B | ecosystem: Environmental > Terrestrial > Soil > Wetlands | place: USA: Ohio... | reverse complement strand
AATTGCTGAGAATTTTCTTTAGCGTGGCGCACGACCCGACGACGCTGAACCGGCAAGGTCCGGACTGGGGCCGGCAGTACCGGTCTGCCATCTTCTATTCAAACGACGAACAGAAGCGGGTGGCCGAGGCCTACATCAAACAACTGGATGCGGCCAAGGTGTTCTCGAAGCCGATTGTCACGCAGGTGACGGCGCTGCCGCACTTCTACCCGGCCGAGGACTACCATCAGGACTACTTTGCCAACAATGCCCACCAGTCCTACTGCCAGCTGGTAGTGGCGCCAAAGATAGCCAAGGTACGGCAGTATTTCGCGGACAAGATCAACGTCGGCTGAGCCACTGGCGGCGCCAGAAAATAAGCCCCATCAAGCTGGCGATGAAGGCCATCAAGCTCATGGCGAACCAGAACCCATTGGCATCGGGCAGCCACGGCATGACCTTGAAATTCATTCCGAAAATTCCGGCGATCAAGGTGGCCGGCATGAATAGCATGGCGACGACGGTGAGGGCGCGCAACTCCATGTTGACGCGGTTGCTGATGCTGGACAGGTAAATATCCAGCATGCCGGCCAGCAGGTCGCGTAACGATTCCAGCGATTCGATGAAATGCACAGTATGGTCGTAAACGTCCCGCAGATAGAGCAGCGTGCTGGGCTGGAAGAAGTTGCTTTCGTTCCGGATCAGCGCGTTGATGACCTCGCGTAGCGGCCATACCGCGCGCCGCAGTTCCATAGTCTCGCGCTTGAGCTTGTGGATGCTCTGCAGCATGGATGATCCGGGTTTTCGCAGAAGTTCTTCTTCCAGCGTTTCGCAATCGTCTCCGAGTTGCTCCAGCACGACGAAATAGCGGTCGACGATCACGTCCAACAGTGCGTAGGCTAGGTAGTCGGCGCCGGCCTTGCGGATGTGACCCTTGTCGGCACGCAGACGCTCGCGCACTGGGTCGAAGGAGCCGGTGGGACGCTCCTGGAAGGTCAGCACGAAATTGTGGCCGAGGATCAGGCTTACCTGCTCCGAACTGATGGCCATGGCCGACTGGTCGTAGTGGAAGAAGCGGGGGACGAAAAACAGGTAATCGTCGTAGCTGTCCAGTTTGGGACGCTGGTCGGTATTGAGAATGTCCTCCAGCACCAGCGGGTGCAGGTTGAAGGCGCGGCCGATCTCGGACATGAGCGCGGTGTCGTGCAGGCCGTGGACGTTGAGCCATAGCACGCCATTTTCCGGAGCTTTCAGGTCGAAGCCGGATAAATTCAGATCATGCTGTTCGCGGATGTCGGCTTCGTCATAGCGGAACAGCGACAGTTGCGCATGCTTGAGTTTTACTTCGCCCATGGGCACCAGCGCGCCGGGCGGCAAGCCGACTTTTTTCGAGCGGTTGCGGCGGTTCTTTTTCATGGGGCGTAGCAAGTGTTCATAACGGCAGACTCGTCATTGACTTGGAACGGATCGGCTTATGGTAGCAGAAGCCGATCCGTCAGGAAGCGTTCCACCAGTTCGCGCAGTCCCGGCGCGTCCGCCTCGGCGAATTCGTAGTGAACGCGCACCACGGGCTTATTAATCTCGAGTAGCGCGGCGAGGTCGATCGGTGTGGCGGACACTATCACGTCGGCATCGCTGTCGACGATAGTCTGGCGCAGCGCTGCCAGCTGATCGTCGGAATAGCCTATGGCTGGCAGTACCAGGCCGATGTGCGGATATTGCGCATACACCTCGGCAATTGCCGGTGGAGCGTAAGGGCGCGGATCGATAATGTGGGCACCGGCGTTCAAGGCAGCCACGTAGCCGGCGCCGAACGCCATGCCGCCGTGCGTGGTGGTCGGACCATCCTCCACTACCAGCACGCGTTGCTCCCGCAGGTCTGGCGGGCTTTCCAGCTTGATGGGCGAGGTGCCGCGAACGATGGTGGCGCGCGGGTTGGCACGGCGCGCGTTGGCCTCGGTACGCCTGACGTCTTCGGCAGGGGCGGCGTTGGTTTTGGCTACTACAATGACATCGGCCATGCGCAGCACGGTTTCGCCGGGATGAAAGCGCAACTCCTGCCCGGCGCGTAGGGGATCCGCCAGCACGATATGCATGTCTGGGCGATAGAAAGGAAAGTCGTTGTTGCCGCCGTCCCACAGAATGATGTCGGCATCCTGCTCGGCCAGTTGCAAAATACGGCCGTAATCCACCCCGGCGTAGACGATGTTGCCGATGGCCAGATGCGGCTCGTATTCCTCGCGTTCTTCTAGGGTGCAATCGGCGGCGTCGAGATCGGCCAGGCTGGCGAAGCGCTGCACCGCTTCGCGCTCCAGATCGCCATAGGGCATGGGATGACGCACTACGGCCACGCGCAGACCTTTTTCCCGTAACAATCGCGACAGCCAGCGCGCAGTCTGCGATTTTCCGCATCCAGTGCGCACGGCGGAAATTGCGATGACGGGGATGTCGGCCTGCAGCATGGTGCGTTGCGGACCGAGCAGGATGAAATCAGCTCCCGTAGCCAGCGCCCGTGAGGCATGGTGCATGACTTCGATATGCGCCAAGTCGCTGTAGGCGAATACCACCTGGTCGATGTGCTCGCGGCGGCACAGATCATCCAGCCCCGATTCATCAACAATCGGGATGCCCTGCGGATAAAGCGGCCCCGCTAGGCTGGCAGGATAGGTGCGGCCGGCAATGCCGCTGATCTGCGCTGCGGTGAAGGCAACGACCTCGACACTGGCATCCTCGCGGTAGACCACGTTGAAGTTGTGAAAGTCACGCCCGGCGGCACCCATGATGAGGATGCGCGTTCTCATGAGGCTATTCTGCACGTAGCGCCTCGATGGCGTCCAGTCGGGCTGCCCGCCGCGCCGGCAGCACCCCCGCCAGCAGGCCGATGACGGCCGCCATGACGATGGCGCCGACGGCGAAATTCCACGGCGTGTGCACCGGCATGTCGGGCAGCGCCAGGTGCAGCAACTGGGCGATGCCCACGCCCAGCAGCATGCCCACGGCGCCGCCGATGGCGGCCAGCACCACCGATTCGCCGAGGAACAGGTTGAGGATGGTGCGGCGCTGCGCGCCCAGAGCCACCAGCAGGCCGATTTCGTTGGTGCGCTCGGCCACCGAGATGGTCATGATGGTGACGATGCCCACGCCGCCCACCACCAGCGAGATGCCGCCCAGCGCGCCCACCGCGCCGGTGAGAATGTCGAGGATGTTGGACAGTGTCTCCAGCATGTCTTCCTGTGTAATGACGGTGAAATCCTCCCGTCCGTGGCGCGTTTTCAGGAGCGCCTTGACGGCATCGGCCACCCCGGCGGCGCGCAGGCCTTCGCGGTAGGTGAGGTGGATTTCCATCAGGCCCTCGCGGTTGTAGAGTTCCAGCGAACGCGCGGCGGGAATGTAGGCGGTATCGTCGAGATCGATGCCGAGAAACTGTCCCTTGGGCGCCATCACGCCGATCACGCGGAAATGCATGCCGCCGATGCGCACTTTTTCTCCCAGGGGGTTGGCGGTGCCGAACAGTTCGTTGCGCAGTTTGGCCCCCAGCACGATGAGCGGCCTGGCGTTCGCCGAGTTTTCGTCCGGCAAGAAGCGCCCGACCTTGACGTTGTAACTGAACACCTTGGTGAAATCCGCATCCACGCCATACACCGTCGTCCGCCGCAGCCGCCCATTGCTCTCCACCTCCGAATTGCCCCACACCGTGGGCGTGGCACCGGTGACGTTGGGCAGTCGCTTCAGCGCATCGCTGTCTTCCAGCGTCAGCGGCCTTACCGTGGTCGGGATGCCGGTCGGATGTCCTCCACCGGTCTTGGTCTTGCCCGGCGAAATGGCGATGACGTTGGTGCCGAACTGGGAAAACTCGGCCAGCACGAAGCGATGCACGCCTTCGCCGATGGACGTAAGCAAAATCACCGCCGCGATGCCCACCGCGATGCCGAGCAGGGTCAGGAAGCTGCGCATGCGGTGCGCGGTGATGGCCTGCAAGGCATAGCGGGTGGAGTCGGCGAGGAGCATGGCTATCGCTTTGACAACGCCTGCACCGGATCGAGCTGTGCCGCCCGTTTGGCCGGCATGACTCCGAATATCAGGCCGGTGGCCAGCGCGGTGAAGACGCCGGCAAGCACGGCCCATGCCGGCGGATAGGCGGGGAAGGCGGGGTAGATGTGGCGCAGCACGGCGGCGGCGATTTCTCCCAGCGCGACGCCGATGACGGCGCCGACCAGCGACAGCATGGCGGCCTCGGTGAGAAAGGCGGTGCGTATGGTGCGGGTGGTGGCGCCGAGCGCTTTCAACAGGCCGATTTCACCCGTGCGCTGCGTCACCGAAACCAGCATCACGTTCATCACCAGGATGCCTGCCACGGCCAGGCTGATGGCGGCGATGCCGGCAACGCCCAGGGTCAGAACGCGCAGGATTTTGTCGAAAGTCTTCAGCACCGCATCCTGTGTGATGAGGGTGAAATCTTCCTCACCGTCGTGGCGGGCGATCAGGGTTTTCAGCACGCGTGCCTTCAGGCCGGCGAGTTCTTCGCGGTTGCTCCCCTCGATCAGGATGCGGAACAGGGTGTTGGTGTTGAACATCGCCTGTGCCGTTGTCACCGGCACGATGATGAGTTCGTCGGCGGTCATGCCCAGCCCGCGCCCCCCTTCGGCCAGAACGCCCACCACGCGAAAGCGGCGGTCGCCCACGCGGATCATTTTGCCCAGCGCCGGCTCCGCGCCGAACAATTCGTTGCGGATGACTGCGCCGATGACCGCTTCGTTGGAGCCGCGCCCGACTTCGTCCTTGGGCAGGAATCGTCCCTGGGCGAGTTTGAGGTGGCGCACGTCCAGAAAATCGGCGTTGGTGCCGATCAGCATGACTTCCCGGAGTTTTCCGCCCACGCTGATTTCCGAACTTCCCATGGCGACGGGTGCGATTTTGATTGCGCCCGGTAGCCGCGTCAGCGCCAGCGCGTCTTCTATGGTTAGATCGCGCGGCGTGCTGGTGACGAGGTTGGCCGGGTTGAAGCCGCGCGTTTCCGAGCGCCCCGGCAGGACGATGACCAGGTTGCTGCCGATGGCGGAAAACTCGCCCACCACGTAGCGGCGCGCACCGTCGCCCAGCGCGGTGAGCATGACCACCGCCGCCACGCCGATGGACATGGCGAGGATCAGCAGGCCGGTGCGCAGCGGGGTGCCGCTAGCGGCGGTGCGGGCGAAGCGCAGGGTGTCGGTGACGTTCATGCCGAAACCAGAAATGAGCCGCCAAGACGCCAAGAGTGCCAAGAAAACCCCAGAAGATCAGGCTGGTTTTTTGATTTTCCTTGGTGACCTTGGCGTCTTGGCGGTTCAAGGGATTTGTTTTTAAATTTCATTTGGCTATGGTATCGCTGGCGATGGCGCCGTCCAGCATTGCGATCTGGCGGCGCGCGCGGGCGCCAAGCGCCTGGTCGTGGGTAACCACCACCAGCGTCACGCCCTGGCTGTTCAGTTCCTCCAGCAGGCGCATCACCTCCTCGCCAGTGGCGCGGTCGAGGTTGCCGGTGGGTTCGTCGGCCAGCAGCAAAGCCGGGCGCATCACGGTGGCGCGGGCGATGGCGACGCGCTGGCGCTGCCCGCCGGAAAGCTGGTCGGGGCGGTGCGTAGCGCGGTCTGCCAGGCCGTAGTCCTTGAGCGCCTGAGCCACGCGGCGGCTGCGTTCCGCAGGCGCGACACCAGCCAGCATCATGGGCAGCGCGATGTTCTCGGCGGCGGTGAGACGCGGCACCAGGTGGAAGCTCTGGAACACGAATCCGACGCGCTCGCTGCGCACGCGTGCCTGTTCGTCCGGGCTGAGAGTGGTAACATCGCGGCCTTCCAACCGGTAGGTGCCGGCATCCGGGCGGTCAAGCAGGCCGAGCAGGTTGAGTAGTGTGGACTTTCCGGAGCCGGACGGCCCCATCACGGCAGCGTACTCGCCGGGCGCGATGCCGAGGTTGATATTGCGCAGGGCGCGCACTTCGCTGTCGCCCAGCCGGAATGTGCGGTCGATACCGCTGAGTTCGATCAGGCTCATCAGGCGCTAGGATTATTTGGCCGGCGGATTCTCTTCAGGCTTCACCAGCGCGCCGGCCTTGACGCCATCGCGCTCCAGCGAGGTGACGATGCGATCGCCCGCTTTCAGCCCTTCCATCACCTCGGTATATTCCCAGTTGGTGATGCCGGACTGGATGGTGCGCTGCTCCAGCTTGCCGGTGTCGGCGAGGTAAAGCAGCACCTTGCTGCCTTCCAGCAGGGCCGATGTGGGCACGCGCAGCACGTTGTCGCGGCTGTCGAGAATGACTTCCAGGTCGGCGCTGTAGCCCACCAGTAACTGGCCCGGCTCGGGCGGCTGGTCGAGATTGGCTTCTACGTCTACGGTACGCGCCTGCTTTTCCACCGCCACCACATAAGGCGCGACGCGCTTGACGTGCGCCGGCAGCACTCTGCCCGGCAGGGCATCCAGCGTCACCCGTGCCTGCTGGCCGACGCGTACCTTGGGCGCATCCACCTCATCCATCGGTGCCGTGATGTAGAGGCAGGTATCGTCAATCAGGTCAATCGCCGGCGGCGTCGCTACGCCGGGCGGCGAGGGCGTGGTGTATTCGCCCAACTCGCCGACGATATCGGCCACGGTGCCGTCGAACGGCGCTACCAGCAAGGTGCGGCCCTGTTCCACGCGGCTCACGGTGACACGTGCCTGGGCTTGGGTGACATCGGCACTTGCCGTTTCGCAGGCGGCGCGGCGAGATTGGGCCTCAAAGCGGATTTTTTCCTCAGCGCCTTCGGAGATGAAGCCGCGTGCGCGCAGTTTTGCGGTGCGTGCTGCTTCACGTTCGGCGCTGTCGGCCAAGGCGCAGATTTCTCCCACCCGCTTGCTGGCCGACTCCACCTGGGTCTGCGCCAGGCCGCTCTGCGCCTGCTGGTCGTCGTTCCATAGCCGGATCAGCACCTGACCCTTCCTGACACGGTCACCTTTCTTGACGCCCATATAGACAATGCGCCCGCCGGAAATGGGCGAAAGTTTGGTGCGCAGGCAGGCCTCCACCGTGCCGGCGCGGGTATTGGAGACGCTAGCTTCGACCTTGCCGCGCCCGACCTCCACCAACACCACGGGGATGGGCTTGGGGCGCGTAAACCACCAGAATGCTGCAACGATGGCAGTCGCGATGAGCAGGAAGACGATAATGCGGCGCATGGATTCAATCTTAAGAAGGACTGACAATGATTGCCAGCCTAATACAGCTGACGGCTTCTCTCAAGCAGGATTGCATTGTGCTGGCATACAATGAACGAAGGTTATTGAAAAGGATAGACAATCTTGGATACTTTCAGCCATGCCCTGTGGGGCTACGGCCTGTTTGGCTACCGGCGCCATCCCTGGCTTGCCGTGCTGTTCGGGGCACTGCCTGACCTGGTTTCTTTCGGTGCCTTCATTGTATTGCGGCTGCTGGATGGCAGCTACCAGTTCGGCCCGCCGCCCTTGGCAATCCTGCCGCACTGGCTGTTTGTCTCCTACGACATCTGGCACAGCTTCGTCATCAGCCTGCCGGTGGTGGGGCTGGTGGCCTTGTTCCGGCGTGACATCGCCTTTGCCATGCTGGCGTGGCCGTTCCACATCGTGCTGGATTTCCCTTTCCACAGCTTGCGCTATTTCCCTACGCCCATCTTCTGGCCGCTGTCCGATTTCGCCCTGGACGGCATTCCGTGGGCGACGCCACAGGTATGGTTGCCCAATGTCGCGGGACTGGCAATTCTGCTGGTTTACCGCTACCGGCAAAAGCGGCGCGCGGGCTAGTTCAGGATTCGATGAGATTCTTGATGGCGGGAATGTTGTGTTCCAGGCAGTAGCCTTGCCAGTCCACCATATCCGTCCAGCCGCTGAGGAAAACGAAATCCAGGCCCGCGCGCGTGGCGGCCTGGTGGTCGTAGCGACTATCGCCGAAGAACAGGCCGGGGGTGCGGCAGTTGCCGCTGGCAAGCTCGCGTTCGAGGATTTGGTCCTTGTCGAGCGGGCTGCCAAAGATGCCGCCGTCGAACCACTCGGCGATGCCGCGCTGGGCGAACACGCTGCGCAGTTCACCCTGATCCGCGCCGGAAACCAGGATCCAGTTGGCCTGCGGCGTGGCCTCGCGAAGTTCTCTCAGCCCCGGCGCCATCTCGCATTGCAGCAGGCCGATGGTGGCCTCGGTGGTGAAGGCGTGCAGCAGCGCCTTCATCGCCGCATCCGTCACCGGTATCCCCACCATGTCGCGAAGTAGTACCTCGAACTTCACGTAGCGTGAAACGCCGCCGTGCAGGATGTGGTAAGCCTCCAGCTCTTCCGCGTACTGCCTGCCGTAGGGCAAGGCGGCGTTATAGAAGGCTCGCGCCCGCACTTTGTTGGAGTCAAGGATGACGCCGTCGCAGTCGAATACCAGGGTGTTATAGCTAGATAGATTCAAGTTGTGTCGGCTATTTCTGCCAAGCATCCCGTAGCGTCACCGTTCGGTTGAACACCGGCTTGCCCGCCTGGCTATCCTTGCTGTCCGCAACGAAGTATCCGTGCCGCTCGAACTGGAAGCGCTCTTCCGGTTTGGCATCCTTCAGCGCAGGCTCCAGTTGCGAGGTGATCGCTTTCACTGAATCCGGATTGATGTCGTCCAGATAGTTGCGGTCACCGGCACCGGGGTTTGCTTCCTTGAACAGGCGGTCGTAGAGGCGTACTTCGGTGGCGTAGGCGTGTTGTGCTGACACCCAGTGGATGTTGCCCTTGACCTTGATGCTGTCCGCCCCCGGCGTACCGGACTTGGTGTCGGGCAGGTATGTGCAGTGTATGGTGGTGACGTTGCCGGCGGCATCTTTTTCGCAACTCATGCATTCGACCACGTAGCCGTAGCGCAGCCTGACTTTATTGCCCGGAAAGAGGCGGAAATAGCCCTTGGACGGCTCTTCCATGAAGTCTTCGCGCTCTATCCACAGTTCGCGTGACAGCGGTACTATACGCTTGCCAAGTTCCGGTTTCTGCGGATGGTTGGGGGCAAAGCAGTCCTCGCTTTGGCCTTCGGGGTAGTTGTCGATCACCAGCTTGATCGGGTCGAGCACGACGATGCGGCGCTCGGCGGATTCGTTGAGCGTGTCGCGCATGCAGTCTTCGAGGATGGTGTATTCGATCCACGAATCGGCCTTGGATACGCCGATGCGGTCGGCAAACAGGCGGAAACCTTCCGCTGTGTAGCCGCGGCGGCGTGCGCCGGCCAGCGTGGGCATGCGGGGATCGTCCCAGCCGTTGACATGTTTGTTCTCCACCAGTTCAATCAGCTTGCGCTTGGAAAGAACCACATAAGTCAGGTTGAGTCGGGCGAATTCGTATTGTTTCGGCAGCGGGTGTGCCAACAGGCCACCTTCCGCCAGGCGCTCCAGCAGCCAGTCATAGAACGGGCGCTGGTCTTCGAATTCCAGCGTACAGATGGAGTGGGTGATCTGCTCCAGTGCGTCCTCGATCGGGTGCGCGAAGGTATACATGGGGTAGATGCACCACTTGTCGCCGGTGTTGTGGTGGGTGGCGTGGCGGATGCGGTAGATGGCCGGGTCGCGCAGGTTGATGTTGGGCGAGGCCATGTCGATCTTGGCGCGTAGCAGCATGGCGCCGTCGGCATGCTTGTCGTCGCGCATTTCGCGGAACAGGCGCAGGTTCTCCGCCACCGGGCGGTCGCGCCACGGAGAGTTCTTGCCCGGTTCGGTCAGCGTGCCGCGGTTGGAGCGCATTTCGTCGGAGGTCTGCTGGTCGATGTAGGCGTGGCCGGATTCGATTAAATACTCCGCCGCGCGGTACATGAAATCGAAATAGTTGCTGGCGTAATACAGGTTGTCGTCGCCGAAGCCTTCCCACGAGAAACCTAGCCAGTGCACCATCTCGGTGATGTTGTCGACGTATTCCTGTTCTTCCTTCTCAGGGTTGGTGTCGTCGAAGCGCATGTGGCAGACGCCACCGTAATCACGCGCCAGACCGAAGTTGAGGCAGATGCTTTTGGCGTGGCCGATGTGCAGGTAGCCGTTGGGTTCCGGCGGGAAGCGGGTGCGGATTTGGGCCGGGTCGGGCTGGCCGGCGGCATGGTGCGCGGCGTCACCCGGAGAACCGCCCCAGCGTCGGCTGGCGTAGACGCCCTGCGCCAAGTCGCGTTCGATAATGTTGCGCAGGAAATTGGAAGCGGGTGAGGGGGTGTTTTTCTCGTCGGACATGGTCAATTGCAATAGGTTGATTTGTCGCCATTTTACACTGTGGCGAGGCGGGTATAATTAATCGCACATGAATTCGCTCACATTTCCCACCCTGCGCCTGCTGGCCGATGGCCAGTTCCACTCCGGAGAGGCCATCGCGCGCCATTTTGGCGTGACGCGGGCGACGGTGTGGAATGCCTTGCAGGATACAGAAACGCTGGGGGTGAAGCTGTTTTCGATCCGCGGCAAGGGTTACCGCCTGCCGCAACCGGTGCGCTTCCTGGAACGGGAAGGTGTAGTGGTGGCGTTGGGTGATCAGTCCAGCAAATTCACGCTGGAATTCCATGACCGCATGGACTCCACCAACAGCTATTTGATGCAGCAGGCGGCCAGCGGCCGGGAACACGGCGTGTGTGCCGTGGCGGAATTGCAGACCAGCGGACGCGGCCGGCGCGGCAGGGCCTGGCAGGCGGGGCTAGGCAACAGCCTTACGTTTTCCGTGCTGTGGCGCTTCGATTGCGGCGCCGGCGCGCTTTCCGGCTTGAGCCTGGCGGTGGGGGTGGCGCTTATGCGGGCCCTGCGCGAACTGGGCGTTGCGGACGCCGGGCTGAAATGGCCCAACGACGTGCTGCATCGGCAACAGAAACTGGCCGGGATTTTGATCGAACTGCAGGGTGATATGGACGGCCCCAGCGCGGCGGTGATCGGTGTCGGCCTCAACCTGCGCCTGCCGGATGCGATGCGCAAAGCCATCGACCAGCCCGCCACCGATTTGCAGTCCATCCTTGGCCAGCCACCGGATTCCTCGCAGGGGCTGGGTACCGTGCTGCGCCACATGGCTGGCGCACTGGAACAGTTCGACCGCGAAGGCTTCGAGGAGCTACGTGATGAATGGATGGCGCACCACGCTTTCGATGGGCAGATGGTGCGCATCCACATGCCGGACGGGCGCGAAATCGACGGCATGGCGGAAGGTGTCGCCGCTGATGGTGCGTTGCTGGTGCGCACGGAGCAAGGCGTGCAGCGCTTTGCCACCGGTGAGGTCAGTTTGCGGGGCGCGGCATGATCCTGGCCATCGACGCCGGCAATACCCGCACCAAATGGGGCGTATTCGACGCGTCTGGGGAGATGGCAGCGCAGGGCGCAGTGGACAACAGCCAGCTTGGCCGGCTGGTGCAGGACAGCGCAGCATGGGCTGGATGCCGGCGGGCAGTGGTGTCGAATGTGGCAGGAGAGGTTGTGGACCAACAGTTGCGTACATTGTTCGAGGCTCGGCAACTGCCGGTGCGGTGGGTAAGATCGGAAGCAGCAGCCTGTGGCGTAATCAATAACTATGCTCGTCCCGAGCAACTTGGCACGGATCGCTGGGCGGCGCTGGTGGCAGCCTGGAACCGTTACCGACAGCCCTGCGTGGTGGCGACGGCGGGCACCGCGCTGACGGTGGATGCCTTGTCCGCGCAGGGTGAATTCCTTGGCGGGCTGATCCTTCCGGGGAGAGCGCTGATGTATGAATCTCTGGCGGCTGGAACGGCGGCATTGTCTATTGGACAAGGTGTGTTGTGCGATTTTCCGTCACGCACCGAGGATGCCATCGCCTCCGGTATCGCCTTTGCCATCGCAGGCGCAGTAGAGCGCCAATGCGCCGTGCTGGAGCAGCGCGAAGGCGCTTTGCGCTGCCTGCTGTCCGGCGGCGATGCCCAATGGCTGGCGGCGGCACTGCCGAAGTCAGCCGAGATCGTCGATGATCTGACGTTGCGAGGCTTGTTTCTGATCGAAAGAGAACACTCATGAAATGGTTCGTCTGGCTATTGCTGATCCTGAATGTCGTCCTGTTCGGGTATTTCAAGCTTAGTGAACCAATGCCTAAAGGAATTCAGCCCGGGCATGAGCCTGTCCAGGCTGACAGCATGAAAATACTGACGCCGGAGCAGTTATCCGCGCTGCCTAAGACATTTTCTGCCTCTGCTGAGTCAGTAGTGCCGTTGGCGGTGCAGCAGGTGGCTTGTTATGAATGGGGAAGTTTTCCCTCTGGTAGCGTTGCGCGTGTTCAGCACATTCTGGAGAATTTTGGTCTTGAGGCGAATGTCCTGGTTGTTGCCCCTCAGGAGGCCATGCGCCACTGGGTATATATTCCGCCGCTGAAGAGCTTGAGGGCAGCACAAACCAGAAGTGACGAGTTGCGTTCCCTTGGCGTGCAGGAAAGCTTCATTGTGCAGGAAGCGCAGTGGCGCTACGCCATTTCTCTCGGAGTCTTCAAGGAAGAGGCTGGAGCCATACAACTGCAGGAAGAGGTGCGTAGCCGAGGGGTGCTCGATGCGGTCAAGGGTGTTCGTAATGATGAGAGCGGGCAGTCGGTTTTCTTGATAAAAAATGTAACTGTGGGTGTGGCTGAGGAAATTGGCAAGTTCAGGCCGGATTTTCCATCTAGCGAACTCAGGCAGGTGCCCTGTCAATAGGAGGATGTATGGGGATTTTTAGATCAGCGGTGAAGCAGGTGGCGCTTGCGGCAATGGTCGTACTGGGCAAGCGAATTGCAACCAAGGTGGCCAGCAAGATGGCGGAGAAGTCTACAAAGCCTCGCCCGGAGACTGGCAAGTAATCAGGGAAACAGCTTCCCCGGATTCAGGATGTTGTGCGGGTCGAATGCCAGTTTGACCGATTTCATCAAGGCAATGGTCGTCGCGTCGATCTCGCGCGGCACGAACGGCCGCTTGGCCATGCCAACACCATGTTCGCCCGACAGCGTGCCATCCAGCGACAGCACCAGCGAAAACACTTCATCCAGACAGGCTTCGGCGCGCTTCATTTCCTCCGGGTCGTCCGGGTTGACCAGTAGGTTGACGTGGATGTTGCCGTTGCCAGCGTGGCCGAAATTGACGTTGGCGATCCGGTAGCGAGCCGCCAGCTGTTCGATGCCCCCCAATAGCTCGGGCAGGCGCGAAACGGGCACGGCCACGTCCTCGTTGATCTTCTTCGGCGCCACGTCGCGCAGCAGCGGCGACAATGCCTTGCGCGCCGCCCACAGTGCCTTGGTGTCGTCGGCCTGTTTCGCCTCGATCAGACCGTCGATCTGACAGGTCTTGATGATGGCCTCGGTGGCCTCGGCGACTTCACTCTGCGAGCCATCGACTTCAATCATCAGCAGCGCGCGCATGTCTTCCGGCAGCATGCCGGGATGGCGTCCACGAATGAGGTTGAGCGCGTTGTTGTCGAGGAACTCCAGGGCGGATGGAATGAACGGCTGCGCCATGAGAGCGGCAATGGCATGGGCGCAACTGACCGTGTCGCGGAACTGCGCGGTAATGCCGCCGGTGGTTCGCGGCAGCGGGGTCAGCTTGAGTGTCGCTTCGACGATCACGGCTAGCGTGCCCTCCGAGCCGACAATCAGGCGCGTCAGATCGTAGCCGACCACGCCCTTGGTGGTGTAGCAGCCGGTCCGGATGAGTTCGCCGGTGCCGGTCACGGCCTTCATTCCCAGTACATGGTCGCGTGCCACACCGTATTTGACCGCATGTGGCCCGGCGGCGCAGGTGGCGAGGTTGCCGCCAACGCTGCAATAGGGCGCGCTGGAAGGATCGGGGGGCCAGAAAAATCCTTTGGGTTTCAGCGCATCCTGCAGTTCCTGGTTCAGCACGCCGGGCTCGATGATCGCCATGCGGTTATCGGTATCCAGCGACAGAATGCGGTTCATGCGTTCCAGCGACAGTGCGATGCCGCCTTGCTCCGGCACGCTGCCACCGGCAGTGCCGGTGCCGCGCCCGCGCGGGACCAGCGGTACGCGGTGCTCATGGCACAGCCGTACCACGGATTGCACTTCCTCGGCGTTCAGCGGGAATACCACTGCCAGTGGCGGCCGGAAATTGCGGGAGTTGTCGTAGGCGTAAGCGTAGCAATCGACCGGATCGGTGAACAACCGATCCGGCATGAATTGCGACTGGAGTGCGGACAGCAGGCTGGCCGGCAGCATCTTGTAAGCTTACTTCTTGCGCGGCGGGAGCAGGTCGGTAATGGTGCCTTCGGCCATTTCCGCCGCAAAGCACACGGTTTCCGACAGGGTCGGGTGGGCGTGGATGGTGAGGCCGATATCTTCGGCATACGCGCCCATCTCGATTGCCAGCACGGCTTCGGCCAGCAGTTCGCCGGCATTGGGGCCGACGATGCCGGCGCCGATGATGCGGCGCGTGCCTTTTTCCATGATCAGCTTGGTGCTGCCTTCAGTCCTGCCGATGGACAAAGCGCGTCCGCTGGCGGCCCACGGGAAGCTGGCCTTTTCGATCTCGATGCCCTTGGTCTTGGCTTCGGTTTCGGTCACGCCGGCCCAGGCTACTTCCGGATCGGTATAGGCAACCGACGGGATGGCCAGTGCCTGGAATTCCACCTTGTGTCCGTCAATCACTTCCGCGGCGACCTTGCCTTCGTGTACCGCTTTGTGCGCGAGCATGGGCTGGCCGACGATGTCGCCAATGGCGAAGATGTGCGGCACGTTGGTGCGCATCTGCTTGTCCACTGGGATGAAGCCATATTCGTTGACGAACACGCCGGCTTTTTCCGCGGCTATGTTCTTGCCGTTGGGGCGGCGGCCGATCGCGACCAGCACGCGGTCATACACTTGCGGTTCGATTGCCTGTTCGCCATCAAAAGTGACGTGAATGCCGTCTTTCTTCGGTTCCAGTTTGGCGACCTTGGTCTTGAGCAGGATTTTCTCGAAACGCTTTTCCATGCGCTTGTGCAACGGTTTCACCAGGTCGCGGTCACAGCCGGGAATGAGACCGTCACCCAGTTCCACAACGGAGACCTTAGAGCCGAACGCGTCGTATACCGTACCCATTTCCAGCCCGATAATGCCGCCGCCGACCACCAGCATGCGCTTCGGAATGTCTTCCAGCGCCAGTGCGCTGGTGGAATCCAGTATGCGCGGATCGTTTTGATGATCCGGCGCCAGGCCGGGCATCTTGGTCGCCTGCGAGCCGGCGGCGATGATGGCGTTATCGAAAGAGATCGTCGTTACCTTGCCGTCGTTGCCCGTGACCTTGACCTGATTCTGAGAGGCGAATTCGCCTCGGCCGTTGACTACGGACACGTTGCGCTGCTTGGCGAGCGCGCCCAAACCGCCGGTGAGCTTAGCTACCACGTCTTTCTCTTTCCAGGCTTTCAGCTTGGCGAGGTCGATGTTCGGCTTGCCGAAGCTGATGCCGTGCTCGGCCATTTCCTCGGCCTCGGTGATCACCTTGGCGGCGTGCAGCAGTGCCTTGGACGGGATGCAGCCCACGTTAAGGCAGACGCCACCCAGCGTGGGATAGCGTTCAACCAGCACCACTTTCTTGCCCAAGTCGGCGGCACGGAAGGCAGCGGTATAGCCGCCGGGCCCCGCACCGAGCACCAGCACCTCGGCATGCAGATCGGAAGGGCCGGTGACGGCTGGTGCCGGGGTGGGTGCAACCACTTGCGGAGCAGCGGCCGGAACTGGTGCAGTAGCAACAGGCGCTTCCGGCTTCGCAGCCGGTGCAGCTTCTCCTGCTGAGGTTTCCAGCGACAAAATAGTTGATCCTTTGGCGACCTTGTCGCCGACCTTGACCGTCACAGCCTTGACCGTGCCGGCATTGGTCGACGGAATATCCATCGACGCCTTGTCTGATTCCAGCGTGATCAGCGAATCGTCGACGTTGACGCTGTCGCCCGGCTTGATGTGGACCTCGATGACATCAACACTGTCGAAATTGCCGATATCCGGCACCTGGATTTCTATGGTTTGACTCATGACTTTTCCCGATTACAGCAACAGGCGACGCACATCGGACAGCATCACGCGCAGATGGCTGGTGAAGCGGGCGCCATCGGCACCGTCGATGACGCGGTGATCGTAGGATAGCGACAGCGGCAGCATCAAACGCGGCTCGAAGGCCTTGCTCTTGGCGTCCCACACCGGTTCGATGCTGGAACGGGACACGCCGAGGATCGCGACTTCCGGACAGTTGATGATGGGCGTGAACATGGTACCGCCGATGCCGCCCAGACTGGAGATGGTGAAGCAGCCGCCCTGCATCTCCTCGATTTTCAGCTTGCGTTCGCGCGCCTTGGCGGACAAATCTGCCAAGTCGCGGGCGATATCCATCACATCCTTCTGGTTAACGTCGCGGATCACCGGCACTACCAGACCATCCGGCGTGTCACAGGCGAAGCCGATGTTGTAGTACTGCTTGAGTATCAGTTCGTCCCCGGCGGGCGAGAGCGAGGCATTGAAATTCGGATAAGCCTTTAGCGCGTTCACGGCAGCCTTCATCAGGAAGGCCAGCATGGTGAGCTTGACGCCACGTTTGTTGGCTTCATCCTGCATTGACTTGCGGAAGTCTTCCAGGTCGGTGATGTCGGCGTTGTCGAACTGGGTAACGTGCGGTGCCGTGACCCAGTTGCGGTGAAGGTTCGCGCCGGAAATCTTCTTGATGCGCGGCAGGGCCTGCGTTTCGACCGGGCCGAACTGGCTGAAATCGATATTGGGCATCGCCAGCATGTTCATGCGGCCAGTCGCGGCAGCTTCAACACGCGGTTTGGTCAGTACGCCCTTGACCCAGGCCTGCACGTCTTCCTTAGTGATACGGCCCTTGGGGCCGCTGCCCGTCACGCGGGTGAGATCGGCGCCTAGTTCTCGCGCGAACTTGCGTACCGAAGGGCTGGCATGCGGATTCTTGCCCGGTGCGAACTCGGCACGGGCGGCGACAGGATTCGGCGTACCCTGTGGCGCGATGGGTTTGGGCACTTCCGGCACCGGGCGCGACGGCGGCGGGATGTCTGCCATGGCTACAGGTGCAGGAACCGGTGCGGCGGGCTTGAGCGCTTCGGCGGCGGCACTGCCGCCTTCCGCAGCTTCGATCAGCGCAACCAGCGTGCCTTGTGCAGCCTTGTCGCCAACCTTGATCTTCACTTCCTTCACTGTGCCGCTAAACGGCGACGGGATGTCCATGGAGGCCTTGTCGGACTCCAGGGTAATCAGCGAGTCGTCTTGGTTGACGCTTTCGCCTGCTTTGATATGCACCTCGATGACATCGACGCTGTCGAAATTGCCGATGTCCGGGACGAGCACTTCCTTGATTGCCATGTTCGCGTGCTCCTGCTTAAGCCATCAATGGGTTGGGTTTGTTGACGTCGATGCCATACTTCTTGATGGCTTCGGCGGCCTTGGATGCCGGCAGCTTGCCTTCATCGGCCAACGCCTTGAGAGCGGCCAGAACCACGTAGTGGCGATCGACTTCGAAGTGGCGGCGCAGCGCCTCGCGCGAATCCGAGCGGCCAAAGCCGTCCGTGCCCAGCGTGACGAAACGTTGCGGCACGAAAGCGCGAATCTGGTCGGCAAACTCTTTCATGTAGTCGGTCGAGGCGATCACCGGGCCTTCCGCCTTCTTCAGGCACTTCTCGACGTAGCTTTCCTTTTGCGGCTTGTCCGGGTGCAGCATGTTCCAGCGATGCGCATCCAGACCGTCGCGGCGCAGTTCGTTGAAGCTGGGAGCACTCCAGATGTCGGCAGAAACGCCCCAGTCCTTTTCCAGCAGTTCGGCGGCGGCGATAACTTCGCGCAGGATGACGCCGCTGCCCATGAGTTGCACCTTGGGGCCTTTGGCCTTGCACTTCTTGAACGAGTACAGACCCTTGAGGATGCCTTCCTCGGCGCCCCTGGGCATTTCCGGGTGGCTGTAATTTTCGTTCATCACCGTGAGGTAATAGAACACGTCTTCCTGTTCCTGCACCATGCGGCGCAGGCCATCCTGCATGATCACGGCCAGTTCGTAGGCAAAGGTCGGGTCGTAGGACACGCAGTTCGGGATCATGGCCGCCATCAGGTGGCTGTGGCCGTCCTCGTGCTGCAGGCCTTCGCCGTTCAGCGTGGTGCGACCAGCGGTCGCGCCCAGCAGGAAGCCACGCGCGCGCGAGTCGCCTGCCGCCCAGGCCAGGTCGCCGATGCGCTGGAAGCCGAACATGGAATAGTAGATGTAGAACGGGATCATCTGCACACCGGTGACGCTGTAAGAGGTCGCGGCAGCCAGCCAGGACGAGAATGCCCCGGCTTCGTTGATGCCTTCTTCCAGGATCTGACCGCTCTTGGATTCCTTGTAGAACATCACTTGGTCGGAATCCACCGGCTCATACAGCTGGCCGACCGAGGAATAGATGCCAAGCTGGCGGAACATGCCTTCCATGCCGAAGGTGCGGGCTTCGTCCGGCACGATGGGCACCACGTACTTGCCGATGTTCTTGTCCTTGACCAGCGTGGACAAGATGCGCACGAATGCCATGGTGGTGGAGATTTCGCGGTCGCCGGTGGCGCCCAGCATGTTGTCGAAGGCCGATAGCGGCGGGGTTTCCAGCGCGTTGCCCTTGCGGCGGCGGGAAGGCATGTAGCCGCCAAGCGCAACGCGGCGTTCGCGCAGGTACACCATTTCCGGGCTGTCTTCTGCCGGGCGATAGAAAGGCAGTTGCTCCAGATCCGCATCGGACACAGGGATTTCAAAGCGGTCGCGAAACGCGCGCAGCGAATCCATATCCAGCGCCTTGGCCTGGTGGGTCGGGTTCAGCGCTTCGCCGGCGGCACCCATGCCGTAGCCCTTGACGGTCTTGGCCAGGATCACGGTGGGCTGGCCGACGTGCTTGGTGGCGGCGTCATACGCGGCAAACACCTTGTGCGGGTCGTGGCCGCCACGGTTGAGGCGCCAGATGTCCTGGTCGGACATGGCGGCGACCATTTCCTTCAGTTCCGGGTACTTGCCGAAGAAGTGTTCGCGCGTGTAGGCGCCGCCCTTGGCCTTGAAGTTCTGGTATTCGCCATCCACGGCTTCTTCCATGCGCTTCTTCAGCAGGCCGTTGCTGTCCATGGCTAGCAGCGGGTCCCAGTATGAACCCCACAGTACCTTGAGCACGTTCCAGCCTGAGCCGCGGAAGGCGGCTTCCAACTCTTGCACAATCTTGCCGTTGCCGCGCACCGGGCCGTCCAGTCGCTGCAGGTTGCAGTTGATGACGAAAATCAGGTTGTCCAGTTTTTCGCGCGCAGCGAGAGAGATCGCGCCCAGCGACTCCGGCTCGTCCATTTCGCCGTCGCCGCAGAACACCCAGACTTTTCTGTCAGAGGTGTCGGCGATACCGCGATCATGCAGGTACTTGAGGAAGCGTGCGGTGTAAATCCCTTGCAACGGGCCGAGGCCCATGGACACGGTGGGGAACTGCCAGAAATCCGGCATCAGCCACGGGTGCGGGTAGGACGACAGGCCACCACCACCGGTCTCCTGGCGGAAGTTTTCCATCTGATCTTCGCTGATGCGGCCTTCGATAAAGGCGCGGGCGTAGATGCCGGGCGAAGAATGACCCTGGAACAGCACCAGGTCGCCACCGGAGGGGTGATCCGGCGAGCGGAAGAAATGGTTGAAGCCAACGTCGTACAGCGTGGCGGCGGACTGGAAACTGGCGATGTGCCCGCCCACGCCCGGCGATTTTTCATTGGCGCGCATTACGGTGGCAATGGCGTTCCAGCGGATCAGTGCACGGATGCGGCGTTCCATGTGGGGGTCGCCAGGCAGTTTGGCCTGCTGGTGCACCGGAATGGTGTTAACGTAGGCCGTGGTGGCGTTATACGGCAGGTAGGCACCGGAGCGGCGTGCCTTGTCGATCAGGGTCTCCAGCAGGAAATGGGCGCGCTCTATGCCTTCCTGTTCCAGCACCGCATCGATGGCGTCCAGCCATTCCTGCGTTTCCTGTGGGTCGATGTCGGGGATGGATGATGCCATTTGATTACTCTCCTGAGGCTCGCTATCGTTATAATCCAGAGCGAAATTGGCTGTTTTGGCCGAACGGAAAGCTGTTATCTTCGCGATTTTGGCTGACTAGGTCAAGTTTAGCGCGGTTCGAACAACATCAAAATCGGGATATATGCCACGCTTTAAACGTGGTTTATGAAAGGAACGCAATGCTTGCAAAACTGACGTCAAGTGCAAAAATCATTACGGCCAAAGCTGCGGATCGGGCATCGCACATCCTGTTCGTGTTGCCGGAGCAGCCGCAGGACGGCCTGCCTTACGCTACGGCTCTGGATGCCAAGCTGAAACGGCGCAGGGAAAAATATGCGGACATGGCCAAAAGCCCGCTATGCACCGATCTGCCGCGGGGCGGCATGGCGGCATGGGTGGTGCTCAAGGACGGGCAAAGCGCCTTTGACCGTAATACCGCATTGCGCAAGGCAGTCATGCCGTTGCTGGAGGAGCAGCCGGAAACGCTGACCATCGCCGTTTTCGGCAATGACGATCAGCGGCATTTGGCGGCCGAGGCCGCCATTTATGTCGCATGGATCAACAGCCCGCTGCTGCCGATGCGCAAGAAACAGGACGAGCGGCGCCCGCTCGGAAAAATCGAGCTGTTCGGCTATCAGGATGCCTTCGGCGACATTCGTGCCCTGGTGGAAGGCAATACGCTGGCGCGCAGCCTGACCATGCTGCCCCCCAACGATCTCACGCCCGGCATTTATCGTGACAGGATTAAGACTCTGGCCGCAGAACATGGCTGGAGGCATCAGGAATACGATCTCAAGAAGCTGCGTAAGTTGGGCGCTGGTGCATTCGTCGCCGTGGCCCAAGGGTCTGAGTCGGAAGATGCAGCCATCGTGCACCTCACTTACGCACCCAAAAAAGCGAAGAAGAATATTGCCTTGGTGGGCAAGGGTATCTGCTTCGACACCGGCGGCCACAATCTCAAGCCCGCCCGATACATGCATGGCATGCACGAGGACATGAATGGCTCCGCCGTGGCGCTGGGCATTCTGCTGGCGGCGAGTCAGACCAAGCTGCCGGTGAAAATCGACTGCTGGCTGGCGCTGGCGCAGAACCATATCAGTCCCAAGGCCTACAAGCAGAACGACGTGGTGACCGCACTCAACGGCACCACCATCGAGATCATCCACACCGATGCGGAGGGGCGCATGGTGCTGGCGGACACACTGACACTGGCTTCGCGCGGCAAGCCCGATCTCATGATGGATTTCGCCACCCTTACCGGCAGCATGGCGGTGGCGCTGGGCGACCGCATGAGCGGCATTATCGGTAACCGGCCGGAGCTGGTTTGCAAGGCCGTCGGTGCGGGGCGAGCGGCTGGCGAGCGGGTGTGTCCTTTCCCTTTCGAGGCGGATTACGATGAAGACCTGGACAGCAAGATCGCGGACATCAAGCAATGTACGCTGGATTCGGAAGCAGACCACATGCTCGCGGCTCGCTTCCTGTCGAAATTTATTGAGGGAGATGCGCCGTGGCTGCACGTGGACCTTTCATCCAGCAACCGCAAGGGTGGGCTGGGGGCGGTGGCGAGCGATGTCAACGGATTTGGCGTGGGGTTCGGGGTGGCGCTGCTCGAGAAATTATTGACCGAATAATGCATAACGAGTCTGTGGGCCTGCAGGATGTATTGGGATAAGCTGTTCAGAGTTGCTTGCATCTTGTTGCTCGGCCTGCATCAGGTACAGGCCGAGACCGAGCTTGTGCAAATATCGGTGCAGCCTTCCGGCAAAGACTACCGGCTGGTCGGGCGCAATGACGGGGTGGCGCCGATGAACGTGCGGGTCGATCTTGTAGGCAGCAGAAATCTGCGCAGCGATGCCGGCATGATGTTGCAGGCGGTATTGCGTCCCGGCACCGAAACAATACTGGCGCATCTAGAGCCGGCCTACAGGCGGGAACCCATGCAGGTGCAGTGGCAGGTCGGTATCCAGTTGGGAGACCCGGCGGCTGTCCATGACGAAGGCGCGCACTATCTTTTACCGTTTCCTGCAGGTCGTCGTTTGCAGGTGGCGCAGGCTGCCGATGGCCCGTTGACTACGCACAATAGCGAAAATATGCGCTATGCGATCGATATCGCCATGTCGGTCGGCACGCCGATCCGGGCCGCCCGCAGCGGTCGCATGCTGGATAGCCGCGGCTGGTTCGGCGAGGGCCGGCCTGACGGAGATTATCTTGACCGCGTCAATTTTGTCCGCATCCTGCATCCCGATGGAACCTGGGCAGTGTATGCCCATCTGTCCGACATCAATCCCGACCTGAGTCCTGGCGATTGGGTCGAGGCCGGAACGCGCATCGGCCTGTCGGGCAATAGCGGCTTCAGCAGTGGCCCCCACCTTCATTTCGCGGTGCTCAAGAATGCCGGCAGTACGGAGCGGGCCTTGCCGTTCCAGTTCTACACGCTGCGCCGCGGCATGTTTGTGCCGCACCGGGGCGAATGGCTTCAGGAATGAACAGGGGCGGCATGAGGATGCGATGGCGACCGGCCTGGAATCATTCAGGGCTGGTGGGGATTGTGCCTTGGCTTCTCCTGATGTGTATGGCCTCTGCCATGGCGCAGACAGTGCAGCAAGGTGTGGCACTTACCGGCACTGTGTTCACTTATACGGTAAGCCAGGGCGACAGTCTGACCGGGATAGGCGCGCGTTTTGGCATGGAGCCACGGCTGCTGGCACGCGCAAACGGTCTATCTGCTACTGCCAAGCTCAAGCCGGGGCGAGTGCTGGAAGTGGACAATCGCCACATCGTTCCAGGCGGGCTGGACGACGGCATCCTAATCAACCTGCCGCAGCGCATGCTGTTCCGGCTTGTCGGTGGTGAAGTGCAGTCAGCCTATCCCATCGCGGCCGGCAAACCAACCTGGCCAACTCCCAGGGGGGATTTTGTCGTGGTGACGCGGGAGACCGACAAGACCTGGTTTGTCCCGCCGTCCATCCAGCAGGAAATGGCGCTGGAAGGCAAGGAAATCCTGCAGAAAGTTCCCCCCGGGCCGGATAATCCGCTGGGACGGCACTGGCTGGGGCTGAGCATTCCAGGGATCGGTATCCATGGCACGATCGCGCCACAGAGCATCTACCATCTCCAGAGCCATGGCTGCATCCGTCTCCATCCGGACGACGTGGCCGAGCTGTTTGCGGCGGTGCAAAAAGACGATCCCGGCAGGCTGATCTACCAGCCAGTGCTTCTGTACCAGGCTCCCGGTGGCACGATATTTCTTGAAGTGCACCGCGATGTTTACAAAAAAGGTGTGGAGGCGCATAAAATGGCAAGGGAACTTGCAGAATCCGCAGGTGTCTCTGGATTGATTAATTGGGACACGGCGGCATCGGTCATCGATGCGCGCGAGGGTGTGGCCAGGGATGTAACACTGGCCACCGACGGGGAGATACCATGAAACACAATAGACACACCCATGATTTTACGAGGATAGCCGCGCTGAACCGGCGCGGATTTCTCAAGGCGGGGGCTGCCGTGCTGGCTGCCGGACTGTCCGGTAAAGTTTTTGCGGCCATTCCCGGGGCGGCTGCCCCAGAAAGAAAGCTCGCCTTTTACAACACCCATACCGGCGAGCAGTTGAAGGCAGTTTACTGGGCTGATGGCGCCTATCAGGCGGATAGCCTCGCGGAAATCTATCATCTTTTGCGTGACCACCGCTCCGGCGAAGTCAGCCCCATCGATACCAAATTGCTAGATCTGCTGCATACGCTTTCGTCCTCGCTGAATACCGATGCGCAGTTCCAGGTCATTTCCGGCTATCGTTCACCGACTACCAATGCCAAGCTTGCCGAACAGAGCGGTGGTGTTGCCAAGCACAGCTTGCACATGGAAGGGCTGGCCATCGATATTCGCGTCCCGGGACGCGATCTGGCTGATGTGCGCCGTGCTGCCATTGCATTGAGCAGCGGCGGTGTCGGCTATTACCCCACGTCCAATTTCGTCCATGTGGACGTTGGCCGCGTGCGCACCTGGTAGATTTTCGCTGTGCAGCAGACCAGTGATGATTTAACCTGGTTCTCCACTTTTCCTGGCCTGGCCGGGCTTGACGAAACCGCGAAGGAATTGCTGCGCAGGCATGCCCGTATCGTCGAGGCGCCGGTTGGCACGATTGGTTATCGCGAGACCGACCCCTGCAATGCTTATGTGATGCGGCTGGCTGGACGTTCGCGCGTGTACAAGCTTTCAGATAGCGGGCGCGAAATCCTGCTTTACCGGGTTGACGCCGGCGAAACCTGCGTGCTGACCACCACCTGTCTGCTTGGACGCAGCCACTACCCGGCCTCCACCGTAGTGGAAGAGGCTGTCCGTGATGTGATGATCCCTGCCGCCACCTTTCATCAATTGATGGTGGAGTCCGAAGTATTCCGTCGTTTCGTGCTGGGCAATTATGGCGATCTGATCAGTGACCTTATCGTGCTGGTGGACGAAGTCGCGTTTCACAGCATTGCAGTGCGGCTGACGGGCTTGCTGCTACAGGCTCCGGGCGGCATTGTGACATCCACGCATCAACAATTGGCGGACGAACTGGGCAGCGCACGCGAAGTGGTCAGCCGTCATCTCAAGGAATTCGAGCGTAACGGTTGGCTGCGGCTGGGGCGCGGACGGATCGAAATGCTCGACCGCCGGGCGATGGAAACGCTGGCCGACGGCATATAGCGCAGGCGTTTCGCCCGCTTATTCCCTGGCGGCTACTTGCAGCCGTCGCACTTACCGAACGTCGTCGCCATTCCTTTGACCGTATCCAGCCCCTTCACATCCTTGAGGATGGTGCCATCCAGCACGGCTTCGCTCAGCTCGGCGCCCGTCAGGTCGGCGCCCGTCAGGTCAGCCTTGCTGAAATCCGCCCGGAACAGGTTGGTATTGCTCAGATTGGCGTTGCGCAGGTCGGCAAATTGCAAATTGGAACGGTTGATGTCCGCACCGGCAAAATTGGAATTGGCGAACTTCCCTCCCACAGCGTCGAATCTCATCGCCCCCATGGGCTGATTGCCGATATCCAGCCCGAAACGGCCATTCTTGATATTGGCGTCGCTCATGTCTACTGGGCCCAGGGTGCCGATGACGCGGGCGTTGGTCAGATTAGCGCCCTTGAAATTAACCTTGTCGAAAATCGCCTGGAAGATCGTGGCATCAGTGAGATCGGCGCCTGAAAGATTGGCTTTTTCCAGCCGCGCCAGGTTGAGATAAGAGCGCTGCAGATTGGCGCCGCTTAAATTCGCGCCGCGCAAATAAGCGCCGAAAAAGCTGGTGTTCACCATCTTGCAATGGCGCAAATCCATGCCATCCAGTTCCAGGTAGCCCGCATCCTTGTCAGAGAGGTCGCAGGTCTTGCTCTGGATTTGCTTCAGTGCATCGGCCTGGCTGATTTTTTCGCGCTGAGGTTCGGCGTTTTTGGCATAAAAAGCAGCCGCTTTATCGATAATTTCCTGCTTGTTTTTGGCATTATCGAAAGCCATTCTTGAATCTGCATTACCAAAACAATAGGTCTTTCCTTCGAACTTGGTGCTTTGGGAGCAATCGCTCTTTACCAGCAATCCCGAAGCAAGGCTTGTGGTGCAGTGGTCGCCGAACTCCCCAGCCAGAACCAGACTAGCAAACACCGAAAGCAGCAGGGCGGTAGCATATTTTACGAAACGCATGATGATCTCCTGTCAGAAAACATTTAGACGCCAGATGGACTATCTGGTGACACTATCAATGGAATCACAAGGCGCGTATGTAACTTTAGTCACATAGTTGAGTAAATAATTCAAGTTTGTGAGCGCATGGTTGGATGTGCTTCAGGCCCTGCAATTACTGACCGATCGGTCAACACAATATTTCTCT
>Ga0316616_100000066_pt1 | contig 26257 bp, 22 predicted proteins | sample OWC_Aug_M1_C1_D1_FD_207660 | JGI IMG/M metagenome (GOLD analysis project Ga0316616, IMG submission 207660) | Wetland soil microbial communities from Old Woman Creek delta, Ohio, United States - OWC_Aug_M1_C1_D1_B | ecosystem: Environmental > Terrestrial > Soil > Wetlands | place: USA: Ohio... | reverse complement strand
CCAGGCGCTGGGCGACGTGCTCAAGGTCACCAAGGCCCAGTATGCCAAGGACACCCATAACCTGCTCATCGAAGCCACCTCGAGCGACGAGGCGGCGCCGCCGAAGATCACCGCCGTGGGCCTGGGGGTGCTCACCCCAATCCCGGGCACCATCGCCGGCCAGCGCCTGCAACAGGTGCTGCCGGCCGAGCCGCCGGCCTTCGTCACCCTGGTCTCCTCCGGCGGCGGGCGCCACACCGAGCCCGTGACGGTGGTGGCCACGGCAGCGGTGAACCAGAGCCCGGTGGCGAATCCCGACAGTGCGACCACGCCGGAAGACACGCCGGTCGTCATCGACGTGGTGAACGGTACGACGCCAGGCGCGGCGGCTGACACCGACGCGGATGGTAACGTGCTCACGTTGACGGGGGTCTCCAACGTCACCAACGGAACCGCGATCATCGCCAACGGTAAGGTGACCTTCACCCCGGCAATCAACTTCAACGGCACCGGCGGATTCAACTACGCCATCTCCGACGGCAACGGTGGGACGGCGAGTGCGAGCGTCACGGTGACGGTGACGCCGGTGAACGACGCGCCGAGCATCACCACACAGCCCGTGACCGGCGCTACCGTGGGGCTGCCCTACAGCTACGATGTTAATGCCATCGACCCGGAGAACAACACGCTGACGTATTCGCTGACCCAGTTCCCCACCGGCATGACCATCAACCCGACGACTGGTTTGATCTCCTGGGCGCCCGCTGCGGCCCAGGCGGGAGCGAACCCGGTGACGGTGCTGGTGGCCGACAACGGAACCACCAATGGGGCGCCAGACCCGAAATCGGCAACGCAGAGCTTCACGATAACGGTGGGAGCCGGCGTGGACCTCGACATCGACCGCCTCACGGTGCCGAGCAGTGGGCGGGTTGGCCGGGCGCTGAAGGCCGTCACCATCAACGTCAGGAACAACGGGACGGTGAACGGCATCCGCACGGCGACGCTGACCGGGACCCAGAACAACGTCCAGGTGTACAACCAGTCGTTGCAGGTGAGCGATCCGGTGGGCGGCGGCACCAGCCAGTTCGCCTTCCCGGCGTACACTCCGACCGCGACCGGTACGATCACCTGGACGGTCACAATCAACGACGACAACCCGGACGTGGACGTGGCCACGGGTACCACGACGGTGAGTCGGTGATCTTCAGGTCTGCGCCTTCACTCTCATCCCTCCTCTCCCCTCGGGGGAGAGGAGGGATGGTGAGGGGAGGCGACGATGAAGCGTAACCAACGATGAAATGTGAGGATGAAGCCGTGAGATACGCCCGACTTCTGTCTCCGCAACAATCGGCTCGTCGCCTTTCGCGTGATCCCCGACGGGTCGTGCCTGGACATCTCGTGCATGGCATGGGCAGGCGCCTGGCAAGGGCCTGCCTGTGCGTTGCGCTGGTCCCTGTCGGCCTCTTTCTGCTGAGCCCCGAGGCAATCCCGTCGGAGGCCCAGTCCGCGGCCTCACCCCGAGCAGGCGATGGGAAGGTCTCTTCCTCGGCGCCGGACGCGACGCCGGCCTCCAACCGGCTCACCCACAAGGGGGTGGTGGTGGACTTCGACGCGTGGCCCGCCGCCGGTCGCGCCGGTCAGCCTCTGGTGGCCGGCGAACTTGCCGAAGTGCGGTTCTCGCTCGTCGACGAGGCCTCGGGCAGGCCGATCCGCGGGACCTCGCCCGGAGCGTGGATGGACATCGGGCAGGTCATCCAGGGGCAGGCAGGCGCGCCCCAGAAGTCCTGCAAGGACAAGATCGCCCTCTACCTCGGTGGGGCGGTCGGCATCCGGCCGATGATTGACCTGAACAGCTACTACGTCCTGGTCCTGAACCGCGAGCCCAGCATCTCGGTAGTGGACCCGCTGGTGTCCATGGTCGGTGCGACCAGCACCCTCGGGACCATCCCGCTCAAGGGTGTCGGAGCGGACTGGGTCAGGAGCGCCGATCGCAAGCGGCTGTACGTGAGCATGCCGCAGGCCGGCGAGGTGGCGATCGTGGACGCCGAGGCGTTCAAGGTGCTGGCGAGCGTCACGGCCGGGGAGGCCCCCACCCGGGTGGCGTTGCAGTCGGACGGCCGCTATCTCTGGGTGGGGAACGACGCCCGCACGACGTCTCAGAACGGGGTAACCGTCATTGACGTCGAGACGCAGAAGCCGGTGGCGCACCTGGCGACGGGCGCCGGCCACCACGAGATCGCGTTCTCGGACGACAGCCGTCACGCCTTCGTGAGCAACCGGGATGCGGGCACGGTGACAGTCATTGACGTGCAGGCGAAACAGAAGGTCAAAGAAGTTGCCACCGGCCCCATGCCGATCGCCCTGGCGTACTCCCCACTCGCCAAGGCTCTGTACGTGGCCGACGGGAAAGCCGGGACCATCGCCGTGGTGGAGGGTAGAGGGTTCTCGGTCGCCACCCGCATCGCCGCCAAACCGGGCCTGGGCCCCCTGCGTTTCACGTCCGACGGACGCTACGGGCTGGTGGTGAACCCGGCCGAGGACGTGGTCTATGTCCTGGATGCGACGGATAGCACGCTCCTCCACACCATCCCGGTGCCCGGCCGACCCTACCAGGTGGTCCTGAGCCGCGCCTTCGCGTATGTGCGCTCGCTCGACAGTGAGCGGGTCAGCATGATCAATCTTTCGAGCATAGGCCCGGGGAAACAGCCGACAGTGCAGAGCTTCGCGGCGGGCGCGGTGGCCCCCAAGCTGGCCGGAGACCTGCCCCTGGCGGACTCGGTCGCGGCCACGGCCAACGAGGCGATGGTGTTCGTGGTCAACCCGGCTGACAGCACGACCTACTTCTACATGGAGGGTATGAACGCGCCATCGAGCAACTACAAGGTCCGTGGCGCGCAGGCGCGGGCCGCCACAGTCATCGATCGCAGCCTGCGGGAGGTGGAGCCGGGCGTCTACGCCTCGAAGGTAAAGATCACGGCCCCGGGGCGCTACGATGTCGTATTCCTGCTGGAGTCGCCGCAGATCCTGCATTGTTTCACCGTCGACGTGGAGCCCAACCCGCTCATCAAGCAGACAGTGGCCGCCCTGGCCGTCGACTACCTGGACGGCCAGCGCACCGTCAAGGCCGACGGGCACGTCCCGCTGCGGTTCATGCTGCGCGAGCCCGCCACCGGCAGCGTGCGGACCGGGCTCGCGGACGTCCGCGTCCTGTACTTCCGGGCCCCAGGCCAGGACCGCACGGAGGTGCGCGCCGAAGAGGCCGGCGACGGGGTCTACACGGCCATGCTCCCCATTACCAGGCCGGGCGCGTACTACGTGTACGTAGCCGTGCCTTCCGAGAAGGTCGGATACTCGGACCTCCACTTCTTCACCATGACGGCGACCGCGGGCGCGACCGCCCTGCCCAGGGCGATCCCTTCTCGCGAGGGAAACCCGTCGCCTGCGGCAAAGCCGTCGGCCGGAACGGGGAACTGATCATGCGGACGGTGAGGCGCACGGGCGTGGCGGCCTTGGCCCTTGCGGCGTCGGCCCTCTCGGTCCTTGGGCCGGGAGCCGCGACGTTCGCCCAGATGAGCGCCTACGGGCTGGCGGCGACCGTCAACGGCGCCGAGATCTCCAACCAGACGCTCGAGCGGAGTGTCCAGGAATACCTGCGCGAGAACAACGTGAATGTCGCGGCGGTCCGGAACCCCGAGCGGCTCAAGGCGATGCGGCGGGAGGTGCTCGATCTCTTGATCGAGCAGGAGCTGGCCTGGCAGGCAGCCCAAAAGACCGAGGTTCTGGCCACCGAGGCCGAGGTGGCCGAAGCGGTGCGGGCCACGCGGGCGCAGTTCAAGTCGGAGCAGGCCTTTGTCAGCCGGCTCGAGATCGAAGGCTACACCGAGGCGAGCTACCGCCAGCACGTGCGGCGGCTGGTCTCCGCCAAGAAGTACCTGGACCGGGTCGGCGCGTCGGCCCCCGCGGTCGGCGACGAGGCGGTCCACGCCTTCTACACGGCGAACCCCGACAAGTTCATGCTGCCGGAGCAGGTGCGCGCGCGCCACATCCTGGTGAAGGTCGCCCCGGGGGCCGGCGAGGAGGCGAAGCGGGCCGCCCGGGAGAAGACGGCCGGCATCCTGGCGGAGGTGCGGGCGGGCGGGGACTTCGCGGCGCTCGCCAGGAAACACTCCGAGGACGCGACCGCCGCCCAGGGCGGCGACCTGGGGTTCTTTCCCAGCGGCCGCATGGTGAAGCCGTTCGAGGATGCGGCCTTTGCCCTCGATCCGGGCGCCGTCTCGGACGTGGTCGAGACCCCTTTCGGCTTTCATCTGATCAAGGTCGAGGAGCGGCGCGCGCCGGGCCCGGTGCCCGAGGACGCGGCGCGGGAGCAGATCCGCGCCTACCTGCACTCGGTGCACGCCCGCGAGGCGGTACAGGCCGAGCTGCAGCGCCTGCGCGCGGCGGCGACGATCGACGTGCTGGTACCGATGTGAGGGCGAAGCGATGCGTGTGGGAACAGGGTGCAAAGAGAGAAAGAAACACCGCACGATGATGGGGAGACCCGCCGCACTTCTGTTGTGCTCCCTTCTGCTGCTCCTGGGCGCAAGCGCCAGGGCGACCGACATGGACCCGGTGGCCACGGTCAACGGCACGCGGATCCTCCGCGCCAGGCTGGAGAACGCCGTGCAGTTCTATCTCCAGCAGCGAGGGGCCGACTCCCAGGACAGCAGGAATCCCGCGCAGGTCAGGCGGGTGGAGCGGCAGGTCCTGGACGTGCTGATCGGCCAGGAGCTGCTGTGGGCGGAGGCGCGCGTCAAGAACCTGGTTCCCCCCGCCGCGGAAGTGGACCAGGCGCTGGCCCGAGCGAAACAGCGCTTCCCCACCCCAGAGGCGTTCCAGGCCGAGATCGCGCGGGGCGGCTTCACCGAGGAGAGCTACGCCGAGGATCTCAAGCAGCAGCTCGCCGTCCGGCGACTGATCCAGGAGGAGATCGCCTCGGGCGTCACCGTCACCGACCAGGAGGTGGACGCCTTCTACCGGGCGAACCTGGACCAGATGCGGCGACCCGAGGAGGCGCACCTCCGCCACCTCCTGGTCGCACTCGACCCGGGGGCGGATGAGGCTGCCGCGAAGGCGGCCCGCGCCAAGATCGAGCGGGTCCTCGCCGAGGCCCGGGGCGGCGCCGACTTCGCCGAGCTGGCCAAGACCCACTCGGATGACCCGAGCGGGCCCCAGGGCGGCGACCTCGGCTTCGTGGAGCGCGAGCAACTCGTCACCCCCTTCGCCGACGCCGCCTTCGCGCTCCAGCGCGGCGAGATCTCCGATGTCGTCCGCACGCAGTTCGGCTTCCACGTGATCAGGTTGGAGGAACGGCGGGGCGGCGATCTGGTTCCGCAGGCGGAAGCGGCAGGCCGGATCCGCGACCACCTCGTTTCCGCCAAGGTCCAGCAGGCCCTGCAGGATCGCGTCGCGCGGCTGCGAGCCGACGCCGCGGTCGAGATTGCGGAGCTCAGGTAGGCCGGCATGGGTGACGTTGGCAGGCTCCGGGCACGGGTGGCGATCGTGACGGCCATCGGTTTGCTCGCGATCCCGCTCCTGACGGCCGCGGCCGGCCTGTCGGCGGCGGAGCGGCGGGGCAAGCAGATCTACGCCGAGGGCAAGGGCCGGAAACCGATCACCGCCGTTCTGGCCGGTTCCGGACTCAAGGCGCCCGGGGCCGCGTTTGCGTGCGCCAATTGCCACCTGGGGGAGGGCGCGGGCACCAAGGAGGGCGGCGTGCGCTCGGCCGACATTACCTTCACCACCCTGTCCGCAGACCGTCCGGGGGCGCGCCCCTCGGGGCGCGCCCACCCGCCCTACACCGAGGAGGGGCTGAGAAATGCCGTCCTGGGCGGATTCGATCCGGGAGGCAACGTCCTGCACGAGGCCCATCCACGTTACGAGATCGCCGAGGCGGACCTGACCGACCTGGTTGCCTATCTCAAGGTACTGGGCCGGGAGCCGGTGCCGGGCGTCACCGAGGATGAGGTCCGAGTGGCGATGCTCCTGCCGGAGCAGGGCCCGCTGGCGGAGGCCGGGAAGTCGGTGCGAGGGCTGGTGGCCGCCTACTTCGAGGAGCTGAACGCCCGTGGCGGGCTATTCCGGCGCGGGCTCAGGCTGGCGCCGATCTTCTACGACCCGGCCAAGCCGGAGGCCGTGGCCGCCGCGGTCAAGGGGCCGCTGGAAGCGGAGGACGCGTTCTGCTTCCTCGCCAACCTGGGCGTGCCGCCCGAGGACACGGCATTGCAGCGGTTGTCCGCCGCAAAGGTCCCGGTCATCGCCCCCCTGCTCATCGCCACCGAGGGCGGATACGGCACGGATCGGACCACGTTCCACATCTATGCCAGCGTCCGCGACCAGGCGCGGGTGATGGTGGATTTCCTGGGGCTGGAGCTGGGAGAGAAGGGGAAACGGCCGGCGCTCCTGTACGCCTCGGACGGGGCAGGCGAGGCTGGGGCCGCGGGTGCGCGGGAGCAGGCAAAGGCCGGCGCGCAGGCCCTGGTGGCCGAGGTCTCATTCGCGGCGGGAAAGCTAGGCGCGGCCGAGGCGGTGCGCCGCCTGAAGGCGGCTTCGGCCGGCGCCGTCCTGTTTTTCGGGCCGGGTGCGGATGCGGTGGCCCTTCTCGAGGAGGCGGCCCGGCAGCGCTGGCGCCCGGTGTTCCTGGCGCCCGCACCGATGGTCGGAGCCTCGCTGTTCGCGGCTTCGCCGGCTCCGGCCAACGCCGTGTACCTGGCCTCGCCCGTCGCCACGCCCGATCCTGCGTCCCCGGGGATGGCGGAGTTCTCCCGCCTGGTCCGGGCGTCGAACGTCCCCGGGGAGCACCGATCCTTCCAGCTCATGGCGTATGCGGGCGTCAAGCTCCTGGAGGAAGGCCTTCGCCGGGCCGGGCGGGATGTGACCCGGGCCAGGCTGATGGACACGCTCGGGACCCTGCGGGAGTTTCCGACGGGGGTGACCCCGCCCCTCACCTACAACGAGAACCGGCGCGTGGGCGCGCTGGGCGCCGCCATCTTCAGGCTGGACGGGGACACGAAACGCCTCGTGCCCGCCGCCCCCTGGCGGGAGCCACGCTGACAGGAGAGAGCCGATGCGAAGGGCGTCCGCGAGTCTCGCCGTCATGTGCCTCCTAACGAGTGCGATTGGAATCCCACCCTCCGGCTTTGCCCACTCGCCGGAGCAGCACAAGACTGCCGAGGCGCCCGGGGAAGTGCAGGTGAAGCCGACGACGGTGCGGCTCCACGACCTGGATCTTCTGGACCAGGACGGAACACGGATGAAGTTCAAGACCGACGTGGTCAAGGACCGGCTGGTGGTGCTCGACACGATCTACACCACCTGTCCCGTCGTGTGCCCGATCCTCTCCGCGACCTTCGCCAACGTCCAGCAGTCCCTGGGCGATCGGTTGGGAAAGGACGTCTTCTTGATCTCCATCAGCGTGGACCCCGCCACCGACGTTCCCCCGCGGTTGAAGGCGTACGCCGAGCGGTGGGAGGCCAAGCCCGGCTGGCTCTTCCTGACCGGCCAGAAGAACACCGTGGACCGTGTCCTGCAAGGGCTCGGCGTCTACAGCGTGAACTACACCGACCATCCCCCCACCATCCTCGTCGGGGACAACCGCCGGGGCGAGTGGACACGGTTCTACGGCTTCGCGACCCCGGAGCAGATCCTGGGTGCGGTGGAACGGCTCCGGACGGCGCGCCAGGCGAAAACCCCCTGAGGCGCTCCCGGACACCGGATCGGAGGCTGACGACATGCAGGAACGAGGGGGACACGCGACGAAGCGCACGAGGAGATGGGCACTGGGCGTCGCGCTCGGCCTGTGCGGGAGTCTGCTGGCGTTGCCGGTGCCGGCATCGCCCGGGGCGCAGGGAGGGGGGGCAGGTGCGGCCATGGCGCCTGCCGAGCGCCGCGACGGCAACCCCCGCGGCAGGGCGTACTTCACCGACGTGGCGCTGGTCAATCAGCACGGGGAGAAGCTGCGCTTCTACAGCGATCTGCTCATGGGCAAGGTCGTTGTGATCAATGCCTTCTACACCAGCTGCACCGACAGCTGTCCGCTCATCATGGGCTCGCTGGCCCGGCTGCAGGACGCCTTGGGCGATCGGTTCGGCCGGGAGGTCTCGTTCGTATCGCTGACCAGCGACCCGGTTCACGACACGCCCCCCCGGCTGAAGGAATACGCCAAGCGGTTCCAGGCCAAGCCCGGCTGGAACCTGCTCACGGGCACGCGGGAGAACGTACGGTTTGCCCTGGCCAAGATCGGCCAGCGCGTGACGTCGAAAGACGATCACCTGAACCTCCTCATCCTCGGCAACGAGCGCACGGAGCACTGGAAGAAGGCCTTCGCCATGGCGCCGACCCCAAGCCTCCTTCTGATGGTCGAAGGACTGATGACCGACGAAGAGCCGACGGCGGGCGACACATCCACCGACCGGGCGAAGGCACCGCGATGAGCGCCCGATCGCCGTGGGCAGCGGCGGCGCTGGCCGGCCTGTTCGCCCTTCTGCTGGCCTGGCCTGCGGCCTCCGAGGCGGCGGGTGGCCCGCTCACGCCGGCCGAACGGCGCGGCAGGCAGGTCTATCTTCGCGGGAGCGGGGCGGAGGGGCGGGAACTCACCGCGGTTCTGGGCGATGGGGCGACGCAGGTGTCCGCCGCCGTCGTGCCGTGCGTGCAGTGCCATGGACGGGACGGGCGAGGTCAGGCCGAGGCGGGGATCCCGCCGTCGGACATCACCTGGGCCGCCCTGACTGCCCCCGACGGACGAGGACGCCCCGCGTACAGCGAGGGAACGGCGGCGCGGGCGATCACGCTCGGCACCGACCCGGCCGGCGGCAGCCTGGCCGCCGTCATGCCGAGATACCGGCTATCCCGCGCGGAGACCGACGACCTCATCGCCTACCTGAAGCGACTCGGAGACGATCGGGATCCAGGGGTGACGGAGACCAGCATTATCGTCGGAACCCTGCTGCCTGCCGCGGGACCGCTGGCCGAGACGGGCCGGGCCATCGGCGCCGTCCTGGCGGCGTACTTTGCCGAGATCAACGAGCAGGGAGGCGTGCACGACCGCCGCCTCCAGCTCAAGGCGGCCGAACCGTCCGGGACCGCCCCGGGAACCGCGGCCAGCGTGGAGCGTTTCCTCGGACAGGCGCAGGTCTTCGCCATGGTCGGGCCGTGGATCGCCGGCGCCGAGCGAGAGATGGCCGTGCTCATGGCGCGCGAAGAGGTGCCGCTGGTGGGTCCGTTCACCCTGTTCCCGCTGGTCGGCTCCCCGCCGAATCGGCAGCTCTTCTACATCCACCCGGGTCTGGAGACCCAGGCCCGCGTGCTAGTGGAGTACGCGGCGCGTGCGCGCGGGACTCAGCAGCGACCTCTGGCAGTGGTGTATCCTGAGAGCGAGGCGTTCGCCGGCATGGCGGAGACCGCCGAGGCCGAGGGAAAGCGGGCCGGGTGGAGTGCCGTCCCCCGGATCCCGTACGACCCCTGGCGATTCGATCCCAAGAAGCTGGTCCGGGAACTCCGCCGCGAAGGCGCCGATGCCATGGTCTTCCTCGGTTCGGGTCTGGAACTCGCAGCCTTGGCGAGGGAAGCCGAGCAGGAGCGCTGGACACCCACGCTTCTTCTGCCGGGCTCCCTTGCCGGCCAAGAGGTCCTCGACATCCCGGCGAGTTTCGAAGCCAAGCTGTTTCTCTCGTTCCCCACCGTCCCGTCCGACCAGACACGGGCCGGCGCGGCGGAATTCCGGGTGCTTGTCCACAAGCACGCGATCCGGCCCCCCTATCTCGCGGCCCAGCTCTCCGCGTACGCGGCCGCCAAGATCTTCGTCGAGGGCCTCAGGCGCGCGGGGAGAGATCTGAGCCGGGAGACGCTCATCGCGGCCCTGGAAGGCCTGTACAACTTCGAGACCGGAGTGACGCCGCCGGTCAGCTATGGCCCGAGCCGCCGTATCGGCGCGATGGGGGCGCACATCGTCGCCGTCGACCTCGAAAAGAGAAGCCTGGTCTTGCCCGGGCAGTGGCTTGCCCTCGACTGAGCGAGGCGGCCGACTCCCGCGGGGGCGAATATGGTTAGGAACGTGAGCGCGTCGTCGGAACAGCTCCTTCTCGACGGGCATGTGCCGCGCGCCGATCGGGCAGAAATCCCCTACCTCTCCCTGGCCGAAGCCGCCGCGGGGCTCCGAAAGGTCACCGACACCTTCCCGCTCAAGTTCATGCAACAGTACAAAATCTTCCCCCTCCGGCTCGAGGGCGGCGTGCTCTCCGTCGTCATGAGCGACCCCAGCGACGTCGAAACCCTCGACAGCCTCCGGCTGCAATCGGGGTGCGAGGTCACGGCCTACCGGGGCAGCGAGCAGGAGATCCTGAAAGCTCTGAACGACTGCTACGGTCCATCCAGCTCCATGGACCGGATCATCCAGGACATCACGGACGGGGCTGAGGCCGGCGAGGAGGGGGCCGAGGACATCGCCCAGCTCAAGGACCTGGCCGCCGAGGCCCCGGTGATCCGCCTGGTCAACATGTTGATCTCGCGCGCGGTCGAGGCGCGCGCCTCCGACATCCACATCGAGCCCTTCGAGAAGGCGCTCCGGGTGCGGTTCCGGGTGGACGGCGTGCTGCTGGACGCCGAATCGCCGCCACGGCGGCTCCAGGCCGCCATCATCTCCCGGGTCAAGGTGCTGGCCAAGATCAACATTGCGGAGCGCCGCCTGCCCCAGGACGGGCGGATCCGGATGGAGGTCGGCGGCAAGGACCTGGACATCCGGGTCTCCACCATCCCCACCATCTACGGGGAGAGCGTGGTGATGCGCCTCCTGGATCGCTCGAGCGTCCTCCTGGGCCTCGATGAGCTCGGCTTCCCCCCCGAGGCGCAACAGCGGTTCGAGAACCTGATCCGTCGCCCCCACGGGATCCTCCTGGTGACCGGCCCCACGGGGGCGGGCAAGACCACGACCCTCTACGGGGCCCTCCGGCAAATCAACTCGGTCGAGAAGAAGGTCATCACCATCGAGGACCCCGTGGAGTACCAGTTGGAGGGGGTCAACCAGATCCAGGTGAAGCCCAAGATCGGTCTCACCTTCGCGTCGGGCCTTCGGCACATCGTGCGGCAGGACCCGGACGTCATCCTGGTTGGGGAGATCCGGGACCGGGAGACGGCGGAGATCGCCATCCATGCCGCCCTCACCGGGCACCTGGTCCTGACCACCCTGCACACCAACGACGCGGCGGGAGCCATCACCCGCCTCCTGGACATGGGGATCGAGGACTACCTCGTCTCCTCCACGCTACTCGCCGTCCTGGCGCAGCGACTTGTCCGAAAGGTCTGCTCCGCCTGCAGGGTGCCATACATCCCCGAGGAGAAGCTGTGGCGGCACCTCAAGGCGCCCGCGGCCGCCCGCGACGGGGCGCGGCTTTTCCGCGGCGAGGGGTGTGCGGCATGTGTCGGGACCGGCTACCTCGGCCGGCTCGGGATCTACGAACTCCTGATCGTCGAAGAGGAACTCCAGCGGCTCATCCTCCAGAAGGCGGACTCGAATGCCATTCGGGCCGAAGCCGTGAAACAGGGCATGCAGACCATGTGGCAGGCCGGGTGGGACAAGGTCACCGCGGGGGTCACGACGTACGAGGAGGTCGTGCGGGTTATCCAGGAAGGGTAGGCGGGCAGGGTGATGGTCAGTCGTTTCAGGAGGACTTCCCTTTGACGACCAGACTGCCGATGATCTTCGGTGTGCTCATGCTTTCGGGGCTCAGCCTCTGTGCGCTGGGCGAGGGGGCAGCTTCCGGGTCCTCGGAGGACGGGAGGGCGGCCCCCGGCGCGAACGCGTCCAGATCTCGCGGCCCCCAGCGGCCGTCCACCGTTGACCGCCTCCGCGAGGCAGACTCGTCGCGAACACAGTACGCCGACCTCATCCACCGGATCGCCACCGAGGAGGGAGTGGATCCGTATCTGGTGCGTGCCATCATCCGGGTCGAGTCCAACTTCGCGGCGTCCGCCGTCTCGCCGAAGGGCGCCCAGGGCTTGATGCAACTCATCCGCGGGACGGCCGCCCGATACTCTGTGGCAGACCCGTTCGACCCCGAAGCCAACATCCGCGGCGGCGTCCGATACCTGCGGTTCCTTCAGGAGATGTTCCCGGGCCGGCTTCCCTGGGCGCTGGCCGCTTACAACGCCGGGGAGAACGCGGTTCTACGCCACAACGGGATTCCACCCTACCGGGAGACCCAGCAGTACGTCGATCGTGTCCTAGCCCACTACGAGCGCCGGGAAGCGAGTGCACATATCCCGACAATCCAACACCCCCGCCCTCCGGCCGTCGGCGAGGAAGCGCTGCCTGTGCGATCCGCCCCGAAGATCTTCCGTGTCGAAAGCGACGAGGTCGTGCTCTACACGAACGTCTCCGCTGCGCGCCGGCCCGCGCCACGGTCCGCGCAGTGATATCCGCGCCGTGGCACCGGGGCAGAGAGGAGAGCACGCACTGACGATATACCGAGCGCTCCGATGAACGGCAGATGAAGAGCAATGAAGGTCGAATGAAGAGGGCTTTCCATGAAAATGCGTCGAACGCGTTTCCTTTCTCCCCGCGGGATTTCCTTCCTGAGCCGTTCATCCCCGGGAGCCCGTGCGGCTTCCCGAAACCTCGCGAATGGTGCCGTGTCCGCAAGGGCCTGCCTCCGGCAGATCGGCAGGCCGGCAGCACGGACCGGCAACGACTCCCAGGCGACGTCTAACAGCCAGCCGGCCGCGGACCCATGGTCCCGGCGGCGGGCGAGCTAAGGTGGGCAATGGGACACGCGCGGCCTCAACTCTCCTTTGAGACCTTCGATCTGAATCTCGCCAGCTATCTGCGCTGCTGCGATTTCACGATCACGGACATCAGGCGAGAGAACGGCAAATCGGCCTTTGTCTTCGAGGACACCGCAGAGCTGCGGCGCGCGGTCCTCACGTACGCCAACGACGGTCCCGTCCCGGTGCGCTCGTTCTGCAACACCCTGCGGGACTTGAAGGGCATCATCCGATAGCGTCCGGCAACAGGCGCCGGTGTCCCGAGTGCGCGAGGGTGGCAGATGGGCTCCTTCGAGTACAGCGCCGTCAATGAATCAGCCAGGCTCATCCGGGGTAACCTGGAGGCGGCCGATGACCAGGCGGTGATCGGGTGGCTCCGGGACCAGGGTTGCTATCCGATCCGGATCGACCGGAAGGACGGGCAGGCTACGGTCGCGCACTCGAGCCCCCTGGGGTATTTCGGGGGGCGGCCGACCCGGCAGGATGTCTTGACGTTCACCCAGCAGCTGCACACGCTCCTGTCCGCCGGCCTGGAGGTGGATCGGAGCCTCCTGATCCTGGGCGACCTGGTGGAGAACAGCCGGATGCAGCGGGTCATCCGGCAGCTCCTGGCGGATGTCCAGGGGGGAGCCTCGATGGCCGACAGCCTGGCAAAGCATCCCCGGATCTTCTCCCGCTTCTATGTCAACATGGTCAAGGCCGGCGAGGCCGGCGGGGTCCTGGAAGTGGTCCTGGGGCGATTATCCGGGTTCATGGAGAGCACGAAGGCGATCCGGGACGAAGTCGTGTCGGCTCTCATGTACCCTTCGCTGGTGATTGCCGTGGGGGGAGGAGCCGTCTTCCTCCTCCTCAACTTCGTCATCCCCCGGTTCGGCACGCTCTTCGCGGAGTCGGGACAGCTCCTGCCGCTCTCCACCCGCATCCTGTTGTCGGTGAGCGCGTTCACGGCGAGCTACTGGTGGATCGTCCTGGGGGTCCTGCTCCTGGGGGCCATCGGGCTCCGCGGCTACATGCAGACGGAGGAGGGGAAGATCGCGCGCGACCACGCGATGCTCCGCCTCCCCGTATTCGGCCGGCTTATCCGGGAGCTGGAGGTGGGCCGGTTCGCGCGCACATTCGGGACCCTGCTCCAGAGCGGCGTGCCGGTCCTCGTGGCCTTGCGGATTGTCGCGGACACCATGGGCAACGCGGCGATCGCCCGGACGCTCCCACCGGTGGTGGAACGCGTCAAACGCGGAGAGGGGATCGCCGGCCCTCTCAGGGGATCCGGGGCGTTTCCGCCCCTGGCGATCCACATGACCAGCGTGGGGGAGGAGACGGGACGGCTCGAGGAGATGCTCTTGAAGGTGGCGGACGCGTACGACGGTCGCGTCAAGACCTCCATCAAGCGGCTCCTCAGCCTGCTGGAGCCGGTGCTGATCCTTGGGCTGGGGCTTCTCGTCGGCTTTATCGTCGTCTCCATGCTGCTGGCGATTCTGACCATCAGCGATCTACCGATCTGACGGATGGGAAAGGAGATGACCGATGCCCAATGACCAATTCCCACGTAATGCCGAATCCATTGTGCTTTCTCGCCACTCGGTCGTTGGGGATCGGTCGTTGGCCATTCGTCCGCAGCCCGTGGGTTTGCCTGGCATAGGACGGACCGTACGGCGGGCCGACACTCGCGCCGCGATTCGGCAGCGCGGTTTCACCCTGATCGAGATTCTGGTGGTCGTCATCATCATCGGACTCTTGGCGGGGCTCGTCGGCCCACGGCTCTTCGCGCGAGTCGGCAAATCCAAGCAGGCGGCTGCCCAGGCGCAGATCGAACTCTTCGGGGTCGCCTTGGATAACTTCCGCCTGGATGTGGGGCGGTATCCGACAACGCAGGAGGGACTCGAGGCCCTGCAGAAGAACCCCGGCGCGGACAACTGGGACGGCCCCTACCTCAAGAAGGAAATTCCTTCGGACCCCTGGGGCAAGGTGTACACGTACAAGGCGCCCGGGGAGCACGGGGAGTACGATCTGATCTCCTATGGGGCCGATGGGGCTCCGGGGGGAGAGGGCGAGAGTCTCGACGTCGTGAGCTGGCAGGTCCTGAAGAAGAGCAGCAGCTAGAGCAGAGCGGGGAGCAGCTGGCAGCAGGCAGCCGGCAGGGGGCAGGAGGCAGCGGGGTGAGGTCCATCTCCGAGAAATCCGCAATCCGCAATCCGCAATCCGCAATCCAGAGCGGGTTCACGCTCCTTGAGTTGGTCGTCGTCGTCAGCATCGTCAGCGTGATCTTCGCTCTCGCCCTCCCCGCGCTGGGAGATGGGCTCCGCCGCTGGCGGCTTCAGGGAGCCGTCCAGGAGGTCGCGACCATCCTGAAGTTTGCGAGAAATCAGTCCGTGGCAGGCAGGGCACCGGTGCAGGTCGTCCTCGATCGTTCCCGGAATGTCTACTGGTTGGACAGCGCGGAGCATGACCCGCAGTCTGCGCTGGACGAGGTGGTCGAGAAAGGGATCCGACTCTATGCCATGCCTGCCGGGATCCGGCTCGGAGGGATCGCCGTGGCCGGCGCTGATCCCGGCGTGGAGCGAGTCGGAATTCTGTTCTTCCCCCGGGGAAGCTCCACGGGTGCAGAGGTCGAGGTCCGCGATGAAAAAGGCGGGGCGTACTGGATCAGCGTGGATACGATGACCGGCCACGCGCGGGTGGGGCGTTAAGAGCAGCTGGTAGCAGGCAGCAGGCAGGGGGCAGCAAACTGCGCGCCACGCGCTATGCTCGTTGCGCTATGCCATTGAGAGTTGATTGCTGAGAGGCGAGCGTCGTGTCCGAAGAGTCCGCAATCCGCAATCCGCAATCCGCAATCGAGCGCGGCTTCACCCTGCTGGAGGTGGTCGTGGCTGTCGCGCTGATTGGGATTGTCCTGGTGGTGGCACTGGAAATCCTGGCGGCGGGCCTTCGGTCGGCGAAGGCCGCCGGGGACTACACCGAGGCCGTCCTCATGGCGCGGCTCAAGCTGGATGAACTCGCGTTGCAGGAGCCACAGCCCATGTCTGCCGACGGCACCTTCGGAGAGGCCTACCGATGGACCGCCGAGGTTGCGCCGGAGGGGCGAGAGGTCGAAGGCGTCCCGGTCCGGCTCGTCAGGATGCGCGTCAAGGTGTCTTGGGTTGGAAAAAGCGGGGAGAAGGGCGTGGAACTCGTTACCCTCCGCGGCGCCAGCGCGGAGACGCTGCCCTCCCAGGCGGGCGGAGGCAGGGCAGCGCAGATGTCCGGCGCCGCCTCGCCTGGCGTCCAGCGGGGTGTGTCGCGATGATCGCGCGTCCGGCGCGTCGGGATCAGAGGGGAGTGACCCTCCTGGAGATCACGATCACGCTGACCATCGCCTCCCTGCTGGCCCTGATCGTCCTGCAGGCGCTCCGGCTGGGGAGCCGCTCGTGGGAACGGGGGGAGAGGCGGGCGGACGCAGAACAGCGGATCAGGATCCTCTCCGGGATCCTCGCTCAGCGGCTGGCCTCACTTCAACCCACGACGGCCAAGGTGGATGGGAAGCCGGTATTGGCTTTTCAGGGTAGGTCGGATCGAATCTTCTTTTACGGCGCGCCGGATGGGCAGGGTCCTCTGCCCTATGGCGCCATGCTCAAAGGCCAGGCCCTGTTCGTCGAGCCGGGCAGGGGACTGGTCGTCCAGGAGAGTTATCCCCTGGTCGAAGGCGAGGTCTTCCTCGTTCCCCGGGGCAGCCTCACGGTCCTGGAGCCGAAAGCGACCCGGATCATGTTCCGGTATCTCTCCCCTCCCCAACCAGGGGAGACGCTCCCGCACTGGGTGGGGGCCTGGGACCCGCGGGAGGCCGTGAAAGAATTCCGGGGACCGGGGCAACCAGGGGCGCCGCGGGGCGCGCCCTCGCCCCCGGAGGGGCGCCTTCCCCTGGCGGTGGAGCTTCTCTTGGCAGTGGAGGTCGAACGCGGCGAGCGAGAGATCGGCCTTCTGGTTCCGATCCATGTCGGTCGGATCCTGTAGCGGCGCGAGATTCGACGAGAAGTCAGGCGAGGAACCCGAAATGACGTCCGTTCTTCCATCAGGGAAAGTCCGGCATGGAGCGTCGAGCCGGGGGCGCCCGTCTCCGCAGCGCGGCATCGTCCTGGTCATGGTGATCTGGATCTTGGCCTTCGTCGGTATCGTCCTCTCCGCCTTTGCCTTCTCGATGCGCACGGAACTTGATGCGGCCAGGAATTTCAAGGAGGAGGCGGAGGCCTCGGCGCTGGCCCAGGCCGGTATTGCCAGCGCGGTCGCGGACCTGGCCAACGCCGCGACGACCGGGGGAGCCGCGGGCGGAATCGTGCCACCGTACGACTCCGGGAATGTCTCGTTTGGGCGGGGGATGTACCGAGTGGTGGTGACTGACGAGGCAAGCAGGATCTCTCTCAATGGGGCGCCGGCCGAAGTCCTGCGGCGTCTTCTCCAGAACACCGGGGTCGGGAATGCGCGCCTGCTCGACACGATCGTGGATGCCATTCTGGATTGGCAGGATCCCGACAACGTGCCGCGCGCGAACGGCGCCGAGGAGGAGTACTACAAGTCCCTGCCCCAACCATACCATCCGAAGAACGGCGCGTTCGACTCGCTGGAGGAACTTCTCCTAGTGAAAGGGGTGACGCGGGATATCCTTCATGGAAACATCGCCGCCCCCGACCGTCGGGCTGACCTGCTCGGCCGGACGCCGGAGCAGCGGGACTTCCGGCCGAGGGAGTACCTGGGCATCCTCCGATTCCTCACGGTGAGCGGGGCTGGCCAAGTGAACCGGAACATGGCCAGCCTGGATGTCCTGCTGGCGCTCGGACTGTCCGCCCGCGAGGCCAGGGCGATCCTGGACGCCCGCCAGTTCGGGGGCGCCCCGGGCCTGCTGTCCGGAGCGGCCCAGCAGACGCCCACTGGAAGTTCGGGGACGCTCCGAATCGAATCCATCGGCAGTCCCGGCGGTTCTCGCATCGCGTATCGGATCACCGCCGTCGTCGCGAAGGAAGGAACCCAGATTCGGCCGCGCGCGCGCGTGCTGTCCTGGACGGAGGGGACGTAAGACATGGGGTCCTTCGTCAAGCGAAGCCTAGGAGTCAGCCTCAGAGGCGAGTACGCCTCGTTCGTGCTCCTGGAGAAGACGCTGGGGCAGGTCAGGCTGCGCTCGTCCGGAGCCTTTCCGCTGCCTCAGGCGAGCGCGCCGCCGACAGGCGCGCCTGCGCGGGGCGCGGGTCCGGAATCGCCCCGGGCGGCGGGGTCGGACACGCCCGCAGGGGGCCTTCCTCTGACGCCGAGGCCGGACGAGGTGATCGTGGGGCTTCCCAGGCGCTCGATCATGCTCAGGTCGCTGGAGTTGCCCGCGATCAACGAAAAGGATCTGGCCGGGCTTCTCGGCTACGAGCTCGAGCGGCACCTGCCCTTCGCCTCGGAGGAGGCGTACTACGGCTTTCAACGTGTGACGCACAACGGGGGGGGGAAGATCGGGGTGCTGCTGGCGGCGGCCAAGAGAGCCGAGGTGGACCGTGACGTCCGGCGGCTCGACACGGTGGGGCTTCGTCCGACCGCCGTCGGTGTGTCGGCCTTCGCCGCCGTGAATGCCCTCAGCTACGAGCTGCGGCCACGAAAAGGAGAGCCGCTCTGCCTGATCGCGCTTGACGGGGAGCAGGCCGAGGTCAGCGTGATGCGGGACCACGCGATTCTGTCCTCCCGTGCCATCCCTCTCTGCGGAGGCTCGCTCCTGCCCATTCTCGAGGAGATTCGACGGGTCCGCGGGGATGGACTTGGGGCGCCGATGCGGATTCGCGTATGCGGGGGAAGCCGAGAACTCTGCGCTCGGCTGCAGGCAGAGCTGGGCCTGCCTGCAGAAGCGTGGAACCCGGCCACGCCACCGGTGGATGCCTCGGCTTTCGGGCTGGCCCTGAAGGGGCTGATGAAGCTCCCGGCCCACCTCGATCTGCTTCTCCCGCAGAGGAAGGGGAAGGGCGGAGCGCGCGCGGTGGCCGTCATGTTCGCCCTCCTCGCGTTCCTGGTCGTCCTGGGTGGGGCGTTGGGACTGCATTCGGCATATCGGGAACGACTAACCTTGCGCCGGCTCGACCAGCGGGTTGCCGAGGTCAAGGCGCAGGCGGCCGAGGTGGAAGCGCTCAAGGCGGAGTTCACGAGGCTCAGGAACCAGCTTCAGATCCTCGACGGGATTACGCAGGAGCGAGGCAAGGTGCTTCCTGTCCTCAGGGAACTCGTCAGCCTCCTACCTGCGGGAGTCGCCCTGACCGAGGTCTCCCTCGAGGGAAGCAAACTCCAGATTCGCGGTTCCACGGGAGGCACTGCCTCGGATCTCATCTCGGCTTTCGGCCGGTCCTCCCTCTTGGAGAATGCGGCGTTCACCTCCCCGATCGCTGTCCAGGGGAAGGACCGGCAAGGGTTTCAGCTCCAGGTCTTTGTCAAAGGCAGCGGGCAGCAGGCAACCGGCAACGGCCAGGAATCCGGTACCGGGAAACGGCCCTGAGCCGAGGTCGATGACGCAATCCGGAAAGCCATGAGGATGAAGGTCTCGAAACGGGAGAGGCGGTTTCTGATCGTCGGGGGCCTGGCCGTCGCGGCGATCGTGGCCGGAGTGTACGTCGTTGAGCCCTCCGTCTCCTCCCAGATCGCGGTGCGGGGGGAGATCCAGAAAAAGCAAGCGCTGCTGGAGCGACATCAACTCCTGGCGTCGGAGAAGGAGCGCTATCGGAAGAAGGTCGAGGCGTTGAGGGCGCAGGTGGAGCAGGCGCGGGGATGGCATTTCCACGAGGAAAGACTCCCGCTGGTGGCGGCCGAGATTCAGGGCCTCCTCCACAGGTTGGGCCAGGAGGCCGGCGTCACCATCGTCCGGGAGAATGTCCCTCCCCCGAAGAGGACCGGGGTCTTCACTCCGGTGACTGTGGAGCTGTCCGTGCGAGGGGAACTGGGGACGCTCAGAGATTTCCTGTACAAAGTCCAGACGGCGCCGAAGCTGTTGACCATCCCCAAGCTCATCATTCGGGGGACGTCCGCTCGCGGCCAGACGGGCCTATCGGCGGACATGCAGGTGGACGGATACGTGACGGGGGGAGAGGAGAAGGATAAGTGACCAGATCCCTGTGGCTCTTCAACCTGCTGCTGGCCTTGCTGGCCATCGTCCTCCTCGCAACGCTCGCGGACTCGATATTCGACCACGAACCGACGCCGGCCGACGGCCGACGGTTGTCGCTCGGCACTCGACACGCCGCTCCGGCTCCCGAGGCGGAGCCTCCACTCCTTCGGCAGTCCCCCCTCCCTGACCTCTCCGAGTTCGAGATCATCGCCCAGAAAGACGTCTTCAAGAACCCCTTCGCCGAGCCAGTCGCGCCCCGAGCGCCTGTGGCGCTGCCGCCTCCGCCCCTGCCGCCTTTGCCGATCCTGGTGGGAACGATCATTGTCGGTGAGGAACGCCAAGCTATCCTGGCAAGCAACGGTCGGTCCGACCTCTTCAACCTCGGTCAGTCGGTGGCCGGGGGAACCATCGTCAAGATCGAGGTGGATCGTGTCCTGATCGAGCGGGGCGGGAGCACCGCCACGATCCAGCTCAAGGCCGGAATCCAGCAAATGCCCGCCGCGGAGGCCTCGCCCCAGGTGGGGGCGGGCTCCCCGCAGTCCACGATCCCCGTGGCGCGGCCGGCGGAGTCCGCGCCTGCTGCTCCACGCGCCATTCCTCTTCGTTCGGGTTACCGCGGCGTGCCGCGTACGCAGGGAGGGCAACCGTGAAACACGGGGCATCGAACAGGACGGAGGGGAGAGGGAACGTGCGGCGCGTGTCGCGGAATTCTGTCCGTTCTGGCGGGGCGTGGGTCCTGATCCTGCTCCTCTCCGCCTGTGCCCACCAGAATCAGTCGGTCGCACCGAGCCCGCGTCTTGCACCGGTCCAGGCTGCCCCCGTGCAGCCTGCGGTGGCCACGCCGCCCGCGTCCCCCACTCCGCCCGCCCCACCGGATCTGTCCCAGGCGTTGCCGACTCCACCGCCCGCGCCCGTGCCGGCGAAGGCCCCGGTTCCGGCCACGCCACCGTTGCCGCCGTCCGGAAAGCTGGCCTCGTTTCACTTCGAGGATGCCGATATCGAGTTGGTCCTCAGGACGCTGGCCGATCTGGCCGGGATCAACATCGTCTTGGCCCAGGGGGTGAAGGCGAAGGTGACGCTGTGGGTCGACCGGGTGCCGTCCAGCGAAGCCTTCAACATTCTGCAGGCCATCCTGGAGGCCAACAACCTGGTGGCCATCAAATCGGGACCCGTCTACAAGATCGTGCCGGCCGGCGCGGCCGCCCAGCAGCCGATGTCTATCAGTATGGGGAAGGACGAAATCCCCGCGGCGGAGCGAGGGTTCCTCACCCAGATCATTCCCCTCCAGTATCTTTCGGCAGAGGAACTGGTGAAGGTGCTCCAGCCGCTGTCGGCGCCCGGACGGGTTCTGGCGTACCGCGAGACCAACAGCGTCGTCCTCTCGGCCCCGGCCTCGGTGATTCAACGCCTGCTCGAAACGATCCTGGTCCTCGACGCTCCGGGCCGGCAGCCGGAGGCGCAGCAGTTGTACGTCTACCGCCTGGAGAATACCAAGGCTGCGGAGATGGCGAATACTCTCACCAGCGTGTTTGGGGAAAAGCGGCTCGAGCGCTCCGCAACGCTCACCCGGCAGGAGGGGGCGTCGCTGCTGGGGGCTCCACCACCACCGCAGCCTCCTCGTCCGGGCATGGCTGCCCCGCCACCGGTCGAGGCGCCGCCTGCGCCAATGGACGTGGGACTGGTGAGCGGTGTCCGACTTGTGTCCGATGTCCGCATTGTGCCCGACACGGGAATGAACGCCTTGATCGTCAAGGCGACGCCGGCGGATTTCCGAGTCATCGAACAAGCCATCAAGAAGATGGACGTCACTCCGAAGCAGGTGGTCATCGAGGTCCTGATTGCCGAGATCACCCTCACCGACAGTTTCCAGTTCGGCCTCGAGTGGTTCCTCAAGGCCGGCTCGTTCGCGGTGAGCCAGTATTTCGGCGGTCCATTGAACTTCCTCCCCGGGGTCCAACTCGGCACGAGCGGCTTCACGATGACCTTTGTGGACAAGGATCGGTTCCGACTGTTCTTGAACACGTTGTCCGGGTTTACCAACGTCAACACCCTGTCGACCCCGCACATCCTGACGCAGAACAACCGGGAGGCCAAGATCCAGGTGGGGCAGCAGGTCCCAGTCGTCACCGGACGACAGCAAACGGTCGGGGGTTCAGCCACCGATCAAGCGTTCCAGACAATCCAACAGCAGGACATCGGGCGAATCCTCTCCGTCAGGCCGCAGGTGAACGACAAACGCCAAGTGACGCTCGACCTGCAATTGGAGATCACCGATACGCTGCCGTCGTCCACGGTGGAGGGCACTCCGTCCTTCAGCAAGCGGTCGGCAAATACCTCGATGGTCGTGGAGGACGGCCAGTCGCTCGTGATCGGCGGCATCATTTCCAAGACGGATCAAGACAGTCGCAGAGGGCTCCCCTATCTGAGCCGGATCCCGATCCTGGGCTGGCTTTTCAGCGACACCGTGCAAACGACGACGCGGACGGAGCTCGTCATGATGCTGACCCCCTACGTCATCGGCGGGCCGGAAGAAGGCAGGGCGCTCACGGAAGTGTTCAACAAGCGTCTGGACTGGCTGGAAGAGCAACTCAAAAAGGCGCCGCGGTCGCTGCCGAGCGGGTTCCCTCCGGATTTCCCAACGGGCCGACCGTGAGTCGCCCGGGTGCGGCGGCAAAGGGCTTCGGCCGCGCTGAACGAACCTGCGCATCGGCCACGCGAGCCGGACGGCCCCGGCCGCTGCAACGAACGGCCGGTCGGCCGCGGGGAGCCCGCGAATTCGGATCACGCTGGCCACGAAGCGGGTGAGCCGTTCCGGGTCTCGGGCCTCGCTCGACGGGAACGCCACTGCCCCATAGGCTGCGGAGGAGCGATGTACACCTCACACTTCGGGTTCAAGGCGCTTCCTTTCTCCATTTCACCAGATCCGCGGTACCTGTACATGAGCGACCGGCACCGTGTCGGCCTCGCGCACCTGGTTTATGGAGTCCAGCAACACGGCGGATTCGTCCAGCTCACGGGAGAGGTCGGGACGGGCAAGACGACCCTCTGCCGGTGTTTGCTCGAACAGCTTCCGCCCGCGGTCGATGTGGCGTTGATCCTCAATCCTCGCGTGACGGTTGTCGAGTTTCTGGCCTCGGTCTGCGATGAACTCCGGATCGGTCGCCCGGCCGGAACGGCGGGCATCGCAGCGCTCGTCGACGCGCTGCATCGCTACCTGCTGGACGCGCACGCCCGCGGCCGCCGGACCGTACTGATCGTGGACGAGGCGCAACAACTCTCCTGGACCGTCTTGGAACAGGTCCGGCTTCTGACCAATCTCGAGACGTCGACGCAAAAGCTCTTGCACATCATTCTCATCGGTCAGCCGGAGCTCTCGACGCTGCTCGCGGAGCGACGGATGCGGCAGCTCAGCCAGCGCGTCACGGCGAGATACCATCTCGTCCCGCTGCGGCGGGCCCAGACCAACGCCTACGTCCAGCATCGCCTCCGTGTGGCTGGCGGGGATACCGGACTCTTCACGGCGGCGGCGATCCGCGCGGTGCACCGCCGCTCGGGGGGCGTCCCCAGGATGATCAACGTCCTATGCGATCGCGCCCTCCTTGCTGCGTATGCCCGCGGGACCCGCCGCGTCACGACCGCCACGGTGCGCCTGGCGGCGCGGGACATCCAGGGCAGCGCGCGGAGACGGGGCGAGGCCCTTCGCTTCGCATGGAGGGCCGGTATGGCGGTTCTCGGCATCTGTGCGCTCGCGGGGGCTTTGCTGGCAGCCTCCGGCCGCGTCGCCACGGTCCGAGAGCCCGGCCCCCCGCCCGTCCAGGCCTCGGAGATCCGCACGGCGACGCTCCCTCCGCTCGCGGCGAGTGAACGCGCCCCGCAGCATGACGCTGGCGCGCCGAGCGGCCCGAGCGGCGGTGAGGGTCAACGGCCGGATCCGGCGAAAGTCGGACAACTCCGCGGCATCTTGGAGGCGATCCGCCTGGAACAACAGGACGCCCGGTCGAGTCAGCGTGCGGACCGAAGACGAGACGCCGGAGCCTCGGCGGCGAGTCCTCGCCGCCTTACCCAGGGATCGGGCATCGCCGGCCCGACGGCGCCGGTCCGCTGAACTGAGGTGCGCCTGTGTCGGTAATTTGGGAAGCGCTTCGGAAAGCCGAGGGAGAGCGGGAGCTTGCCCACGTTCCCACGCCCACCACCATACACGGAGAGGCGGCCGAGAGGAAACGGCGCGCTCTTCCCTGGATAGCGGCGTGCGCGCTTCTGACGAGTGCCGCGGGGATGCTGTTGGTGTGGGTCGGTCCTCTCGCCAAAATGGGTCCGCCGTCGACGGATTTGGAACCGCGCGCCATCCTCTCACCTGTGGCGGACGGGGCAAATACCCCGCTGGAACAGCCGCCCCAGCGAGAGATCGAGAACGGTTCATCCCCACCCAAGGAAAAAGTGCCGGGCGCCGCGGCGGCGAAATCCCGAGAGATCGCCGACGTAACCCTTCCCAGGTCTCTTCGGGCACGGGCGCCCGTGCCGATTCGAGCTGCCGGGATTCCGGACCCACAGCACACAGAGGCTGGCGAGGCAGGGCCTCGGGTCCAGGGCTCGGTCCGCGAACGGAACGCGCGGCCTCACGTGGCCGCCCCTGAGCCCGCCACGGCCGCTCTCACAGCGCCCGACCGTGCCGTGCCCGCGCCGGTCGTGCCGCCCGTCACAGGCAACGCCGAAGGTCGAGCGGACCCGACACCACCCTCTGCCCAAAGTGCGGCCATCACCAGGACAGACACCGCGACGTCTCAGGTCCAAGAGGCCTTGGCAAAGATGACCCTGAACGTCCTGGTGTACTCGGAGGATGCCGCGGAGCGCTGGGTGTTCATCGGAGGCCACCGCTATGTCGAGGGCGAGCGCGTGGATGGTCGTTTTCTGGTACAGGAAATACGTCCTGAGGGTGTGCTCCTAAGTCGTCAGGGGGAGCAGGCCCTCCTCCGACTCCCCGGGAGGTCGAGATGATGCCGCAACCCGGCAATCCGGCGGCGTCTGAGCATGTGCTCTTGGACATCGCACAAGACACCTGGTGACGCCCTCCCAAAGGCGTCTGGATCGTCCGTAGGCACCCGTGCGGGTGCGCGGCGAACCCACACCCGACGCGCCGCTGACCGCAAACGACAACCGCGCATCTCCGCCCGAACACGTTCCCTTGGGGATCTGCAGGCCGTGTCTCGCTGTCGCGTGTCATCCCTGCTCGGCTCCCGCGTGCATCCAGATACCTTGTGCGTGTATACTGCGTCCACATGTCACGGGCGCGTTCCGTGGGAGGGAGAGAAGGATGACCGATGGTGCCACGCCACGCAGCGTTCTCCAGGCACTGGAGGAGAGCTGGCGGCACGAGACGGAGGCGGCGGCGACGTATCGTCTCCTCGCCCAGCAGGAGACGGACCCCCGCCGGCGCGACATCCTGCAGAAGCTGATCCGCGCGGAAGAGCAGCACGCGGCGCGCTGGGCGGCACGTATCCGAGAGCTCGGCGGCGAGGTCCCGGATGCGTCGAGCGTCAAGCCCAGCCTCGGCCTCACGCTGCACGTGGCCAGCCCGGAGGTCGTGTACCGAAAGCTCGAGGCCATGGAGGCGCGCGGCCTGGCGGCGGAAAAGGGCGTGGCGGCTTCGTTGGATCCGACGAGTCGGGCCATCCTGGAGGACATCTCGGCCGACGATCGAGCGCATGCGCAGATTCTCCGGGTGCTCGGGGGGCCGCAGAGCCCGCGCAGCGCTCTGGACCTCATCCTGAAGAAGGAGCGGCACGTCAGCGGCGCCGGCTGGGTGAGCGACGCAATCTACGGGGTCAACGACGGGCTGGGCGCCGTCTTCGGCATCGTGTCGGGGATGGCGGGGTACACGGGCGGGAGCGAGATCGTTCTCATCACGGGGCTGGCGGGCACGCTGGCGAGCGCGCTGTCCATGGGGTCCAGCGCGTACCTGGCCGCCAAGTCACAGCGAGAGGTCTACCAGGGGGAGATCGCCCGGGAGAAGGCGGAGATCGAGCACAATCCCGAAGAGGAACGGGAGGAACTGGAGCTGTTTTACCAGTTGAAGGGGTTCACCGCGGAGGAGTCCCGGACCTTGGTCGCCCGTATCCGAGAACAGCCGGAGGACTTCCTGAAGACGCTGGTCCAGGAAGAGCTGGGCTTATCGGAGACGACGTTTCCCAATCCCTGGAAGGCATGTCTGTCGGCCACCGCCTCAACGGCTGTGGGGGGCATCATCCCCGTCCTCCCCTTCTTCGTCGCCCAGGGAACGCCCGCCGTCGTGTGGGCGGCCGCCCTGAGCGTCCTGGCCCACTTTGGCGTGGGGATCGCCAAGAGCCTCGTGACCACGCGCCCCTGGTGGATCAGCGGGGCGGAGATGACCAT
>Ga0316616_100000065_pt1 | contig 26380 bp, 19 predicted proteins | sample OWC_Aug_M1_C1_D1_FD_207660 | JGI IMG/M metagenome (GOLD analysis project Ga0316616, IMG submission 207660) | Wetland soil microbial communities from Old Woman Creek delta, Ohio, United States - OWC_Aug_M1_C1_D1_B | ecosystem: Environmental > Terrestrial > Soil > Wetlands | place: USA: Ohio... | reverse complement strand
TGCAAGCCATCGAACTCTACCGACAGAGCTTTCGTCCCTCGCCCAAGCTAGCGAAGCCCTATGTCATGATCGGTGTGCCGGTGATCGCTGCCCCGACGGATGATGAAGCGGAATACCTTGCCAGCAGCACGTATCAGCGCGTCCTCGGCCTCCTGCACGGTGACCGCCAACTGCTGCTGCCGCCACCGGCGGCTGGTTTCCTGGCTGGCCTGCACCCGCAGGAACGGGCGGGCATCGCCGATTTCCTTGGCGCGGCCGTGATCGGTGGGCCGGATAGGGTGCGTGATGGCCTGCTGGCGCTAAAGCAGGCCACCGCTGCGGATGAGATGATTCTGGTCAGCGATGTTTACGATCCGGCGCTGCGTCAGCGGTCGCTTGAAATCACGGCTGGATTTTTCTCACGCTGAAAGCGCGCTAGGGGAGCTGCTCAGTTCGACCCCAAGCGGTCGATCAGCTTTCTCCAAACCGGCCAGTCAGCTAAATCCAGATTCTGCGAACTGAAATGCTCCGATGCGGCCATTGGCGATTTCACCCTCCCGGCCACGACCTGCCGGTCAGGTTTTCACAGGCTACGGCGGCAATAGACTGGGAACGGCCATTGGGGCCCGAAGGCATGGCAAGTCGAGGAATGCCATATGCAAGCTATGGCCACGTTGAAGCTAACGGCAACTTACGAGTGTAGACCGCCCATTGGGTTAAATACCAGGTCGAAAATCTCCTCTAAAGCGCTCTTCGAGTCGCGCAAATGAGATGCCAGCGGCGGCAGACTGTATGAACCTGATCCAGCAGGCGGGTGGCGGAAGCGGCGGCGTTGCGGCATAGGGGCTGGCTAGTCATCGAAAAATTGATCCGCCAAGTGTGCCGTGGGGACACAAGGACTACTACCGGAAAGCCCTTGGCACTCATTCTTGGGGCACGCCACTTCTTCGCTTGACGAATATTGGACATTCTGTTACACGTTTCTGGGCGGGTAAGGCTGTTCTTTCAACCCATTGATTTCAAATGAGCGAGCTTGCCCCCGATGGCTGAGACAACGAATATGTCAGCGCTTACTTGATCATGAGCGCCCCAGTGGCGCAGCCATTTTAGGGAGGCGTTGGTCGGTGGCCTTGGCGTGTTTGTCTACAAAGCGATTTCGAAAATGTAGCCAACATGCAGTCGTATGGAGGATTTGCCATGACAGTACCCTTGACTTATCCCGGCGTATACATCGAAGAAGTGTCCAGTGGCGTGCGCACCATCACGGGCGTGGCAACATCGATTGCGCTGTTCATCGGCTGGGCGCCGCGCGGCCCGATTGATCGGGCGGTGCGCCTGACCAGCTTCGCAGATTTCGAGCGCACCTACGGCGGGCTCGATTTCCGCTCCATGCTGGGCTACAGCGTGAAGCAGTTCTACGAGAACGGCGGCGCCGACGCCTATGTGCTCCGCATCGCCATGACCAATTCCGCGACTGCCTCTGAAAATGCGGTCGCAGCCTCGACGGCCATCGGCGACCTGACGATCAGCGCCAATTCGCCGGGCGACTGGGCGAATGTCTACAAGGTGCGCCTGACCCGGCGCGCCGACGACGCGACGCGCTTCCGCATTGACGTGCTGTACGAGCCGGCGAACAACGCGGTGGTCGAGTCGTTCGAGAACCTGTCCATGACTGCCAGCGACGCGCGATTTGTCGAAGCGATGGTCAACGGCCGTTCGAATTTCATCAGCGTCGACGCCACCAGCGCGACGACGCCGGCGACCACGACGGCCGACCTGGACAACCCGTCCAACGAGGGTACGGTGGGCTTGGCGATCGGGCCGTCCAATAGCACTTTCCGCACCACGATGGTGGCGGCGTTTGCGGCCGGCGGCATCGTCGACCGCATCGACCTGTTCAACATCCTGTGCGTGCCGGGCCTCACCGACGCGACGACGATTCAGACCTTGCAGACCCGCTGCCGCGAGCGGCGCGCTTTCATGGTCGTCGATTGCGCCGAGAACGAGACGGTGAGCAATGCCCCGGCCGCGCTGGCCAACCTGACCGGTACGGATTCGATCAACTCGGCCTTCTACTTCCCCTGGGTGCGCGCGGCCGATCCGCTCCAGCCGGGCGCGGTGCGGGCCTTCCCGCCGTGCGGTTTCGTCGCCGGCATCTATGCCCGCACCGACAGTTCGCGCGGCGTCTGGAAGGCCCCGGCCGGCATCGAGGCCAGCACCAACGGCGCGGTGGGTTTGACGGTCACCATGAGCGACCAGGAAAACGGCCAGCTGAATCCGCTCGCCATCAACTGCCTGCGTACCATGTCGACCTACGGCAACGTGGTCTGGGGCGCGCGCACCCTGGCCGGCAACAACGACCGCGGCTCGGAATGGAAATACGTGCCGGTGCGACGCATGGCGCTGTTCATCGAGGAGAGTCTGTACCGGGGCACTAAGTGGGTGGTGTTCGAACCGAACGACGAGCCGCTGTGGGCGCAGATCCGGCTCAACGTCGGCGCCTTCATGCAGAACCTGTTCCGCCAGGGCGCTTTCCAGGGCCGTTCGCCGCGCGAGGCCTACTTCGTGAAATGCGACCGCGAGACGACGACCCAGAACGACATCAACCTCGGCATCGTTAACATCCATGTCGGCTTCGCGCCGGTCAAGCCGGCCGAATTCGTGGTCATCAAGATCCAGCAGATGGCTGGCCAAGTCGAAGCTTAGGAGGAACGAACATGGCACAGTTCAGCGTCAACGCACAACGATTCGATCCCTACAAGAACTTCAAATTCCGTGTCAAATGGGATGGCCGCTATGTCGCCGGCGTCTCCAAGGTGGGCGCGCTCAAGCGCTCGACCGAACTGGTCGAGCATCGCGAAGGTGGCGACCCGTCCACCTCGCGCAAGTCGCCCGGGCGTACCAAGTTCGAGGCCATCTCGCTTGAACGTGGCGTCACCCATGACAAGGAGTTCGAGCAATGGGCCAACAAGGTCTGGAACTTCGGCTCCGGCCTGGGCGCCGAGGTTTCGCTGCAGGACTTCCGCAAGGACCTGATCATCGAAGTCTACAACGAAGCCGGCCAGCTCGCTTTGGCCTACAAGGTGTTCCGCTGCTGGGTGTCGGAGTATCAGGCCCTGCCGGACCTCGATGCCAACGCCAATGCCGTGGCGATCCAGACCATCAAGCTGGAAAACGAGGGTTGGGAACGCGATTACGCAGTCAGCGAGCCGAGCGAGCCGCGCTTCACCGAACCCGAGTGAACATGCGCACCCCAAGCGCAGCGGACCTGCTGAGCCTGTGGGAGGAAGGCCAGGTTCGCCACCCCATCGACCGCGCCCTGCTACTGTGCGCGTGGGCGCGGCCGGACATCGCGGCCGATCGTTTCGCCAGCTTGCCGCTCGGGGTGGTCAACGCCGGTTTGCTCAAAATGCGTGTGGCCATGTTCGGCCAGCGGGTCGAACTGCAAGTCGAATGCGAACATTGCGGCGAGCTGCTGGAGGTTCCGCTCGATATTGTTGAACTGACGGCCGGCGCCAGCGAGCATGAGGCGGGCGCATATATAGAGGTCGACGGGTTCCGGTTTCGCCTGCCCGCCAGTCGCGATCTGGCAGCCATCGCCTATGAACTCGACACCGAAGCGGCCGCCCTGCGTCTGCTCGATGCATGCTGCCTGGAACGGCCGGACGGCGATAGCGCCACGGCCGAAGCCTTGGCCCGCGCCGACGAACAGCTCGAAGCCGCCGATCCCCTGGCCGACCCGAGGCTTGATGTGGCATGCCCGGCCTGCGGCCGGCATATGGATGCGGCACTCGACCCCGGCGCCTTGCTGTGGGACGACGTGCAGGCCTACGCACGAGGCTTGCTCGGGCAGGTGCATGCCCTGGCACGCGCCTACGGCTGGACTGAACGCGAAGTGTTGTCACTCTCGCCCCGTCGTCGCGCGGCCTATCTGGAAATGACTGGAGGATGAGGTGCCCGACATGAGACGAGGCCGGATATGACTGGATTCCTGCAACGTCTCGCCGAGCGGGCGACAGGCGCTGCTCATCCGTTGCGAGCGGTCTCCTCGACCCCGTTTGCTCGGACTCTTCTGGAAGAGGTGTCTCAACCCTTCGATGCCATGGCGGCTGCCGACGTCGAAGTGGCGCCGTCAATGGTAGGGCAGGAATGGGCGAAGCCCGTTCAGCCTGGGCGGAACCGCACCCAGCGTGACAGCGATAGGTCGCCTGATCGCAGCAAGGCCTCGAGCGCGGATCGCGAACACTTGGTTGATTACACCGTAGCGGTTGATCGTCGGGTTGCAATCGGAAAGTCTGGCGGAGCGACGGTGAGCCAGCCCGAAAGCATGGTGCCGCCAACGATCATGCCTCATGCGCCGGTTGCAATGCCCATCCCTGCCATCGAGTCCACGATGAGGACGGAGTCGCCGTTTCACGCGCATCAGGAAGTGAGCCTTGAACCGCCTGAATCGTTGCGTCCGGCTCCGGCTGCGATAGTGAGAGTCGAACCGCTGCTTCCGCGGGCACAACCGGCGCGCGAACGGTTCCGACCGACCGCAAGCGCGAGCACGAACAACCTGGGGAGAAGCTCTGCCGGCATGGTCGAGGAAACCACCGAGGTCCATGTCAGCATCGGCCGCATCGAAGTGACGGCCGTGCATGAACCGGCGCCACCCAAGCCGGCCGTGTCGCGCCGCAGCGCGCCGATGTCGCTCGACGATTATTTGGCCAAACGCCACGGGAGTCCGACATGAGCACCGCCTATGGCATTGCCGCCGTGACGGCGACCCTGCGCGAACTGCTCAACGACGGCATCGTCGAGCACAACCTGAACGGCATCCTGAGCAGCCTGGTCGGCGTCAGCGCGTTGCCCCCGGATCGCGTTATCCCGGCCAGCGGCGTCGAACCGACCCAGCTCAACCTGTTCCTGCACCGGGTCAGCGCGAATACCGGATGGCGCAACGAAGGCCTGCCCGCACGCGATGCCTCCGGCCGGCAACGGCTATCCAACGCACCGCTGGCTCTCGATCTGCATTACCTGTTGTCGGCTTACGGCGCAGGCGAGCTGCATGCCGAAGTGTTGCTAGGCTACGCCATGCAGTGGCTGCATGAAAGGCCGATGCTGACACGCGAGGCCATCCTGGCGGCGCTGACGCCATCGCCATTGCCGGGCACGCCACTCGAACGCGCCCTGGCCGATTCGGGCTTGGCCGATCAGATCGAACTGGTCAAGATCACGCCGGAATACCTCGACACCGAGGAAATGTCCAAGCTGTGGTCGGCCACGCTAAGCAACCTGCGGCCGACCGCGGCCTATCGGGCCACCGTCGTTCTCATCGAAGCCAGCGAGCCGGTGCGTTTGCCCTTGCCGGTGCTGACGCGCGGCCGGCCGATTCCGGGTACGACACGCGATGAAGGCGTGCTGGTCCAGCCGAGCATGACCCCCGCACTGCCGACCCTGGAAACTGTCGTTCCGCCGGGCGGACACCTTGTCGCGCGGCTGGGCGAGAACATCGATCTCACGGGCCACCATCTTGATGGCGCGGGACGCACCGTGTTGCTCTTAAACGACCGCTTCGAGACTGAACAAAGCCTGGCGGCGCTGGCCGGAAACGAGGCGGGCCGGGTTCAGTTCAATATTCCCATTGCGCAGGCGGCCAACTTCCCGGTCGGAGTGTATCGGGTCGGCGTCAGCCTGGTGCGCCCGACCGAGATTGATCCGCGCACCAGCAATCGCCTGGCCATGACCCTCGCGCCGGAGATCACCGGACTGCCGATGAACGTCGTGCGCAATGGCGCCGGCACGGCCGGCTTCACGCTGGATTTCCATCCGGCCTTGCGCGCCGGGCAGAGCGTCGCGCTGGTGCTGGGGCAACAGGAATATGCCCCGCAGCCGTTTGCCGCGCCGACCACTTCGCTCGATTTCGTGATCCCGGATGCCCCGGTCGAAGCGGCCCCCGGCCATCTGGTCCGCCTGCGCATCGACGGCATTGATAGCCCGATCATCGACCGCGCCGCGACCCCGCCAGTGTTCCTCAACAAACGCATTGTCATCACATGAACGCGCCCGACGTGCACCTGCTCAACTGGACCGATGCCAACCAGCAATTCCTGTCGGCGGAGCTGGCGCGGATAAAGGCGCTCCTGCGCGGAGAGCCGGCCGATGCCGCCCAGGAAGAGGTGGAGGCCTGTCGAGCAAAGTTGACCGAGCCGGCGGCCATCGACAGCCTGACCGAATGTTTCGGCTTGTCCTCGTTTGAGCGCGACGTGCTGCTGCTTGCCGCCGGCGTCGAGATGGATAGCGAGCTTGCCGCGCTGTGCGCCGCGGCGGGTGCGAACGGTCAACGCGCCTGGGCGAGCTTCGGCCTGGCCTTGGCCGTGTTGCCGAAACCGCACTGGAGCGCGCTGACCCCGATCCGGCCGCTGCGCCAGTGGCGTTTGATCGAAATCGCCGAGGAATCGGCCATGAGTACGGCTCGCCTGCGCATCGATGAACGCGTGCTGCATTACCTTGCAGGCGTGAATTTCATCGATGTGCGTTTGCAACCGCTTATGCGCCAGGCGGCCGAGCCGGCCGAAATGGCCGACAGCCAGGTCGCTATGGCGCGGGACATCGTCGCCGCACTGGAACAGGCGCGCGCGCCGCTGCCGATCTTCCAGTTGTCCGGCCGGGACGAGCACGGCAAACGCGACATCGCCGCCTGGGTCGCCGCGCACCTGGGCTTGAATTTGTACGCGATGGCCGGCGAGGACATCCCTGCTGCGCCGAGCGAACTGGAAGCCCTCGCCGTGCTGTGGGAGCGGGAAACCGCATTGCTCGAAGGCGCACTGCTGATCGAGTGCGGCGAAGGCGCAGCGACGCCCGCCGTGCGGCGCTTCGCAGAACGGATTGGCGGCCTGCTTTTCCTGGCCGCCCGCGAGCCACCCGCACTGACGCGGCACGACTTGCGCTTCCAGGTCGACAAGCCTGAACGCGGCGACCAGTTGCACCTGTGGCAACATGCACTCGGCTCGCAGGCTGAAGGCTTGGCGGGCGCACTGGATGGTGTTGCTTCTGAGTTCAGACTCAGCGCCCGCGATATCCAGCGCATCGGCGCCGGCTTCATCCCCAGCAAGTCACCCGATGCCGATCCGGAAATCGCACTCTGGCAAGCCTGCCGCAGTCAGGAAGCGCGTCGCATCGACGGTCTGGCTCAGCACATCGAACCGGCGTCCGGCTGGGAAGACCTGATCCTGCCCGAACAACAGAAGACCACTCTGCGTCAGATCGCCGCCCACCTGCGCCACCGTCCGACGGTTTATCAGCGTTGGGGTTTCGCTGCCAAGGGCGCACGCGGCCTCGGCATCTCGGTGTTGTTCGCCGGCGAGAGCGGCACCGGCAAGACCATGGCCGCCGAAGTACTCGCCAGCGAACTCCATCTCGACCTGTACCGCATCGACCTTTCCGCCGTGGTCAGCAAATACATCGGCGAAACCGAGAAGAACCTCTCCCGCGTTTTCGACGCCGCAGAAGACAGCGGCATCATTCTGCTGTTCGACGAAGCCGACGCCTTGTTCGGCAAGCGCAGCGAGGTCAAGGACAGCCACGACCGCTACGCCAACATCGAAGTCAGCTATCTTCTGCAACGCATGGAGGCCTATCGCGGACTCGCCATCCTCACCAGCAACCAGAAAGCCGCGCTCGACACCGCGTTCAACCGCCGCTTGCGCTTCGTGATCAATTTCCCCTTCCCGGAAGCGGGCGAGCGCGAGGCGATCTGGCGCGGCATCTTCCCGGCCGATACACCGACCGAGGGGCTGGATTACGCCAAACTCGGCCGCCTGCAATTGGCCGGCGGCAACATCCGCAACATCGCACTCAACGCCGCCTTCCTCGCGGCGGAAGAAAGCAGGCCGGTAGACATGGCCCACATCCTGCGCGCGGCCCAGTCCGAAGCCGGCAAGCGGGAACGTCCGCTCAGCGATGCCGAAACGCGGGGGTGGCTATGAAACGGGTCGTGGTACGTATCGATCGGCTGGTGCTACGGGGGTTTGACGGCTGTGACCGTGATGAGATTGCCGAAGGGCTGCGCGAAGAACTTATACACCAGTTTTCAGGTAGCGATGCGCTGAATCGGCTGACCGGCCAGTCGGCCAAGCCGATTCTGCGGATCGGCGGGGTGCCGATCAGGCGGGGCAGCATGCCCAGGGAGGTAGGAGTTCAGTTGGCCAGAAGCCTAGGCAAGAGGGACCATCCATGAACGTGAAAAGTATGCCAACACCTGCTCAATCCAGGCAACGGGAGAGCACCGCGTTCCATTCCGGGCGCGCGCTTTTGCTGGGCAGAAACAAAGAGCTCGACTGTGCCGGCCCGCTCATGCCGCGCATTGCCATTGGCGCCCGCAATGACGTGATGGAATATGAGGCGGAGCGTGCGGCTGGTCATGCGATGTCCACATCGAGACATTCGTCGCTGTCAGCCCGGAACCCGTCCGGCATGGCGGGTCGGGGCGCCGGCGAAGCACCGGAAAGCGTGAGCAGGATTCTCGATAAGCCAGGCATGCCGCTGGAATCAACAGTCAGGAGGGATATGGAGCGGCGTTTCGGCCATGACTTCTCGCGGGTGCGGGTCCATGTCGGTGCGGAAGCGGCCCAGTCTGCCCGCGATGTTCGGGCCCGCGCGTATACAGTTGGCAACGACGTGGTATTCAACACATCGCAATACGCACCAACCAGCCAGGCCGGTAGAAGGCTGATCGCTCATGAGCTGACTCATGTTGTACAGCAGGGGGGCACAGGTGCCTCCTATGGCACTGCTGGAGGACAGCCGCATGCCAAAATGGATGGGGCTACCAGGGTTCTGGATGTTCCCGGCGGCGGCTCTCAACTTCTGCTGCAACGTGATCCAGAAGACAGTCCACCCCCATCCGAACTGCCGGCTTCACCGGTTGCTCCGGCTGAGGGTGGTGAAACCGTGCCGGCGGACGCCGGCGCTCAACCCGAACAGGCGGCGCCCGCGACGCCGGCAACGCCAGCCCTGACGCTCAGCCCAGCAGCGACATTGACTCGGGGCGATACCTTGACGGCGACGATTGCGTTCACGCCGAATGCCGGTGAAACGAAGAATATTGTCGCGTGGCGTTATATCACGCCCAACCATGGCACTGTGGCGCGGGCCAATACCGAAGCCGACTTCCAGACTGCCTGGACCGGCAGGATGGCCTTGTCAGGCACGTTGGAATTCGACTACACCACCGCGCCGCCCGGAGGTGCTGCATCGGCAGTGCAGACGATCAGGCAGGCTGTCACCGTCAGTGATCGCACTGGCGTAACATGGGCAGCAAGCCCCACCCTGCGTGCCGAAAACTCCTATTCGGGCCGGCCGAGTCCGCCGAGCGTCTTTTCCGATCTGGGGTTCCACAACGTTACGATCACCAACCCGGCGGCCACTTCTTCGAGTATCTCGGGCGGACCGAATAGCGGGTTCGATTTCGTCGGCGCGCTGACCGCCGGAACCTATGTCTCGCAACCTCGCATCCACCCGGACCTAACGACGGCTGCCAGCCGCTTCAATACCTTCCACAACAGCCCCAGCCGGTTGTATCTACAGGCGGGTGCGACGAGAACCCTGATCCCGTTGACCGAATACAGTGGCTTGTCTACGGCGGGCGGCAGCTTGACTTTCAGCGTGCCAGACTGGGAGGTGTTCTACAAGGCCAAGAATTTCTACGCAGTGACTGCGACGTCAACTTCTGGCGCCGGCCCTGTTCCCGTGCGAAACGCATGGTGGGGGCTGGACAGCAACAGCGCGACTGCCGGTCTGACCGTAATGAATGACGCTGCGATAAGGACAGCGTTGAATATTCCCGCAACTGAAGGATTCAGGCTCTCGGCGACATCACGGGGCAGTTGGGACGGATACCAGCTGATGCAATCGGCAGCCATCCTCACGGGCACGCGCAGTCATGAGTATGTGCATGCACAACACAGCCATCGCGCCAATTTCACTGCCATGCTCAGGGCGGTCGATCCGCAGCGCAAGATTGAGCAGACGGTCAGCTCACCCAGCAATACCGTCGACTTCACGGCCAAGATCACCGAATGGATTGCCGAGATTATCAAGCCAAACCATGAACTGGTTGATGAGGCGGCCTCGCGTCGTGCGGAAGCCTTTGTCGAGATCGCCGGGCAGGAAATGGCGGGAGTGAATACCGATCCCGCGACCGGTAATTTCCTGGGCTCGATATGGAACATCACTGCTGACCGGCAGATGGACAATTGATCATGAGCACCTACCCAAATTCCCCCAAGGTTCTCAAGGCTGGGCTGGTGCTGATCGACCCCGAGTCGGCCAAAGTACTGCGCATCATCTCGCTCCAGTACAACCCGGAGAGACTGACCCGTAGCCTGCAAGTCAGCACGGCAGGTGGAGAGGGCGGCAACCGTAGTGAGGCAATGCGCTTCAGGGGTCCGGCGTTGGAGACGATCCGACTTCAGGCCGACATCGATGCCGCCGACCAACTGGAATTCCCGAACCAGAACCGCGTCACCGTGGAGAATGGCATCCAGCCCCAGCTTGCCGCGCTGGAAGCGCTGGCGCACCCGACCAGTGACCAGTTGCTGGAAGTGAACCGGCAACTGAATACTGGCACGCTGGAGATCGCTCCCATGGAGGCGCCGCTGATGCTGTTCGTGTGGAGCAAGAGCCGCATCGTGCCGGTGCGGCTGACCGAGTTCTCGATTACCGAGGAGGCGTTCGATCCGGCGCTCAATCCCATCGTCGCCAAGGTCAGCCTCGGTCTGCGCGTGCTGTCAGTGGACGATCTCGGCTTTACGCACAAGGGCGGCAGCCTGTTCATGAGCTATCTGCAAGCCAAGGAACAGCTCGCCGGCAAGGCGCAGGCCGGCAGCTTCGGCGCGCTCGGCATTGGAGGAATCGGCTGATGGACCCCGTACAAGCTTTCATGCAGGCCAACGGCCTCACCGCGCCGCTGTACCCGCAGACCAGCCGTTACTACGGCATCGCCAGCGCGCAACTGACCCGCCCGGACGGCAGCGTGGTGACTTATCTGAAACGCCGCTTCGTGCCGCCGCCGGAGAGTTTCGCCACGCTGGCCGAGCATCAGGTGGTGTCAGGCGACCGCGTCGACAATCTGGCCGCGTACTATTTGGGCGATCCGGAACAGTACTGGCGAGTGTGCGACGCGAACGGCGCGATGGACCCGGCTGAGCTGACTGCCGTGATCGGCCGCCCTGTCCGCATCACCCTGCCCGAAGGCGTGCCGGGAGGCGACGATGCTGGCTAAGGGCATCCAGCTCACCCTGATGATCGGTCCGGTGATTCCCGTGCCGGCGCCGCGGGTGGTCATGGATGCGCTCGACAGCGTCGAGGTGCGCACCTCTGCCGGCGCGGTGGGCGGCTTCACGCTCACCTTCAAGTTCAATTCGAAATCGGAACTGAACACCATCTTCATCATCGCCGGTGCGCAGAACGCCAGCCCGGTGATGCCGGCCCTGCGGGTCATGCTGATCGTCACCCTGAATGGCACGCCGCAGCCACTGTTCGACGGCGTGATGACCAACGTCCAGGTGCAGCCGGGCGGGCAGGGCGAGTCCGGCACGGTCACCGTGACCGGCGAGGATCTGACCAAGGTGATGGACATGCAGGACTGGAGCGGCCTGCCGTTCCCGGCCATGCCCATCGAGGCGCGGGTGGCGCTGCTTTGCGCGAAGTATGCGCCGTTCGGCCTGATTCCCGTGGTGATCCCGGCGCTGTTTCCGGACGTGCCGATTCCGGTCGACAAGATCCCCGCCCAGGAGGGCACCGACCTCGCCTACATCCGCCAACTTGCCGAGCAGGTCGGCTATGTTTTCTACATCGAACCCGGCCCGGTGCCGGGGACCAACATCGCCTACTTCGGGCCGGAGATGAAAGTCGGCATGCCGCAGCCTGCGCTGAACGTCGACATGGATGCGCACACCAATGTCGACAACCTGAGTTTCAGTTTCGACCCGACCAAGGGCGTGCTGCCCATCGTGTTCATCCAGAACCAGATGACGCGGGCGCCGATCCCGATTCCGATCCCGAACATCAACCCGCTGCAACCTCCGCTGGGCGTGCTGTCGACGCCGCTATCGAACATCACCATGCTCAAGGACACGGCTCGCATGAACCCCATGCAGGCGATTTCGCGCGGACTCAACGAGGCGAAGAAATCGCAGGACTCGGTCACCGCCACCGGCAACCTGGACGTGCTGCGTTACGGCAGGCCGTTGCGCGCGCGCGGGTTGGTCGGGGTGCGCGGCGCGGGCGTGGCCTACGATGGCCTGTACTTCGTTTCCAGCGTGAAAAGCACGCTCAAGCGCGGCGAGTTCAAGCAGAGCTTCGACCTCACCCGCAACGGGCTAATTTCCATTGCGCCGAGGGTGCCGGTATGACCACAGAAGCCACGCGTTTTTACGGCAAGTATCGCGGCACGGTGCTGAACAATATTGACCCCATGCAGCAGGGGCGGCTGCAAGTGCAGGTGCCGGATGTGGCAGGCGTGATTCCGTTGACATGGGCGATGCCCTGCGTGCCGTTCGCCGGGATCCAGAACGGCATGTTCGCCCTGCCCATGATCGGCTCTGGCGTCTGGGTCGAATTCGAAGGAGGCAACCCCGCACACCCGATCTGGTCCGGCTGCTTCTGGGGCAGCGCCGCAGAAATACCGGCCATGGCCCTGCTGACGCCGCCGGGCATGCCGGCCGTCACCCTGCAAACGCCCTTGCAGAACGGCATCACCATCTCCGACCTGCCGGGGCCGACCGGCGGCATCATGATCAAGAGCGCCACCGGCGCGACCCTGATCGTCAACGACACGGGCATCTACATTCAGAACGGCAAGGGCGCGGCCATCACGCTGATCGGCCCGAGCGTGACGATCAACAACGGTGCCCTGACGGTGATCTGAGAGGAAACCGACCATGCCCGGACCCCTTCTCCATGTCGGCGCTTCAGTCCTCTGTGCTCACGGCGGCACGGCCACGCCCACCATGCCCAATCCGCGCGTGCTGGTGAGCGGCCAGCCTACCGTGACCATGGCCGCGCCTTATGTAATCGCCGGCTGTCCGTTCAACGTCAGCGGCTCGCCGGTGCCCTGCGTCACCGGGCAATGGGTGATGGCGGCGACGCGGGTGTTCTCGAACGGCCATCCGCTGGTGTTGATGGACAGCCAGGCCGTGTGTGCGCCAAACGGTACGCCGCTTATGCCTGTGTCGGCGCAAACCCGTGTGATCGGGAGTTAGCCATGACTACCACCAACCTGCGCTATCCCTACCAGATCGACGGCCGTGGCCGCAGCGCCGAGGCCGGCGAGGAAGACTACATCCGCGGCCTGATCGAACAGGTGCTGTTTACCTCTCCGGGCGAGCGGGTAATGCGGCCCGACTTCGGCAGCGGCGTCATGCAACTGGTGTTCGCGCCCAACAGCCCGGAACTGGCGGCGACCACCCAGTTCCTGGTCCAGGGCGCCTTGCAACAATACCTCGGCAATCTCATCGCCCTGGAGGGTGTCGAGATCGAGTCTTACGATTCGACCCTGCGCGTGATCGTCCGCTATTCGATCCGTCGCACCGGTGTTTCCCGGACGGCCGAGTTCGCCCGGGAAGGGGTGCTGCCATGATCTACCACTGCTGCGACCAACTCCGCCGCAACGCGGTCGACGCTCACGCCACCCTGAACGGCATCGACTATCTCGAAGTCGTCGACAACGATGCCCCCGCATTTGAATTGCGCCAGCTGACCTTGCTGGTCCGCCTGCTCAAGCCGGTGCCTGCTTCCCTGACCCGGAGCAATGTGCGCATCGAGGGTGGCGAACGGGTACGTGACATCGGCATCGAATGGGTGGCCCCGGCTTCCGTGCCGCCGGCTTCGACCAGCGCCGCCGAGCAGGCTTTGTACGCCGCCCTGCCGGAACGCGACCATGTCCTGCTGGTCCGGGTCGGTGCCTATGGCGACCATTCCAGCTATACCCTGCGCCTGGTGCGCTCGGCGCTCGACGACACGCCGCCGGCGGGCTTCGACCCGCGTCTGGCCGAAGTCGTCTTCTCGTTCAAGGTCGAATGTCCGAGCGACTTCGATTGCAAGCCCGTCACGGTGTGTCCTGACGAACCGGCTCCCGCGCCGGTCATCGACTATCTGGCCAAGGACTACGCCAGCTTCCGCCGCCTGATCCTGGACCGCATCACGCAACTGGCGCCAGGCTGGCGCGAACGCAGCGCCGCCGATCTCGGCGTCACCCTGGCCGAACTGGTTGCCTATGCCGGCGATCAACTTTCCTACCGGCAGGATGCCCTGGCGACCGAGGCCTATCTCGAAACCGCGCGTAGGCGCACTTCGCTGCGTCGCCATGCCCTGATGGTCGATTACCACCTGCACGACGGCTGCAACGCCCGTGTATGGCTGCACATCACGGCCGACGCCGAGAATGTCGCCCTGAGCAAAGCGGCGACCCGCTTCTACACCCGGCTGCCGGGCTTCGCGCCGCGCCTGACGCCGGTCACGCCCGTGGACGATGCCGCGCTGCGCGCGCGGCCTGTAATCTTCGAGCCGCTGCATGACGCCGTCCTGCACGCGGCACACAACGAACTCCATTTCCACACTTGGGGCGACCGACGCTGCTGCCTGGCCAAGGGCTCCACCCGCGCCACCCTGAGCGGTCATCAGGCTGCGTTGTCGGTCGGCGATGTGCTGCTGTTCGAGGAAGTGCTCGGTCCCGCGACCGGCGAGTCCGGCGATGCCGATCCGTTGCATCGCCATGTCGTCCGCCTGACCGGCGTGCAATTCAATTCGCCGGACGACCCGGCCCAGCCGCTGACCGACCCGCTAACCGGCGAAGCCATTACCGAAATTGCCTGGGCGCCCGAAGACGGCCTGCCGTTCCCACTCTGCATCAGTTCGGTGACCGACAGAGACCACGATGAGCGCTACCTCGCCGACGTCAGCGTCGCACGCGGCAACATGGTGCTCGCCGATCATGGCTACACGCTGCCCGATGCCGAACCGCTCGGCGAAGTGCCGCCGGCCCGGCTGGCCTATCCGTCCGACCGCGACGGTAGCCGTTGCGACGGCGGCGCGCCGATGAAAATTCCACCGCGTTTCAACCCTCTGCTCGCACAGGGTCCGCTGACCTTCGCTGGCACGGTGCCGGACCCGGGTAGCGTCACGCAGGGCAATCGACTAGCCTTCGATCGGTCTGCGCCGGCCGCCTCCGCCATGGTCTGGCGGATGGAAGACACCTTGCCGGAGATCGTTCTCGAGAGCACGCTCGGTTCCGTATCCGAACCCTGGCAGCCCAAGCGCGACCTGCTCAACAGCGATGCCGATGCACGCGAATTCGTGGTCGAGGCTGAACATGACGGCAGCGCCGGCCTGCGCTTCGGCAACGACACCCACGGCCGCCGTCCGGAAACCGACATGGCTTTCGCGGCCCGCTATCGGGTTGGCAACGGTCGGGCCGGCAACGTCGGCGCCGGCGCCATCGCCCATGTCGTCAACATCGATCCGGACATCCTGGCGGTGCGCAACCCGTTGCCGGCGCAGGGCGGCATCGACATGGAGGACGCCGCCACGGTGCGCCGCCATGCGCCACAGGCGTTCCGGCGTCAGGAACGCGCGGTCACGCCGGAGGACTACGCCGAGGTCACCGAGCGCCATGCCGGCGTGCAGCGCGCGGCGGCGACCCTGCGCTGGACCGGCAGCTGGCATACCGTGTTCGTCACCGTCGACCGTGACGGCGGCCTGCCGGTCGATGCGGGTTTCGAGGCCGAAATCGCCCGCCATGTCGACCGTTACCGCATGGCCGGCCACGACACCGAATTCAACGATCCGGTGTATGTGTCGCTGGAAATCGACCTGCTGGTCTGCGTGCTGCCGAACTATTTCCGCGCCGACGTGAGCGCGGGCCTGTACGACGTCCTGAGCAACCGGGTGCTGGCCGATGGCCGGCGCGGCCTGTTCCATCCGGACAACCTGTCCTTCGGCCAGACCGTCTACCTGAGCCAGATCTATGCGGCGGCGCGACAGGTCGCCGGGGTCGCGTCGGTGAACGCGACCCGCTTCCAGCGTCAGGGTATCGACGCCACGCAATACCTGAACGACGGCTTCATGCGTCTCGCCCGACTGGAAGTGCCGCGCCTCGACAACGACGCCAACTTCCAGGAACACGGCGTGCTGCGCCTGAACCTGTTCGGAGGCAAATGAGATGAGCAATACGACTCTGAACACCTGCGGCTGCTGCGCCGGACTCGACGCCGAAACGCCGCTGCGGATCGACAATCCGCCCGGACTGGATGCCGTTGCCTATCGCGTCGGTGTCCACGCCCGCTTCAAGGAATCACTGCTGGCCAAACTGTCGAGCGCCGGACTGCCGGCGCTGTCCGGACTGACCACCCGCGAGGACAACGATTTCACCATCGCCCTGTGCGACGCCGTCGCGAGCACGCTCGACGTGCTCAGCTTCTACCAGGAACGCATCGCCAACGAAAACTTCCTGCGTACGGCGACCGAGCGGCGTTCTATCCTGGAACTGGCCCGGTTGATCGGTTATGAACTGGCGCCGGGCGTCGCGGCTTCGACCTGGCTGGCCTTCAACCTTCAGGAAGTGCCAGGCATGCCGGCGCTGGCAGCCGATCCAGTCACGATTCCGGTCGGCGTGAAGGTGCAAAGCGTGCCCGGTCAGGACGAACTGCCGCAGACCTTCGAAACCGTGGAACCGGTGGAGGCGCGGGTCGAGTGGAACGCCATCCCGGCCCGGACCACGTTGGCCTGGCGGCCGAAGTTCGGCGACAAGTCGCTCTGGCTGGCCGGTGTTTCAACCGGGGTGCAAGCGGGCGATGCCATCCTCATCGTCGGTCAGCATCGCCTCGACAATCCCGGCTCGGAACGCTGGGACATCCGGCTGGTGACCCGAGTCACGGAAGACAAGGTGCGTCAGCGCACCCGCATCGAATGGGGCGCCGGCCTTGGCAGCGTCATGCCGCACGTCGAACCCGCCGGAGCCGGTGCGGCGGTCTACGTTTTCCGGCAGCGCGCGGCGCTATTCGGGCATAACGCGCCGGATCCACGATTGATGGGCAACGAGGGCGGTTCGCAGTTGACTGTGCACATGACCGAAGAAGCCGCTGATGGCAGTGGAAGAACATGGAAAAAGTTCGAGATTGAAGGCTCGGTAATCGACCTCGACAGTGCCTACTCGAAGATCCTGCCGGGAAGCTGGTTTGCCCTGGTTTCCAATGAGGCCTCGGTCGATCCAAGTGGCTTGGCGGGGTATGTCGAACTCTACCGCGCCAATGCGGTGAGTTTTCCGTCCCGGCGCGACTACGGGCTGTCCGGCAAGATCACCCGCATCGAACCGGACATCGACGAGAACCTGGGCGTATTCCGCGCTCGCCTGCGCGAGAACCTGGTGCTGGCGCAATCCGAAGCGCTGGCCGTGGCGGAAACGCCGCTCGGCTATCCGCTCTATGGCGAGACGCTCGCCCTTTCGAGGCAGGAACCGGATCTGGCCGCCGGTCGAGCCCTGGCGGTGAGCGGTCGCCGCGCCCGCATCGGGCTGCGTGCCGGCAAGCCGGACGCGGTCCTGAACCTGACCGAGGGCGACAGCCTGATCATTTCAGAAGGCGATTCCCTGCGCCTGGCCGGCCAGCCGGAGGAGAAAAGCGGCACGACCTGGACCGTGTTGGCGCCGGCCGATTTTGCGGCGCGCATCAACCAGTCGAGCAGCAAGAAACTGCGCTTGTCATTGCTCGACCGCGAAGGCAGGACAGGCACGCTGGAAATTGCCGCCTCGGCCATCGAGCAGGCCCCGGCGCTGGACGACGACGAAACCGTGCAGGAAATCGCCTTCATCGACGATCTCGCCACGGCGGTCGTGCATGACCGCGACCTGGGGTTCACCCGCCTCTCCCTCGCGGCCGCGCTGAAACATTGCTACGACCGGGACACAGCGCGGGTCAACGCCAACGTCGCCCGCGCCAGCCACGGCGAGACCGTCGCCGAAGTGCTGGGCAGCGGCGATGCCCGTGTCGCCAATGCGCGCTTCGCCTTGCGCCAGTCGCCGCTCACCTATGTCAGCGCCGCCACCCCGAGCGGTCGGCGTGCGGCATTTGAATTGCGCGCCAACGACATGCTCTGGACGGAAACGCCTAGTCTGTATGCGCGCGGCTCGGACGAGCGGGTGTACGAAATCCGCCATGCCGATGATGGCACCAGTTCGGTACGGTTTGGCGATGGCATCGAAGGTTCTCGCCTGCCCTCCGGCGACCACAATATCCGGGCGATCTATCGAAAGGGTCTGGGCCTGAGCGGCAACGTCGCTGCCGGCAAGCTCACCACGCTGTTGAGCCGTCCGCTCGGCGTCAGCGGGGCGATCAACCCGGAAGCCGCGAACGGCGGCGAGGACGCCGAACGTGAAGCCAGGGCGCGCGAGAATGCGCCGCTGACCGTGCTGACGCTGGAGCGCGCCGTTTCGATCCGCGACTATCAGGACTTCGCGCGCGCCTTCGCCGGCATTGCCAAAGCGCATGCCCTGTGGATACCCAGCGGCCCCGGACGCGGCGTGTTCATCACCGTGGCGGGCGAGAACGGCGCCGCCCTCCTGGAAACCAGCGACACCTACCGTTTCCTGCAGGATGCCCTGCATCGCTATGGCGATCCCCTGATGCCGGTGCGCATCGTCAGCTACCGCGATGCCCGATTCAAGCTGCGCCTGACCGTGAAGGTCGCCGCCGATGCCGATGCGCCGCTGGTGTTGGTTGCTGTCGAGAGTCGGTTGCGTGAAGCATTCGGCTTCGATGCGCGCCGATTCGGTCAGGGCGTGTCGGTCGACGAGGTGGCAGCCGAGGTGCACGCCATCGCCGGCGTCGAGGCGGTCCAGGTGGTCGAGCTGCATCGCAGCGATGCGGCTCTGCCGGTATTCGTGCCGCGCCTGTTCGCCGCCCTGCCCGAGGCGGGCTTGACCGGAACGCCGCTGGCCGCCGAGCTGCTGGTGCTGGACGCCGCACCCGTTACCCTGGAGTTGATGTCATGAGCTTCGACGCCGACACCCTGTACCGGCTGCTGCCGGCCATTCATCGCATACGCGACGCCGAGCAGTCGCCGCCCGGGGCGCTCAAGGCCTTGCTGAGCGCCTTCGCCGACGAATTTGCTGTGATGGAGGAAAACCTCGATCAGCTCTACGACGACCTGTTCGTCGAGACCTGCGCCGACTGGGCCATTCCCTATATCGGCGACCTGATCGGCTATGAACCGTTGCACAGCCTGGGTGAGACGCGCGGCCTGGCCCGCGCCGAGGTGGCGCACACCCTCGCGCTGCGTCGGCGCAAGGGCACGGCGGCAGTGCTGGAACAACTGGCGCGCGACGTCACCGGCTGGAACGCCCGCGCGGTGGAATTCTTCCGGTTGCTCGGCGCCACCCAGTACATGAACCACCTGCGCCCGCACAGCCGCTACGCCCCCGACATGCGCCAGTGGGAGCCGCTGGCGCATGTCGGCGGCGCCTTCGATTCAGTCGCCCACACCGTGGATGTGCGGCGGATAGAGAATGGCCGCGGGCGTTTCAACATCCCCAACATCGGCCTCTTCCTGTGGCGGCTCAATGCCTATCCGCACAGCCGCAGCCCGGCCGTGCGGGTGGATGACCGGCGTTATCTGATCAGCCCGCTCGGGCATCCGCTGCCCTTGTTCACCAACCCGCAGACCGAGGACGGGATCACCCATCTGGCCGATCCGATCAACGTGCCCGATCCGATCCGTCGACGCGTGATGGCGGATCGGTTGCCGCTCTATTACGGCACCGTTCAGACGGCGCTCGGCCCGGTCGACAACGCCAATCCCAGCGTGGTTCTCTACGTCGATGGCGATGAAGTGCCGCGTGAGGACGTGGTCGTATGCAATCTGGCCGATGAGGTCCCTGGCTGGGCTCACCAGGCGCCAGCCGGGAAATTCGCCATCGACCCGGAATTGGGCCGTATCGCGGTGGCGACCGATCTCGACGTGCCCGAATCGCTCGCAGCCACTTATCACTATGGCTTTTCCGCCGACATGGGCGGAGGCGAATACAGCCGCGCGCGCGCCGATGAGGCCACCGTGGCGACCGTGCTGCGCGTGCCGACCGACCATGCCACGATATCTGCTGCCTTGACTGCGCTGGCTGGCGACGGCGTGGTCGAAATCGCCGACAGCGGCCGCTACGAGGAAACCCTGTCGGTCAGCGTAGCGCCCGGCGGCCATGTGATCCTGCGTGCCGCCGAGCAATGCCGGCCGACCCTGATACTGGGCGGCGAGATGACATTGAACGGCGGAACCGACAGCGCCTTCAGCCTCGAAGGCCTGCTGGTCGCCGGCGGACGTTTGCGCGTCGCCGCGGTTGCCGGCAATGAGCTGGTCCGCCTGAACATCGCCCACGCCACCCTGGTGCCCGGTCGGGCGCTCGACGCCTTCGGCGACCCGGCTGCGCCGGATGGCGAGAGCCTGGCGGTGGAAATCGCCGATGTGGCCGTCGATATCGACCACGCCATCGTCGGCGCCTTGCGCATTCACGAGGGCGCCAGCGTGACGGCCAACGACAGCATCATCGACGCCACCTCGGCCAACAGCATGGCCTATGCCGCGCCTGGTGCTTCTTCACCCGGGGGCAAGCTCTCGCTTGACGCCTGTACGGTCATCGGCCGCCTCCGCGCCGCCGAGGTCGGCACGATTTCCAACAGCCTGTTGCTGGCCCGGCCGGCTGCGGGTGACCCCCAGCCGGCCGTCCAGATGGTGCGCCGGCAGACCGGCTGCGTGCGCTTCAGCTATCTGCCTTCAGATTCGCTGACCCCGCGCCGCTATCGCTGCCAGCCGGAAAGCGAAGCGGGCGAGGTCGATGTGACGCCGCGTTTCACCTCGCTGCGTTATGGCGTGGCCGCGTATTGCCAGCTTGCCCGGGCGACCGCCGATGCGATCCGCCGGGGCGCCGACGATGAGAGCGAAATGGGCGCCTTCCATGCCCTGTTCCCGGCCCAACGGGAAGCCAATTTACAGATCCGGCTGCGCGAATTCCTGCGTGTAGGTCTCGCCGCCGGCATCTTCTACGAAACCTGAGGAGCGTGACATGAGTTTCGATACGAGCCGTTTCAGTTTCCATCCATGGCATGACTATTTCGGCGTGGTGATGCAGCAGGGCCGCGTGCAGCTCGATTCCGACTGGAACGAGTGGGTGGCCGAACTAGGCCGTCGTTTGCAGGCCGGCACGATGGACACAGTCGGTCGCGCCGTGGTGCCGCGCACCACGCCGGAAGGCTTCCACATTCTCGCTCCCGGCGGCGTGCTGAACATCGGCGTCGGGCGCATGTACGTCGACGGCCTGCTGGCCGAGAACCACGGCAAGCCGCCGCTGGCCTGGAACGTCAATCTGGCCGAGTTGACCGGGTCGGCGCCGACGCCGTTCCTTGATCAGCCATATCTGCATTTCAACGAGACCAATCAGCCGGCGCCGGCGAACATTTTCAACGCGCCGGCGCTGACCGGCGGGCCGCATCTGGTTTATCTGGATGTCTGGCAACGCGAGCTGACCCATCTGCAAGCGCCGGAGTTGATCGAGAAGGCGGTCGGCGTCGATACCACCGGGCGGCTGCAAACGGTCTGGCAGGTGAAGGTGTTGACCAATGTCGGCAATGCCGATTGCTTCACGCCCGACGGCGAACTGCCCGCCTGGGCGGCGCTGACCCGGCCCTCCGGGGCGCGCCTGAGCAATTCCACCGGCCTCGTCACGGGCGACCAGAATCCCTGCCTGGCGCCGCCTTCGGCCGGTTACAAGGGGCTGGAAAACCAGCTCTACCGGGTCGAGATTCATCGCGGCGGGCCGCAGGCCAGCGCCACCTTCAAGTGGTCGCGCGACAACGCCACTGTGGCGACCGGCGTTCAGGAAATCCAGGCCGGCAATCGCCTGGTGGTGGACAGCCTGGGCCGCGACGATGTGCTCGGCTTCCATGCCGGCGAGTGGCTCGAGATTCTCGACGACTGGCATGAATTGCACGGTCTGCCCGGACGCCTGCACCGCATTCGTCCGGGCGACGGCGTCGATGCCGCCACGCACTCGATCATCCTCGAAACAGCCTTGCCGGCCGGCCTGTTCCCGGTCGACGGCCAGGGCAAGACGGACCCGGAACGGCACACCCGCGTACGCCGCTGGGACCAATCCGGCGTGGTACGCCGCGCTGACGGAACCGACTATCACAACATCAACGCGGCAAGCGTTTCCGACGGCATACCGGTGCCCGCCGCCGGTACGAAACTGACGCTGGAGAACGGCATCCTTATCGATTTCAGCCTGATCGCCGGTAGCCAATTCAAGGCTGGCGACCATTGGGTGTTCGCCGCCCGTACCAGCGATGGCAGCATCGAGCCGCTGGTGCAGGCGCCGCCGTGCGGCATCCATCACCACTATGCGCGTCTGGCCATCGTGACGTTGCCCGGCGAGCCAACCGACTGCCGTATTTTCTGGCCGCCAGAAGTCAGCGGCGAAAGCTGCGACTGCACGGTGTGCGTGCATGCCGAGGCTCACAACGCCGGCACCGCCACCATCCAGCAGGCCATCGACGCCGTGCGTGCGCGCGGCGGCGGCACCATCTGCCTGGACGTCGGCACCTATCTGCTACGCGCGCCGCTCAATCTGTCGAACGTGCGCTCGCTGAGGCTGCGCGGGCAAGGCTGGCGCACCGTGCTGCAACCCACCGTGGCCGGTGGCGCCATCGACATCACGCGCAGCATCGGGGTCACCGTCGAGAACCTGTCCATAGCAGGCATCGCAACCGGCGACGGCGTCACGGCCATGATCGAGATCGTCCACGGCGCCGACATCCATCTGACTCATCTCACCATCGCCGGGCTGGCGGCGGCCGGCGCCACCTCGGCGGCGGTCAGCCTAGCCGGCGTGGTCATGGCGTCCACCATTCGCGATTGCGTACTGGTCGCCGAACAAGCTGTGGTCTCGGGTGGGCGCGAAGCCAACTACCTGCTCAGCGCCGACTTCAGCCTGACCGGCAACGTACTGATGGCCGGCGAGCGGGGCGTCTCGTTCGGAGGCGCCAGCCTGCACTACGGGCAGTTGCGCATCGCTGACAACCTGGCGCTGATTTGCGCCCAGGGCGGGCTGGTTCTCACCGGCGCCACTGTGCCGGCGGCCAGCGTCAGCGTCGAGGGCAACGTCCTGCACGTCATCGGCACCGGCATCGTCGCCGGTACCGACCAACTCCGCATTGCCGACAACGAAGTCGTTGGCCTCGCGGCGACCGCGATCTTCCACGGCATCGAGCTGACTGCCGGTTTCGCCAAGGGCGCGCTAGACCGGGTGATTGTCTCCGGCAACCGGCTGATGAACCTGGTAGGCCACGGCATCCACATCACCACCCGAGTCGGCCATGCCCAGGTCCGCGACAACGTGGTCGAGAACGTGGTCGGCGGCGCGCTCATCATGTCGCCCGGCGCAGCGGCGGAATACCTGGCCGTCGAGGGCAACCGCTTCGTCAATCTCGGCTTCGGCTTCAACCACGAGTCGCTGCCGTTCTTCGGCGTACTGCTGCTGGCGACCCGGCGGGCCGACGTCACCGGCAACCTGTTCGCCAACGTGGGCCGCCAGGCCGTGGTGAACCCGCTGCGCGCGGCACTGATGACCATGGCAGTTGGCGAGTTGCGCGTGGCCGGAAACCGGATGTTCGGCATCGGCCCGCTCGCCGGTTTCAACCAGCGTGCCGTTGGTATCGCCATCGCGCCCGGTTTCACCGAGGCGGCCATTGAAGACAACGCCATTGCGCGTCTGACCACCGACGCCGACAAGCCGGTCATGTCCCGCTGGCAGGCCATCCTGGTGGTGGGTTCGCTCGCAAACGATTTGGTGAAGGAGCAGGTCGCGATGGCAGTGCCGGGGGCGACCATGCTTGCGACCAAGTCCGGCCATGCCTACCTGACCAACGCCATGGTCGCGGTGTTCGCCAATGCCGGCAGTGCAACTGTGCGTGGCAACCGCCTGCACGGGCACACCTCGCAGATTCCTACTGCCGAGTTGCTGGCCGTCCAGGGCTGCTTGTTCGACCAGAACGATATCCGGGTCACCGATGGCGAGGGTGACGGCATGCTGGCTGGACGCGTACTGAGTGATCACGCCAATGTCGCCAACAACCGCTTGGCCGGTTCGAAGGACAAGGTGATCTTTCAGTTGTCCGTCGACAAGGACAAGCACGCCGTGCTCGGCAACCTGCGCACCTCGCCCATCATGGTAAACGGCACTCCGGACACGGCTCTGCCGCCGCCCTGGAACGCCCTCAACGTGGCCATTTAACGGAGAAACGTCATGCGCCTGACCACGCTCAAGAAAACCGAAACCACCACGGCCGCGCTGATCGACCGGCTATACCCGAATCTGACCGAAGCCCAGCGCAAGAAGGCCGAAACGGAATTGCTCAAGGCCAATCCGCATCTCGCCGACGCCGCCGCGTTCAAGCCCGACACCGTAGTCAATCTGCCCGAGGCCCCGGGCTTGAAGCCGAAGGCCGGCCAAGCCGGCGACGACCCGGTCGACGAAATGCTCGGCCAGTTGAAGGGCGCGGTGGGGAGCTATCGGGAAGACCAGGCCAAACGCTTGGGCGAAGCCCTGGCCGACGTGGCGGGCCAGGAGGAAATACTGAAAGACAAGGAAGTGGTGGCGGCGATCAAGAAGTCCGCCGAAGCCTCCAAACTTGCCAAGGAACTGGTCGTATCACTGCGCGAACGCCAGAAATCGCTGGCTGTGGAAAAGAAAGCTCAGGAGGAAGTGTTTGCCAAGATTATGGAGGACCTTGGCGCGTTGCTCAAATGATGGTTTGTCGATGGAAAGGATAGGAATTTCAATGCCATGCCAAGAGTATCCGGGGCTATTGAATCGTGGTCAATCGTGGAATTGACGAGCGCAGGTCCTGAAAACCTCCTGTTCGGAAGCTCGCAGCATCATGGCTGAGGCCGAGCAAGCGACGATTTGGGTCCCTTTCTCGGCGGGCATAAACGGAATTTTGTGTATTCGCGAGTGACCGTGAAGGCCGAACAGAACGCAGTTGTCAGGGCCCATGACCGGCAGGTTTGTAATCAGTAAGCCGCCATGGCCCAAGAAAACATCATCAGCCCGTTCAGTGTCGGGTGTGTGTGAGTGGTATTTTTTGACAAGCAGACACCCTGTTGAAGGATGTAGGTACCCACCAGAGGCGCTAGTCGAGCGGCTACAATCCGCAGTGGACCTGCCATTCAAAACGGGCTCGGGCCGATGATGGCGTCGCCGAAATACTACCCTCACGTCATGGAATCCGAATGGGCGCTATCGCTGCACAAGAGACGTTCCCGCCAGAAAGGCTAATGACCGCAGAGGGTCGCGACGCGACCGCCCTCCCTTCGGATTCATCGCCGTAAAGCGGTCAGTGAAATTTCGCTTCCCGGAAACGGCCATTCATCACCGAGTGCTGACGACCCTAAACCGCCTGATGCCATCTGGAAGTCACCTGACCGCTTAAGTTCGAGCACCGGACATAGCCTGAGACACCGCAACTGGTCTGCACGAACCGATTGGCAACAAAGTCAATGGTTGTGCTGCCGGTGGTGCGCGTCTGGAAAGTGCGGATGTTTGTGCATCAACGGTTGATGCCAATGTACATGGCGGTGTTTTGTGCCGCTGGCTACGGGACTCTCATGTTTGTGCTGGTGGTGATCATCATGAATGTGTTCATGATCGTGCATCTGTGCTTCGTGGGCATGTTCGTGTTCATGATGTTCAGTCAGATGCAACCAGATGCCTATAGCCATCAAGGCACCGGCCACGAGTAGAGGCATCGTTACCGGCTCTCCCATTAGCAAGGCCAGCAAGGCACCGAAGAACGGCGCGACCGAGAAGTATGCACCTGTGCGTGCAGTCCCAAGATGACGCAAGCCAACAACGAATAAAGTCAAACTCACGCCATAGGCAAGAAACCCCACCACCATCGCACCTGCCAGATTGGGAAATCTTGGAATGGAAGCGCCAAGCGAGAAAGCAAGGATCAGATTTACGGCACCGGACACCATCCCTTTCATCGAGGCGATCCAGGTTGCATCGGTAAGCGAAACCTTGCGGGTCAGGTTGTTGTCGATTCCCCAAGCGAAACACGCGCCAAGGATAGCCAGCGTCGGCCACAAGCCGGCGAATCGTGCATCACCGGGCCAACTCAGAACGACCGCACCTGCGACGATGGCCCCCATGCCCAGCGCGATGCGCCGGTCGAAGTTCTCCTTGAAGGCATACCACGCGAGGAGAGCGGTGAATACGCTCTCGGCATTCAGCAGGAGGGAAGCACCTGACGCTGGCATGCCGGTCAGGCCGATCATGAGCAGCACCGGTGCGATGATGCCGCCCGCCAGTATCGAT
>Ga0316616_100000064_pt1 | contig 26462 bp, 40 predicted proteins | sample OWC_Aug_M1_C1_D1_FD_207660 | JGI IMG/M metagenome (GOLD analysis project Ga0316616, IMG submission 207660) | Wetland soil microbial communities from Old Woman Creek delta, Ohio, United States - OWC_Aug_M1_C1_D1_B | ecosystem: Environmental > Terrestrial > Soil > Wetlands | place: USA: Ohio... | reverse complement strand
CAAACAGCCAGCCAAGTACCACGGTCATCCTTGACCCTTGCTGATCTTGCTGCCACCTGCTACATCGCCACATTGCTCGCAACATCTTCCAAGAGAACCCTGAGCAGGCCTGACCCCTTATCAAAATTGGACATATGCCAGCGACCTATCCGGTTCAGCATAAAGCATTTGATGCGCGGAACTACCTCTTGTTCAACGTCACCTCTACAACCACTCTTTTATCCCGGCAAAACAGCATAAAACCATACATCCCGGAACTATCACTTGAAATCTTGCACCCTAGCCCGTATTATTAGCACTCGGAAGACATGAGTGCTAATAGCCTTGTGTTTCAGCACTTTTAGACCCTTTGTTTCAACGATTTTTTAATGGAGAACTTAACGATGAAAATTCGTCCCCTGCATGACCGTGTGATCGTTAAACGCCTGGAAGAAGAACGTAAGACCGCTTCCGGCATCGTCATCCCTGACACTGCCACCGAAAAACCGGATCAAGGCGAGATCATCGCCGTTGGCCCCGGCAAGCGCGATGAAAACGGCAAGCAGATTGCACTTGACGTCAAAGTTGGCGACAAGGTGCTGTTCGGCAAGTACGCCGGCCAGACCGTCAAGGTTGCTGGCGATGAACTGCTCGTCATGCGCGAAGAAGACATCATGGGCGTAGTTGAAGCCTAATCCGACTTACCCAAAGAATTCAGTTTCAGGAGAAATAAACAATGGCTGCTAAAGATGTACGTTTCGGCGACGAAGTTCGCCACAAAATGGTCAACGGCGTGAACATTCTCGCCAATGCCGTTAAGGTTACCTTGGGCCCCAAGGGCCGCAACGTGGTGCTGGAGCGCTCCTTCGGCGCCCCCACCATCACCAAGGACGGTGTTTCCGTCGCCAAGGAAATCGAACTGAAGGACAAGTTCGAGAACATGGGCGCGCAAATGGTGAAGGAAGTCGCTTCCAAGACCTCCGACATCGCCGGTGACGGCACCACTACCGCCACCGTGCTGGCCCAGGCTATCATCCGCGAAGGCATGAAGTCCGTGGCCGCCGGCATGAATCCGATGGATCTGAAGCGCGGCATCGACAAGGCTGTCGAATCTGTCGTCGCCGAACTGAAGAGCCTGTCCAAGCCCTGCACCACCAGCAAGGAAATCGCTCAGGTCGGCTCCATTTCCGCCAATTCCGATTTTTCTATCGGCCAGATCATCGCTGACGCGATGGACAAGGTCGGCAAAGAAGGCGTGATTACTGTGGAAGACGGCTCCGGCCTTTCTAACGAGTTGGATGTTGTGGAAGGGATGCAGTTTGACCGCGGTTATCTGTCCCCGTATTTCATCAACAACCCGGATCGTCAGATTTCCCTGCTGGAAAATCCGTTCGTCCTACTGTTCGACAAGAAGATCTCCAATATCCGTGACCTGCTACCGGCACTGGAACAAGTCGCCAAGGCTGGCCGTCCGCTGCTGATCATCGCCGAAGACATCGAAGGCGAAGCACTGGCTACGCTGGTGGTGAACAACATCCGCGGCATCCTGAAGACCTGCGCCGTCAAGGCTCCTGGCTTTGGTGACCGCCGCAAGGCCATGCTGGAAGATATCGCCATCCTCACCGGTGGTACCGTGATCGCTGAAGAACTTGGCCTGAAGCTGGAAAACATCAAGCTGGAAGACTTGGGTCAGGCGAAGCGTATCGAAGTGGGCAAGGAAAATACCATCATCATCGACGGTGCCGGTGTCCATGCCAACATCAAGAGCCGCATCGACCAGATCAAGAAACAAGCTGAAGACGCGACCAGCGACTACGACCGCGAAAAGCTGCAGGAACGTGTAGCCAAACTGGCCGGTGGCGTGGCCGTGATCAAGGTAGGGGCAACCACCGAAATTGAAATGAAGGAAAAGAAGGCGCGCGTGGAAGATGCGCTGCACGCCACTCGCGCTGCAGTTGAAGAAGGCATCGTCGCCGGCGGCGGCGTAGCTCTGCTGCGTGCCGGCAAGGCCATTGCGGCGACCAAGGGTGACAATCATGATCAGGACGCCGGTATCGCCATCGTCCTGCGCGCCATCGAAGAGCCGCTGCGCCAGATCGTCGGCAATGCCGGTGCCGAGCCTTCCGTGGTCGTCAACAAGGTGCTGGAAGGCGCAGGTAACTTCGGTTACAACGCAGCCAACGACACCTATGGCGACATGGTGGAAATGGGCGTGCTGGATCCGACCAAGGTGACCCGCTATGCGCTACAGCACGCCGCTTCCGTAGCCGGCCTGATGCTGACTACCGACTGCATGATCGCCGAACTGCCGAAGGATGAAGCTCCTGGAATGCCAGGCGGCATGGGCGGCATGGGCGGCATGGACATGATGTAATGTAATCAACATAACATCAGCCAAGACTGCAGAAAGCCCCGCCAAGGCGGGGCTTTCTGCTTTATATGTCCCGCACTTTCACAAAATACAGAAGGTGGCCGCTCCGGGATTACTTCGTGCCGCCACCGATAATACGTATATCGCGCTGCGGATAGGGAACGGAAATGGCATGCTGTTGAAACGCGCGCCAGATAGCGAGGTATAGTGCAGATTTCAAACTACCAGAACCCTCCTCTGGATCAGGAATCCAAATCACCAGCTGCAGATCGATGCCATTGTCTCCAAAACCCAGCACCTGGACCTCCGGTGCCGGATCATCCATCACGCGGGGATGATCGCATGCCGCTTCTTTCAGCAATTCCATCGCCCGCTCCAGGTTGCTTTCATAGCTCACCATCACGGGAAGGGCAACTCGCGCCTTACGATCGGTAAAAGAATGGTTGATGATGGCATTGCTGATCAACATTTCGTTTGGGATTACCACCTCGATACCATCCAGCTTGCGCAGCACCAAGTAGCGTGAGCGAATCTGGTTCACCACGCCATAATGGCTATCCACAGTGATCACGTCCCCAATATGCACAGACCGCTCCAGCAGGATGATGAAGCCGCTGACATAGTTGCTGGCAATTTTCTGCAATCCGAAGCCCAACCCGACACCAAGCGCTCCGCCGAATACCGAGAGCAATGTGATATCGAAACCGATGGCAGAGAGCGCTGTCAACACTCCGATCAGCGTCAGAATAATTCGTACCAATTTGGACATGACGACACGCAGATTCATATCGATCTGCTCAGCGCGCATCAGCTTGTTTTCGAGGAAACGGCTCACCGACAACGCTACCACGATGGTCACCATTACGATCACCAGCGCCTGCAGAATCAGCCACAGGGAAATTGTGTGACTACCGACAGTAAAACTGATGCCCTCTAGGGCCAGCAGCAATTCCGGCAAAATGCCAACCAGATGAAGCACCACCAGCACCCATACCATGCTGACAATGGTGTGTTCCATGGCGTGCAACCAGGTGCTTGGTGCAAATACATAGCGCAGCGTATAAACAGCGAGCCGGATCACCGCCATGGCAACCAGCAGCGAGGACGCCAGTTGGAGCATGCTGGTGTGATAGCCGCCATGGTGCAGCGCCAGGATGCCGAGGGAAATGAATATCAGAGAACTCAGCGGGAACAGCAAGCGCTTGGCTCCACCGATACCGATTTTCCATGACTCTGGCGCCTTGCGCATGACCTGGCCTTGAATGAAGCGGTTTAGCAGCCATGCCATAGACAGGCCGATCGCCAGCACAGCCACCTCCCAGTACAACACCTGGGCGCCCAGTTCGGCTGCAAGTTCGATCCACATACTGTTCATTCCCGATCCCATCAATGCCTCATACCAGGAAAATTGTCGCCAAACCAAGAAAAATAAAGAAGCCGCCGCTGTCAGTTACCGCCGTGATCAACACGCTGGAACCCACTGCGGGATCCCTCTCGAAGCGGGTCATGGCGAGTGGAATGCCCACTCCCATCAGCGCAGCCAACAGGAGGTTCAGAATCATCGCGCCAGTCATGACCAAGCCAAGCGCCAGGTTGTGATAAAGCAGGAAAGCAGCAATGCCCAATACACTGCCCCACACCAGCCCGTTGAGCAAAGCAACTCCCAGCTCCTTATACAGCAGCTTCCGCATGTTGTGCATGCTGATCTGCCCCAGCGCCAGTCCGCGGACAATCATGGTGATGGTTTGGTTGCCGGAATTGCCGCCAACCCCAGCAACGATCGGCATCAAAGCGGCCAGCGCAACAATCTTTTCAATCGAACCCTCAAAAACACCGATGACGCGTGAGGCGATGAAAGCCGTGACCAGATTGATTGCCAGCCAGGCCCATCGATTCTGCACCGACTTCCACACAGATGAGAACAAGTCTTCCTCCTCGCGCAAGCCAGCCATGGACAGCATTTCACTCTCCGACTCATCCTGGATGAAATCCACCACCGCGTCCACGGTCAGGCGACCGACCAGCTTGTTATTTTCATCGACCACCGGCGCGGTCACCAGATCATAGCGGCTGAAGGCCTGGGTAGCATCGCTAGCCTGTTCCTCGGGATGAAAAATTACCGTTTCTTCAGCCATTACGGCAGCTACGCTGGCTTCCGGGTCATGCACAACCAGACGCTTCAACGGCAACACACCGAGCAGAATGTCATTGCGGTCCACTACGAACAGCTTGTCGGTGTGATCAGGCAGCTTGCCGAGCCGGCGCAGGTAGCGCAATGCGACTTCCAGGCTGATATTTTCGCGGATGGTAACAATATCGAAGTCCATCAGTGCGCCGACCGTGTCCTCCGGATAGGACAGCGCCGACTGCAAGCGTTCCCGATTCTGGCTGTCCAGACTGACCAGCAGCTCCTGCAGAACATCTTGTGGTAAATCCGGGGCGAGGTCGGCGATCTCGTCGGTATCGAGCTGCTCGGCCGCTGCCAGCAGTTCGTCGCTGTCCATGTCGGCAATCAGCGTCTGCCGCACCGCATCAGAAACTTCCAGCAGGATCTCGCCGTCGCGCTCGGCCTTGACCAGATCCCAAACAATCAAACGCTGCTCGATCGGCAACGCCTCGAGAATATAGGCAACGTCGGCCGGGTGCAGTTCATCCAGCTTCTTCTGCAACTCAACCAGGTTCTGCTTGTGCACCAGCGACTCAACCAGGCCGTGCCGAGGCATATCCTGCTTATGCACTAGATCCTCCACCAGCCGGTGTTTATTCAGCAGGTGAATAACCTGTTGCAGGGCATCCTGTAACGTTTCCTTGGGTTGTTCGTTTTCAGCCATGAGTACGTCGCCACATTGGGGCAATACAGCATTTTAAGAAATTCCCGCGCTACGCGGGCATTCAGGATAAAATTTTCTTCATATCACTGCCTTTCATTATCACAGCAAATGGCACACACATTGATTCTTTATGGCACCGAGGGCTGTCATTTGTGCGACGAGGCAAGCGCGCTTCTCCGCCAGCTTGGCCTGACTTGGCAAACCGTTGATATTGCCGAAGACGATGTGTTGCTTGAATGCTACGGCACGCGGATTCCTGTCCTGTCGAGACCGGATAATGATGATGAGCTCGACTGGCCATTCCCTTGCGAAAAAATATTGCAGCTAATCAGCAGCTAGCACACCCAGCAAGCTGTACTTGACTGCCAAGCGACAGGCCCAGTCGCATTGCCGCATTGCCACGGTTCAAGGCGATTTCCACCAGACCAATGCTGTTTTCGTACCAGAATGGCACATCCGCTGGAGCTTCCGAGAAAACTCGCGCATACCCCAATTGATAATTACCACTTATAAATTTTGCAGAATGTGGCACGTTCGTAGCACGCAATCCCGTCAAGGCATTGCCGTAGTGATCGATATAAATCACCTGCGGGAAGTCTGCGTCATCGAACATCACCTGAAGGTGGTCGATCTCAACAAGCGCATTCGGCCACCACTCATTCTGCGCAAGCATGGCTGCTATCGGCGCAAAGAGGTCTCGTCCATGAAACGAGTGGGATAGTCGCTGTGGCCGCCAGACAATTTCCCAGGCCCGGTAGCACTTCGCGCGCTCAGCGATGACCGATAGCAACCCATTATCCGGCCCCACGTACCAGCAGCCGCCTGTCTCCATCACGATCGGCCTGCGAGAGCCGCCCACACCTGCATCCACAACGGCAACAGTGACCGATGATGCAGGTATGGCCACGGATAGAGCCGCCAGCAAATGCGCCCCCAAGCAAGCGTCATGATTGGGTGCCTCATGCAACAGATCGATGACTTGGGCATCAGGAGCGGAGCGTGCCAGTACTGCCTTGACCTGGCCTACATACATGTCGCTGCCACCAAAGTCAGTGAACAATAAAATCACGATCACCCCCCATAAAACAAAAAAGCCAGTCAAAAGACTGGCTTTTCCGATATGGCTTCACAGCCGGTTATTCCGCGGCAACCGCCTCGGTGGCGATGTCAGGCCGGTCGACGAGCTCGACGAAAGCCATCGGTGCATTATCACCATCACGGAAACCGCACTTCAGGATGCGCAGGTAACCACCGTTGCGGGATTGATAACGCGGACCCAGTTCATCGAACAGCTTGACTACGATGTCACGGTCACGTAGGCGATCAAAAGCCAGGCGACGATTAGCAAGCGTTGCCTTCTTGCTCAGAGTAATTAGAGGCTCGGCCACCTTACGCAGTTCCTTGGCCTTAGGCAAGGTAGTCTTGATGACTTCGTGCTTCAGTAGCGAGTTCGCCATATTACGCAGCATCGCCGCGCGATGACTGCTGGTACGGTTCAGTTTACGATTGCTTACGCGATGACGCATGGTATTACCCTCACACTCTTTCCAGGCCAACCGGCGGCCAGTTTTCAAGTTTCATTCCCAAGGTCAGGCCTCTAGATGCGAGAACATCCTTGATCTCATTAAGAGACTTCCGGCCCAGATTGGGCGCTTTCAACAATTCGTTTTCGGTACGCTGGATCAGATCGCCAATGAAGTAGATATTTTCCGCCTTGAGACAGTTGGCAGAGCGTACAGTCAATTCAAGATCATCCACCGGACGCAGCAAAACGGGATCAACCTGCGGCACACTCTTGATTTCTATTACGTCAGGCGAGCCTTCCAGATCGGCAAATACCGCCAATTGCCCCATCAGGACACGCGCTGCATCACGAATTGCCTGCTCTGGATCGATCACCCCATTGGTCTCGACATCCATTACCAGCTTGTCCAGATCGGTGCGCTGTTCGACGCGCGCACTTTCGACATGGTAGCTAACCTTGGTTATAGGGCTGAACAAGGCATCCACCATGATGAAGCCCAGAACGTGATCTTCATCATCACTTTTCTGGCGAACAGGAACCGGCTGATAGCCACGCCCCATTTCGATCTTGGCTTCCAACTTCAGGCTGCCGCCTTTGGTCAGGTGGGCAATGACATGATTCGGGTTGATGATTTCAGCATCATGACCGGTTTCGAAATCGCCTGCCTTCACCACACCTTCTTCAGACTTGTTGAGCGTCAACACAGTCTCATTCTTATTGTGCAGCTTGAGCGCAACACCCTTCAGGTTCAACAGGATGTCGACCACGTCTTCCTGAACGCCGTCGATAGTGGAGTATTCATGAACTACGCCATCGATCTTGACTTCGGTAATGGCATAGCCAGGAATCGAAGACAACAGCACGCGACGCAGGGCGTTGCCCAGCGTATAGCCGAAACCCCGCTCCATCGGCTCCAACGTCACTCGCGCACGCAAAGGAGAAATTTTCTCGACATCAACAACGCGCGGCTTCAGATATTCTGTCGGACTACTTTGCATAGTTTACCCTTGCGATCCTAGACATTACTTGGAGTACAGTTCGACAACCAAGGACTCATTGATGGTTGATGGAAGTTCGTCGCGTTGCGGCTTGGCCTTGAATGTGCCCTTCAGCGCCTTGACATCGACCTCCAGCCACTCGGGGAAGCCACGCTGCTCGGCAGCTTCGATGGCACCCTTGATACGAAGCTGCTGTTTTGCACGTTCGCTCACCTCAACCACGTCGCCCGGCCGGACTTGATAGGACGGGATGTTAACGCGCTTGCCATTGACCTTGATGCTGTTGTGACGCACGATCTGACGCGCTTCAGTACGCGATGCGCCAAGGCCCATGCGGTAGGCCACGTTGTCCAGACGGCATTCCAGAAGCTGCAGCAAGTTTTCACCCGTAATGCCCTTCTGACGGTCGGCTTCTGCATAATAGCCGCGGAACTGCCCTTCCAGGATGCCGTAGATACGACGCACCTTCTGCTTTTCACGCAACTGGACACCATAGTCGGAAAGACGCTGAGCACGCTTCTGACCATGTTGACCGGGCGGGAAATTACGCTTTTCAATCGCGCATTTGTCGGTAAAGCATTTTTCGCCCTTCAGGAAGAGCTTTTCGCCTTCACGACGGCACTGACGGCACTTGGGATCAAGGTTTCTAGCCAAGATATTCTCCTATTTATATCCGGCGCAATTAAATGCGACGCTTTTTCGGCGGACGGCAACCGTTGTGCGGAACCGGCGTCACATCGGTGATGCTGGTGATTTTGAAGCCAACGGCATTCAATGCACGAACAGAGGATTCGCGACCAGGGCCCGGGCCCTTGATACGCACTTCCAGATTCTTTACACCACACTCCTGTGCGGCCTTGCCGGCAGCTTCGGCAGCCACCTGTGCGGCAAATGGCGTACTCTTGCGAGACCCCTTGAAACCCGCACCGCCAGAAGTCGCCCAAGACAGCGCATTGCCTTGACGATCGGTAATGGTGATGATGGTGTTGTTGAAAGAAGCATGCACGTGTGCAATGCCCTCGGCAATATTCTTCTTAACTTTCTTGCGTACGCGTACGTTAGCTTTAGCCATGTCGCATTATTCCTTACTTGGATGCCTTGATCGGCTTGACCGGACCCTTGCGGGTACGTGCATTGGTTTTGGTGCGCTGCCCACGAACCGGCAGACCGCGACGGTGACGTACGCCACGATAGCAACCCAGATCCATCAATCGCTTGATGTTCATGGACACTTCACGTCGCAGATCACCTTCCACTTTAAGCTTGGCTACCTCATCACGCAGTTTTTCTACCTCCGCGTCATTCAGATCCTTGATCTTGGTGGCGGAGGCCACACCTGCAGCCGCACAGATTTTCTGCGCAGTGTTGCGACCAATGCCATATATCGCGGTCAACGCGATTTCGGCATGCTTGTGATTGGGGATATTTACCCCTGCTATCCGGGCCATGTACTAACTCCAAATAATGGCAGATTCAAAAAAGCCGATGATTTTAGCAGGCAGAAGCCGGTTATGCAATCATCAGCAATAAATCAACCCTGACGCTGCTTATGGCGCGGGTCTGTGCAAATGACGCGCACCACACCGCGGCGACGTATCACTTTGCAATTTCGGCATAATGCCTTAACCGATGCTCGAACTCTCATTTCATACCTCTCGCTTCTGTAACTATTTGGCGCGGAATGTAATTCGCGCGCGCGACAAATCATAAGGAGTCAATTCCACTGTAACCTTGTCCCCTGGCAGGATGCGGATGTAATGCTTGCGCATCTTGCCGGAAATGTGTCCCAGCACAACATGTCCGTTTTCCAGCTTGACGCGAAATGTAGCATTGGGGAGATTTTCCAAAACCTCCCCCTGCATCTCGATCGTATCTTCCTTCGCCATATCCCTGTGTCCGCGCTATCGCGAAAGAACAGTGCCACCCTTAAAGTTGGCCTTCTTCAACAAACTCTCGTACTGATGTGACATCATATAAGACTGCACTTGCGCCATGAAGTCCATGGTCACCACCACGATAATCAGCAGCGAGGTGCCGCCGAAATAGAATGGCACATTGAATTTCACGATCAAAAACTCTGGCAACAGACACACCGCGGTAATGTAGGCAGCACCAACCAGAGTCAGGCGCGCCATGATGCGGTCAATATACTTCGCCGTTTGTTCGCCAGGGCGGATGCCAGGAACAAAAGCGCCACTCTTCTTCAGATTGTCCGCAGTCTCCTTGGGATTGAACACCAAGGCCGTATAAAAAAAACAGAAGAACACAATTGCGGCTGCATACAACAATACATACAATGGCTGACCAGGCGACAGCGTCGAACCGATATCCTTCAGCCAGGTCATGTGCTCGCTACTGCCAAACCACCCCGCCAGCGTAGCCGGAAACAGAATAATGCTCGAGGCAAAGATGGGCGGAATGACCCCGGCCATATTCAGCTTCAACGGCAGGTGCGTGGTCTGTCCACCGAATACCTTGCGGCCCACCTGACGCTTGGCATAGTTCACTGTAATCTTGCGCTGGCCACGCTCCACGAACACCACGAAACCGGTGACGGCCACCGCCGCGACAAACAGGAACAGCACCAGAGGAATCGAAAACGCACCAGTACGCGCCAGCTCCAAGGTGCCACCAATTGCTTGCGGCAGACCTGCAACGATCCCCGAGAAAATGATGATCGAGATGCCATTGCCAATGCCACGCTCGGTGATCTGCTCGCCCAGCCACATCAAAAACATGGTGCCGCTCACCAATGTAACTACGGTAGTCAGGCGGAACATCAAGCCAGGATCTAGCACCAGCCCCTGCTGCCCTTCCAGCGCAATGGCAATACCCAGCGCCTGAAACGTAGCCAACGCCACCGTACCGTAGCGCGTGTATTTGGTGATCTGGCGCCGACCGCTTTCGCCTTCTTTCTTCAACTGTTCCATCTGTGGCGACACCACCGTCAGCAGCTGCATGATGATGGAGGCCGAAATGTAGGGCATGATCCCCAGCGCAAACACGGTAAAGCGTGACAGCGCACCACCCGAGAACATGTTAAACATGCCCAGAATGCCGCCACTTTGCGACTCAAACAGTTTCGCCAGCACGTCCGGATCGATACCCGGCACCGGGATATGCGCACCCAGTCGAAAAACCACCAGCGCACCCAGCACAAACAGCAAGCGGCTTTTCAGCTCGCTCATCTTGCCTACAGCGCCGAACAGTGAGTTTTCGTTAGCCAACTGCTTACTCTACGATCTTGCCGCCGGCCGCTTCGACTGCGGCGCGAGCACCTTTGCTCAACAACAGACCCTGCACGGTCACCGCACGATTCAGTTCGCCGCACAGGTAAACCTTGACCGTGCGCACTCCAGCGGGCACCACATTAGCCTGCTTCAACGCCAGAAGATCGATGGTATCGACAGCCAGCGCGGACAATTCACCGGTACGCACGCGCGCCGTATCATCCTTGGTCAGGGAAACGAAGCCGCGCTTTGGCAAGCGACGTTGCAGCGGCATCTGACCGCCTTCGAAACCCACCTTATGGAAACCGCCTGCGCGCGACTTTTGACCCTTGTGACCACGGCCCGCAGTCTTGCCCAAGCCCGAACCAATGCCACGACCTACACGGCGCTTGGCGTGCTTGGCACCCTCGGCCGGTTTGATAGTATTCAGTTTCATTTAGCCCTCTACCTTCAGAAGATAGCCCACCTTGTTGATCATGCCGCGATTGGCAGGCGTGTCCTGCACTTCGACGGAGTCATTAAGGTGACGCAGACCCAGGCCGCGCACGCATGCACGGTGGGACTCGATACGACCGATCACGCTCTTAACCAGCGTTACCTTGACCGTCGCCGCTTCAGATTTTTTTGCTTTTGCCATCATGATTAGCCCCTGACTTCTTCCACGGACTTGCCGCGCTTTGCAGCCACTTCCGAGGGTGTGTTCATGGATTTCAGACCGTTCAGCGTAGCACGCACCACGTTGTAGGGATTGGTGGAACCGATGCACTTGGCCAGCACATTGGTCACGCCCATCACCTCGAACACCGCGCGCATCGCCCCGCCGGCAATAATGCCGGTACCTTCGGACGCTGGCTGCATGAACACTTTGGCTGCGCCATGAACGCCCACCACTGCATGATGCAGCGTGCCGTTGTTCAGGCTGATCTTGGTCATGTTGCGACGGGCCTCGTCCATGGCCTTTTGCACGGCAGCCGGCACTTCGCGCGCCTTGCCCTTGCCCATGCCAACTGTGCCGTCGCCATCACCAACCACGGTCAGTGCGGCAAAACTCATGATGCGGCCGCCCTTGACCACCTTGGTCACACGGTTTACCCCGATCATCTTTTCTCGCAGACCGTCGGTCTGCTGCTGTTCTACTTCTGCTCTCGCCATCATCAACCCCGTCTATTAGAAGGACAAGCCGTTTTCACGGGCGGCATCAGCCAGCGCCTTGATACGACCATGGTACTTGTAGCCGGAGCGGTCGAAAGCGACCCTGGTAATCCCGGCAGCCTTTGCCTTTTCCGCAATACGCTTTCCGATCAGGGTCGCCGCTTCTGCATTGCCACCATTCTTGATCGACTTGCGCACTTCGGCTTCCGCAGTGGAAGCGCTGGCCAGCACCTTGTCACCGGTTTCCGCGATGATCTGTGCATAAATGTGGCTGTTGGTGCGATGAACACTCAAACGCGTCACCTTCAGCTCGGCAATCTTGGCACGGGTTTTACGTGCGCGACGCAGACGTGCATCTACATTATTCATGGCTAAACCTTACTTCTTCTTGGTTTCTTTGATAATCACCACTTCATCGGCATAGCGCACACCCTTGCCCTTGTAAGGCTCTGGCTTGCGGTATGCGCGAATCTGCGCGGCGACCTGACCCACCACCTGCTTGTCAGCACCCTTGAGGACGATTTCCGTCTGACTCGGTGTCTCGACAGTCACGCCAGCAGGCATCTTGTGGCTGATCGGATGGGAATAACCCAGATCCAGATTCAGCGCGGCACCCTGCGCTTGCGCCTTATAACCCACGCCGACCAAGGTCAACTTCCTAGTAAACCCTTGAGAAACACCTTGCACCATATTGGCGACCAAGGCGCGCATGGTGCCGGACATCGCACGCGAATGCTGGCTGTCATTGACAGCGGCCACGGTCACGGCATCACCTTCGCGCACCAGTTTGACCGCATCGGTCAACTGCTGGCTCAATTTGCCCATCGGACCACTGACTGCTATCAGATCAGACGACAACACTACTTCAACCTTGGCAGGGATAACGACCGGATTTTTAGCAACACGAGACATGTTTCGCTCCCCTTATGCCACTACGCACAGCACTTCGCCGCCAATACCGGCAGCGCGGGCCTTGCGATCAGTCATCACACCCCTGGAAGTGGACACAATCGCCACCCCAAGACCATTCATCACCTGCGGAATACTATCGCTGGCCTTGTAGATCCGCAGACCAGGGCGGCTTACGCGCTCGATCTTCTCGATCACTGGACGGCCGGCATAATACTTCAGGCTAATATCCAAGCGCGCCTTGCCGTCGGCGGCATGCACGGCGAAATCATCAATATAACCTTCATCCTTCAGCACTTCGGCAATTGCGCCCTTCAGCTTGGAGGCCGGCATAGAAACGCTTGGCTTGTTCACGCTTTGCGCATTGCGAATACGCGTCAGCATATCGGCAATCGGATCACTCATACTCATCGCTTACCCCTTCCTTACCAGCTGGCCTTGGTGACGCCCGGCACTTCGCCGCGCATCATCAGTTCACGCAGCTTGCCGCGTGCCAGACCAAATTTGCTGAAAACACCACGTGGACGACCGGTCAGGGCGCAACGGTTGCGCAGGCGAACCGGGCTGGCATTGCGCGGCAGGACTTGCAACTTATCTTGCGCAGCGCGACGATCTTCGGCGCTAGCCTTAACGTCCTTGATGACAGCCATCAGTTCCGCACGCTTGGCAGCGTACTTCTTTACCGTGTCGCGACGCTTTTGCTCGCGCTCAATCAGACTTACCTTAGCCATGGCACCCTCAGTTTCTAAACGGAAAACTGAAAGCGGCGAGCAGCGCACGCGCCTCTTCGTCAGTTTTCGCGGTGGTTGTAATGGTGATGTTCATGCCGCGCAGCGCATCAACCTTGTCATACTCGATTTCCGGGAAAATGATCTGCTCACGCACACCCATGTTGTAGTTGCCGCGACCATCGAAGGATTTGCCAGAAATGCCGCGGAAATCGCGGATACGCGGAATGGCAACGGTAATCAGGCGATCCAGGAATTCGTACATGCGATCCTGGCGCAACGTTACCTTGCATCCCACCGGATAGCCATCGCGGATCTTGAAGCCTGCAATGGACTTCTTGGACAGCGTAACCACCGGCTTCTGGCCTGCGATCTTCTGCATATCGCCAACGGCGTTTTCCATCACCTTCTTGTCAGCCACCGCTTCGCCCACACCCATATTGAGCGTGATCTTTTCGATGCGCGGCACTTCCATCACGGACTTGTATCCGAATTGTTCGGTCAAGCCCTTGACAACCTTGTCTTTATAAAATGCTTTCAAACGAGCCATGATTCACCCTTATGCGTCAACGACTTCGCCGTTGGACTTGAACACGCGCACCTTGCGGCCATCTTCAAGAACCTTGAAACCGACACGGTCAGCCTTTTGCGTAGCGCCGTTGAACAACGCCACATTGGAAACATGAATCGGCATTTCCTTTTCCAGGATACCGCCGTTGATGCCCTTCATCGGATTGGGGCGGGCATGCTTCTTGACAACGTTCGCACCCTCCACTACCACCTGATCCGTGTCCAACACACGCAACACCGTGCCGCGCTTGCCCTTGTCCTTGCCTACGGTAACGATAACATCGTCACCCTTGCGGATTTTGTTCATCCTTGGTCTCCTTACAGCACTTCCGGTGCCAGCGAAACGATCTTCATGAAGCGCTCGCCACGCAGCTCACGCGTCACGGGCCCGAAAATACGGGTACCGATCGGCTCCAGCTTGTTGTTGAGCAACACGGCGGCATTGCCGTCGAACTTGACCAGCGAACCGTCGGGGCGACGCACACCCTTGGTGGTACGAACCACCACGGCGCTATAAACTTCGCCTTTCTTGACTCGGCCGCGCGGGGCCGCATCCTTGATGCTGACCTTGATGATGTCGCCGATGCCGGCATAACGACGCTTGGAGCCGCCAATCACCTTGATGCACATTACAGACCGTGCGCCAGTGTTGTCCGCGACTTCAAGCCGGGATTGCATTTGAATCATGAATATTCTCCAACTTAATCCGTTAAACCAACACCGGCCGCTAATCTTAACGGCCGGCTAGCCAACGGTCAGTATTGGGGCGACAGCTTATAGGTCGCCGAAAAACGTAGGATTCTATATTGCTTCTGACCCAGAAGCAAGCAGAATTATACGGGTGTTGCCTTTTCAACGATCTTGCTTACGGACCAGGTCTTGGTCTTGGAAAGCGGACGGCTCTCGACGATCACAACCAGATCACCTTCCCTGGCTTCGTTGTTTTCGTTGTGCGCATGGAATTTCTTGGAACGGCGAACCACCTTGCCGATCAAAGGATGCTTCACTTTACGCTCGACCAGCACGGTCACGGTCTTGTCCATCTTGTCGCTGACGACACGACCACTCAAGGTGCGCACAACTTTTTCAGTTTGATTTGCTTCGGTACCCATCATCACTCCTATCAAGCCTGTCTGGATTTTTCAGCCAGCACGGTGCGGACGCGAGCAATGTCACGACGCACCTTGCTCACTTGATCCACTTTGCTTAACTGCTGGGTCGCCAATTGCATACGCAGAGAAAACTGCGCGCGACGCAACTCAATCAGTTCATTATTCAGCTCGTCAACAGACTTCGCTCTCAATTCAACCGCTTTCATTTCTAGCTCCCCAAATGACGGGTGGCGAACGTCGTTTCGATCGGCAGCTTGGCAGCCGCCAGGCGGAACGCTTCACGGGCCAGCACTTCACTGACGCCGTCCATCTCGTACAGCATCTTGCCGGGCTGGATTTCCGCAACATAGTACTCTGTACTACCCTTGCCGTTACCCATGCGCACTTCGGCAGGCTTCTTGGAAATTGGCTTGTCCGGGAAAATCCGGATCCAGACACGGCCGCCGCGCTTGATGTGACGCGTCATGACGCGTCGCGCAGCTTCAATCTGGCGCGCGGTCAAACGACCACGACCGATTGCCTTCAGACCGAACTCACCGAAACTTACCTTGTTACCGGTAGTCGCGATGCCCTTGTTGCGGCCCTTCTGCTGTTTGCGGAATTTCTGTCTAGCTGGCTGCAGCATTTTTCGCCCCCGACTTTCTCACTTTCTTTTCCGGCTCGGCGCTGATTGCCGGCTGTTGTTCAGCCTTGCTGCCCAGCACTTCGCCCTTGAATACCCAAACCTTGATACCGATCACACCATAGGTGGTCTTGGCTTCGGCCACGCCGTAATCGATATCGGCACGCAGCGTATGCAATGGCACACGGCCTTCGCGATACCACTCGGTACGTGCAATTTCGATGCCGTTCAGACGACCGGCGCTCATGATCTTGATGCCCTTGGCACCCAAGCGCATCGCATTCTGCATCGCACGCTTCATGGCACGACGGAACATCACGCGCTTTTCCAGCTGCTGGGCGATGCTTTCCGCGATCAGCGTTGCATCCAGCTCCGGCTTACGCACTTCCTCGATGTTGAGGTGAACCGGCACACCCATCATGCCTTGCAAGGTGGAACGCAAGGATTCGATATCCTCACCCTTCTTGCCAATCACGATACCGGGGCGCGCACTGTAAATGGTGATTTTGGCGTTCTTGGCAGGACGCTCGATCACGATCTTGCTTACGGCGGCATGTGCCAGCTTCTTTTTCAGGAATGCACGGACACGGATGTCGCTGTTGAGCATTTCAGGAAAGTTCTTGCTGGATGAATACCAGCGAGAAGACCAGTTTTTCTGGACGCTCAGGCGGAACCCAAACGGATGAATTTTCTGTCCCATAATGATCCCTTTAATTGCCCACGGTCACGGTAATGTGGCAGGTCGGCTTGATGATGCGACCGGCACGACCTTTGGCGCGGGGACGGATACGCTTCATTACCAGTCCTTTGTCGACATAGATCGAAGTCACTTTCAATTCGTCAATGTCGGCGCCTTCGTTATGCTCGGCATTGGCAATCGCGGACTCCACCACCTTCTTGATGATCTCGGCGCCACGCTTGGGGCAGAAAGTCAGGATGCTCAACGCATTCCCTACCTTCTTGCCACGCACCAGATCAGCGACCAGACGCGCTTTTTGCGGCGACAGATGTACGCCTTTCAGCACTGCAGATACATTCATCGTCATGCTCCTACTTCTTGGCTTTCTTGTCGGCCGCGTGACCCTTGAACGTACGGGTCAAGGCAAATTCGCCGAGCTTGTGACCAACCATGTTTTCAGAAATCAGCACCGGAACATGCTGCCTGCCGTTGTGAATCGCAATGGTCAAACCAATGAAGTCCGGCAACACCGTAGAACGGCGGGACCAGGTCTTGATCGGGCGACGATCGCGCGCAGCGGCTGCAACCTCGACCTTCTTGATCAGGTGAGCGTCCACGAATGGACCTTTTTTAACTGAACGTGCCATGTCTGTTACCTCTTACCGGATGGACGACGGCTGACGCGCATGTTGTCCGTCCGCTTGTTGTTGCGGGTACGATACCCCTTGGTCGGCGTGCCCCACGGGCTCACCGGATGCATACCAGCGGCAGTTTTGCCCTCACCACCGCCATGCGGGTGGTCAACCGGGTTCATCACCACTCCACGTACCGTCGGGCGAACACCACGCCAACGCACGGCGCCGGCCTTGCCAATGGAACGCAACGAATGCTCCTCATTGCTGACCTGGCCAAGGGTGGCTTTGCAGTCCACGTGTACGCGGCGCACTTCGCCTGAACGCAAACGCAGCTGGGCGTAGCTACCTTCACGCGCAAGCAACTGCGCAGAAGTGCCGGCAGAACGTGCCAGCTGAGCGCCCTTGCCTGGCAGCAACTCGATGCAGTGCACCGTGCTACCCACCGGAATGTTGCGCAGCGGAAGGGCATTGCCCGCCTTGATCGGCGCATCGGAGCCGCTAATCAGCTGCGCACCCACCTCGACACCGCGCGGTGCGATGATGTAACGACGCTCGCCGTCGACGTAGCACAGCAACGCCAGATGAGCGCTACGGTTCGGATCGTATTCCAGACGCTCGACCTTGGCCGGGATACCGTCCTTGTTGCGACGGAAGTCCACGATACGGTAATGCTGCTTATGACCACCGCCTTGATGGCGGATGGTGATGTGGCCGTTGTTGTTACGGCCAGCATTTTTGCTCTTCTTCTCCAGCAGCGGTGCGTAGGGCTTGCCCTTGTGCAGGTCGGGATTGACGACCTTGATGACTGCACGCCTGCCGGGGGAAGTCGGCTTGACTTTAATCAGTGCCATGTTCTACTCCTATTCGCCCGCAGCAAAGTTGATTTCCTGGCCGGGCTTGAGGCTCACATAAGCCTTCTTCCAGTCCTTGCGACGGCCCATGACGCGGCCGGCACGCTTGGACTTGCCCTGCACGTTGACTACGGTCACGCCCTCAACCTCGACCTTGAACACCAACTCCACCGCAGCCTTGATTTCCGGCTTGGTAGCGTCAGTACGCACCTTGAATGCGATCTGCTGATGCTTGTCGGCAATGTGGGTGGCCTTTTCGGTAATCTGCGGTGCAAGAATCACTTGCAGCAGACGATCTTGCTTCATCGTGGTCGCGCTCATGCCAGCATCTCCTCGAGTCTCTTGACCGCACCCATGGTGACGATCACCTTGGGGAAGTGAACCAGGCTAACCGGATCCGCGTACTGCGCTTCCACCACTAAAACATGTGGGAGATTGCGGGAAGACAGGTACAGATTCTCGTCGAAGCTGTCGGTCACTACCATCACGGCATCGCCGTAGCCCAGACTCTTGATCTTGTCGTTGAAAAGTTTGGTCTTGGGCGCTTCGACACTGAAGTCGTCCACCACGGCCAGACGATCCTGACGCACCAACTCGGACAGGATGGATCGCATCCCGGCGCGGTACATCTTGCGGTTCACCTTGTGGCTGAAATTCTCATCCGGACTGTTCGGGAAAGCTTTGCCGCCTCCGCGCCAGATCGGGCTGGAACTCATACCGGAACGCGCACGGCCGGTACCCTTCTGATTCCACGGCTTCTTGGTGGTATGGCTGACTTCAGCACGATCCTTCTGGGCGCGAGTGGCTACACGGGCATTCGCCATATAGGCAGTCACCACCTGATGCACCAGCGCCTCGTTGAATTCGCGACCGAAAGTCGTTTCTGAAACTTCGACGCCGCTTTTGGCCGGCTTGCCATTCATGTCAATCAGCTTGAGTTCCATCATGCACCTGCCTTCACGCTCGGACGCACCACGACGTCGCCGCCCTTGGAACCGGGAACCGCACCCTTGATCAGCAGCAGATTGCGCTCACGATCAACACGCACCACCACCAAGTTCTGCACGGTAGTCTTGACCGCACCCAGGTGGCCGGCCATGCGTTTGCCCGGAAATACACGACCCGGATCCTGCGCCATACCAATGGAGCCGGCAGAGTTGTGCGAACGGGAGTTACCATGCGAAGCGCGGTTGGAACTGAAATTGTAGCGCTTGATTGCACCGGCGAAACCCTTACCCATGGAAACGCCGGTCACATCGACCTTCTGGCCTTCCTGGAAGATTTCTACGGTGATCTCGGAGCCGGCGGAATAGTTCGCCAGCACATCCTGAGGCACAGTGAATTCCTTGATGCCGCTACCGGCCACCACACCCGCCTTGGCATAATGCCCGGCCAGCGCCTTGGTGACACGGCTGGCACGGCGGGCGCCGTGCGCGACCTGGAGCGCGGAATAGCCATCGCTGCCATCCGGCGATTTGATCTGCGTCACTCGGTTGGGCACCACTTCCAGCACGGTTACCGGGATGCTTTCGCCATCTTCGGTAAACACGCGGGTCATGCCCACCTTGCGACCAACAAGCCCTAAGCTCATGATCGTTTCCTTATAATAATTAAAAGGCTGATTACAATTGACCAGCCTGTTTTTACGAAAGGGGCGGATTATATCCGACCCCTATTCAAATTACAACTTGATTTCGACGTCCACGCCAGCCGGCAGATCCAGCTTCATCAGCGCATCCACCGTCTTGTCGGTCGGATCCACAATATCCATCAGACGCAGATGGGTGCGGATTTCGAACTGGTCGCGCGACGTCTTGTTGACGTGCGGGGAACGCAGGATATCGAAGCGCTCGATGCGGGTGGGCAGGGGCACCGGGCCCTTGACCACCGCGCCAGTACGCTTGGCAGTTTCCACGATTTCCAGTGCAGACTGATCGATCAGACGATAGTCGAATGCCTTCAGGCGAATACGGATCTTTTGGCTTTGCATTATGGTGGCCTTATTCAATAATCTTGGCGACGACGCCGGCGCCGACGGTACGGCCACCTTCGCGGATAGCGAAGCGCAGACCGTCTTCCATCGCGATCGGGGCAATCAGGGCCACGGTGATGGAGACGTTGTCGCCAGGCATCACCATTTCGGTGCCCGCCGGCAGTTCAACCGCACCGGTCACGTCAGTAGTGCGGAAGTAGAACTGCGGACGGTAGCCATTGAAGAACGGCGTGTGACGGCCGCCTTCGTCCTTGCCCAGCACGTAGATCTCGGCTGCGAACTTGGTGTGCGGCTTGATGCTGCCCGGCTTGCACAGCACTTGGCCGCGCTCGACTTCTTCACGCTTGGTGCCGCGCAGCAGGACGCCGACGTTGTCACCGGCCTGACCCTGGTCCAGCAGCTTGCGGAACATTTCGACGCCGGTGCAGGTGGTCTTGAGGGTGGGCTTGAGGCCGACGATTTCGATTTCTTCGCCAACCTTGATGACGCCGCGTTCGACACGGCCGGTCACCACGGTGCCGCGACCGGAGATGGAGAATACGTCTTCCACCGGCATCAGGAAGGTGCCGTCAATGGCGCGTTCCGGGGTGGGGATGTAGGAGTCGAGCGCATCGGCCAGACGGAAGATGGACGGTTCGCCCATTTCGGATTGGTCGCCTTCCAGCGCCAGCTTGGCAGAGCCGATGATGATGGGGGTGTCGTCGCCGGGGAAGTCGTACTTGCTGAGCAGTTCACGCACTTCCATTTCGACCAGCTCGAGCAGTTCGGGGTCGTCGACCATGTCGGCCTTGTTGAGGAACACGACGATATAGGGAACGCCAACCTGACGTGCCAGCAGGATGTGTTCGCGGGTTTGCGGCATGGGACCGTCAGCAGCGGAACAGACCAGGATGGCGCCGTCCATCTGGGCAGCACCGGTAATCATGTTCTTTACGTAGTCGGCGTGGCCCGGGCAGTCAACGTGGGCGTAGTGGCGTGCCGCCGTTTCGTATTCGACGTGGGCGGTGTTGATGGTAATGCCACGGGCCTTTTCTTCAGGCGCAGCATCGATCTGGTCGTATGCCTTGGCTTCGCCACCGAACTTCTTCGATAGAATGGTGGTAATAGCCGCCGTCAGCGTGGTCTTGCCGTGGTCCACGTGCCCAATCGTGCCCACGTTTACGTGGGGCTTGGTCCGCTCAAATTTGCCTTTTGCCATTGCCGACTCCCTCAAACTCTACGATTAAAAGTGGTGCCCATGGCGGGAATCGGACCCGCGACCTCTCCCTTACCAAGGGAGTGCTCTACCACTGAGCCACATGGGCGTTCTAAAATTCGATAACTGGAGCGGGCGACGAGGCTCGAACTCGCGACATCTTGCTTGGAAGGCAAGTGCTCTACCAACTGAGCTACACCCGCACAACCGGCCAGAAGCCATGCACCCGAAGCCTTACGCGAGCTCCAGAACAGCTTTTGGTGGAGGAGGCTGGATTCGAACCAGCGTAGGCGTAAGCCAACAGATTTACAGTCTGCCCCCTTTAGCCACTCGGGCACCCCTCCTTGCCGAACCTGTGATTATGCTGCCTTTTTAATTGGCTGTCAAACCAAATGAGGAATCTGGTGCGGATGCATGGAGCTACGCAGTCAGCCGTCACATGACAAGCGCCAAACAGAAAGAAAACGGGGCTGGTATCCACCACGCCCCGCTTGTTTACTGGTGCCGGATAACGGAATCGAACTGTTGACCTTCGCATTACAAGTGCGCTGCTCTACCAACTGAGCTAATCCGGCGCGGGTGGCATTATACCCATATCCGATCGTCCACGAAACGGCGATCACCGAGAAGTTATTTAACTAGTTTCAGGGCTGGCTTATTGCCGGGCGAGGGCGGGGGCGACTCCGTACCCTCGTCCATATTGGGAGCATCCTGTTTATCTAAGTCTTGCTCCGAGCCCACACCCACCTCAAAAAACATGCCGCGACCATTCTCACGTGCAAAAATACCACGCACAGCATCCACAGGGACATAAATATCATTGGCAACCCCTCCGAAACGCGCGGAAAAGGTAATGGCTTCATTGCCGATCAGCAGGTTCTTGGTAGCGGAGTAGTTGATGTTGAGAACAATCTCGCCATCCTTGACATAAGCACGTGGCACTAGCGTATTGGGATCGACGGCCACCACCAGATGCGGGGTCAGGCCGTTATCGACACACCACTCATACATGGCGCGCAGCATATAGGGCTTGGTGGGGGTAACCGCCTCACTCATCGACGCATGGCCTTTTCCGAGGGGGTCATGGCCTCGATATAGGCAGGACGGGAGAAAATACGCTCGGCATACTTGAGCAAGGGAGCTGCCTGCTTGGGCAGTTCAATGCGGTAATGTCCAAGGCGCCATAGCAGCGGAGCAATCGCCACGTCCAGCATGGAGAATTCGTCGCCGAGCATGTATTCCTGCCTGCTAAAAATCGGTACGATCTGCACCAGATTGTCGCGCACAATGGCGCGAGCCTTGTCCGCCAGCTTGTCGTTGCCAGATTCGATATCGGCAATATGGTCGAACAACTGCTCCTCGAAATTATGAAGGAACAAGCGCGCCCGGGCACGCATCACAGGATCGGCAGGCATCAGCTGCGGATGGGGAAAGCGCTCATCGATATACTCATTGATGATATTGGCCTCATAGAGCACCAGATCGCGTTCAACCAGCACCGGGACACGATTATAGGGGTTGATCACAGCCAGGTCTTCCGGCTTGTTGGTCAGATCCACGTCAATCACCTGAAAATCCATACCTTTTTCGAAAAGCACAATACGGCAACGGTGGCTGTAAGGGCAAGTGGTGCCTGAATATAGCGTCATCATAATTTGGATCTCCGCTTTAAGAAAAACGGGAGGTTCCGGCATGCCGGAACCTCCCGTGATGGTTATCGATCAGTGTACGTCTTTCCAGAACTCTTTCTTCAACTTGAGCGCCACCACGAAGAACAGGGCAAGGAACATCAGCACGAATAGCCCGAGCTGGGTACGTTGCGCTTTGACCGGCTCAGCCATGAACGCCAGATAGTTGACCAGATCTGCCACCGTCGCATCGTACTCGGCAGGAGACAAAGTGCCCTTCTTGGCCAGCACGAGCGCGTGCACTTCTGTCTTGTTGCCATGCGCATCCACCGTTTCATCGGTCTTCAGTTGTTGCTCACCCTGCAGCTGCCACAACGCATGCGGCATGCCGACGTTGGGAAAAACCACATTGTTCCAGCCGCTGGGACGCGAACTATCGCGATAGAAACCGCGCAGATAGGTGTATAGCCAATCCGGTGTGCGTGAACGGGCGATGACCGAAAGATCCGGCGGCGTTACGCCGAACCATTTCTTGGACTCCTGCGGATTAATGGCCGACTGCATGGTGTCGCCAACCTTGGCGCCGGTGAAAATCAGGTTGTCCTTGATCTGCTCGTCGCTCAAACCGATATCACGCAGACGGTTGTAGCGCATGGAAGTGGCACTATGGCAACCCAGGCAGTAATTGACGAACACCTTGGCGCCGCGTTGCAACGAAGCCTGGCTAGCCGGATTGATCGGCGCGTGGTCGAGGTGGGCGTCTTCGCTTGCCAGCACTGCGAGCGGCGCCAGCAAGCCCAATATGAGAATCAGTTTTTTCATTATCCCGTCACCCTTTCCGGCACTGGTTTGGTCTTGTCGCTCACGGTGTACCACGGCATCAGCGCAAAGAACAGAAAATACACCAGCGTAAATACACGGGCAGCGACGGTCGCGCGATCCACACCGCCGACCACCGGGACGCCCTTGTCGAATGTACCCCAAACCGTGGTGACTTCGGTACCGAGGTAACCCAGCACCAGAAAACTCACTACAAAAGCGGCCAGCCAGGCCTTGTAATTGCCGCCACGATAACGGATGGACTTGACCGGACTGCGATCCAGCCAGGGCAACAGAGCAAACACCACCACCGACAGTCCCATCGCAACGACGCCTGGGAACTGGGAGCCGAGCATCGGCGGCACAGCGCGCAATATGGAGTAGTACGGAGTGAAATACCACACCGGCGCAATATGCGGCGGCGTCTGCATGGGATCAGCCGGGATGAAATTGTTGGCTTCGAGGAAGTAACCACCCATTTCCGGTGCGAAGAACACAATGGCCGAAAACACCATCAGGAACACGACTACGCCGACAATATCCTTCACCGTGTAATAGGGATGGAAAGGAATGCCGTCGAGCGGGATACCTGTCTTTGGATCCTTGTGTTTTTTGATTTCGATGCCGTCCGGATTGTTCGACCCCACTTCGTGCAAGGCGATGATGTGGGCCGCTACCAGCCCGAGCAACACTAATGGCAACGCAATCACGTGGAAGGCAAAAAAGCGGTTGAGGGTGGCATCGGAAATAGTGAAATCGCCGCGCAACCAGAGCGAAACATCCGGCCCGATGAACGGGATGGAAGTAAACAGGTTAACGATCACCTGCGCGCCCCAGAAGGACATCTGCCCCCATGGCAGCAGGTAGCCGAAGAAGGCCTCGCCCATCAGGCACAGGAAGATGGCCACGCCAAACAGCCAGATCAATTCGCGTGGGTTGCGATGCGAGCCGTACAGCAAGCCGCGGAACATGTGCAGGTACACCACCACGAAAAACATTGAGGCACCGGTGGAGTGCATGTAGCGGATCAGCCAACCCCATGGCACGTCACGCATGATGTATTCGACCGAAGCAAATGCCAGACTGGCATCCGGCTTGTAGTGCATGGTGAGGAAAATCCCGGTGACAATTTGCAGCACCAGCACCAGCATCGCAAGCGAGCCGAAGTAGTACCAGAAATTGAAGTTCTTAGGTGCATAGTATTCGGAAAGGTGGGCTTTCCAGTTGGCGGTAAGCGGGAAGCGCTCATCCACCCAGTTCAGCGCGCAGGTCAGGTATTTTTCCATGCTTATGCTCCTTTCCCATCTTCGCCGATCAACACACGGGCATCACTCAGGTATTGGTAAGGCGGCACGATCAGGTTGGTCGGCGCCGGCGAGCCCTGGAACACGCGGCCTGCAAGGTCAAACTTGGAACCATGGCAGGGGCAGAAGAAGCCGCCCGGCCAGTCGGCACCCATGCCATCTTCACCCGGCTTGAGCTTGGGCGAGGGTGAGCAGCCCAGGTGCGTGCAAATACCGACCACCACCATATACTCTGGTTTGATCGAGCGCGTAGGGGTCTTGCAATAATCCGGCTGCTGCTGCACCAAGCCGTCTGGATCAGTGAGTTTGTCATTATGATTGGTCAGCAGTTCCAGCATTTCCTTGCCGCGATTGACGATCCACACCGGCTTGCCCTGCCACTCTACGGTGATCATGGCACCAGCTTCTATTTTCGACACATCCACTTCCACTGGAGCACCAGCCGCCTTGGCGCGCTCGCTCGGCAACATGCTCTTGACGAAAGGAACAGCCACGGCAACGGTGGCCACCCCTCCCATCGCCGCTGTTGCAGCGATCAAAAACCGCCGTTTGCCCAGATCTACTTCCTGATTTGCCATCACGATCCCTTGGTGAATGTGATCTAAAAGGGCGTAATTGTAACGATTTCTGGGGGAAACTTAAATACTAAGGGTTAGACCGGATTGGGAATTTCGATATATTGATGACGAATGCCGAAGCGCTGCGCGAGGTGCTCTCCCAGCGCCTGCACCCCGTAGCGTTCGGTCGCATGATGTCCGGCCGCAATGAAGGCTACACCCGATTCACGCGCCAGATGTACCGTATGCTCCGACACTTCGCCGGATAGGAACGCATCCACACCACAATCGACTGCCTCGCGCAGAAAATCCTGTGCGGCGCCGCTGCACCAGGCGATACGACGAATCGTTTTCTGCATATCCCCTATTATTAGCGGCTCACGACCCAATGCGCTGGATATTCCCAGACCCAGTTCAGCCAAAGACATCGGCTGAAGCAGTCGGCCATATGCCGCAACAGACTGCTCACCAAACCAGCCCTCGATTTCAAAACCCAGCACAGACGCCAGGCGTGCATTGTTGCCTAGCTTCTCATGTGCATCCAATGGCAGGTGATACCCGACCAGATTGATATTTCTCTCCAGCAAAAATTTCAACCTGGAGCGTTTGACGCCAACGATACGTTGATCCTCGCTTTTCCAGAAATACCCATGGTGCACCAGCACCAGATCGGCACTCAAGTTTCCCGCGGCCTCAAGCAAGGCCATGCTTGCCGAAACACCGCTGACAATAATTCCGATTTCTGCACGCCCCTCCACCTGCAAACCGTTAGGG